>Ga0190272_10000165_pt1 | contig 41159 bp, 9 predicted proteins | sample Popmic504T_FD_133746 | JGI IMG/M metagenome (GOLD analysis project Ga0190272, IMG submission 133746) | Populus adjacent soil microbial communities from riparian zone of Shoshone River, Wyoming, USA - 504 T | ecosystem: Environmental > Terrestrial > Soil > Riparian zone | place: USA: Wyoming...
ATGATCAGCCAACGAAATACGCCCCGTGAACACCGTCCGCCCACCCCCAGCCAACCCAACCTCCGCACCAAGCAACGGATGACCAGTCGACACAAGACCAACCGAAACCGCACCCCCACCAGCACTGCGGCCGTCCACCCAGTAGCGCTCACGCTGGAAGGGGTAGGTGGGGAGATCGGTCTGGCGGCCGCCGGCGAGCAGCGCCGCCCAGTCGACGTCGGCTCCGGTGACGTGGATCTGCGCCAGCGCGGTGACGAACGTGTCCGGGTCGGGGCGGTCCTTGCGCAGAGCGGCCGCGAACACGGCTTCCTCGTCGGCGGAGTCGAGGATCTGCCGCCCCATGGCCGTCAGCACGCCGTCGGGGCCCAGCTCCAGATAGCGCGTCACACCGTCGTTCTCGAGCGTCGTCACGCAGTCGGCGAACCGGACCGCCGACCGCACGTGCTCGGCCCAGTAGGCGGGCGAGGTCGCCTGCTCGTCGGTCAGCAGCTCGCCGGTCACATTCGACACGACCGGGATCCGCGGCGGGCTCAGCTCGAGCCCGGCGGCGACCGCCTCGAACTCGCCGAGGATCGGATCCATCAGATGCGAATGGAAGGCGTGACTGACGTTCAGACGTGACGTCTTGCGACCGTCGCTCTTCCAGGCCGTCTCGACTTCCAGCACGGCGTCCTCATCGCCGGAGACCACGACCGAGCGCGGACCGTTGACACCCGCGATCGACACCCGGCCCTCGAAGCCCTCCAGCGACGCGGCCACCTCGGCCTCAGAAGCCTCGACAGCGACCATCGCCCCGCCCTCCGCCAAGGCGCCCATCAGAGCGCCGCGCGCGACGACAAGCTCGACCGCATCCCCCAGCGACAACACCCCAGCCACATGCGCCGCCACGATCTCACCGACCGAATGACCCACCAGGAAGTCAGGCCGCACACCAAACGACTCGACCAGCCGGAACAAAGCCACCTCGACCGCGAACAACCCGATCTGAGTGAACTCAGTCCGATCCAACGCAACAGCCTCATTCGACCCCGCGTCGGCGAACACGAGCTCCTTCAACGACCGTCCCAACCGCGGATCCGCCTCCGCACACACCGCGTCGAACGCCTCCGCGAACACCGGGAACGAGTCATAGAGCCCAGCACCCATCCCCGCCCGCTGCGCACCCTGACCCGTGAACAGCAACGCCAACCGACCAGCCGCAACCTTGCCCTCCACCACACCCGCCGCCGACCGGCCAACCGCCAACGCATCCAACCCCGCCAACAACCCATCGCGACCATCGCCGACCACGACCGCACGCCGATCGAGCAGCGCCCGCCCCCGCTCCAGCGAGAAGGCCACGTCGACCGGATCGAGGTCGGGCCGCGCCTCGACATGAGCGGCCACGCGACGCGCCAGCTCGGCCAACGCCGGCTCGCTCCTCGCCGACAGCAGCCACGGCACCACCGAACCAGCCGCCGGCGACACGTCCGAGCCAACCGGCGCGACCGCCTCGACAGGCGCCTCCTCCAACACGACGTGCGCGTTGGTCCCGCTGACCCCGAACGCCGACACCCCGGCACGCCGCGGACGGTCGCCGGCGGTCCACTCGGCGGCATCGGTCAGCAACTCGATCTCCCCGGCCGACCAGTCGACGTGCGGCGACGGCTCGTCGACGTGCAGCGTCGGCGGCAACGTTCCGTGACGCATCGCCAACGCCATCTTGATCACCCCAGCCACCCCGGCCGCCGCCTGCGAATGACCGATGTTCGACTTGATCGAGCCGAGCCGCAGCGGCCCGCTCGACCGGTCCTGGCCATAGGTCGCCAACAGCGCCTGCGCCTCGATCGGATCGCCCAGCGTCGTACCGGTGCCGTGCGCCTCGACCGCATCGACCTCGCCCGGCGACAGACCGGCGTTCGCCAGCGCCTGACGGATCACCCGCTCCTGCGACGGACCGTTCGGCGCGGCCAGGCCGTTGCTCGCGCCGTCCTGGTTGACCGCGCTGCCACGCACCACCGCCAACACTTCATGGCCGTTGCGGCGCGCGTCGGAGAGCCGCTCGACCAGCAGCAGGCCGGCGCCCTCGCTCCAGCCGACGCCGTTGGCCGCGGCCGCGAACGACTTGGAGCGCCCGTCGGGAGCCAGGCCGCGCTGACGGCTGAACTCGACGAACGTGCGCGGCGTCGACATCAGCGTCACCCCGCCGGCGAGGGCGAGCGAGCACTCGCCCTGGCGCACCGACTGGCAGGCCAGGTGCAGCGCCACCAGCGACGACGAGCACGCCGTGTCGACGGTGACCGCCGGCCCCTCGAGGCCGAACACGTAGGCCAGGCGGCCCGATAGCACGCTCGCGGCGCTGCCCGTCGCCGAGTAGCCGTCGAGCCCGTTGTGGTCGTCGCCCGACCACAAGCCGGCGCCGTAGTCGCTGTACATCACCCCGGCGAAGACGCCGGCATCGCTGCCGCGCAGCGAGCGCGGATCGATTCCCGCCCGCTCGAGCGTCTCCCACGCGACCTCGAGCAGCAGCCGCTGCTGGGGGTCCATCGCCAGCGCCTCGCGCGGCGCGATGTCGAAGAAGCCGGCGTCGAAGAGCGCGCCATCGTGCAGGAAGCCGCCCTCGCGCGTGTAGGTCCTGCCCGACTCGTCTGGATCGGGGTCGTAGAGCCGCTCGACGTCCCAGCCGCGATCGTCGGGGAACTCCGAGATCGCGTCGCGGCCGGTGAGGACCAGCTCCCACAGGTCGTCCGGCGACTCGACGCCACCCGGATAGCGGCACGCCATCCCGACGATCGCGATCGGCTCGTCCACCGCCCCGGCGGCGCGCACGGCCAGCCCGGCGCCCGCCGACTCGCCGACGACCTCGCGGACCAGCAGGCGAGCGACGGCGGCCGGGGTCGGATGGTCGAACACCAACGTCGACGGCAACCGCACGCCCGTCGCGCGAGCCAACCGGTTGCGCAGCTCCACCGCGCCGAGCGAGTCGAAGCCGAGCTCCTTGAACGCGCGCTCCGGGCCGATCGCCTCCGCCGACGGGTAGCCGAGGACAGCGGCCGCCGCGCCGCGCACGAGCTCCAAGGTCGTCGCGGCGCGCTCGGCCTCCGAGAGGCTCGCCAGTCGCTGCCCGAGCGCCCCGTGGCCGGCCTTGGCCTGCCGACCGCCGGCGGCTCGGACAAGGCCGAGCAGCGGAGCGGGCAGCTCTCCGTCGCGCGCCTGGGCGCGCAGGGCGCGGCGGTCCAGCCGGACAGGCAGCACCACGGCGTCAGCGGCGCGCAGCGCGACGTCGAACAGCTCGAGCCCCTCGCTCTCCGAGAGGCCGACCAGGCCCCCGCGCCGGATCAAGGCCTCCTGGCCATCCTCCAGGCGGCCACCCATCCCGCGCTCCTCGTTTCACAGGCCCCAGGCGATCGACGTGGCGGCCAGCCCGCGCTCTCGACGCGACTCGGCGAGCCCGTCCATGAAGGCGTTCGCCGCCGCGTAGCTCGCCTGGCCCGGCGATCCGAGCGTGGCCGCGACCGACGAGAACATCACAAACGCCGACAGGCCGAGGGACTCCGTCAACTCGTGCAGGTGCCACGCCGCGTCGACCTTCGGCGCCAGGACCCGACCGACGCGCTCGGCGTCCAGCGACTCCACCACGCCGTCGTCGAGAACACCCGCCGCATGGACCACCGCCGACAGCCGGCGCTCGCCCGACAACGAAGCGAGCAGCGCCTCGACCTGACCGCGATCCGATACGTCGCAGGCCGCGACCGTCACCTCGGCGCCCAGCTCCGACAGCTCGGCCACCAGCTCGGCGGCGCCAGCGGCCGCCTCGCCGCGGCGGCTCGCCAAGAGCAGTCGCCGCGCGCCATGCGCGACCGTCAGGTGCCGGGCGACCAGCGGGCCCAGCCCTCCGGTCGCGCCGGTGACGAGAACCGTTCCCTCGCCGAGATCGAGCCCGTCGCCGGCAGGCGCGTCGGCCGCCGCGGCGCGAGCCACCCGCGGGACGAGCAGCTCGCCGGCGCGCAGCGCCAGCTGTGGCTCGCCGCCCGCCAACGCTCGCTCGAGCGCGGCCCAGGACTCCTCCGAGCCATCGACGTCGGCGAGCACCAGCCGGCCCGGGTGCTCCGACTGCGCCGACCGCGCCAGGCCCCACACGGCCGCCCCGGCAAGATCCTTCGGTTCGCCGTCGTCGCCGGCCGCGACAGCGCCGCGCGTGACGATCGCCAACCGCGACCCGTCGAGCCGGGCGTCGGCGAGCCACTCCCGCAGCGACCCCAGCGCTTCGGCGACCGCGGCGTGGACGGCTTCCGGGACGGACCCGTCGGCGTCCCGCGCGCCCGCGTCGACCAACACGATCCGCGGCGCGTCGGCGCCCGCCTCGACGGCCGCCCCGAGGGCGGCGAGGCTCGCGTGCGCCTCGACGGCCGGCGCCACGGCGCCCAACGCCGACCAGTCGCCGCCACGCCACTCGCCGATCGCCGCCCAGCCTCCGTCGAGGCCGGTCTCGGCGATCGCCGCCGGCTCCCACCCGACCCGGTGCAGCGAATCCCGACGATCGCCGCCCGCCGCGAGCTGTCCCTCGGACAGCTCGCGCAGGACGAGCGAGCCCGCGACCAGGACCGGCGCGCCGGTGTCGTCGGTCGCGTCCAGCGAGACCCCACCGTCCTCGCGTCCGGTCAGGCGGACCCGCAGGCGCTCGGCGCCGGTCGAATGCAGCGCCACGTCTCCCCAGGCGAACGGCAGCCCGCCGGCCAGGCCGTCGACCAGCGGCAACACGTGCAGCGCGGCGTCCACGAGCGCCGGGTGGGCGCCGAACCGCCTCCCGCCATGCGCCGGCTCCGGCAGCTCGAGCTCCGCGAAGGCCTCGCCGTCGCCGCGCCACGCGCCCGTCAGGCAGCGGAACGCCGGGCCGTACTCGAAGCCCCGATCGGAGAGCTCCGCGTAGAGATCCTCGACGGGCACCGGCACGGCGCCCGCGGGCGGCCAGGCGGTCGGGGCGTCGGACCGCGCGCCGGGAGCCGCGTCCCGCGCCAGGACGCCGCTCGCGTGACGCGTCCAGTCGTCCTCAGCGTCCAGGCCGCCGTCGCCACCGCGCTCCGCGCGGCTGTGGACCGTCACCGGCCGGCAGCCCTCGCCGTCCTCGTCACCGACCCAGATCTGGAGCCGGGTCGCACCGCGCTCGGACAGCGCCAGCGGCACCTCCAGCGTCAGCTCGCGCACGGATCCCCAGCCGACCTCGTCGCCAGCCGCCAGGGCGAGCTCGAGGAAGGCGGCACCCGGCAGCAGCACCGCGTCCGACACCACGTGGTCCGCGAGCCATCCGTCCGCCTCGAGCGACAGCCGGCCGTCGAACAGCCAGCCGCCGCCACCGGCGAGCGCCACGACCGACTCCAGCAGGGGATGGCTCAGCGACGACCGTCCGGCGCCGCCGCGTTCGCCGATCCCGCCCTCGAGCGGCAGCCAGTAGCTCTGGCGCTGGAAGGCGTAGGTCGGCAGGTCCACCCGCCGACCGCCGCCGAGCAGCGGAGTCCAGTCGACGTCGGCTCCGTGGGCATCGAGCTGGGCGAGCGCCGTGACGAGCGTCTCGCCTTCGGAGCGGTCCTCGCGCAGCACGGGCACGAGAGTCGCGCGCGAGTCGCCGTCGCCGTCGAGGCCGTCCAGCGTCGACTGGGCCATCGCGGAGAGCACGCCGTCGGGGCCCAGCTCGAGGTAGCTCGTCACGCCCCGGCCGCGGAGCGTGGCGACGCAGTCGGCGAAGCGGACCGCCGCACGCGCGTGGCCGGCCCAGTAGGCCGGCGACGTCGCCTGCTCGTCGGTGAGGATTTCGCCGGTCAGGTTCGACACGACCGGAATCCGCGGCGCGCTGAGGTCGAGGCGCGCGGCGACCGCCTCGAGCTCCTCGAGAACCGGATCCATCCGTTGGGAGTGGAACGCGTGGCTGACGCTCAGCCTGGTCGTCTTGCGACCCCGCCGCTCCCACGCCTCCCCGAGCTCCAGCGTCGCCTGCTCGTCGCCGGAGACCACCGTCGATCTGGGCGCGTTGACGCCGGCGATCGCGACCCTGCCCTCATAGCCCTCGAGCGACTCGGCGACCTCTTCCTCGGATGCCTCGAGCGCGACCATCGCGCCGCCCTCCGGCAGGTCGCCCATCAGCGCGCCGCGCGCGACGACCAGCTCCACCGCGTCGGCGAGCGAGAGCACCCCCGCGACATGCGCCGCCGCGATCTCGCCGACCGAATGACCGGCCAGAACGTCGGGCCGCACGCCGAACGACTCGGCCAGCGCGAACGACGCGACCTCGACGGCGAACAGCGCGATCTGGGTCAGCTCGGTCCGATCCAACGCGGCGGCCTCGTCCGATCCCGCGCCGGCGAGGACCAGCTCCTTCAGCGAGCGCCCAAGGCGCGGGTCGGCCTCGGCGCAGACCGAGTCGAACGCCGCCGCGAAGACTGGGAACCGCTCGTACAGCTCGCCGCCCATCCCAGCCCGCTGCGCGCCCTGTCCGGTGAACAGCAGCGCCAACCGGCCGGCGACGGCCTGGCCCTCGACCAGATTGGCGGCGGGCTGGCCGATCGTCAGCGCGTCGAGGCCGGCCAGCATCGCGTCGCGGTCGCCGCCCACGACGACCGCCCGCCGCTCGAGCCGCGCCCTCCCGGTCGCCAGCGAGCGGCCGACGTCGACCGGATCCAGCTCGGGCCGCCGCTCGACGTGCGCGGCCAGTCGGCCCGCCTGCTCGCGCAGCGCGGCGTCGGTCTTCGCCGAGAGGATCCAGGGGACCGCGATCGAGCTCGTCGCGGATTCCGCCTCGCCACCGGCGTCTCGCGCGTCGTCGTCATCCGCGGCAAGCTCGACCGGGGCCTCCTCCAACACGACGTGCGCGTTGGTCCCGCTGACCCCGAACGCCGACACCCCGGCACGCCGCGGACGGTCGCCGGCGGTCCACTCCACCGGCTCGGTCAGCAGCTCGACGTCGCCGGCCGACCAGTCGATGTGCGGCGACGGCTCGTCGACGTGCAGCGTGGCCGGCAACGTCCCATGACGCATCGCCAGCGCCATCTTGATGATCCCCGCGACGCCCGCCCCCGCCTGCGAGTGGCCGATGTTCGACTTGATCGAGCCGAGCCGCACCGGCCCGCTCGACCGGTCCTGGCCATAGGTCGCCAGCAGCGCCTGCGCCTCGATCGGATCCCCGAGCGTCGTTCCCGTCCCATGCGCCTCGACCGCGTCGACCTCGCCCGGCGACAGACCGGCGTTGGCCAGTGCCTGACGGATCACGCGCTCCTGCGACGGACCGTTCGGCGCCGTCAGCCCGTTGCTCGCGCCGTCCTGGTTGACCGCGCTGCCACGCACAACCGCCAACACCTCATGGCCGTTGCGGCGCGCGTCGGAGAGCCGCTCGACCAGCAGCAGGCCGAGCCCGTCGGAGAAGCCGGCGCCGTCCGCGGCGGCCGCGAACGACTTGCAGCGCCCGTCGGGAGCCAGCCCGCGCTGACGGCTGAACTCGACGTAGACGGCGGGCGTGGACTGGACCGTCACGCCACCGACGAGGGCGAGCGAGCACTCGCCCTGGCGCAACGACTGGCAGGCCAGGTGCAGCGCCACCAGCGACGACGAGCACGCCGTGTCGACGGTGACCGCCGGCCCCTCGAGACCCAGGGCATAGGCGATGCGACCTGAAACGACGCTCGTCGAGCTGCCCGTGAGCCGCAGCCCCTCGGCCTCGCCGATGCCGGAGCCCAGCGTCGAGTAGTAGTCCTGCGAGGCGATCCCCGCGAACACGCCGGTGTCGCTGCCGCGCAGCGAGTCGGGGGCGATGCCGGCGGACTCGAGCGTCTCCCAGGCCGCCTCGAGCGCCAGCCGCTGCTGAGGGTCCATCGCCAGCGCCTCGCGCGGGCTGATCCCGAAGAACGCCGCGTCGAAGTCGCCGACCCCGTCGACGAACCCGCCCTCACGCGCGTAGCTGGCGCCGAGCGCGTCGGGATCGGGGTCGTACAGGCCGTCGAGGTTCCAGCCGCGGTTCGACGGAAACTCCCCGATCGCGTCACGGCCCGCGGCGATCAGCTCCCACAGCTCCTCCGGCGACGCGACACCGCCGGGATAGCGGCAGGCCATCCCGACGATCGCGATCGCGTCGTCGCCCGAGCCGGCCGCGCGCACCGCGATCCTGCCACCGGTCGCCGACCCCTCGGCCTCGGCGCGCAGGAAGCGCGCCACCGCCCGTGGCGTCGGATGGTCGAACACGAGCGTCGACGCCAGCCGCAGCCCCGTCGTCTGCTTGAGCCTGTTGCGCAGCTCGACGGCGCCGAGCGAGTCGAGCCCGAGCTCCTTGAACGGCCTGTCGGAGTCGATCGCCTCGGCCGAGGCGCGGCCGAGCACCATCGCCGTCTCGCCGCGCGCCAGCTCCAGCACGAAGTCGTCTCGCTCGGCCTCGGCGATGCCCGCCAGGCGAGCGGCCAGCGAGCCGGCCGCGCGCGGGCGTTGACGCCCCCGCGACGAAGTCCGCACCAGTCCGCGCAGCAGCGGCGGGGCCATCCCGCTCGACTCGAGCCCGCGCAGCGCGGGGCGGTCGAGCTCGATCGCGGTGAGCACCGGGTAGGCCGCCGCGCGCGCCGCGTCCAGCAGCTCGAGGCCGCGCCGCGGCGCGATCGCCGAGACGCCGATGCGCGCCAGCCGCGCGTGGTCGGCCTCGCTCAGCCCGCTCGTCATGTCGCTCGCCTGGTCCCACAGCCCCCACGCGATCGACGTCGCCGGCAGCCCGCCGGCGCGGCGCGACTCGGCGAGCGCGTCGAGGAACGCGTTCGCCGCCGCGTAGTTGCCCTGACCGGCCGTGCCGATCGTCCCCGCCGCCGACGAGAACAGGATGAACTGCGACAGCTGGAGATCCGCGGTCAGCTCGTGGAGGTTCAGCGCCGCGTCGACCTTCGGGCGCATCACGCGCTCGACACGCTCGGCGTCGAGCGTCGCCAGGACGCCGTCGTCGAGGACGCCCGCCGAGTGGACCACCGCCGTGAGCGGGCGGTCGGCCGGAATCGCGTCGAGCAGCTCGGCCAGCTGCTCGCGGTCGGCGACGTCGCACGCCGCGACCGTCGCCGCGCAGCCGAGCTCGGCCAGGTCGTCGACCAGCTCGCCGGCGCCGGCGGCGGCGCGTCCGCGCCGGCTGGTCAGCAGCAGGTGGCGCGCCCCGTGTCGCTCGGCCAGATCGCGTGCGACCAGCGCGCCGAGCCCGCTGGTCCCGCCGGTGACCAGCACGGTTCCCTCGGGATCGATCGGCTGGGGAATGGTCAGGACGACCTTGCCGACGTTCTGTCCCTGGCTGAGATAGCGGAACGCGGGCAGCGCCAGCCGGACGTCCCAGCTGACGATCGGCGGGTGCTCGAGCGCGCCGCTCTCGAACAGCTCGACCAGCGCGACCAGCATCTCCTGGATCCGGTCGGGCCCGGCCTCGCGCAGGTCGAAGGCGCGGTAGGCGACGCCGGGGTGGTCGGCGGCCACACGCTCGGGGTCGCGGATGTCGATCTTGCCCATCTCGAGGAAGCGGCCACCGCGCGGCAGCAGATCGAGCGACGCGTCGACCATCTCGCGCGCGAAAGCGTCGAGCACGACGTCGACGCCCTCGCCACCCGTCCGCTCGAGCAGCTCCTCGCGGAAGTCGGTCGACCGCGACGTCGCGATCCGCTCGCCCGCGACGCCGAGCGCCTGGACGTGCTTCCACTTGTGCGGGCTCGCGGTCGCGAGCACCTCGGCGCCGAGGTGGTGCGCGATCTGCACGGCCGCCATGCCGACGCCGCCCGCCGCCGCGTGCACGAGGATCCGCTCGCCGGCGCCCAGGCCGGCGAGATCGATCAGGCCGTAGTAGGCGGTCATGTGCGTCACCGGCACCGACGCCGCCTGCACGAACGACCAGTCGTCGGGGAACCGGGCGACCATCCGCCGGTCGGCGACGACCCGCGGCCCGCCGGCCGAGAGCATCAGCCCCATGACGCGGTCGCCGACGGCGAGCCCGTCGACGTCGGAGCCGACCTCGAGGACCACGCCGGCGCCCTCGCTGAGGACCGGCGAGTCGCCCGGGTACATGCCGAGCGTGATCAGGGCGTCACGGAAGTTCAGCCCGGCGGCGTGCACCGCGATCCGCACCTCGCCCGGAGCGAGCGGCGCGTCAGCCTCCGGGTTGGGGACGATCGTGAGCGCCTCCAGCGCGCCGCGCTCGCCCGCATGGATCTTCCAGGGGCCGTCCTCAGGAGCGGTGAGCGCATCGCCGGCGCCGGCGGCGACAAGCCGTGGCCTCAGCAGGGCGCCGCCGCGGAGCGCGAGCTGCGGCTCGTCCCCCACCGCCGCGGCCACCTCGCCCATGGCAGCCCACGAGAGCCCCTCGCCATCGCTGTCGACCAACGCCACGCGGCCGGGATGCTCGGACTGCGCGGACCGCGCGAGCCCCCAGATCGCGGCGGTCGCCAGGTCCGGCGCCTCGCCGTCGAGCGCCGCGACCGCGCCGGTGGTGACGAGCGCCAGGCACGCGTCGGCGAGCCGCTCGTCCGCGGTCCAGCGCTGCAGCAGATCGAGCGCCGCGACGGTGGCGTCGCGCACCGTCCGTGCGAGCGCGTCGCCGCGCTCGCCGCCGTCGCAGGCCACGAAGACGAGCGCGGGCACGGCGCCGCCGCCGTCGATCGCGTCGGCGAGCGCCTCGAGGTCGCGATGGCGCTCGCCTTCGAAGCCGGCGATCTCGAGGTCGCCCAACACGGCGATCGCGCTCGGCGCGATCCCGGCCGACGGGAGGTCGACCCACTCCAGCCTGAACAGCGAGTCGCCCTCGACCCCGCCGGTCTGCAGCCGCGCGACATCGACGGGACGCGTCACCAGCCCGTCGACGGCGATCGCGAACGCGCCCGACGGATCGACGCCGACGATCGCGAGGCGTTCGCCGTCGGCCGTCAGCCGGACCCGCAATGCGGATGCGCCGCGCGTCCCGAGGCGGATGCCGGTCCAAGCGAACGGCAGTCGCAGGCCATCCCCCAGGCCCATCAGGAAGGCGCCGTGCAACGCCGCGTCGAGCAGTGCCGGGTGGGTTCCGTAGCCGAGCGCCTCGCTCTCCTGCTCTGTCGCGAGCTCGACCTCGGCGAACAGCTCGCCGCCGCGCCGCCACGCCTGCCGCAACCCCTGGAACGCGGGCCCGTAGGAGATCCCGATCGCCTCCACGTCGTCGTACAGGGACTCGACCTCGATCGGCTCGGCGCCCTCCGGCGGCCACGTCCCCGTCAAGTCGCCCACGGCGTCGCGGTCGACCGGGAGCTCCTCGCCGCACACGATTCCGCTCGCGTGGCGTGTCCACTCGCTCGCCTGCCCGTCGTCGTCCTCGCCCTCCGGCCGTGCGTAGACGCCGATCTCGCGCCGCCCGGAGTCGTCGGGCTCGCCGACCGACACCTGGACCTGAACGCCGCGCGACTCGCCGAGCGGCAGCGGGGCCTCCAGCGACAGCTCCTCGACCGCCCCGCAGCCGAGCTGCCCGCCCGCGAACAGCGCCATCTCCGCCAGGGCAGCGCCCGGCAGCAGCACCGTGCCCGCCACCTCGTGGTCCGCGAGCCAGCCGTGGTCGCCCAGCGACAGACGGCCCGTCAGCAGCGCCCGATCGCCATCCCCGAGCCCGACGATCGCGCCCAGCAGCGGATGCCCCGCCGAGGCCATGCCGACGGACGTCATGTCGCCGGCGCCGGCGCCCGACGCGACCCAGTAGCGCTCGCGCTGGAACGGGTAGGTCGGAAGCCCCGCGCGCCTCGGCGCATCGCCGAGGAGGGCCTGCCAGTCGACACGGGCGCCGTGGACATGAGCCTGGGCGAGCGACGCCATGAAGCGATCGAGGTCGCCGTCGTCGCGGCGCAGCGTTCCGATCGCCGCGATCGCGCCGGGATCGGCAACCGCCGCCTCGACGGTGTCCTGGAGCGCGACGGTCATCACCGGATGCGGGCTGATCTCGATCAAGGTCGTGCAGCCGTCGGCGAGCAGCGCCTCGGTCGCGTCCCTGAAACGGACCGGCTCACGCAGGTTGCGATACCAGTAGCCGGCATCGAGCTCGCCGGTGTCGAGTAGCTCGCCGGCCACCGCCGACATGAACGCGACGTCGCTCGACCGCGGACGGAGCGGGCCGAGATCCCCGAGCACCTGCTCCCGGAGCCCCTCGACCTGCGGGGAGTGCGAAGCGACGGTGGCCGGCACGCGCCGCGCCCACACTCCGTCGGCCTCGCAGCCGGCGACCAGATCGTCGACGACCTCCGCGTCGGCCGCGACGACGACCGAACGCGGACCGTTGACGCCCGCGATCGACGCCTTGCCCTCCCAACCGGCGATCCGCTCCGACACCTCCTCGACCGACGCCTTCAGCGACACCATCGCGCCCCGCCCGACGATCGCCGTCAGCGCCCTGCTGCGCAACGTCGCCACGCGCGCCGCGTCCTCCAACGACAGCCCGCCGGCCACGTACGCCGCCGCGACCTCGCCCTGCGAGTGACCGACGACGGCCGACGGCTCGACCCCGAACGACCGCCACAGCCCGGCCAGCGCGACCGACACCGCGAACAACGCCGGCTGCACGACCTCGATCCGCTCCAGCGAGGGCGCGCCCGCCCCGCCGCGCAACGCGTCCTCGACCGACCAGTCGACGAACCGCTCGACCGCCGCGGCGGCGGCTCGGAGCTCCCGCGCGAACGCCGGCGACGACTCCAACAGCGCCAACCCCATCCCGAGCCACTGCGACCCCTGCCCCGGGAACACGAACGCGACCTTCCCCGGCGCGCCCACCGACCCGGACACCAGGCTCTCGACCCGCGCGCCCGCCGCGAGACCGTCGAGGCCCGCCAGCAGCCCGTCGCGATCCGACGCCACGACCGCCCCGCGATGCTCGAACGACGCCCTACCCGCAGCCAACGTCGCCGCGACGTCGTGCGGCGCGAGCTCCGGCCTCGACCGCAGGTGACTCGCGAGCCGCCCCGCCTGAGCCGCCAGCGCGCCCGCGTCCTTCGCCGAGAGCGGCACGATCACCGCGCCGCGCTCGAGGGCGTCGTCCTCATCCGGCTCGAGCCCCTCGGACACGACCGCCGGCGGCGCCTCCTCCAACACCACGTGGGCGTTGGTGCCGCTGATCCCGAACGACGACACCGCGGCACGGCGCGGGCGGTCGCCCGCCGGCCACTCCAGCGGCTCGGTCAGCAGCTCGACGTCGCCGGCCGACCAGTCGACGTGCGGGGTGGGCTCGTCGACGTGCAACGTCGGCGGCAGCACCCCGTGGCGCAGCGCCTGCGCCATCTTGATGACGCCCGCGACCCCGGCGGCGGCCTGGGCGTGGCCGATGTTCGACTTGATCGACCCGATTCGCAACGGACCGCTCTCACGGTTCTGGCCGTAGGTCGCCAGCAGCGCCTGGGCCTCGATCGGGTCGCCGAGGGTGGTGCCGGTGCCGTGCGCCTCGACAGCGTCGACGTCGGCCGGCGACAGCCCCGCGTTGGCGAGCGCCTGGCCGATCACGCGCTCCTGCGACGGCCCGTTCGGCGCCGTCAGCCCATTGCTGGCGCCATCCTGGTTGACCGCGCTGCCAGCCACGACCGCCAACACCTCGTGGCCGTTGCGGCGCGCGTCGGAGAGCCGCTCGACGACCAGCAGGCCGGCGCCCTCCGACCAGCCGACGCCGTCCGCCGCCCCGGCGAACGGCTTGCTGCGTCCGTCGGGGGCCAACACGCGCTGGTGGCTGAACTCGACGAACGTGCCCGGCGTCGCCAGCACCGTCACGCCGCCGGCCAGCGCGAGATCGCACTCCCCGCCACGCAGCGCCTGGCAGGCCTGATGCAGAGCCACCAGCGACGACGAGCAGGCCGTGTCGATCGTCACCGCCGGCCCCTCCAGGCCGAAGACGTAGGAGAGCCGCCCCGAAGCGGCGCTCGCCGACGCTCCGGTGCCCCGGTAGCCGTGCATCTCCTGGAGCGCGGAGTCGGTGGCGCCCGTCGCGTAGTCGTGGTACATCAACCCGACGAACGCCCCGGTGCGGCTCCCCCCCAGCGAACGCGGATCGATCCCCGCGTCCTCGAACGCCTCCCAGGCCCCCTCGAGCAGCAGCCGCTGCTGCGGGTCCATCGCCAGCGCCTCGCGCGGACCGATCCCGAAGAACCCCGCGTCGAAGTCCCCCGCGTCGTGGAGGAAGCCGCCCTCGCGGACGTAGCTCGTCCCCAGGGACTCCGGGTCGGGGTCGTAGAGCCGGTCGAGGTTCCAGCCGCGATCGTCGGGGAACGGGGTGATCGCGTCGGTCTCGTCCATGACGAGCTTCCAGAGGTCGTCCGGTGACGCGACCCCGCCCGGATAGCGGCAGGCCATCCCGACGATCGCGATCGGCTCGGCGACCGAGCGAGCCGCCCGGATCGCGATCCCACCGCCGATGGCGGTGTCGTCGAGCTCGGCGATCAGCAACCGGGCGACAGCCGCCGGGGTGGGGTGGTCGAACACCAGCGTCGACGCCAGCCGCACGCCAGCCGCGCGCGCGAGCCGGTTGCGCAGCTCGACGGCGCCGAGCGAGTCGAGGCCGAGATCCTTGAACGCGCGGTCGGGCTCGATCGCCGCCGCCGAGCTGTGGCCGAGCACCGCGGCGGCCTCGTCGCGCACGAGCTCCACCACCGCCGCGTCGCGTTCGGCGTCCGAGAGCCCCGCGAGTCGCCGCGCGAGCACGCCGCCGCTCGGCGCGGTCGCTGTGGGCATCCGCACCAGGCCGCGCAGCGGCGCGGCCAGCACACCTTCGCGCGCCTGAGCACGCAGCGCGCCGCGATCCAAGCGGACGGGCAGCACGACGGCCTCGCCCGCTCGCAAAGAGGCGTCGAGCAGCTCGAGGCCCTCGCTCTCCGACAGACCCGCGACACCGCCACGCCGCGTGAGATCCGCGTCGTTCTCGAGCCGGCCGCCCATGCCGCGTTGCTCGCTCCACAAGCCCCACGCGATCGACTTGGCTGCCAGGCCATGCGCGCGGCGCTGCTGCGCGAGCGCGTCGAGGAACGCGTTCGCGGCCGCGTAGTTGGCCTGGCCGGGCGTCCCGATCGTCGCCGTGACCGACGAGAACATCACGAACGCCGACAGGCCGAGCGACTCGGTCAGCTCGTGCAGGTGCCAGGCCGCGTCGACCTTCGGACGCATGACTCGATCGAGGCGCTCGGCGTCCATCGACTCCACGACGCCGTCGTCGAGCACGCCCGCCGCGTGGACGACCGCCGACAACCGCCGCTCGTCGGGAATCGAGGCCAGCAACGCCTCGACCTGCCCGCGATCCGACACATCGCAAGCCACGATCGACACCTCGGCGCCGAGCCCTGACAGGTCGGCCACGAGCTCGGCCGCGCCGTCGGCCTCCGCGCCGCGCCGACTGGCCAGCAGCAACCGCCGCGCGCCGTGCTCGACGACCAAGTGCCGCGCGACGACCGGCCCCAACCCACCCATCGCTCCGGTGACCAGGACCGTTCCGTCGCCGAGATCGAGCTCGCGACCGTCCGCCGGCGCTGGCTCGGTCCTGACCAGTCGCGGAACCAGCGCCTCACCATCGCGCAACGCCAACTGGGGCTCGCCACCGGCCAACGCGGCCTCGAGCGCGGCCCACGACGCCTCCGACCCATCGACGTCGACCAGTGTCAAACGACCCGGATGCTCGGACTGCGCCGAGCGCACCATCCCCCATACCCCAGCGCCCGCAAGATCCGACACCGACCCGCCGTCGGGTCCGGCGGCGACAGCGCCCTGAGTGACGACCACGAGCCGCGACCCCTCCAGCCGCGTATCCGCAAGCCACCCCTGCACCAGCCCCAACGCGTCGACCGCGGCGGAACGAACCGCATCCGGGCCCGGCCCACCGCCATCCCCCACGACCGCGGCCGCGCCGACCAGCACGAACCCCGGAGCGACGCCCTCCGCGACCGACATCGCCAACGCCTCGAGATCGCCGTGCGCGTCGACGTCGGGCGCAAGGGCGCACAGATCGCCGAGCCCGTCCCCGACCACGACCATGCCGTCGCCGGCGACCTCTCCGACCGGCAGCGGCTGCCAATCGACGCGATACAGCAGATCGCGCCCGTCGCCGCCCGCCGCCGCGCCGATCTGCGCCTCCGACACCTCACGCAGAGCGAGCGACCCGACCGAGAGCACCGGCGCGCCGGCATCGTCGACCGCCGCCAGCGACACCGTCCCGTCGCCTTCCTCGAAGACTCGCACGCGCAACCGCGTCGCGCCGGACGAATGCAGCGACACGTCGTTCCAGCCGAACGGCAGCCGCACCGCGTCGTCGCCGTCACCGAGCAGCGCCAACGTATGCAACACGGCGTCCGACAACGCCGGATGAACGCCAAAGCGCGCGCCGAGCGCCCGATCGTCCTCTGACAGCTCCAGCTCGGCGAGCACCTCCCCGTCGCGCCGCCACACCCCGCGCAGGCAGCGGAACACCGGCCCGTAGTCGAGACCGCGCTCGGCGAGCTCCGCGTAGAGATCGTCCACCGCGACGGGCTCCGCACCCTCCGGCGGCCATACAGCCAAAGGCTCGATCGCCCTGACTGGCGCCACGTCGTGCGCCAACGCGCCGCTCGCGTGACGCGTCCAGCCTTCGCCAGCGTCCAACTCCCCGTCCCCATGCCGCTCGGCGCGCGAATGGACGCTCACCGCCCGGCAACCCGACTCGTCCTCGTCACCGACCCAGACCTGGACCTGCACCCCACCCCGCTCCGGCAAGACCAGCGGCGCCTCCAACGTCAGCTCGCGCACACCCGCGCGACCAACCTCACCCGCAGCCGCGAACGCCAACTCCAAGAACGCCGTCCCCGGCAGCAGCACCGACCCCAACACCACGTGATCCGCCAGCCAGGCATGCGAGTCCAGCGACAACCGGCCGGTGAACAGCCGACCCCGATCGCCGACAACAGCCACCGCCGCGCCGAGCAACGGGTGACCCGACCGCGACTGGCCCAGCGCCGCCGCCTCGCCGCCACTGCCACCAGCGACCCAGTAGCGCTGACGCTGGAATGGATAGGTCGGCAGATCGACACGCTTGCCACCCACCAGCAAAGGCGCCCAATCGACCTCGACACCGGCGACGTTCAACTGGCCGAGCGCGGCCAGGAGAGTGACCGCCTCGGAGTGCTCCTTGCGCAACACGGCCGCGACCACCGCGTCCGGCTCGGCGCCATCGCGGCCGTCGAGACACGTCTGAGCAAGCGCCGACAACACCCCGTCGGGGCCGAGCTCGAGATAGCGAGTGACGCCCTCCGAGTCGAGCGTCGCGACGCAATCGGCGAAGCGGACGGTCTCACGGACGTGGCTGGCCCAATAAGCCGGCGAGGTCGCCTGCTCGTCGGTGACGATCTCGCCCGTCACGTTCGAGACGATCGGAATCAGTGGCGGACTGAGAGCCAGGCTCGCGGCGACCGCCTCGAGCTCGCCGAGCATCGGCTCCATCCGATGCGAATGGAACGCGTGACTGACGTTCAGCCGCGACGCCTTGCGATCGCGCCGCTTCCACAGCCCCTCGACCTCCAACACCGCATCCTCGTCGCCCGACACCACGACCGACCGCGGCCCGTTGACGCCAGCGATCGAAACCCGGCCCTCGAAGCCTTCGAGCGACTCGACGACCTCGTCCTCGGACGCCTCGACCGCCACCATCGCGCCACCCTGCGGCAAGCCGCCCATCAACCGGCCGCGCGCGACGACCAGCTCGACCGCGTCCGCAAGCGACAGCACCCCGGCCACATGCGCCGCGACGATCTCCCCGACCGAATGCCCCGCCAGCACGTCTGGACGGACGCCGAACGACTCCGCCAACCGGAACAACGCCACCTCGACCGCGAGCAACCCGACCTGGGTGAGCTCCGTCCGGTCCAGGTCCCCATCCGGCTGGTCGGCGAACACCAGCTCCTTCAACGACCGCCCCAAACGCGGATCCGCCTCCACACACACGGCATCGAATGCATCGGCGAACACGGGAAACGCCTCGTAGAGGCCGGCGCCCATCCCTGGCCGCTGAGCACCCTGACCGGTGAACAGGAACGCCAGCCGGCCGGCCGTGACCTTGCCCTCGACCACCGAGGCCGCGGACCGGCCAGCCGTCAACGCATCCAGGCCGGCGATCAACTCGTCGCGATCGCCGCCGACGACGACCGCACGGCGATCCAACCGCGCCCTGCCGGTGGCGAGCGACCAACCGACGTCGGCCAGGTCGACGTCGGGCCGCGCCTCCAGCTCCGCCGCCAGCCTCCCAGCCAGCTCGCGCAGCGCGGCGCCTGACTTCGCCGAGAGGGCCAGTGGCAGCAGCGACGGCTCTGGCGGACCGGCCACCGCTTCGCGGCCGGGCGCGGGCGTGACCGCCGGCGCTTCGAGGATGACGTGGGCGTTCGTGCCGCTGATCCCAAACGACGACACACCCGCACGCCGTGGACGATCGCCCGCCACCCAATCGACCGGCTCGGTGAGCAGCTCGATCTCGCCCGCCGACCAGTCGACGTGTGGCGACGGCTCGTCGACGTGCAACGTGCGCGGCAACTCGCCATGGCGCATCGCCTGCACCATCTTGATCACCCCGGCGACGCCAGCCGCCGCCTGGGTGTGGCCGATGTTCGACTTGATCGACCCCAGCCGCAGCGGACCGCTCTCACGGCCCTGGCCATAGGTCGCCAGCAACGCCTGGGCCTCGATCGGATCGCCGAGCGTCGTGCCGGTCCCGTGCGCCTCGACGGCGTCGACGTCGGCTGCTGACAGGCCGGCGTTGGCGAGCGCCTGACGGATAACGCGCTCCTGCGACGGCCCGTTCGGCGCCGTCAGCCCGTTGCTGGCGCCGTCCTGGTTGACCGCGCTGCCAGCCACCACCGCCAACACCTCGTGGCCAAGTCGCCGCGCATCCGAGAGACGCTCGACCAGCAGCAGGCCACTGCCCTCGCTCCATCCGACCCCGTCCGCGGACGCCGCGAACGGCTTGCAACGCCCGTCCGGCGACAAGCCACGCTGACGGCTGAACTCCACGAAGGTGCTCGGGGTGGACATCAGCGTCACCCCGCCCGTCAGCGCCAGCGAGCACTCGCCCTGCCGCAGCGCCTGGCACGCCAGGTGCAACGCCACCAGCGACGACGAGCAGGCCGTGTCGACCGTCATCGCCGGCCCCTCCAGCCCGAATGCGTAGGAGAGCCGGCCCGATACGACGCTGGCCGCGTTGCCGGTCGCCGCGTACCCCTCGAGACCGGTCCCCTCGTCGCCTGACCAGAGATCGGCGCCGTAGTCGTCGTACATCACGCCGGCGAAGACGCCGGTGTCGCTCCCGCGCAGCGACCGCGGATCGATCCCGGCGCGCTCGAAGGCCTCCCACGCCGCCTCGAGCAGCAGCCGCTGCTGCGGGTCCATCGCCAGCGCCTCGCGCGGCGAGATGCCGAAGAAGGCGGGGTCGAAGAGCGCGCCGTCGTGGAGGAAGCCGCCCGCGCGGGTGTAGCTCTTGCCAGGCTCGTCGGGATCGGGGTCGTAGAGGCCGTCGAGGTCCCATCCGCGGTCGGTCGGGAACTCCGAGATGGCATCGCGACCATTCGCGACGAGCTCCCACAACCGCTGCGGCGAATCGGCCCCACCGGGATAGCGACACGCCATCCCGACGATCGCAATCGGCTCGTCGGTGCGTTCGCCCGCGCGCACCGCGATCGCGGCACCTCCACCCGACCCGGCAAGCTCGGCGCCCAGGAAGCTCGCCACAGCAACGGGTGACGGGTAGTCGAACACCAACGTCGACGAGAGCCGCATGCCCGTCGCGGCCGCGAGCCGGTTGCGCAGCTCGACCGCACCGAGCGAGTCGAACCCCAGCTCCTTGAAGGCCAGCGCCGGCTCGATCGCCTCCGCCGAGGCGCGACCGAGCACGGCCGCCGCCTCGCCACGCACCAGCTCCAGCACCGCGGCCTCGCGCTCGGCCTTCGCCAGCCCCGCCAACCGCCGCGCAAGCGACCCGCCAACCGCCCGCAGCCGTGCCGTCGCCGCCGGCACCAGGCCACGCAGCGGCGCCGCGAGCGCGCCGTCGCGTGCCTGCGCGCGCAGCGCGGCCCGGTCGAGCCGGACCGGGAGCAGGACCGCCTCGCTCGCACGCCAGCTCGCGTCGAACAGCTCGAGCCCCTCAGCCTCGCCGATACCGATCAGACCGCCGCGCTGCATCCGCGCCAACCGGTCGTCGCCGCTGCGGCCGCCCATTCCGCGTTCCTCGCTCCACAGGCCCCAGGCGATCGACTTCGCCACCAGGCCCTGCTCGCGACGGTGCAGAGCCAGCGCGTCGAGGAACGCGTTCGCCGCCGCGTAGTTGGCCTGCCCCGGCGTGCCGATGGTCCCGGTGACCGACGAGAACATCACGAACGCCGACAGGTCGAGCGACTTGGTCAGCTCGTGCAGATGCCAGGCCGCGTCGACCTTCGGCGCCATCACGCCGCGCAGGCGATCGGCGTCGAGCGACGTCACGATGCCGTCGTCGAGCACACCGGCCACATGAACCACCGCCGTCAGCGGTCGATCGGCCGGAATCGCTCCCAGCAGCGCCTCGACCTGACCGCGATCGGACACGTCGCAGGCCTCGAACGTCACCTCGGCGCCGAGCCCGGCCAGCTCACTCTCGAGCTCGGCGGCGCCGTCGGCGCTCGCGCCGCGGCGACTGGTCAGCAACAGCCGCCGCGCGCCGTGCTCGCGCACGAGCTGGCGAGCGATCAGCGGGCCGAGCCCACCCGTCGCGCCCGTGACCAACACCGTCCCGTCGCCGACGCCGTCGCCGCCCTCGACGTCCGCGGCCGCCGCGGCGGCGCGCGCCATCCGCGGCACGCGAGCCTCGCCGTCGCGCAGCGCGACCTGCGCCTCGCCGCCCGCGAGCGCGCGAGCCAACATCCGCCACGACGCCTCGGAGCCGTCGACGTCGGTCAGGACCAGGCGGCCGGGATGCTCCGACTGAGCCGACCGCACCAGGCCCCAGACCGCGGCCGCGCCGAGATCCGTTACGCCCTCGGCGGGGCCCGCCGCCACGGCGCCGGACGTCACGACCGCCAACCGGGTGTCGCCCAGGCGCGGATCCGCGAGCCAGCCCTGCACGAGCTCGAGCGCACGCGCGGCCGCCGCGAAGGCCGCCGCGGGCACGGCCTCGCCGGCGCCGGCGGCGCCATCGACCAGGACGACGCCGGGGGCCGCGCCGCCACCGTCGATCGCCGCGACCAGCGCATCGAGGTCCCGGTGGCGCTCCGCGTCGAGCCCGGGCGCCTCCAGGTCGCCGAGGATCGCGACCGCGCCGCCGCCCGCGCCGTCGGGCACGGCGATCTCGTCCCATCCGAGCACGAAGAGCGCGTCGCTGTCGTGGGCGCGCTCGACAGCCTCCGCCTCGCGCAGCACCAGCGAGGCGACCGACAGCACGGGCGTCCCCAGCTCGTCGGTCGCGGCGATCTCGAGCGCGCCGTCCTCGGCGGTCGTCATGCGCACGCGCAGCGCGGTCGCCCCGTGCGCGTCGAGCCGAACCCCGCGCCAGGCGAACGGCAGCCGCGGGGCGGCGCCGGCGTCGATCAATGCCGTGTGCAGCGCGGCGTCCAGCAACGCCGGGTGGAGCCCGAACCGCCCGCCGTCGCCGGGCAGCGCGCCTTCGAGCCCGACCTCGGCGAACAGCTCGCCGTCGCGCCGCCACGCGGCCCGCAGGCCCTGGAAAGCCGGCCCGTACTCCAGGCCCGACGTCGCGGCGCGGTCGTACAGATCGGTCACGTCGACGTGCTCGGCTCCTTCCGGCGGCCATGCCTCCGGCAGCCCGGCGGCCTCGACCGAGCCGGCCGCGACCAGCAACCCCGACGCGTGACGCACCCACTCGCCGGCATCGCCCTGGGCCGGCTCGCGCCGCGAGTGGATCGACAGCTCGCGGGCACCCGTCTCGTCGGCCGCGGCGACCGTCAGCTGAACCTGGACCACGGTGCGATCCTCGAGCACCAGGGGCGCCTCCAACGTCAGCTCCTCGAGCGTCTCGCAGCCGACCTCCAGCCCGACGTGCAGCGCCAGCTCGGCGAACGCCGCCCCCGGCAGCAGCACCGAGCCCAGCACCGCGTGATCGGCGAGCCACGGATGCGACTCCAGCGACAGCCGGCCCGTGAACAGCCGGCCCCCGCCGCTGGCGAGCGCGACGTCGGCGCCGAGCAGCGGATGGTCGGCCACCGCCAGACCGGTCGCGGCGACGTCGCCCGAGCCGCCGCGGCCAGCGATCCAGTAGCGCTCGCGCTGGAACGCGTAGGTCGGCAGATCGACCCGCCGGCCTCCCGCCAGCAGCGCCGCCCAGTCGACGTCGGCGCCGTGGACGTGCAACTCGGCGAGCGCGCCGATCAGCGTCTCCGGCTCCGCCCTGTTGCGGCGCGTCGCGGAGGCGAACACGGCCCCGCGAGCCTCGGTTACGTCAGGGCGGTCCTCGAGGCACGACCGCGCGAGCGCCGACAGCACTCCATCCGGCCCGAGCTCGAGATAGCGCGTCACCCCGGCGGCCTCGAGCGACCGCACTCCGTCCATGAACCGGACCGCCTCGCGGACGTGGCGGACCCAGTAGCCCGGATCGGCGAGCTCGTCTCCGGCGAGCGCACCGGTGACGTTCGAGACGATCGGCAGCCGCGGCGACTCGAACGACAGGCCCTCCACGACCGCCCGGAACTCGGCGAGCATCGGATCCATCCGCGGCGAGTGGAACGCGTGGCTGACGCGCAGCCGCGTCGTCTTGCGACCGCGCTCCTCCCAGAGGTCCCTCACCGCCAGCACGACGTCCTCGTCGCCGGAGATCACCGTCGAGGCGGGGCCGTTGACGCCGGCGATCGACGCATGCTCGACCAACGCGCCGAGCGTCTCGGCGACCTCGTCCTCGGACGCCTCGATGGCGACCATCGCCCCGCCGCCGGGCAGCTCGCCCATCAACCGGCCGCGCGCCGCCACCAGCGCGGCCGCGTCGGACAGCGACAGCACCCCCGCGACGTGCGCCGCCACGACCTCACCGACCGAATGGCCGGCCAAGACGTCCGGCGCCACCCCGAGCGACGCCACCAGCCTGAACAGCGCCACCTCGACCGCGAACAGCGCGACCTGCGTCAGCTCGGTGCGATCGAGCAGCTCCGCCTCCGGCGAACCGGGATCGGCGAACACCAGATCCTTCAGCGAACGTCCGATCAGCGGATCGAGCTCGCCACACGCCCCGTCGAACGCCTCCCGGAACACCGGGAAGGCCTCGTACAGCTCACGTCCCATCCCCGCCCGCTGCGCGCCCTGGCCGGTGAACAGCAACGCCAGCCTGCCCCCCGCCGTCGCGGAGCCCACCGCGACATTGGCCGCCGGGCGCTTCGACACGAGCGCGTCGAGACCGGCCAACAGCTCGTCCCGGTCCCTACCGACGACCACGGCACGCTGCTCGAGCCGCGCTCTCCCGGTCGCGAGCGACGTCCCGACGTCGAGGGCGTCGAGCCGGTCGTCGGCCTCGACGTGCGCGGCCAGCCGGCCGGCCTGCTCGCGCAGCGCGGCCTCGGTCTTCGCCGACAGCACCCAGGGCACCGCGACGGGCCCGCGGTCGGGCGGATCGGCGGCTGCGCGATCGCCAGCCTCGGCCGGCGGCTCCTCGAGGATGACGTGGGCGTTGGTGCCGCTGATCCCGAACGACGAGACGCCCGCGCGTCGCGTCCGGTCGCCCGCCGGCCACTCGGCCGGCTCGGTGAGCAGCTCGATGTCACCTGCCGTCCAGTCGACGTGCGGCGAAGGCTCGTCGACGTTCAGCGTCGTGGGCAGCACGCCCGCGCGCATCGCCATCACCATCTTGATCAGCCCCGCCACGCCCGCCGCGGCCTGGGTGTGGCCGATGTTCGACTTGATCGAACCCAGCCGCAACGGACCGGCGGAACGCTCCTGACCGTAGGTGGCCAGCAGCGCCTGCGCCTCGATCGGGTCGCCGAGCGTGGTGCCCGTGCCGTGCGCTTCGACCGCGTCCACGTCCACCGGCGACAGGCCCGCGTTGGCCAGCGCCTGCAGGATCACCCGCTCCTGCGACGGACCGTTCGGCGCCGTCAACCCGTTGCTGGCGCCGTCCTGGTTGACCGCGCTGCCAGCCACCACCGCCAGCACCTCGTGCCCGAGCCGTCGCGCGTCCGAGAGGCGCTCGACCAGCAGGAGTCCCGCGCCCTCGCCCCAGCCGACGCCGTCCGCGGACGCCCCGAACGACTTGCAGCGCCCATCCGGCGACAGACCGCGCTGACGGCTGAACTCGACGAAGGTGCGCGGGGTGGACATCAGCGTCACGCCGCCCGCCAGCGCCAGCGAGCACTCGCCGCGCAGCAACGCCTGACACGCGAGGTGGAGCGCCACCAGCGACGACGAGCACGCCGTGTCGACGGTCATCGCCGGCCCCTCCAACCCGAACGTGTAGGCCAGCCGACCCGAGGCGACGCTCCCCGCGCTGCCGGTCGTGGCGTATCCCTCGAGCCCGGTTCCCTCGCCGGCGGCCCACAGATCGGCGCCGTACTCGTGATACATGATCCCGGTGAAGACGCCGGTGTCGCTGCCGCGCACGGACGTCGGATCGATGCCCGCCGACTCGAGGGTCTCCCAGGCCACCTCGAGCATCAGTCGCTGCTGGGGATCCATCGCCAGCGCCTCACGCGGGACGATGTCGAAGAAGCCCGCGTCGAAGAGCGCGCCGTCGTGAAGGAATCCGCCCGCTCGGGTGTAGCTCTTGCCCGGCTCGTCGGGATCCAGGTCATACAGGCCATCGACGTCCCAACCGCGATCGCTCGGGAACTCCGATATCGCGTCGCGACCGGTCGCTACGAGCTCCCAGAGGTCGTCCGGCGAAGCTACGCCACCCGGATAGCGGCACGCCATCCCGACGATCGCGATCGGCTCCTCGACACGGGTCGCCGACCTGACGATCGCCTTGCCACCGCGCGACCCCTCCACCAGGGACCTCACGTAGTCGGCGACGGCGGCCGGAGTCGGATGGTCGAAGACCAGCGTCGACGGCAGGCCGAGTCCGGTCGCCTGCTCGATCCGGTTGCGCAGCTCGACCGCGCCGAGCGAGTCGAACCCGAGGTCCTTGAAGGCGCGCGCGGGCTCGATGGCGTCGGCCGCGGCGTGACCGAGTATGGCCGCTGCCTGCGAGCGGACGATCTCCAGGATCGCGGTGGCGCGATCGGCCTCCACCAACTCGGCCATCCGGCGCGCGAAGGAGCCGGACCCGGACCGCCGCGCACGGCCCGTGGGCATCCGCACCAGGTCGCGCAGCGGCGCCGGAAGCAGGCCGGCGCGTGCCTGAGCACGCAACGCGACAGGATCGAGACGGACCGGGAGCACGAATGGATCGCCCTGGTCGAGCGCCGCGTCGAAGAGCGCGATCCCCTCGCTGGCAGACATTCCCGCCAGGCCGCCGCGCTGCAGGTGCGTCGCCTCGGCCGCGTCGAGCCGGCCGCCCATCCCGCGCGCCTCGGACCACAGGCCCCACGCCATCGACGTCGCGGCGAGTCCGCGCACGCGTCGGTGGATCGCCAATCCGTCGAGGAAGGCGTTCGCCGCCGCGTAGTTCGCCTGGCCCGCGTTGCCGACGGTCGCAGCGACGGACGAGAAGAGGACGAAGGCGGACAGGTCCAAGCCCTCCGTCAGCTCGTGCAGGTGCCATGCCGCACTGGCCTTGGGCGCCATGACGCGGTCGAGCCGGTCGCCGGTCAGCGACGTGGCGACACCGTCGTCGAGTACGCCGGCCGCGTGCACCACCCCCCGCAGCGGGAGCTCCGCGGGGATCGTGTCGATCACTCGCGCAAGAGCCTCGCGATCGGCGACGTCGCAGGCCGCGAAGGTCACGCGTGCGCCGAGGTCCGTCAGCTCGGCCTCCAGCTCGGCGACGCCGTCGGCGTCGCGACCGCGCCGGCTGACCAGCAGGACGTGCCCGACGCCGTGCTCGGTCACGAGGTGGCGCGCGACGATCGGACCCAGGCCGCCGGTGCCGCCGGTGATCAGGACCGTCGCGTCGCCACCGCCGAAGGAGGGCGCGTCGCCTTCCTCCGCCGCTCCGGCCCGGCCCATCCGTGGAACGAGCACCCGGCCCTCGCGCAGCGCCAGCTGCGGCTCCCCGGAGGCGAGGGCGGACGGCAGCGCGGCGATCGAGCGCCGATCGTCGTCGAGATCGACGAGGACGATCCGGTCGGGATTCTCGGACTGAGCCGAGCGAACCAAGCCCCAAAGTGGCGCTGACGCGAGGCGGACGTCGTCGCCGTCCTCGCAGGCGACCGCTCCACGGGTGGCGATCGCCAGTCGAGCGTCGCCGACCCGCTCGTCAGCCAGCCACCGCCCGATCTCCTCCAACACAGACCGGGCGATCGCCGAGGCTGCCTGCGGAATCGAGGCGGAGAGGTCCTCCTCGAGTACGAGCGCGACGATGTCGGGAGCCGGGGCGCCATCCGCGATGGCATCGAGCAACGCTCCCAGGTCCGAATGCGTCGCCGAGCCACCAGCGGCCGCCGCGAGCGCATCGTCGCCCACGACGGCGATCCGCGCCGCCGAGTCGCCGGTCGTCTCAGGCGCCGGGATCCAGCGCAGCCGGTAGAGCGATTGCGCCGCCTGCGCGCGCGCGTCGTCGATCCGCTCCGCCGACGCCTCACGCAGCACGAGCGACCGCACCGAGAGCACGGGCTCGCCGTCGAGGTCGACGGCCGTCAGCGAGACCGCCTCGCCATCGTGGCCCGCGATCCGCACGCGCAGCGCCGCGGCGCCGGTCGTCCGCACGGAGACGTCGCTCCAGGAGAAGGGCAGCCTGGCGCCGGTGGGCGCGTTCGGACCGAGCATGCCGAGCCCATGCAGGGCCGCGTCCGAGAGCGCCGGGTGAAGGCTGAACCGCCCCGCCGCGGCGGCCTGGTCGTCGCTCAGCGACAACTCGGCGAAGACCTCGCCGTCGCGACGCCAAGCCCGTCGCAGTCCTTGGAAGGCGGGGCCGTAGTCGAATCCCCGCTCCGCGAGCTCGGGGTACAGGTCCTCGACGTCGATCTCCGCGGCGTCCGCGGGTGGCCACACCGCCAACTCGTCGAAGGCGCGCTCCGCGACGACGCCGCCGGCGGCGAGCGTCCCGCTCGCATGGCGCGTCCAGGACGGCTCCGGGCCGAGCTCGCCGCCGGGCTCCGGCCGCGAGTACAGCTCGACCGAGCGACGGCCGGACTCGTCAGCCTCCCCGACGGCGACCTGGACCTGGACGCCGCCCCGCTCGGGAAGGATCAGCGGCATCTCGAGCGCCAGCTCCCGCACCGAGTCGCAGCCGGCCTCGGCGGCGGCTCGGAGCGCAAGCTCGACGAACGCCGTGCCGGGCAGCAGCACCGACCCGAGCACCACGTGATCGGACAACCAGGGCTGGGCCCGCAGCGAGAGCCGTCCGGTGAGCAGCCACTCGTCCTCCCCGCGCGGAGCGATCGACGCCCCCAACAGCGGATGGTCCAGCGACGACTGGCCGACAGAGCCCGCGTCGCCCGCGGCCGCCGCCGGGTCGAGCCAGAAGCGGCGGCGCTGGAAGGCGTAGGTCGGCAGGTCGACCGCGTTGGCGGAGGGACCCGCGAGCTGCTCCCAGTCGACGTCCGCGCCCGCGACATGGACGCCAGCCAGCAAGGCGGCGAGCGTCTCGTGCTCCGCGCGCGCCGAGCGCAGCGCGGGGACGAGGACCGACCGCGCGATCGCCCTCTCGTCGAGGCAGCCCCGGGCTATCGCGGTCAGGACGGCATCGGGACCGAGCTCCACGTAGCGGGTCACTCCCTCCGCCTCGAGATGGCGCACACCGTCCATGAACCGGACCGGCGCGCGCGCGTGGCGCACCCAGTACTCCGCCGACGTGGCCTGCTCGTCCGAGAGCGGCTCGCCGGTCACGTTCGAGACGATCGGTATCCGTGGGGCGGCGAAGCTCAGCCCGCTCGCGACCTCCTCGAAGTCGTCGAGCATCGGATCCATCAGCGCTGAGTGGAACGCATGGCTGACACGCAGGCGCGTCGTCTTGCGATCGCGCTTGCGCCACAGCCGCTCGAGCTCCGAGACGGCGTCCTCCTCGCCGGAGGCGACTACCGACGTAGGCCCGTTGATGCCGGCGATCTCGATCCCGTCGTCCTCGGCGAGCGTCGCGCGCAGCTCCTCCTCGGACGCTTGAATCGCGACCATCGCGCCGCCCTCGGGCAGCGCGCCCATCAGCTTCCCGCGCGCCGCCACGAGGGCGCATGCATCCTCCAGGGAGAGCACGCCCGCGACGTGCGCCGCCACGATCTCGCCGACCGAATGGCCGATCAGCACGTCCGGCGTGACGCCGAACGACTCGACGAGCCTGAACAGCGCCACCTCGACCGCGAACAGCGCGGCCTGCGTGATCTCGGTGCGGTCGAGCAACGCGGCCTCGGGCGTACCCGCCCGCGCGAAGGCGAGATCGCGCAGCGAGCGGCCGAGATGGCCGTCGAGCCGCATGCACGCGTCGTCGAAGGCGCGCGCGAAGACCGGGAAGCGCTCGTAGAGCTCGGCGCCCATCCGCGGGCGCTGCGCGCCCTGGCCCGTGAACAGGAAGGCCGTGCGACCGTCGGAGGAGCTGCCTTCGGCGACCCCGCCCGCCGGCTCGCCGGCCGCGACCGCGCGCAGACCGGCGATCAGCGCCGCGCGATCGGCGCCTGTCACCACGGCCCTCCGATCGAGCTGGGCGCGGCCGGTGGCGAGCGTGAAGGCGATGTCGCCGGCGTCCAGCTCCGGCCGTGCCTCGACGTGCGCCGCGAGGCGCTCCGCCTGCTCCCGCAGCGCCGCCTCGTCGCGCGCGGACAGCGCCCAAGCCGAGACGCCCGCGGCCCGCGCGTCGCCATCGTCGTCGGAGACCGGCTCGTCGGCGGCGACCGTGGCCGGCGGCTCCTCGAGGATCAGGTGGGCGTTGGTGCCGCTGATGCCGAACGAGGAGATAGCCGCCCGCCGCGTGCGGTTGCCAGCCGGCCAGTCGACCGCCTCGGTCAACAGCTCGACCGCCCCCGCCGACCAGTCGACGTGCCGCGACGGCTCGTCGACGTGCAGGGTGCGCGGCAGCGATCCCTCGCGCAGCGCGCAGACCATCTTGATCACCCCGGCGACGCCCGCCGCCGCCTGGGTGTGGCCGATGTTCGACTTGACCGAGCCGAGCCGCAGCGGCGCGCCCTCGCGCTCGCGGCCGTAGGTGGCGATCAGAGCGTCGGCTTCGATCGGGTCGCCGAGCTTCGTCCCGGTGCCGTGCGCCTCGACCGCGTCGACGTCGGCCGCCGACAGGCCGGCGGCGTCGAGCGCGCGCCGGATGACCCGCTTCTGGGCGCTGCCGCTCGGAGCCGTCAGGCCGTTGCTCGCCCCGTCCTGGTTGATCGCGCTGCCGCGAACCACCCCCAGGACCTCGTGCCCGAGCCGGCGCGCCTCCGACAGCCGCTCGAGCGCGACCACGCCGACGCCCTCGGCCCAGCCGGTCCCGTCGGCGGCGTCGGCGAACGGCTTGCAGCGACCGTCCGGCGCCAGACCTCCCTGGCGGCTGAATTCGACGAACATGTCCGGGCTCGCGAGCACGGTGACGCCGCCGGCCAGGGCCAGCGAGCACTCGCCTTGGCGCAGTGACTGACAGGCGAGGTGCAGCGCGACGAGCGAGGCCGAGCAGGCGGTGTCGACCGTCACCGCGGGGCCCTCGAGCCCGAGGTGGTAGGCGACGCGACCCGAGGCGACGCTGCTCGCGCCCCCGGTCAGCCGGTAGCCCTCGATCTCGGCGTGGCCGCGGACCGCCGCCGCGTACTCCTGCGCGCTGACGCCGGCGAACACCCCGGTCTCGCTGCCGTGGAGCGACAGGGGATCGATCCGTGCGCTCTCGAGCGCCTCCCACGAAGCCTCGAGCAGCAGCCGCTGCTGCGGGTCCATCGCCAGCGCCTCGCGCGGTCCGATCCCGAAGAACGCCGCGTCGAACTCGGCCACGTCGTGCACGAAGCCGCCCTCGCGGACATCGCTCGTCCCGGCGCGCTCGGGGTCGGGATCGTGCAGGCGCTCGGCGTCCCAACCGCGATCGCCCGGGAACTCGGATATCGCGTCACGACCGGTCGCGACGAGCTCCCAGAGGTCCTCCGGCGAGCCGACGCCACCGGGATAGCGACAGGCCATCCCGACGATCGCGATCGGCTCGTCGACGGCCGCCGCCGCGGCTGCTCGCTCGCCGTCCCCGGCTCCGGTCGCCTCCGCCAGCAGGTAGGCCGCCAGCGCCACGCTGGTCGAGTGGTTGAAGACCACCGTCGCCGGCAGCCGCAGGCCGGTCGCCGTCCGCAACCGGTTGCGCAACTCGACCGCGGCCGGCGAATCGAACCCGAGGTCCTTGAACGCGGACCGCGGCGGGATCGCGTCGGCGGCGTGGTGACCGAGCACGGCGGCGACCTCCGCGCGCACGAGCTCGAGCACGTAGCGCTCGCGGTCGCGCTCGGGCATCCCCGCGAGTCGATCGGCGACCGGCGCCGCGGGGCGCCGATCGGCGATCTCCGCCGCGACGGCCGCCGGCACGCCAGGCTCATCGATCCAGTGGCGTTCCCGCTGAAACGGATAGGCGGGCAGCCGCACCCGTCCGCCCGAACCGGTCGCCACCCCCCAATCGACTGGCACACCGCGAACGTGGGCGCGCGCCAGCGACCTCTGGAAGTGCCTGAAGTCGCCCTTCTCACGACTCAGCGTCGAGAGGATCGCCACGTCCTCCGGCACGGCGACCGCCGCATCGACCGTCTCCTCCAGCGCTACGGCGAGCACCGGGTGCGGGCTGACCTCGAGGAGCGTCCGGTGCCCCTCCGCGAGCAGCGCGCGCACGGCCGCCTCGAAACGCACCGGCTCGCGCTCGCTTCGATACCAGTAGGACGCGTCGAGCGAGGCGGTGTCGATCCGCTCGCCGGTGACGGTCGAGTACACCGGCAGCTCGGGGGCTCGCGGCTCGATGCCGGCCAGGGCCTCGAGCAGCTCGTCGCGGATCTGCTCGATCTCCGGCGAGTGCGCCGCGTAGTCGATCCTCACCCTGCCGGCCGTGACACCGTTGGCCCGGCAGCTCTCGAGCAGCTCCTCGAGCGCGGCAAGCTCGCCGGAGACGACCACCGACGACGGACCGTTCAGCGCCCCGAGCGACAGACGGTCGCCGTAGGGCTCGAGCATCTGCTCGGCTCGATCGGCCGTGACGGCCAGAGCGACCATGCCGCCCTTTCCGGAGAGTCGCATCAGTGCGCGGCCGCGCAGCGCGACGACGCGAGCGGCGTCCTCGAGCGACAGCGCGCCGGCGACACAGGCCGCGGCGACCTCGCCATGCGAGTGGCCGATCACCGCCGCTGGCTCCACCCCGTGCGAGCGCCAGAGCGCGGCAAGCGAGACCATCGTGCCCCAGAGCGCTGGCTGCACCCGATCCGCACGGTCGAGCCACTCCGCGTCGTCGCCGCGCAGCAGCGCCTCCAGCGACCACTCGACGTAGGGGGCCAGCGCCGCGTCGCACTCGCGCAGGCGATCGGCGAAGACGGGCGAGTCGTCGAGCAGCTCGGCCGCCATCCCGGCCCACTGCGCACCCTGTCCGGGGAACACGAACACGACTCGCTCGTCGCCGGCCGTGTCCCCCGTCACCAGGTTGGCCGCCTGCTCGCCAAGGGCCAGCGCGGCCACGCCGGCCGCCAGCTCGGAGCGGCTCTCACCGAGCACGACCGCTCGCGTGTCGAACGCCGTCCGTGCGGTCGCGAGCGTGTGCGCGACGTCCTCCGCGGCGAGCGCCGGCTGTGACTCCAGGTGCCCGGCGAGTCGCTCCGCCTGGGCACGCATCGCCTGCTCGCCGCTGCCCGACAGCGGCCAGGCGAGCGGTGCCGTGGCAGCCGTCGGGTCGCCGGGGGCGGCGGCATTCGCCGTGCCCGCCGGCTCGTCGGCGACCGGCGCCTGCCCGAGCACGACGTGGCAGTTGGTGCCGCCGACGCCGAAGGAGCTGACACCCGCGATCAGCGGTCGGTCCTCGCACGGCCAGGCGCCGTGCTTCGTGTGGACGCGCAGACCGAGCTCGTCGAGCGGGATCTCCGGGTTGGCCTGCTCGAAGTTGAGGCTCGGTGGCAGCTCGCGGTGGTGGATCGCGAGCGCGGTCTTGATCAGCCCGACGATTCCGGCGGCGCCTTCGAGATGGCCGACGTTCGTCTTCGCCGAGCCGACGAGCAACGAGTCGTCGGCCGACCGGGCGACACCGAGCACGGCGCCGAGCGCCGCGGCCTCGATCGGGTCGCCGCGGCGTGTGCCGGTCCCGTGAAGCTCGACGTACTGGACGTCCCGGCGCGCGACACGAGCGCGCCGGCAGGCGATCCGCACCGCCTCGGCCTGCGCGACCTCGCTCGGGACGGTGAGGCCCTCGCTCGGCCCGTCGTTGTTGACGGCCCCGCCGCGGATCGTGCAGTAGATCGCGTCGCCGTCGGCGACCGCGTCGGCGAGCGGCTTGAGCACGACCATGCCACCGCCCTCGCCCCTGACGAAGCCGTTGGCGCGCGCGTCGAACGTGCAGCAGCGACCGTCTGGGGACAGTCCGCCGAAGCGCGACGCGGTGACGGCGCCATCCCGCAGCAGATTCAGGTGCACGCCACCGGCCAGGGCGAGGTCGGACTCGCCTCGCCGCAGGCTCTCGCAAGCGAGCTGGACCGCCACCAGGCCCGACGCCTGGCCGGCGTCGACGACGAGGCTCGGACCGCGTGCGCCCAGCAGGTACGAGACCCGGTTCGCGATCAGGCTCCGCTGCGTCCCGGTGAGCGTGTGTCGCGTGATCGGCGCCTGCCCGCGCTGCTGAAGCTGCTGGTAGTCGTCCGCGATCGCACCGGCGAAGACGCCGGTCGCGGTGCCCTCCAGCGCACGCGGAAGCACCCCCGCGTCCTCGAGCGCCTCCCAGCTCAGCTCGAGCATCAATCGCTGCTGAGGATCCATCGCCGCCGCCTCGCGCGGCGCGATCCCGAAGAATCCCGCGTCGAAGCCGTCGACCTGGTCGAGGAAGCCGCCGTAGCGGACGCCTGGATCGAGCTCCGCGACCGTCGCGGAGATGGCGTCCCAGCGGTCGAGCGGTGCCTCCCCGATCGCGCTTCGTCCTTCGCGCAAGAGCTCCCAGAACGCCTCGGGAGTCGGTGCCTGGGGGAAGCGGCAGGCCAGCCCGACGATGGCTATCGCAGAGCCGTCAGACACGCGATCGGGTCCCACTTTCGAGCCCCGAGTAAGCCTGTGTATGCGCTATGGCGCTCAGCGCCCTGAGACCCGTTCGAGCCCGTCGCTCGGGGCGCCCGCGGGACACCCCGCCAGCGTCACCTTTGGTCCCTTTGCCCACAGACGATTCGGGCGGTGGGAATCGCAACCGCATGAATCAGAATCACTCCCGTTTACGACAGCCAGACAAACGACCCTCTCAGGGGTTCCCCGCATTGTCAAGCCCCAAAGCGCCGTTATGGCACATCGGAGCCGTTGCCGTTTGCCATTGGCGCAGCCGTCTGCGATGATCGCCCGAATTCACCCTCTGGGGGCCCCGGAACGAGCCCCTCGACCTGCAGGATCGGTGGAGGTTGCACGTACATCTCGAGCAACCGACGGGCTACATGTTCGCGATGCGAATCGACAGCATATGAGCATTGGAATCGCGGTCGAATCCGAGCGCCGGGCGAGCCCGCTCGCCCGACTCGAATCGCTCTGTGACAGCGGCTCGTTCAAGGCGATTCGCTCGGGCGTGAGGTCGTCGGCCCTCGGCGAGCGCGCACGCGACGGCGACGGCGTCGTCGGCGGTCTCGGCACGGTCGACGGCCGGCCGGTCGCCTGCTACGCCCAGGACGCCGATTTCCTCGGCGGATCGCTCGGCGCCGCACATGCCGACACGATCGATCGCGTGTTGGCCTTGGCCCACCGATCGCGGGTACCGGTCGTTGCCTTCGTCGAGTCCGGCGGCGCTCGTCTCCAGGAGGGAATCGCCGCGTTGAGCGGCTACAGCCGCATCTTCCGCCGCAACGTCCAGCTCTCAGGAGTCGTGCCGCAGATCTCGATCATCGGCGGGGTCTCGGCCGGCGGCGGCTGCTATTCCCCCGCACTGACCGACTTCGTCGTCATGACGAGCGACGCGGCGATGTTCCTCACCGGCCCAGCGGTAGTGCAGGAGGTGACCGGCGAGACGATCGGCATCGGCAAGCTCGGCGGCCCACGCGTCCACGAGCGCAACGGCGTCTGCGACGCCGTCGTGCCCGACACCGCCGCCGCCGCCGCCTTCGCGCGGTCGCTGCTGCGCTACCTGCCCCGGCACGCCGGCGACGAGCCGCCACGCACGGTGGAGGCCGAACCCGAGCTGGCCGATCCCGGCCAGGTGGTCCCGGACGACCCGCGCAAGGTCTATGACGTTCGCGCCGCGATCGCGGGGATCGTCGACGACGGCTCGATGACCGAGCTGGCCCCGCGCTGGGCACGCAACCTCGTGACGGCGCTGGCGCGGATCGACGGGCGTTCGGTAGGGGTGATCGCCAACCAGCCGCGTTACTCCGGCGGCGTACTCGACGCCGCCTCGTCCCAGAAGGGTGCCCGCTTCGTGGACACCTGCGACCGCTACGGAATACCGCTCGTCGTCCTGGTCGACACGCCCGGCTTCATGCCTGGCGAGCATCAGGAGCGCGCGGGGGTGATTCGCTTCGGCGCGACGCTCGTCCGCGCCTTCGCCGCCGCGACGGTCACGCGCGTCACCGTCGTCCTGCGCAAGGCGTACGGCGGCGCGTACATCACGATGAACTCGAAGGACCTCGGTGCCGACATGGTCCTCGCGTGGCCCGGCGCCGAGCTCGGCGTGATGGGCGCGCGGTCCGCCGTGGGAATCGTCAACCGGCGCGAGCTGGCCGCGGTCGAGGATCCGGTCGCCGCCCGCGAGCTGCTCGAGGTCGACTATGCCGACCGGCACCTGTCCGCGACCGCGGCGGCCAGCGGTGGCTTCATCGACGAGGTGATCGAGCCTGGCGAGACACGCACGAGGTTGATCTGGGCGTTGTCGACGATCGGACAGAGCCGGTCGCTGCGGTGACCGGCGCCGGCGCTCACGACGGAACGCTGTTCGCGATCAGCGATCTTCACGTCAATCACGCCGAGAACCGAGTGGCGGTCGAGCGCTTGACTCCGCGGTCGAGCCGCGACTGGCTGATCGTCTGCGGCGACGTCGGCGACGGCGTCGAGGACCTCGAGTGGGCCCTCAGCCTGCTGCGTGACCGCTTCGAGAAGGTCGTCTGGGTGCCCGGCAACCACGAGTTGCTCTCGCGGCGCGACGACCCACCGGAGCTGCGCGGCGAACGCCGTTACCGCCATCTGGTGGAGATCTGCCGAACGTTGGGCGTCGTGACGCCTGAGGATCCCTACCCGATCTGGACCGGCGGTGGCGGGCCGGTCGCCATCGTCCCACTGTTCCTGCTCTACGACTACAGCTTCGGGCGCAACGTCGCGCCGACCAAGGCCGCCGCGCTGCGGCGCGCCCACGACGCCGGCGTGGTCTGCATCGACGAGTTCCTGCTTGCGGCCGACCCGTTCTCGTCACGCGAGGAGTGGTGCCACGCCCGCGTCGCCACGAGCGAGAGCCGCCTCGCCGAATGCGCGCCCGACATGCCGACGGTGCTCGTCAACCACTTCCCGCTGCTCGAGGCACACACGCGCAGGCTGCTGCATCCCGAGTTCGCACAGTGGTGCGGCACCCTGCGCACCGCCGACTGGCATATCCGCTTCCAGGCCAAAACCGTCGTCTACGGCCATCTGCACATCCCAGGGACGACCTGGTACGACGGCGTGCGGTTCGAGGAGGTCTCGTTCGGCTACCCGCGCGAGCGGGCGCGCCGGCGCTCCACGCGCGAGCCGCTGCGGCGGGTGCTCGAGCTGGAGGCCGCATGATCGAGCGGATCCTGCCTTCCAGCGTGGTCGCGGTCACGTCGACTCGCGACATCGAGGACGTCGACCTGTTCCCCGCCGAGGCGGCGGCCTTGAGCCAAGCGGTCGAGAAGCGCCGGCGGGAGTTCACGACCGTCCGCGCCTGCGCCCGCATCGCCTACGCGCGACTGGGCCGACCCGCCGCGCCGGTCGTTCCGGGCGAACGCGGTGAGCCGAGCTGGTCCGAGGGCGTGGTCGGGAGCATCACCCACTGCGACGGCTACCGGGCCTGCGCGCTCGCGAACGCATCCGACATCGTCTCGCTCGGCATCGACGCGGAGCCCAACGCCCCGCTGCCGAATGGAGTGCTGGCCGACATCGCGCGGCCGGAGGAGCGTCCGGCGTTGCGCGAGTTGGCGCGTCAGGTGCCGGACGTCCACTGGGACCGCCTGCTGTTCAGCGCCAAGGAGTCGGTGTACAAGGTGTGGTTCCCGCTCGCGAAGCGCTGGCTCGGATTCGAGGACGCGATCGTCACGATCGATCGCGAGGCCGGCACCTTCGACGCCCGGCTGCTGGTGCCGGGACCGCCGGTGGACGGCCGTCCACTGGCCGCGCTCTCAGGACGTTGGCTGGCTGGTGACGGCCTGGTGGCCAGCGCGATCGCCCTCACCTCCACGACAGCCGTGCCCTAGGCTGCCCGCCGTGCGACTGCACACGCGTACCTGGGGCGGGGCGAATGCGGACGCGGTCGTCTGCGTCCACGGGATCACCCAGCACGGCGGCATCTTCGAGCCGCTCGCGCAACGCCTCGTGCAGGGCGGGCGTCACGTCGTCGCCGTCGACCTGCGCGGGCACGGCGAGTCGGACAGGGAGCCGCCGTGGACGCTCGGGGCCCACGTCGACGACCTGCTCGAGACGATCGACGCCCTCGGAGTCGAACGAGCGGCCTGGGTCGGGCACAGCTTCGGCGGCAGGTTGATCGCCGAGTTGGCGAACCGCGTGCCCGAGCGCGTCAGCCGGCTCGCGCTGCTCGACCCCGGCCTTCACGTGCCGCCGGACCAGGCGTTGCGCCAGGCCGAGATCGATCGCCTCGACTGGAGCTTTGCGACCGTCGACGGCGCGACCAACGCCCTGCTGGCGTCCGACACGATCGTCGCCGCGCCCGAGGAGGTCGTCGCCGCATATGTCAAGGACGACGTTCAGCGTGGCCCCGACGGACGGTTCCGCTTCAGCTTCTGCCCGAGCACGGTCGTCGCGGCATGGAGCGAGATGGCCCAGCCGGCCCCCTCGGTCGCCGAGCTGTCGACCCTGCTGGTTGCCGCGATGGTGCCCCTGCATGACGGTCGCGACCAGATTCGCCGCTACCGCGCCGCGCTCGGGCCGCTGCTCAGCGTGGCTACCGTGCCCAACGGCCACAACGTGCTCTGGGAGTCGCCGGTCGAGACGACGGCGGCCATCGAGACGTTCCTAGCCGCGGCGGCGCCCGCCGGTCGACCGGCGATCTCCTAGGCGCGAGCGCCGCTAGCCCTTGGGCCGGCGCTGCTCGGCGAGCGGCTTGCCGGAGTCGTCGGCGATCGTGCCGGGCGGCCACTGGCCGAACCAGTTGTCGCGCGCGCCGTCCATCGTCAGGATCGAGCCGGAGTAGAAGTCGCCGGCGGGCGAGGCGAGGTAGGCGACCGCCCAGGCGAACTCGTCCTCGGTCCCGAGCCGGCCGGCCGGGATCGTCTGCTCGAGGTGCTCGACGACCGCCCGCGGGTACTTCGTGCGCAGCGTCTCGGTGGCGAACTGGCCGGCGGCGATCGAGTTGAGCTTGATCCCGTAGCGCGACCACTCGATCGACAGCACGCGGGTCAGGTTCTCGACCGCGGCGCGCGCCGCCGAGGAGTGGGCCATTCCCGGCAGGCCGTTGTGCGGCGAGATCGTGACGTTGAGGATCTTGCCGCCGGCGCCGCTGGGGATCATCGCCTTCGTCGCGACCGCATGGGTCATCAGCCAGGTGCCCTCGACGTTGAGCCGGATCACCGTGCGGAACCCCTTCGGCGTGATGTCCTCGGCGGGGGTGAGGTACTGACCGCCGGCGTTGTTGACGAGCAGGTCGATCCTGCCGTGGTCGGCGAGCACCGCGTCGACGAGCGCGTCGACCTGGTCCTCCTCGCGGATGTCGCAGACGCGGGCGGCGCAGCGGCCGTCGGCGCAGAGCGCGACCGTCTCCTCGAGCGGCTCGGCGCGGCGTCCGCAGACGACTACCTGGGCGCCCAGCGCCGCCAGCTCGATCGCGCCGCGCCGGCCGAGGCCGGAGCCGCCACCGCTGACCAGCGCGACCTGCCCGGCGAGCAGGTCCGGCTTGAAGATCTCCGAGGACATAGGCGCGCGCAGACTATCCGTAGCGGCTAGATTGCCCCGATGGCCACGGCGGCAGAGCCACGGCCGGCGCAGCTGCCGCTGCCCGGCGGGCGCGAGGGGGCGACGGTCCGGCTCCACCCCTTGCTGTGCGCGCGGATGATCGGACCGCCGGCGATGATGCACCGCACCGAGGGCCGGCTCGCGCCACTGCGTGCGATCGGCGTCGGCGTCTCGCAGGACGACTGGCCCGAGCTGCCGGTGCAGGCGTTCCTCGTCGAGCACCCGGGCGCCGGGCTGGTGCTGATCGATACCGGCTTCCACGCCGCCGTCGCGGTCGATCCGCGCCAGGGTATGGGCCGGCTCGGCGGGCTCGTCTTCAAGGATCTGCGGATGGACACCGCACAGGCCGTCCCCGGCCAGCTGCGTGAGCGTGGGATCGATCCCGACGCCGTCGGGACGGTCGTGCTGACCCACCTGCACGCCGAGCACGCCAGCGGAATCGCCCAGTTCCCCGACGCGACCTTCGTCGTCAGCTCGGCCGAGTGGGAGGCCGCGGCCGAGGGCGGCGCGACCGACGGCTACATGAAGCGCCAGTTCGATCACGCCTTCGACTACCGGCTGCTCGACTTCGAGAGCGAGGCCGCCGACTCGTTCGCCAGCTTCGGCCGCTCGCTCGACCTGTTCGGCGACGGCAGCATGCGGATCGTCTTCACGCCCGGGCATACCGCCGGCCACTGCTCGGTGATCCTGCGCCTCGCCGAGCGCGACGTGCTGCTGACCGCCGACGCCGCCTACTCGCGGCGCACGATCGCCGAGACCGCGCTGCCTTACAAGATGCACGACGAGCACCGCTTCCGCCGCTCGCTGCGCGAGATCCAGCTCTACGTCGAGCAGAACCCCGACGCCCTCGTGATCCCCGGTTACGACATGGATGCCTGGCGCCGGCTCGACGCGGTCCTCGAGTAGGCCGTGGTGTCGTGAAGCAGCTGGCGGAGGAGGTCTGGCAGCTCGACGGGTTCCCGCGCGACGCGGTCAACGTCTACGCGATCGGCGACGTGCTGATCGACGCCGGGACGGCGTTCGACGGGCGGCGGATCTTGAAGCAGCTCGCGGGTCGCACGATCTCCGCCCACGCGCTGACCCACGCCCACCCCGACCACTGCGGGTCGAGCCACGCGGTCTGCGAGCGGCTCGGCATCCCGCTCTGGTGCGGCGCCGCCGACGTCGCGGCGGTCGAGAGCGGCAAGACGGTCTTCAACGACAGCCTGAACCTGCCGGCGGCGAGGTCGCACCCGGTTTCGCGCCAGCTCCACGAGGGCGACGAGGTCGCCGGCTTCACGGTGCTCGACACTCCCGGCCACTCCCCCGGCCACGTCTCCTACTGGCGCGAGTCCGACCGCGTGCTGCTGTGTGGAGACGTGATGTGGGGCTTCAACCCGTTCCTGCTGCGCGGCCCGATCCGCGAGCCGCCGGCGCTCCTGACCCCGGACATCGCCCGCAACCGCGAGTCGGCGCGGCGGATCGCCGCGCTCGAGCCGGCGCTCGTCTGCTTCGGCCACGGCCCGCCGCTGCGCGACCCGGCGCGGCTCGCCGCGGCCGTCGCGAAGCTGCCGGCCTGAGGCCTGGGGCCTACCGGCCGAGCTTGCGCGCGTCGGCCCAGAGGCCGCGGATGCGCTCGAAGACCTCCTCGGAGGCGTACTGCGCCTGATCGCGCGTCGGCTCCTCGGGCAGCGCGTCGAACTGGACCGGCTTGCCGAAGCGGACGCTGACCTTCGGGAACTGGCCGCGCTTCCAGTTGCGCGTCTTCTCCGAGCCGATGATCGCGACCGGGACGACCGGGACGCCGGTCTCGAGCGCGAGCTTGCCGACGCCGGGGCGCGGCGTGCCGAGCTCGCCGGTGCGCGAGCGGCCACCCTCGAGGTACATCACGACGATGTCGCCGCGCGCGAGAATCGCCCGCGCGGTGGCGAACGCCTCCTCGTCGTGGTGGCCGCGGCGGACCGGGAACACGCCGCCGTAGTTGTAGATCGGCGAGAGCGGCAACGTGAACAGCTGCGACTTCGCCATGAAGTGCACCTTGCGGCGCAGGTAGACGGCGAGGAAGAAGTGATCGAGGAACGAGAAGTGGTTCGGCGCGAGGATGCACGGGCCGTCGGCTGGGACGTTGGTGGTGTCGAAGGCGCGCGTGCGGAAGAACCCGAGCAGGTAGGGCGTCAGGACCACCCGCACCAGCTCGTAGTCCCAGTTCGGCCGGTGCTCGCGGACGCGCTTGTGGAAGCGGTCGAAGTGCTCCTTCGGGCGGGGGTCCTTGTAGACCTGCTGCTTGAGCTTGACGTCGGCCATCAGGCGCCCGCCCATCCGCGCGAGCGGTCGAGCGCGCGGCGCCAGCCGGCGAGCAGCTCGTCGCGCTGGGCCGCCGGCATCCGCGGCTCGTATCGGGCGGCTTCGCGCCACATCGATCGGACGTCCGCCTCGCTCCAGGTATCGGTAGCCACGCCGGCAAGATACGCGGCGCCGAGCGCCGTCGTCTCCGAGACCTCGGGGACGATCACCGGGACGCCGAGCACATCGGCCTGGAAGCGCATCAGCCACGAGTTGTGGACGGCGCCGCCGTCGGCCCTCAGCTCGGTGAAGTCGATTCCCGACGCGGCCTCCATCGCGCGCACCGCGTCGACCGTCTGATAGGCGATCGCCTCGAGCGTGGCGCGCGCGAGGTGGGCGCGGCCGGTGCCGCGCGTCAGCCCGACGATCGTGCCGCGCGCATAGGGATCCCAGTGCGGCGAGCCGAGGCCGGTGAAGGCCGGCACGAGGTAGACGCCGTCGTTGCTGTCGAGCGAGCGCGCGAGCTCCTCGGTCTCGGCGGCGGTGCGGATGATCCCGAGGCCGTCGCGCAGCCACTGGACGGCGGCGCCGGTGACGAAGATCGCCGCCTCGAGCGCGTAGTCGACGCGGCCGTCGAC
>Ga0190272_10000166_pt1 | contig 40993 bp, 27 predicted proteins | sample Popmic504T_FD_133746 | JGI IMG/M metagenome (GOLD analysis project Ga0190272, IMG submission 133746) | Populus adjacent soil microbial communities from riparian zone of Shoshone River, Wyoming, USA - 504 T | ecosystem: Environmental > Terrestrial > Soil > Riparian zone | place: USA: Wyoming...
ACCGGAATTTTGCGCGCGAACAGGTACGACGAGAGTGGGCTCGATGCGCACCGTCCCGTAAATCGCCGAGATGGCCGTGCCCCGCTGAACGACGGCGACCTCCGCGACCGGCAAGGTCAGGAAGTAAATGAGGCCGAGGACCACCAGGAGCGCGGCTGCGGAGACCCAGATGAGTTTCTTCGAACGCGGGAGCTTCAACGTCTGCAACTAATGTGAATTTCCCGCGGTGTCCCCGGAAAACTGAAAATAGCGGCCGGTCGCGCGGTCCCACTCAGCACGGGCCACCTGCTGTTGATAGAGGGTGGAGAGGAGCGCGCTCCTGGTTTCCAAAAAGCTGCTTTCGGCGTTGCGAAACTCCAACTGCGACGAAAGACCCTCGGCGAGGGTTCGCTCGACCACGTTCACGTTCTGCTCGGCGCTGGTGATGGCCGCGCTCAACGATTTCCAGCGTTGCTCGATCGCCCGAAGATTGTTGCCGATGCGCCTTAACTCGAGCGACACATTCGCTTCTAGTTGTCGCAGGGAAATCTCATTCATCTCGCGAACGGCCCTTGCGCGCATCACCCCGCCGCCGATCCGGCCATTATCCACCACTCGCCAGGTGAAGGCGACCCCCGCGGTCGCCTCCGAAGAAACGATGTTGTCAGAGCTGCTCGCGGCCCCTCCGCCCGCCTGGCGAATGGTGACCGGAATGTAGGTGCCCGAGAGTGTGGCATCGAGCGCCGGATAGTAGGCCGCCTCGATGATTCTCTGATCCTCCTCCGCCGCTCGAATGAGGAGCCGGGCAAGGATCAAGTCTGGCCGGCGGTTTAACGCCGTGGCGGTTTCTGATTTCAGGTCGTAACCCATGGTCGTGAAGCTCAACTCTCCATCGGGTCGAATGATGTTTTTTGACGCCGGGCCGATGTCCTGGCCCATGAAGTTGGCGAGGGTGAGCAACGCTCCGTGATAGCCGCGCCGGACCTCCTCGATGCGCGGGTCGAGTTCCCGCTCGAGCAAGCGCGCACTCGCCACCGCCCCTCGATCGGATCGTCCGGCCTCGTAACGCTCTGCCTGGGTATTGACGTTTGCCGCGAGGCGTTGCCGTTGCGCTTCGCCGAGCTCTCGCAAAGAATCGTTCAAGAGCGCGGTATAAAAGGCGATTCGGGTGCCGTGAAGTTGCTCGACCACCGCGACGTTCAATCGCTGCTGCGCGAGCAGCACCTCGACGTCGCCGCGCCGGCGCGACGCGGGAACGGCGGCATCGAACAACGGTTGGGCGAAAAATCCGCGCGCGAGCCCGAAAGGCTGCGTCTCCGGCTGACCGGCGCGTTGTCCCCCCTGGGCGCCGGCGAGGCCTTGTATTCTCACGTCGGGCAGACCGATCGATCGCAAAACGAGGCGGCGGCCGGCGGCCAGTTCCAGCGCGATCTTTGCCTCCGCGATGGCCGGGTTCTTTTCGAGCGTTGTGGCGAGGGCCGCGTCGAGGCTGATGGCGTTCACGTTCGCAGCGCATAAGGCCAGCAAAGCCGCGGCAAGTTGGAACGTTCGTTTCATCGAGAGCCCCCCAGACTTGACGGCGGAGCTGCCACCTCTGCGATGGGCTTTCCGGTAGACGTCCCTCGTGTTTTCCCGGCAAACCCGAGCGCCTCTGGTTCGCGGGCGGAGGCCCGGGCCAGGCGGGCCAGGGCAACGTTGTGAAGATAGAACGCGCCCAAGCGCGTGGTCCGGGTGCGCGTCACGTCGGAAGCGGCCTGAAGAATGTCGAGCTGTGTTCCCAGTCCCGCGCCAAGATTCCCTTTCGCGATCTCGAGGGATTCATCCGCATTCTGGACATTGCGGGTTTCCGAATGCAGGACACGATCGGCTTGCTGGAGATCGAGGAACGCACTCCGGACCTCAGAGGCAACCGTCCGCCGCGCCGCTGCCAGCGCGTGGAGGGCGGCGTCCCGCCGGGCGCGCGTAGCCTGCATTCGCCCGCGCGTGGCGAAGCCGTCGAAGATATGCCAGGTCGCGTTTAGGCCCACGATGTAACCGTGATTGAATTCAGGGCCGACGAGCGGATCGCTCTCGCTATAGATTTCGTACCCAGTGAAAGCTTCCACCCGCGGACGCGTCTCACTCCGGTCCAGGATCAATTGCTGGTTTTCGATTTCGACCTCTATTTCGCGGGCCCGGATTTCCGGCCGGCTGACATCGGCATAGGCCAGACACTCATTCAAATCGGGACGACGCGGATGATATTGCAGCGTCCCGGCGGCCTCGAACCGGAGCGGCACCACGCTGGAACGAGGGTCGGCACCGATGAGCTGGCTCAATCTCAAGTAGGAATTTTCCAGCCGGGTTTGCGCATCAATCAGCTCGGGGTGTTCGTTGGCGAGCGCCACCTCAGCCCGGCTGACATTCAATGCGCCTACCAGCCCAGCCGACAGGCGTTCTTGCTGCGTCTTGAGTTCCTCCTGCAAGACCCCGACCGACTGCTCCCGCACGCGGATCTTTGCGCGACCGAGCAGTACGTCATAAAACGCCACCCGCACATCGAGCGATACACGATCTACGACCGCCTGATATTCGAGCGTTCGCTTTTCCTCGATGAGACGGGCGATGGCCCGCCGACTCGTGACCGCACCGCCGGTGTAAAGATTCTGCACCACGCGCAGGGACGCGTCGTAATCCTCGGGACGCAGCCGCGACGGCTCCTGGCGTTCTCGTCTCCGAAGCAACCCGGTGGAGACCACCGATGGCAGAAGTCCCGAACGAGCTTCGATTACCCCGCCGCGCGCCGCTTCCACCTGCTTCGCGGCGATGGCGATCTCGGCGTTTTGCTTCTTTGCGAGCGCGACCGCCTCTTCGACCGTATAGGCCGGCGCAGCAGGGCTGGCTCCTGTCCACGCCAGCAGCAAAATAACGATCCAGGCACTGCGGCGCATGAGACCTAAATGCGTGTCATAAACCCGTTTTTCAATCAAAATCCCCCTGCGCTGGCCGTTTCCACGAGCGTTGAGCCACCATTTTCGAGCGCGGCGGCGGTCGCGCCTTCGAGATTGCGCCGATCAAATATGACAATATGGTGACAACTTTCTTGCCCCGATCGCGAGGCAGCCGCTAGTCTGAATTTTCCTGTAAATGAACAAAATCAGAATTGCCATCGTTGGAGTCGGGAACTGCGCGAGTTCGCTCCTCCAAGGCATCAATTTCTATGGAAATTCCTCTGGCAACGGCCACGGCAACGGCGCCGATGTCGGGTTGATGCACCGGCAAATTGGGCCTTATCAGCCGCAGGACATTGAAGTCGTGGCTGCTTTTGATATCGATCGCCGAAAGGTGGGGCTCGACATGGCCGAGGCAATTTTTGCCCCGCCGAATTGCACCAAGGTCTTTTGCGAAAAAATCAAGCCGACGGGCGCGATCGTCATGATGGGCTGCGTTTTCGACGGTTATGCCCCGCACATGAGAGATTACGATGCGCAGCGCACTTTTCTTCCTCTGGAGAAGGAATCGACGCGCGAACAGATCATCGAGGAGCTGCGTAAATCGGGCGCCGAAATCATGGTCAATTATTTGCCCGTCGGATCCGAAGATGCGACGCGCTTTTACGCCGCTTGCGCGCTGGAGGCCAACCTCGCTTTCGTCAATAACATCCCCGTTTTCATCGCGAGCGATCCGGTTTGGGCGAAGCGGTTTGCGGACAAGAATTTGCCGATCGTGGGGGACGACATCAAGGCGCAGATGGGTGCCACGGTCCTGCACCGAACCATCGTCGATCTCTTTCGAAAGCGGGGCGTAAAGGTCGAACGAACCTATCAACTCAACACGGGCGGCAACACAGATTTTCTGAATATGCTCAACCGGAGCAGGCTGGCATCGAAGAAGGCCTCCAAGACCGAAGCGGTGCAGTCGGTTCTGGGCGAGCGTCTCGCGGACGATAACATTCACATCGGACCGAGCGATTACGTTCCCTGGCAGTGCGACAACAAAGTTTGTTTTATCCGGGTCGAGGGAAAACTTTTTGGCAATGTGCCAATGGAACTGGATGTAAAGCTTTCCGTCGAAGATTCACCCAACTCGGCCGGGGTGGCCATTGACGCGATTCGCTGCTGCAAACTCGCCCTGGATCGCGGCCAGGGCGGCGTCCTGCATTCCGCCTCGGCGTATTTTTCGAAACATCCGCCCGTGCAAATGACCGATGACGATGCGCATCGGAGCGTCGAGGAATTCATCAGCGGCGCCCGCGATAATTGACGATGTCACGGCGCGGGATGGCGGGTGCTAGGGGCGAATCGCCCGGCCTGCGAATGGCCTGTGCGTCCTTTTCCCGATGCGAGTTCTGCTGATCGAAGACGAAAAGAAGACCGTGGCTTTCCTGGCCAAGGGGCTGCGGGAAGCCGGCTTCACCGTGGATGTGGGCCGGGATGGAGAGAAGGGATTGGAGCTCGCGCGGGCCACGCGGCATGACCTTCTTATTGTCGACGTCATGCTCCCGAAAAAAGACGGTTGGGCCGTCGTGACGGAATTGCGGGGCGAGGGCATGCATACCCCCATTCTTTTCCTCACCGCGCGCGACAGCGTAAGGGATCGCGTCAAGGGCCTGGAACTCGGGGCGGACGATTATCTTGTAAAGCCGTTCGCGTTCTCGGAGCTGCTCGCCCGCGTGCGCTCGGTCTTGCGACGCGCTCCGGTGCGGCACGAAGAGCTATTGCGGATCGCCGATCTCGAAATCGACACGCGCCGGCACAAAGCGTCTCGGGCCGGTGTCGCACTGAATCTCACAGCGAAGGAATTCCTTTTGCTAACTCACTTGGTTCGTTCCGCCGGCGAGGTAGTGGCTCGCACTGAAATCGTGGAGCACGTTTGGGACATTAACTTCGAGACCGACACGAACGTGGTGGACGTGATGGTGCGACGATTGAGGGCCAAAGTAGACGATCCGTTCAAGGTTAAACTGATCCACACGATGCGCGGTGCCGGTTATGTTCTCAAAATCGACTGAACCGCGGTCGATCGCTTCCCAACTGGTCTTCTTCTTTACGCTGGCCTCATCGTTCCTGCTCTGCTGCGGCCTGGGCGTGTTGTACTGGATATTTGTTCGGCACGCCTTCGAGGAAGACACGGCGGGCTTGGCCGACAAGGTCCTGGCCCTGCGAGCTGACTTGACGACAGCGAGCGATCCGACGGCCCTGAACGAAGAATTGAAGATCCAGCAGGCGGGCCGTGAACGGGTTGTTTACTGGGTGCGACTGGTCAGTTCGGAGGGTGGCTCGGTTGCCGAGACCCCGGGAATGAATGCCTTGCTTCCGGCCAGCATCTTTCCGCCGCCAGAAAGCTCGAATCAATCCGTGGGCAACCCGAAGGATTATCGAATGGGCGGCAAGTATTTTGCCTTGGTCACAACGGTGGAAGAAGCCGGCGGCCGGCCTTATACGATGCAGGTGGCGCAAGATCGCTCAGGCGACGAGCAATTCGTGAAAAAATTCGGCGCCCTCCTCGCTGTCGTCCTGGCCCTCGGCACCCTTGCCTCGGCGGCAATTGCGATCACGGTCACGAAACGTGGGCTGCGGCCTGTGCGGGAAATGGCGCGCTCAGTAAAAAGCTTCGGCCCCGAGCGCCTGCACGAGCGGATCCCGCCGGACGGATGGCCGCGTGAGCTTCAACCCCTCGCCGTTGCTTTCGACGAGATGTTCGACCGACTCGAAGATTCGTTTACCCGCCTATCGCAATTTTCGGCCGATCTCGCCCACGAACTCCGCACTCCCATTGCCAATATCCGTGGCGAAGGGGAAGTGGCTCTGACGCGCGCCCGCACGGCGGATGAGTACCGGGAAGTAATCGAATCGAGCGTCGGAGAATGTGAAAGACTCTCCGGGATCGTTGACAATCTGCTCTTTCTCGCCCGGGCGGAAGCCGCTGAAGGAAATATCCAGCGGGTGATGTTCGACGGGCGCGCGGCCGTCGAGAAAATCGCGGCCTTCTACGAACCGATAGCGGAAGAGCACCAGACAACCCTCACTTGTTCCGGCCGGGGTGAAATTCATGCCGACCCCATGCTCTTTGGCCGGGCCGTGAGCAATCTGGTGGAAAACGCCCTCCGCTACACTCCCGCCGGGGGAAAGATCCAAATTTCGATCGCGGCCGGCACTGCGGATTCGCAGATTTCCGTGGAAGATTCCGGCTGCGGAATAGCCGCGGAGCATCTTCCGCGTGTCTTCGATCGCTTTTACCGCGCCGAATCCTCGCGCAGCTCTCAAGGGTCAGGCCTTGGCCTGGCGCTAGTGAAATCAATCACCGACCTTCATGGCGGGTCAGCTAGCGTAAAGAGTGAAGTGGATCGCGGAACAATCGTGGTCCTCACCTTTCCAAATCAGCCGGCGCCCCAAGCCTCATCCTGAAGGCGCCGTCATCCGGCGGAATTTAGAATTTCTTCTCGAGGTCCAGGAACACGAATCGCTGGCGCGGATCCTCGAGCGGAACCGGATAACCGGCGACGTTATTGGCGAACGGTGGTGGATCGTCAAAAATGTTGCGAACGCCGACCCGTACAGCCACGCCATCCAGCCAACTGGACCGCCGCCTCTGGGTCATAGATTCAACCATTGCCTTTCCAGCGTCGGCTTTGCTATCAACTGCGACCTGTTGCTGCTCCGTCCTGCCGAAACGATACTCGAGCAGCACATCGACGGTGGTCGAGTAGTCAACTGTCCGATCGGCGGGCAAGTCCAGATAGGAATCGATGTAGTTGAACGTCGTGATGGCCTCGAAGCTGCCGATCCGCCAGCCCAGTTGGGCGCGTCCGCGGAGCTGCGGCCGGGCGAAAGTCCGGACCAATTCGCGCACCGGTTCTCCCTCACTCGCCTGCTGCTCGAAGCTGTGCATGTAAGCGGCATCGATTCGAAACGTGAATGTCCCGGTGGGAGTCTTCGGCGTGATGTATTCCAGCATCGCGTCGACCCCTTCCACCTTGATGAAGCCCAGGTTTTGGAAGCTCGTGTTGACGAGCAGGACGTTGCCCGGAATTCCCAAGGCGATGTCACTCGCCGATGGCGGCGCCCTGACGACGAGCCCCGGAAAATCCCCTTCATTATCGAGAATGAACTGCGGGTCGAGGCTAGCGATCGAGTTCTCGATTTGGATGTGAAAATAATCGGCCGAGAGGGTTAGCCCCGGCACCCTTGGGGGCGTCAGGACGAGCCCGGTCGAGAAACTCTGGGAATCTTCGGAACCGAGATCCGGATTGCCCCCCGAAAGAATTTGGAGGGCGGCGGTTTCGTCTTCGGACAGGCCGGTGACTTCGAAGCGGCGCGTGTCCCGAAGTTCCTGAGAGAAGGTGAGAGAACCGGTCGACGATTGGACCAGGGATGGAGCGCGAAACCCGGTGCTCCAAGACGCGCGAACGAGGAGCCAATCGGGAATAGGCTGCCAGGCCAGGCCAATTTTCGGATTCACCGTCGAACCAAAGTCGCTGTAATTTTCCGCCCGCACCGCGACCTGTGCTTCGAGCTTGTGAATGCCGGGAATCGCCATCTGATTCGAGACGATCGGAGCATAGAATTCAGCAAAGCCGGCGATGATGTCGCGATTGCCGCTGGCGGAAGTGCTGTTGAGGTCGATGACCCCGCCGGCAGTCGAGAACGGATCGAAGCTGTCCTCCAAATCCTCGTGGCGATACTCCATTCCGAAAGCGGTTAGCAATTCGCCCGCGGGAAGCGAAAACAATGGACCGTTCATCTTTGCGTCCGCGCCATAGATGCGGGACATGCCTTGACGCGTCGTCGTGACGAGAAAGGAGCGAATCGTAGCGGGATTGTTCACGTTGTTTCCCGCGCCGAATACGTTGAAGGAGGTAGCCGGGTTGGTGTCGGCCAGGGCGGCAATGACAGCCGAGCGCGAGAGGTTGTTGAAACTCGTGTTTTCAGAGTCGGTCTCACTGAAGAGCAGAGCACTTTCGAGCCCCCAGCGTCCGGGGAGTTGAACATTGATACCCGCGACCGCGCGATAGAAGTCGGAGTCGATTTCGTCGACGCGCGGGCCGGCTTCCGTCACGCGATAGCGGAAGACAACGTCGGTGCCGAAGGGGTTAAAGGGATTCGCCGCCGGCACCGAGATGTTTTCGACATCGCCTTCGATCGGAGCGGGCGCGAGCTGTTGCGTCGTGAAGATGTTGCGATAGCCGAATTCCGTAAACACCTCAACCGCGGGCGCCAGCCGCACTTTCGCTCGAGTGGTAAACCCGAAGCGCTCGGTCTCCGGCACGAGCGGTTGAAAGGGCGCACGGTCGAAACGGTTCCGGCCGGGGAGGAATTCGGAGATCTCCGGTGTTCCATCGCTATTCGGCGGAACGCGCAAGGGATCGCCCGTCACCGGATCGAACACGGTGCCGGGATTGGCCACCGAGCTGAGGAAACTGCTGCCGCCCTGGCGCCGTTGGTCGATCGAAAGCGAGAAATACCGGTCGCTCTGAAAAAGCGCCTCGCGATGGAAATAGTCCGCCACCACCACCAGCTCAGTCCCGCGCCGTTCGTCGGTGTAGCCGGTGATAAGGGAGGCGCGATACTCCGACGTATCGGTATCAGTCGTGTTCCCGTAACCCATGGTGACCAGGGCGCCGTCGTATTTATTGAGGAAACGAATGTTGACCACGCCAGCGATCGCATCGGTGCCGTAAATCGCCGAGGCGCCATCGCGCAGAATGTCGATCTGTTGGATGGCGGCCAGTGGGAGCGAGTTCAGATCGACGAAAGCGGTGATGCCATTCTGCGCGAAAGGATAGGGCGCGACCCGCCTGCCGTTGACCAGGACCAGGGTCGCGTCCGGCCCGAGGCCCCGCAACGCCACCGCGGCGCCACCCGGTGCGAGGCTATCACTTTGATTCTCCGTGAAGGCCGGGCCGCTATTTTGAGGAAGCGACTGAAAGAAATCGCCCAGCGAACGCGACCCGGAACGTTCGACGGCCTCGCGATTAAAAATCGTTTCCGGCACGAACGGAGGCGAGTCGCTCACAATATTCGTGCCGGTGACTACCACGCGGTCTACTTCAGTTTCATTTGGAAAGTGAGATTCTTGCTCGGCCTCCGGCGCCACCTGCGCGATGGTCAAGGTCTGATCATCGGCGCGTCGTTCGCCATTCGCTGTCACGGCCTTGGCGACTTCGGCCGCTCGAACAACCTCATCCGCAGAGCCCGGCGCGGCCACGGTCTCATTTGCCGGACTTGTTGGATTGCAAGCAAAGAGTCCAATGACAAGGACAGCGGGAAGCGGGAAACGATTGTTTCGTGAAAACATCGGCGCAGAAAACCACGATCGGCGCAAGCTACGCAAGTATTTTCTGACAATTTTGTAATCTTTTCGTAATCTGCCTGTAACCAAATTCCCACGGTGGTGGACGAAGGCGTCTCCCGCGCCAGTTCGTTGCTTAGTTGCACCCCGGATGTTAGCCTCGCCGCTCCGCGCATGAGCCAGAATTACAAGGACACTCTCAACCTCCCGAAAACGGATTTTCCGATGAAGGCAAACCTCGCCACGCGCGAGCCGGAGATGCTCAAGAAATGGCAGGAAGCCGGCCTCTACGAACAAATCCAGGCCGCGCGCGCGGAGGCGGAACTATTCGTGCTCCATGACGGTCCGCCCTTTGCGAATGGCGACGTTCACATGGGCACTGCGCTTAACAAGATCCTGAAGGACCTTGTGGTAAAATCCAAAACCATGGCCGGATTTCGCGCGCCCTACGTGCCCGGCTGGGATTGCCATGGATTGCCGATCGAATACAAGGTCGTGAAAGAATCGCGCGGCCTTACGCCGCTGGCGGTTCGCCAGAAATCGGAGGCGTTCGCGCGCAAATTCATCGACGTACAGCGCGAGCAATTCAAGCGGCTCGGAGTCTTTGGCGATTGGGACCACCCGTATCTGACGCTTGACCCCGCCTACGAAGCCGAGATTCTCCGCGCCTTCGCGGTCTTCGTCGAAAAGGGCCTCGTTTACGAAAGCATGAAGCCGGTCTTTTGGAGCACCGGCGCGCAGACGGCGCTGGCGGAAGCCGAAGTCGAATATCAGGACCGCGAGGACACCGCGGTCTATGTAAAGTTCCCTATCGCGACCGGCGATCTCGCTGGCAAAGCGAGCATTGTCATCTGGACGACGACACCCTGGACTTTGCCCGCAAATCTCGCGATCGCGGTGTACCCGGAGGAGCTTTACGTGGCGCGGGAATTTAGGAAGGCCGGTGTGGCCGAAACGCTCGTGCTCGCGGCCAGGCTAGTCGAGGCGTTTTGCGCCGCCACGGGTTTCGAGCCAACCGGCGAACCGCTTAGCTCATTTCCTGGGGGCCAGCTCGATGGCCTTGCGGCTCAACACCCATTTCTTCCGCGTGCGTCGAGCGTTCTCGCCGCTGATTTCGTGACCATGGACACCGGCACCGGCTGCGTGCATATCGCTCCGGGTCACGGGGACGACGATTACGCGTTGGGCCGAAAGAATCGGTTGCCAGTTTTGTCGCCGGTGGACGATCACGGTCGGTACACCGATGAAGCCGGCTTGCCAGAGTTGACGGGAAAGTACGTTTTCGACGCGAACGCTGACATCGTCGCACTCCTGCGCGAAAAAGGAATGCTGATCAGTGAAGCAGTCTATCGGCATTCCTATCCGTACTGCTGGCGGTCGAAAACGCCGATCATCTTTCGCGCAGTCGAACAGTTTTTCATTCGGATCGACGATCTGCGCGCGAACGCGCTCGCCGCGATCAAGGACGTTCGCTGGTTGCCGCCCTGGGGAGAAAATCGGATCTCGGGGACGGTGGAATCGCGCCCGGATTGGGTGATCTCCCGTCAGCGGAGCTGGGGCGTGCCGCTGCCCGTTTTTTATTCGCCCCAGGATGATGCAATCCTCGATCCGCAATTGATCCGGAAACTCGCCGATCTGGTTGCGCAACGCGGTTCGAACGTCTGGTTTGAGCTGGATGACGCGGCGCTCGCGCGCGAGCTCGAATTACCCGAAGGCACCCGCCATCGCAACGACACGATCGACGTCTGGATTGATTCCGGCGTGTCGCACGCAGCGGTTCTCGCGACGCATCCCGCCGTGCGCGATCCCGCCGACATGTATCTCGAAGCAACCGACCAGCACCGGGGCTGGTTCCAGTCCTCGCTCATGACGAGCGTCGCGCTCCACAACCGCGCGCCCTACAAGACTTGCGTCACGCATGGTTTTGTCGTTGATGTCGACGGGAAGAAGATTTCGAAATCGAGCAGCTACAGCAAGCCGATGGACGCCGGCCATTTTGTAGGAAAACACGGCGCGGACATCGTTCGGCTCTGGGTGAGCAGCATCAATTACACCGATGACGTGCCCTTCTCGGAAGAGATGTTCACGCGTTTGGGCGATACTTATCGCCGCATTCGCAACACGCTGCGTATTTTGCTCGGGAACCTTTGCGATTTCCGATCAGGAAAGCAGGAGAGCACCCAGGATTTTACGCTAGTCGATCGTTGGATTCTCGATCGGCTGGAGGGCGTGATTGCGGAGTGCCGATCGGCGTATCAGGCGTACGAATTCCACAAAGTGTATCACACGCTCAATCAGTTTTGTGCGGTCGATCTGAGCAGCCTGTATATCGATATCACAAAAGATCGAATGTATTGCGACGCGTCTGACTCACCGCGTCGCCGCGCGACGCAAATGGCGATGCATCGCCTTTTCGATTCACTCTGCCGGCTTCTGGCGCCCATCATGGTCTTCACGGCCGACGAGGCGTGGGGCTATCTGGGCGATTCGACCTCAGTCCATCTGCAAGTGTTTCCTGAGCAAAATGCGGAACTCCGAAATCCGACGGCAGAAAAGCAAGTCGCTCAGTTGTTGAATTTGCGCGCCGTAATCGGCCAGGCGGTCGAGCGCGCGCGGCAGGACAAACTGATTGGTAATGCGCTGGAAGCGGCGGTCGTCTTGCATTGCGACCAGGAGGCCATTTCCTCGATCGCGAACGAAGAGCTCGAGGAATTTTTTATTCTCAGCGAGCTCAGAATCGAGCCGGGCAAAGAGCCCTCCGCCTTGATCTCGAAAACAACCCGCGCAAAATGCGCGCGGTGCTGGCGTCATCGCCCGGCTGTTGGGAGGAGTGCGGCCCTTCCGGAATTGTGCGAGCGCTGCGAAGAAGTCGTCAGAAACAGACAGGATTAAAGATTCGGAAGCACCCAATTCGCTAAATGAGATTCATCCTTCTTCTGTCGCTCCCGCTCTATGCGCTTGATCAAATCACAAAATGGTGGGTGCTCCGCCATGTTCATGCAGAGGAGTTGGTTGTCGTCATTCCCAATTTCTTCAGCCTGGTCCACGTAACAAACACCGGCGCGGCCTTTGGGTCGTTCAGGAACAACAATTGGTTCTTCATTATTCTTTCCTGCGTCGCGTTTGTTTTCGTCCTGGCGTTGCTCCTTCGGCGACGCTCACGGGACACGTTGCGCGACGTTTCTCTCGGTCTGCTCCTGGCCGGCATCATGGGAAATCTCACGGACCGTTTTCTGCATGGTCACGTCATCGACTTTGCTCTCTTCGATTTGCACATCCCGTTCGCACACCCCTGGCCCGCCTTTAATGTCGCCGATTCCTGCATCTGCATCGCGGTGGTCTGTTTTATCATCCACTCCTTCAAGAAACCACCCGGTCCCGCGGAGAGTCCGGGCTAGCGCGTGCCAGGGTCTTTATCTCGACCGAACGTTGCCCGTTAGTACAGGGCAGGTTCCGGTAAATAGAAGAACAGGATTCCAAATCAGGTAGATCGACAGGAGCTGGACGCCCTCGATCCAGTTCGTTTCAGGCCGCCGGTGCCGAACGAATGAGAGCGCTGTCGGATTCGACAACCCCGGCCAGAAGCGCAGGACAAGGGCAGGGGAAGATAAGAAGCTAGTTCAGCGTCGTTTCCAGTTCACGGCATGATACCTTCGGATCGCACCCAAACCCCCGGGTGGGCGAGATTCTCGACAGCACGCAGGGCACCGGCGAGAATAAAAAAGCGCGATGAAGATAGAGAAACCCGCCGATTCAATCATGGAAAGCACGGCGCACGAGATTGTGCGCAAGCTTCGTGCGGCAGGACATACCGCATATTACGCGGGCGGCTCGGTGCGGGACCTCTTGCGGAGGCGGGTTCCCAAAGACATCGATGTTGCCACCGACGCTCGACCGGAGGCCGTGCAGAAAATCTTTCCACGGACGTATGCCGTGGGCGTTCATTTCGGTGTGATCGTCGTGCTGGAAAACGGCTTTCAATTCGAGGTCGCGACTTTCCGGTCCGACGGCGTTTATCTCGATGGACGCCGGCCCACGGAAGTGCATTTCGCGACGGCGGAAGAAGACGCAGCCCGTCGCGATTTCACAATCAACGGCATGTTCTTCGACCCGGAGGCGCAGGAGGTGATCGATTTTGTTGGCGGACGCGCGGATCTGGATGCCCGATTAATCCGGGCGATCGGCGACCCGTCGCAGCGCTTCGCCGAAGATCGGCTGCGGATGTTGCGCGCCGTTCGGTTTGCGACGGTGCTTGAGTTCCAGGTCGAGGCTTCGACTTGGGATGCTGTCGCGATCCACGCGGCTTCGATTAACGAGATCAGCTCCGAGCGAATCCGGGAAGAGCTGGTACGGATTTTTATGTCTCCACACCGCGTCCGCGGCTGGGATCTGCTGGATTCAAGCGGATTGATGGGGGCAATTCTACCGGAGATCGAGGGGATGAAAGGCTGCGAACAACCGCCGCAATTCCATCCCGAGGGCGACGTGTTCACGCATACGCGGATCATGCTGGGCTTGTTGCCGAAAGAAGCGTCTTTGCCGCTCGTTCTTAGCGTTCTCTTTCACGACATTGGAAAACCACCGACCTCGGTCCTGGATGAAGCTGGGCGGATTCGTTTCAACGGCCACGATCGGATCGGTGCCGAGATGACGGAAGCCGTTATGCAGCGCCTGCGATTTTCCCGGGCGGAGATCGACGACACGGTCGAAGCGGTCCGGCAGCATATGGTTTTCAAGGATGTGCCGAACATGCGCGTGGCCAAGCTGAAGCGTTTCATGGCCCGGCCGACATTTGAAGACGAGCTGGAGCTGCATCGAGTCGACTGCGCGAGCAGCCACGGAATGATGGACAACTATGATTTCCTCCTGAAAAAGAAGGAGGAGTTCGCCAATGAGCCGATTATCCCGCCACCGCTTGTGCGAGGGGATGATCTGATCGCGCTTGGATTGCAGCCGGGACCAAAGTTCGGGGCGATTCTCGAGGCCGTGGAGACGCGGCAGCTCGAGGGAGGGCTAACAAATCGCGAGGAAGCGCTGGAGTGGATCAAGGAGGAATACTGCTAGAAGAAAGCGGAGAAAAACGTCCAACGTCCAACGTCCAACGTTCAACCTCCAACGTCCAACGACGAGGAGAGCGAGAAAGAACTCTAGTTTGATTCGTGTGCGATCCGGAGCCGCGGACGATGAGGAATCTCTCAGGCAGATCCGCCCTCAATTTCTTCCGTTGGACGTTGGACGTTGGACGTTGGACGTTCTGCCTTCTTTGTTCCGCATGAGAATTCTAATGATCAGCGCCGAAGGGCCGCCGCTCGCGCGGGCGACGGCGCTCGTGGATGTGCTGGAGGCGCTGCCACGCGAATTACGCGCTCGGAAGCACGAGGTCGGGATCGCGATGCCATTTTATCGGGAGATAAGCGAAGCTGCTCTCGAAGTGAAGGATACCGGGGTCACGGTTGATGTCCGAGTTGGTGAGAAGAACTACGTGGCGGAATTCTTGGAAGGTCGGACGGCCGGCGGCGTCCAGACGTTCTTTGTGCGGTGCGATGAATTTTTTGATCGGCCGGGCATCTACGGCGAGCACGGCGTGCCCTACGAAGATAACGCGGCGCGCTTCATTTTCTTTTGCAAAGCAGCGCTGGAGCTGGCCCGCCGAATGACTCCGACCCCGCAGATTCTCCACGTGCACGATTGGGCATCGGCGCTCGTTCCCGTGTTGGTGCGAAACCAGCAATTGCCCTTCGCTACCGTGCTGACAATCCATCACCTGGCGGAGCAAGGCAGTTTCTGGGGACTGGATTTCGATCTGACCAATCTTCCCGAGAGATTTTTCAAGCCGCGCGGAGTCGAGTTTTTCGGACGATTGAATTTGCTCAAGGGCGGGATTCTTTTCGCGGACAAGATTACGACGGTGAGTGAGCGGTATCGCCGTGAGATGCTGAGCGCCGACGGCGGCCTTGGGCTTGACATCGTTTTGCGCGAACATGCCCAGCGGCTGGTCGGCATTTTGAATGGGGCCGATTACCAACGATGGAATCCGGAAACGGACACCTTGTTGCCCCGGCAGTTTGGACCGGGACAACCGGAGGGCAAGGCTGGCTGTCGCGACTTGCTGCTCGACGCATTGGTCCTCGCGCCCGCGCCGGCGGGGCCGGTTTTTGGGATGGTGACCCGCCTCGTCCCGGAAAAAGGATTCGATCTGCTCATGCCGTTGCTCGATCGATTACTCTCGGACGACGTCCGGTTGATTATTCTGGGTGAAGGCGACCCTGGCTACGAAACTGCGCTGGCGATCGCGGCCAGAAAATATCCCGCGAAGTTTGCTTATCGCAGAACTTACGACGAGGCGCTGGCTCATCTGATCGAAGCTGGAGCCGACGTCACGCTCATCCCGTCTCGAATCGAGCCGAGCGGACTAACCGCCATGTACAGCCTAAAGTATGGAGCGATTCCGGTGGCCCGCGCGACGGGCGGGATCCAGGAAATCATTGAGGATTACGATCCCACTTTAGATAGCGGGTTTGGATTTCTCTGCCACGAGAATACGCCGGACGCATTTTGGGATTCGATCAAGCGCGCTCGGGAAATTTTCCGGGACAAGGCGCTTTGGGCGACGCTCGTCGAGCGGGCGATGTCGCGTGATTTTTCCTGGGAAGCTGTGGCGGAGCGCTACGAGACCCTCTATACGCAGCTGGACCTTGCGCGAGCTGCCTAGGCCAGGAGCCGGTGAATGGCTCGGCTCAGATACAAGCGCTCGATCGAGCCTGAGAAGGCGGATGCGGAATTTCACCACAACGTTTACGTGATTCTGCTCGATGCAAAGGTTGCAAGGCATCGATCAATTCTACGCCTGAATCCAAAGCGCGATTCAGTGAAGCCGTGCGTGTATGTCGGGATGAGCGGCTTGCCTGCCGAGCACCGCTTTGAGAATCATAAGCACGGCTACAAGGCGGCCTGGGTCGTCGAAAAATATGGGGTGCGCTTGATGCCAGAGCTCTATGCGCATCTCAATCCGATGCCGTATGAAGCCGCCCTTCAGATGGAATTGGAACTTGCCGAAGATCTGCGGAACGAAGGGTACACGGTTACGGGCGGGCACTGACCCGGGTGGCTGAATGGTGATGGGATGTTCCATTCACTGATCTCGATCACTAATTCTTCGGGTGTCGTTCAGGGACGGCCAATTTCCGGGCCCGATCCGAATAAAATCCAGGGATTGCCGTCCAATTGTGCTCTGAAAACAGAAACCACCGTGCAGCTCTTGGAGCCAATGGAATTTCAGCCTGCGCTGGCGGACCAGGGGAGGAAACCTTGCAATCGTGAGAGCGTTCGTATCTCCTCTCCGGTTCCGCAGCCGGTCGCAATGAATCCGAAGCCAAGCGTAATCCGACCCTTGCTGGCGGCGCTGCTCGTGACCCTCGTGCAGATTTTCGTCGCTGTCGTCCTCATCGCTCCGCCGGGCTCGCTTTCCTTTCGCTACGACACGCTCATCCAGCACGATAGCTACTGGTTCGCGAATATCGTGGACCGCGGGTACGGCACCACCCTTCCGCCAAGCAGCCCCAAGATGTTGGAAGTCTCTAACGTGGCGTTTTTCCCGGCTTATCCGGTCCTTGCCGCGCTGCTCCGTTACGGGCTGCACTTGAGCACTTATGACTCACTGCTCATCACGGCCCAGATCGCGGCCTGGGGTTTCTGGAGCTACTTCTTTCTCTTTTGCCACCGCTGGAATGTCTCGCCTCTCCTGCAATTTTTCGGCGCTCTCGCCATTTTCGCGCATCCGACGGCATTCTTCCTGGTAGCTGGCTATTCAGAGTCACTTTTCCTGATGGCGCTATTTGGCTTCATGTATTGGAGCAGTACCGAGGGCCGGACCGCAAAATTTCTGGCGGTCCTCCACGGGTTTACCATGTCGGCGACCCGGATCGTCGGCATTCCCTGCGCGGCCTATCCCGTCGTGCGCGCGGCATTTGAAAACGGAGGGCGCGGGCTGCGCGACGCTCGTTTTTGGCCGGCACGGTTTGGCGTTGCTCTTGCCTTATCGCTAGGCAGCATGCTCGGAGCAGTAAGCTTCTTCATCTATTGCCTCGTGCGTTGGGGTCGGTGGGATCTTTATATGCTGACGCAGGAGGCCGGTTGGGGGCTGGTGCCGGATTATCTGGCCGTCTTTAAGGGCGAAAGCTACCGCTGGCTCGTGCCACCACTGAACGATCCCACCCAGATGAGTCAGATGGCCACGACGCTGGGAGCCGTGCTTTTCGTCGCGGTGGTGCTCTGCGAGTTACTCCCGGCCGTCCGGCGCAACGCGACCTGGAGCACTCGGATCGGCTTTTATTTCTGCGGGGCGATTATCTACTACATCTCTCTCAGTGGCGTGGCCTGCGTGAAGATGGAGAGCATGCTTCGCTATGAATTTTGCCTGCACGCGCTAATCGTGCTGGCATTTGTCCATTTTTTGCATCAATTACGCCCTCCTCCACTGCTGGTGCGCGCATTCGGCATGGCGGCGGTTGGACTCCTCAGTGCCGCCGGACTCAGCATCCAGGGGTGGTATGTCTGGAATTTTACCCGGGGCAACTGGATAGCGTAGGAAAACATGAAAACTGACGTAGCGATTATCGGAGCCGGGCCCGCTGGATTGACGGCAGCGTATCTCCTATCCAAAAACAAGGTTGAGGTCACAGTCCTCGAAGCGGATCCCGTCTATGTGGGCGGCATTTCACGCACGGCCACCTACAAGGGTTTTCACTTCGACATTGGCGGGCACCGCTTTTTCTCGAAGTCGAAGGCCGTGGAAGATCTCTGGATGGAGATTCTACCTAACGATATGCTCGAGCGGCCGCGTTCGTCGCGCATTTTTTATGGCGGAAAGTTTTTCGCTTACCCGCTAAAAGCGTTCGAGGCGTTGACCAAGCTCGGCATTTTCAATTCGATTCTTTGCGTCCTCTCCTGGCTCAAAGCGCGGCTTTTCCCGGTGCGCAATCCGAACAACTTCGAGGATTGGGTGAGCAATCAATTCGGCCGGCGCCTCTTCAATACCTTTTTCAAGAGTTATACCGAGAAAGTCTGGGGAATGAGTTGCCGGGATATTTCGGCTGATTGGGCGGCACAGCGGATCAAAGGTCTCTCGTTAGGTAGCGCCATCAAGAATGCGCTTTTTCCGCAGCGGCAGCAGCCCACAGACAAGACGAAGGTGATCAAGACGCTGATCAACTCCTTTAAATATCCCCGCCGGGGTCCCGGAATGATGTGGGAGGCGTGCGCCACTAAGACCCAGGCGATGGGTGGCCAGATCAAGATGGGCGCCAGAGTAACGGGCTGTACTTACGACGAGAAAGCCGAGAAATGGCAGCTTCGTTACCAGGATTTGCAGGGTGCCACGCAAACGGTCGAGGCGGACCACGTCATCTCGTCCGCGCCCATGCGTGAGCTGGCTCGCGGTCTGACTCCGCCAGTCTCTCAGCGCGCGAAAGCGGCCGCCGACAGCCTTAAGTATCGCGACTTCCTTACCGTCATGCTGATTTTGAAGGAACGGCACATGTTCGATGACAACTGGATTTATATCCACGATCCGAGCGTTCAGGTGGGCCGGATCCAAAATTTCCGTTCCTGGTCGCCGGAGATGGTGCCGGACCCGGATAAAGCTTGCTACGGTCTCGAATATTTTTGTTTCGAGCATGACGGACTTTGGGATTCATCCGACGCTGATCTGATCGAGCTCGCGAAGAAGGAGCTGATGCAAATCGGTCTCGCGCAAGACGGCGACGTCATGGATGGCTGTGTCGTTCGGCAGAAGAAGGCGTATCCGGTTTACGATGACGATTACGCGCAACACGTCGACACGATCCGGAACGAGATCGAAGAGCGTTACCCGAATCTCCATTTGGTCGGGCGCAACGGAATGCACAAATACAATAACCAGGACCATGCCATGATGACCGCGATGTTGTGCGTGGAGAATATCCTGGCCGAAACCAAGCTTTACGATCTCTGGCAGGTAAACGGTGATGCCGAATACCACGAAGCAGGTCACGCTGCCGCCGACGAAACGGAAGGAAGCTCGCTTCGTCAGGTGCCGAGTCGTGTCGCCGGCACACCTGAGTTGGCCTCGGAGCAGACGTAACGGAAGACGCGCCTTGCGCGTCAATGGAAATGCGGAAGCATTTGCCTCCTCGTTACTCCGCAAATGCTTCCATCGGGGGACAAGAGCACATCAGATTCCGGTCGCCGTAAACGCTGTCGATGCGCGAAACGGCTGGCCAGAATTTAAATTCCCTGGTCCAAGGCGCCGGATAGGCCGCCTGTTCTCGCGAATATGGGCGATCCCATTTATCCGAGACAACTTGCTGTGCGGTGTGCGGTGCATTCTTCAGCACGTTGTTCTGCCGATCGGCCTTCCCGGAGGCGATCGCTGCGATTTCTCCGTGAATGGAAATCATCGCGTCGCAAAAGCGATCGATCTCCGCTTTCGATTCACTCTCAGTCGGTTCGACCATCATCGTTCCAGCCACTGGGAATGAGACCGTTGGCGCGTGAAATCCGTAATCCATCAGGCGCTTCGCCACGTCTTCCACTTCGACGCCCGAGCTTTTCCATTGGCGCAAATCCAGGATGCACTCGTGAGCGACCAGACCGCGCTTTCCCTTGAAGAGCACGGGAAAATATCGATCGAGTCGTTTTGCAATATAGTTGGCGTTCAGGATCGCGATCTTCGTCGCCTCGGTCAGCCCTTCACCGCCCATCATGCGGATGTACATCCACGAAATGGTGAGGATGCTGGCGCTGCCGTACGGCGCGGCGGTGACTGGCCCAACGCCATTTTGGAGTGGGGATGGCGAATTTTGGATTGAAGAAAAGGCCGGGAGAAACTTTACCAGATGGGCCGCGACTCCGATCGGGCCAACTCCAGGCCCTCCGCCACCGTGCGGAATGCAAAAGGTCTTGTGGAGATTCAGATGGCAGACGTCCGCGCCGATGTCGCCCGGGCGGCAAAGACCCACTTGGGCGTTCATGTTCGCCCCATCCATGTAAACCTGGCCGCCATGCGAGTGAACAATTTCGCAGATTTCGCGAATGGTCGTCTCGAACACGCCATGAGTGGACGGGTAGGTAACCATCAACGCGGCGAGATCGGTTTTGTGCGTGTCCGCCTTCGCGCGCAGATCGGCCAAGTCAATGTCGCCATCTTTCAAACAGGCCACCGGCACGACTTTGAAGCCGGCCATGACCGCGCTCGCTGGATTGGTCCCGTGGGCGGAGGTCGGAATGAGGCAGACTTTGCGATGAGTTTCGCCGCGTGCAGCGTGGTATTCGCGGATCGCGAGCAGCCCGGCGTATTCGCCTTGCGAGCCGGCGTTCGGTTGGAGCGCGACCGCCGCAAAGCCGGTGATCTCGGCCAGCCAATTTCCGAGTTGGCCGCACATCTCGCGATAACCCACCGTTTGCTCATCGGGTGAAAACGGATGCAGCTTGGCGAATTCCGGCCACGAGATCGGAAACATTTCCGCTGTCGCGTTCAATTTCATCGTGCAAGATCCGAGCGGGATCATCGAAGTGGTGAGCGAAAGATCGCGGGATTCGAGTCTGCGGAGGTAGCGGAGCATCTCCGTTTCCGTGTGATGCGTGTTGAAAACAGGGTGGGTAAGGAAATCGCTGGTCCGGGCCAAGTCATCTCGATAGCCCGGCTTAAACTCTTCAACGTCCTCATCGTCCAAAGGGGTTGCCTTCCGGTCCGTGAACAATGCAACCAGGTCGGATACCTCGGCCTTCGATTTCGCTTCATCGAAGGAGACTAGGAGAATGCGCAGATCGTCCTCGTCGTGAGGCCGCACATTAAAGCCGCCTTCGTTCACGCGACGCAGGACCTCGTCGCGTTGTGCGGAGGTCTCGAATTCAACCCCCACGGTGTCGAAAAACTCGCCGTTGAGCACAGTGAATCCACCTGCCATGACCGAACCGGCGAAATACGCCGCTAGCTGATGAACTTTCTGTGCGATCGCCCGCAATCCTCTCGGCCCGTGGTAAACGGCGTACATCGATGCGATCACCGCCAGGAGCACTTGGGCTGTGCAAATGTTACTTGTCGCTTTGTCGCGACGGATGTGTTGTTCACGGGTCTGAAGCGCCAGCCGGTAGCCCGGTCGTCCCGTGGTATCATGCGAAACTCCGACGAGCCGCCCTGGCATGTGCCGTTTGTAGGCGTCACGGGTCGCGAAGTAAGCGGCGTGAGGTCCTCCAAAACCGAGCGGAACGCCGAAGCGTTGCGTGCTGCCCACAGCGACATCGGCGCCCATTTCGCCCGGTGGCTTTAGCAGAGTGAGCGCAAGAATATCTGCGGCGATCACCAGCAGCGCGCCGGCGTCGTGCGCAGCTTGGGCGAAAGACTCATAATCGAATATCGCGCCATCGGTCGCCGGATACTGCACGAGGGCGCCGAAGACGGTCTCATCGAAGGTGAACTGAGAAAAATCCCCAACCACGACCTCGATTCCGAGAGGTTTCGCGCGCGTCCGGACAACCTCGATCGTCTGGGGATGACAATTGTTTGCGACAAAGAAAGTGTTCCGGCCGGTCGCGTTCGCGTGGCACAGCGTCATTGCCTCCGCGGCCGCGGTCGCTTCATCGAGGAGGGACGCGTTCGCGATATCGAGCGCCGTCAGGTCCGTGATCATGGTTTGGAAATTTAAGAGCGCTTCGAGGCGGCCCTGGGCGATCTCGGCCTGGTAGGGCGTGTAGGCGGTATACCAACCTGGGTTCTCAAGGATGTTTCGCTGAATGACAGGAGGCGTGATCGTATCGGAATAGCCGGCGCCTATGAACGAACGCGCCAGTGTGTTTTTCTTGGCCAGACCGCGAAGTTCGGCGAGAGCGTCCCACTCTGAAGCCGCGGCGGGTAGATTCAGGGGCCGGTCGAAGCGAATATTTTGCGGAACGGTGGCATCGATCAGCGCGTCGAGCTTTTCGAAGTCAATCTCTGCCAGCATCGCCGCGCGAGATTGCTGATTGGGGCCGATGTGCCGGCGGGCGAAGGAGTCGACGCGGTCTTTTTCGCGGGCAGCGGTGCGCTGCCTTGGTCCGGGTTCGGCTTTTTTCGCAGGCGAGTCCGTTTCGGCGGTGGGCATGCGGAATCCTACGGAGTGCTTCTACCCGTTCAAGCGAAACGGTTCGAGCCGATTGGAGCGCGTGGTGATCTACAGTTTCGCCGGCTTGAAACAGATCGCCTCTCCAGGCCAGGGGCGGGCGATGGGAGTGCGGTGAGTTACGCTGAAGCCTGCCTTTTCAAGGACGCGGATCAATTCGTCTATGTTCTTCCAAAAGAAACTTTCGAAGAATCCTGGGTTTACTCCCTGATCGCGGCCCTGGACCGCTTCGACGATAAACAGGCCATCCGGCTTCAGGACCTTCAAGACCTCCTTTGCGATCCGATCGATGTCGAAGGCGTGATCGAGCGAATTTGTGTAGACCACGTCCACTGATTTGGGCGCGAATTGCAATTCGTGGAAATCGCCCTGGACCACGTATCGATTTTCTTTTCCGGGGTTGAGATCGATCCCGATGGCAAAGCAGCCGAGATCGAGAAAAGCCTTCACCTCGGTACCTATCCGGGCCGCCAGGCAAAGGGCGGTTCGACCCTGCCAGGCCACGTCCAGTCCGGCTAACCGCTCGCGGAGTTCCTTCCGGAATTCGGTATCGTAATCCGCGAAGTCGTGGGTCTCTAGCTTCGCCTTTTGATGCTCCAAATAGGCTTCGTAAGAAGCGTAACTGCGGTTTTGAAAAGCGCTTTTGGCATTCCAATCTTCACCGAATTTACGGTGAAGCGCGCGCTTGCGGATCGAACGGATGAGCCTCGTGAAGGGTCGAAGCGGATCAAAGGCGCGCTTTTCTTTCCCGCTCATCAGAAGTCTTGATCGCCGGAGGGTGCGCTAGTTCGAATCAAAAGTCTCGACGCCATGGTCTTTAAGCAGGGCACGCAATTCCGTCAGGTGTTGCCGATCTCGCGTCTCCACGGTGCACAAGACGTGGACGGCGGAGACGTCGGCGCCCGCGAAGGCGCGATCGTGAACGACCTGTTTGATGCTGGCGCCAGTCGAGGCGATTTGAGCGGTGAGATCAGCCAAGCCACCCGGCCGATCGCTGATAATAGCGTTGAAACGGCAGAGGCGGCCGTCGGCGACCAGGCCGCGTTCCACCACGCGACTCAACACATTTGGATCAATGTTGCCGCCGCTCAGGAGAAGGACGACGCGCTTGCGGGCCAATTCGGGCAGTTGACCCGACAGGCAGGCAGCGAGCGGTGTGGCGGCCGCGCCCTCCACCACGCCTTTCTCCAGCTCGACGATGCGTAAGATCGCGACTGCGATTTGCTCCTCTGTAACGGTGATTGTGCGATCCACTCGCGGGGCCGCGATCTCGAAGGCGTTGGCTCCCACTTGGGCGATGGCGAGGCCGTCCGCGAGCGTTGGCGAGATGGAAATGGGGACTGACTTTCCCTTCTGAATCGCCGCCGAAAAACTGGCCACGTGCTCTGCTTCCACGGCAACGATTTTGACGTTGGGTCGCAGGCTTTTCACGGCGAGTGCGATGCCGGCGAGCAAGCCTGCGCCGCCCACAGGCACGATGACCGCATCGAGATCGGGAACTTGTTCGACGATTTCGAGTCCCAAAGTGCCCTGCCCGGCAATAATGGCGGGATCATCGTAGCCATCGATGTAGGCCAGCCCGCGTTCTTCGCCGATGCTGTGCGCGTGGGCTTTCGCTTCGGCGAAATCTTTTCCGTGCAGGATGACAGTAGCCCCGAGCTTCTGGCAGTTGCCGATCTTGATCAGCGGCGCGTGTTTCGGCATCACGACCGTCGCGGGGATGCCAAGCAACTTGCCTTGATAGGCGAGGGCCTGGGCGTGATTGCCGGCGGAGGCCGCGATCACGCCGCGCTTCTGTTGTTCCGGCGGCAACTGCGCAAGGGCGTTGCGCGCGCCGCGCTCTTTGAAACTGCCGGTCCGCTGTAAGTTCTCGAGCTTGCAGAAAATCTCCATGCCCGTGATCTCGCTCAAGGGAATCGAAGGCTGGCAGGGAGAATAGTAGACGGCGCCCTCGATTCGTTTCCGCGCCTCCTCGACTTCCTTCAACGTGATCACGTGAAGTTCAATATACCGCGCCGCCAGCACGGGCAATGTTTTCGCGTTGGGCAGGGATTCGCGCGACGCTGCAATAGCGCCTTGGCGTTCAGGAGCGCGAACGGTCCGGGGGGCTCGGGCCGATCGCCTCTACCTTCGGTTCATCTGCTTGCCTTCCCCGAATCGAGCGCCTCGCGAATCTTGACTGCGAGCTGTTCGGGATCGAAGGGCTTGGGCAGGAAAAACATTTCCTGGTCGCGGCGATCGCCGGGATGAAGCGACTCCTCGAGGTAACCCGAGATAAAGACGACTTTTGTTTGCGGGCTCGTTTTGCGCAGCCAATCAGCAAAATGCCTTCCGCTCATTTGCGGCATGACCATGTCCGTGAGGAGGAGATCGATCTTCTTGTCCGCGCTTTTGCCGATCAACTGTTGGGCGTCATCGCCGTTGGCGGCTTCGATCACGTCGTAGCCAAGGCCGCGCAAGACTCGCACGGAGATGTGTCGCACACTGATGTCGTCTTCGAGGACGAGAATTCTCTCACCTCCAGTGGGCATTTTGGTTTCGCCGGGTCGTTTGTAAGAAGGCGAGGGCGGGGCAGGAACTTTAGGGAGGAAGATTCTCACAGTGGTGCCTTTCCCCAATTCGCTCTCCACGCAAATCTGGCCACCGCTTTGACGCACGATCCCGTAGCTCGTGGCGAGGCCGAGACCGCTCCCGCGGCCATCGTCTTTGGTCGTGAAAAATGGCTCAAACAAGTGTTGTTTTACTTCGTCGGTCATCCCGATGCCGTTGTCGGTGACGCTGATCTGGACGTAGTCGCCTGGTTCGAGGTCCCTGGGGTCGATCTCATGTTCTGCGAGGGCCTCGATGGTGGTCACAGTCGTTTCCAGCGTAAGGCGGCCACCATATCGCATCGCATCGCGCGCATTCACCACCAGGTTAAGGACAATTTGCGTCAACTGGCCGGGGTCAACTTTGGTGTGAAGGCCCTCTTTACCGCGATCGAAATGGCCCTGCACGGTAATGTCTTCACCCAGGAGACGGAGCAAGGAGCGTTCAAGATTGGTGAGAAGCGAATTCACTTCAATCACTCGCGGGGCGAGTGGATGTTTCCGGCTGAAGGCGAGGAGTTGAGCCGTCAGGACAGAGGCCCGGCTGGCCGCGCCCCGGATTTCGCTAATGTGGTCGGCGACCGCGCCTTTCATCCCGAGCTCATCAAGAAGTAGGTCGCTGTAACCGAGGATCGTGGTAAGGAAATTATTGAAGTCGTGCGCGACACCGGCCGCGAGCTGGCCAAAAGCCTCCATCTTCTGCGATCGAACGAGCTGATCCTGCAATTGTTTCCGCGCGGTTACGTCCATCAAGGAACCAACGAAGCGCGTGGCCGTGCCCTCGGAATCGCGGACGATCAGAGCGCGCTCAAGCAGGTCCAGATAGGAGCCGTCAGCATGCCGAAAGCGGTATTCCCCCGTCCAGTGAGCACCCGAGCCTGCGAGCGCATCGCGGATGCTGCCGGCAGCACGCGCGCGATCTTGGGGATGAATCTGTTTGTGCCAGAAGCCAATATCAACGCTGGCGCTGGAGCTGTCGTATCCCAAAAGTGTGTCGAGACCTTGGGGCCATGAGAGCGCGCCGGCTTTTACATTCCAATCCCGAAGAGCATCATTCGTAGCCCGGGCAAGGATCGCAAAATGTTCCGCGCTTTTAAGCGGGCCGCTTTCCGGAAGTTCGTGGTGAATTTCATTTTCATGAGTGGAATTTCTGGAGCTCGGGTTTTCGTGTCGGATTGGACTTTCCGTGGATGTCTCGTCTCCCTGAATTTCGGTTGCTAATCGCATCTTCAGGTCGTTTGAATCCCCGGCATCCTGAGAGCTAGTTCTATGCCTTTGGCGGGAGAGCCGCGCGAATGGAAACCGCCGCCTTTGCCGCCTTGAAAAATGCCCCGTGCAGGGAATTTATGGACGTCGTACGACGCCTTCTCGCTGATTTCGAGGGGCGATCAGTCTACGGGCTGACGATAGGCAGCGATGGGGGCGCGGAGAGAGAGCCGAGGTCGTTGCTAAAATCGAGCCCGTCATCATTAGGGAACCGCCGCATCCTGGAAAAATTGGTGGCGTAAACGTCCGGGACGTCGCTGAGATTGAGCATTGCTAGTGGCATCTCGCCGAAAACATTGATTTCAGCCACCTCGAATCTCTGACCAGGGTCCCGATCGGTGGGGGTCCAGCGCAGGGCGATATAACGCGCGCCCTGAGGATCAAAATCCACCGCCGCCTTTCCCTGAGCGGCTTGATCCGTGACCGATGCGATGGCTTTGGCCCCGGTTAAATCTGCGGGATTATTCCCGAGCTCTTTCAACAGATAAACATCGAGCTGCCCGGGCTGCATTTGGTAGAGCGCGCTCACGCGATGGAGGCGTTCCCATGCGGCCAGCTCGACTATGACAGTCGGGTGCGGATCTGACGACTCGAAGCGAAACGCGGTCATCGTGTCGTCGTCAATCATGTTTGGGGCTGCCGCGGACGCACCGGAACTGACAAAGGCGATGCGGCCTTTGGCATAGATATTTGCGAAATTAAAATTCAGGATGTCTTCGAGACGATGCTTTGGAAGCATGTTCGCCACGCGAGCCAGGCTGCCCTGGCGATTCGCATATTTTTCGAGCGAATCCCCGCCAAAGAGGCCCAGGGAAGCAATGCGGCCCCCTTTTGCGACGTGGAAGGAGAGCTTCACATAGCGTGCTTCCACGCCGACCATCGAAAGGTTGAAGAGCCGTTTACTGGTGAATTGCGTCGTCCCGCTCACATCTGTCCATTTTGGGCTATCTGCGGGGAGCCGGTAGTTAGAGACGGCAATTCTCATTTCGCCCTGCGCTGCCGCATTCTCGTTTACAAACGTAAAGCGGTCGAGGAGCGAGGTTTTGGGGAACGAGATGATAAAGGTTGTTTCTCCCTCCTGAAGCGGGCAGCTGAGGGTGTCGTCATCCATAATCAGCGCGGCCGCACTGGAGTTCTTTTCACTCGCCGTCGGTACGGCGACGAGTCGGCCATCTGGCGTGATGCAGTCGATCTTCGCGCCGCAATTCATCCGGGCGAGATTCTTCGCGGTGTTGCCCTCCAGGACGGGGACAGCTTCCCTGGCAAAGCCCGGCTCGATCAGAGTGGCGGAGAAGGCGAGGGCAACGAAGATGCTCAGAATACGACCGAAATGGATTGGATGGAACCGACTCATAATGAGGTTCCTCCAAGCTTAGACCGCGCCAGAAAAAATATTTTTACAGGGTCTTCGCAGTTGACGCATCTTACCCGATTTCGGTAAAAGAAAAATGATTTACGGGGGCGGGCGCCACCCCATAGAGAATTGCGGGCGATTTAGCTTGCTGTGCATTACTTCTCTTGATAGAGAAATCGCCGTTAACTGAGAAACATCTGAAACAACAAATCCTTATTCCAAATCAGTCTCGGACGGAATCGGCCGAGGTGCAGGGACCGCTACTTGCGATCCTAAGGTTTGGTATCACATCTGCTAACCCTACACCGGATTGACACCTATGAGCCGTCAAGCAACTCTTAACTCACACGCGTTTTCTTTCGAAAAAATTGCATTTGCCTTCGTCCTGCTGCTCTCCGCATCGTCGATGGGCCTGGCCCAGGACGCAATCCGCCCTTCGCTTGCAGGAGAAGCGGCGGCCGAAGCCCGCCGTCAATCCATCGACAACCTTCCCTACAACTTGCAGCTCGGCCCGATGAAATTCCGGTTCAGCGCGACCTTAGGCTTCGAATACAACGACAACATCAACCTTTCGGAGGACGGCAGCGCCGTCTTCCCGAGTCCCTTGGGGCCAGTGCTCGTCACGACGGAAAAGCAAAGCGATTTCATTATCCGCCCGCAATTCAACGTCAATGCCTTATGGCCCATCACGCAGCTCAATACGTTCAAGCTGGACTTAGGCGTGGGCTACGCCTTTTACATGGACCATTCGGAAAACGATACCAACGGCCTGCTCCTCTCTCCGGGGTCCCAGCTTGCCTTTGACATTTTCGTGGGCGATTTCCGGATTAATATCCACGACCGCTTTTCGCTGGAGCAAGATCCCATTGGCGAACTGAGTTTGAGTAATGTCGCGGATTACGGTCGCTTTCAGAATACGGCCGGTGTCTCCGTTCTTTGGGATTTGAATGCTGCAGTCGCGACGCTGGGTTACGACCACTATAACTTCATCTCGACCACTGATCGCTTCGAGTATCTGGATCGCAGCGCGGAGATGCTAAACGGGTCGATTGCCTTCACCCCGAATTCGACCATGAGCGTCGGCGTCGAAGGGGCTATGGTCTGGACTAACTACGACCAGAATGTCTTGAATGATTCAGACAGCTATAGCGTGGGCCTGTTTCTTGAGACGCAAGTAACAGCCAATGTGAAATTCCGTGTCGCCGGCGGATACCAAAATATCGATTTCGATAATGTCGGCCTGGTTAATGATGCGCATGATCTGGACGATTATTATGCGAATGCGCTGCTCTCCCATCGCGTCAATTCTGTGCTGACGCACAGCCTGTCCGCGGGGCACGAGACGCAGTTGGGCATCAATTCAAATTACATCCAGCTGAATTATGTTCGGCACACTGCAAACTGGAACATCCTCTATCACACCCTGCTTTCGACAGAGTTGTTCTACGAAGACGCGGAAGATTCCGGCGGACTCGGACCGGTCATTGTTCCCGGCCCCGGGTTGCCCCTTGTCAATCCTTTCGCGGCGGAAGACATGACTCGTTACGGCGGTGCGATCACCCTCGGGTATCAGCTGACGCAGCACGTCACGCTCGGACTTCGATATCAATACATACAGAAAAACTCAGATCTGCTGCTGCGTGATTACAGCCAGAATCGCGTTTCAATTGATGGAACCTACAGCTTCTAAGCTCTAAGGAGACAATTGCAATTGCATGAGAACATGGGCTTTCAAACTCCTCGTCGCTGCCTCAATCGCGGCGCCGCTGCCTCTTACGGCGCAGGAGACCAGCCCAGGAATGATGCCGCCCCCCATTCCCAAAGCCGCGGCGGTCGAACCGCCTACCACCAGCACGGTCATGCGAACCAATTCCATGGCGGTGCTCGACGACAGGAAGAAACTCGGGTCTAACGATTTCGTCAGCTTCCGCGTTGTCGAAGATCGCGATAACGAGTCTCAGCGTCTGCGCGTCAACGATAGTGGCGAATTGGAAGTTCCTTACGTCGGACTCGTGCAGGCGGCAGGCAAGAGTTGCAAGGAGCTGGCTTATTCGATCAAGGCTGCGCTCGAGCGTGAATATTATTACCACGCCACGGTCATTATTGCGGTGGATCACATCAGCGAAAAGTCTCGCGGAAGAATCTATGTCTATGGTTCCGTAAAATTGCAGGGGCCACAGGAAATTCCGGCCGACGAATCTTACACGGTCAGTAAAGCGGTGATTCGTGCGGGCGGGTTTGGCGATTTCGCCAACAAACGAAAAGTGAAGCTAACCCGTAAAGGCGGCCAGGATTTCGTGGTGGATTTGAAACGGGTGATCGAGGAAGGCCGCTCGGAGGAGGATGTGGTCCTGCAACCGGACGATCAGATTTACGTTCCTCAGCGTCTGATCAACATGTAATTATGCAACCCGCAGCACAGGATCGTCCCGCTTCAGCCCCTTGGAGTACGTCGTTCATCACGCGCCTCCACCGCTACAAATCGTTGCTGCTGCGGCGCTGGTGGATTCCGGTTTTGACGATTTGCATCGGACTTTTTGTGCAGGCCTGGCTGATTTACCAAACGCCGCCATCCTTCCTTTCCACCAGTAAGATGATCCTGGCCGGCAAATTGAATATCAGTCAAAACGCGGTTTACAGCGAAGACAGCGTCAATTTTTACGGCACTCAGATCCAGCTCATGCAGAGCCCGGAAGTGCGGCGCAGCGCTGAAGCGCTCGTCCGCTCGACTCACCCGGAAATGCAGCCGGTCTTGGTCGAGATCACGGTCACGCAGAAGCCGAGGACTTCGATTTTCGATCTGCAAGCGATCGGGAGCACGCCCGATTACACTCAAGCCTATCTCAATGCGGTCATGCAGAAGTATCTCGATTTCAAGAAAGGAATGCGTGAGAACCAGGGCAATAACGTCACGACCGCGATTAGCGAGCAACTCATCGCAGTGGAGAAAGATTTGCGAACCGGTGAAGACGAAATGCTCGAATTTCAGAAGCAGAATAATATTGGTTTCATTCAGGAAGAAGGGAACAGCGCTGCGGCGTATCTTGTACGGTTGAATCAGCAATACGCCTCGCTTAAGACCGAATACGATCTCCTCAGTCTGCTCGATCTCGACCAGAATTTGGATCGCACTCAAAAACTCAAACCGGACGCCTCCGCTCCCCAATCAACGGACGACAGTGGAATGCCTTTTTCTGACGTCGGGCCCGAGGGCGATTACCTGAAAGCCAAACAGGCGCTGCAATTGCTAAAGGCCGAAAAGGATACGCTTTCCAAGGACTTGCGCCCTAAACATCCGAAGATCATTAAGCTCAACGATGAGATCACCAAGTCAGAAAACCTGATCAAGCTTTACCGGCAGGATACCGTGGAAAAGCTCGAGACGCGTCGCAAGTCCATCGGTAAACAGATGGAGAACCTGCAAAGCAACATCAAGGAATGGGAAAGTAAGGCGCTCGATCTGAGTCAACGGCTCGCGCAATTCAATCGCGTTAAGGGCAAAGTTGATCGGCTGAAAACGCATTATGATCGCCTGACGAACAATCTCAAAGAAGTCAACGTCTCGCAAAGCGTCGACGGCGGTGACCAGATTTCCATTATGGAAATGGCGGGTCCACCGATGTCCGTGCGTCCCGGTTTGCTGAAGGGTCTTCTCATCGGTCTTGTCTGCGGCGCACTCGCGGGCATTGCGATTCTGTTCTTGCTGGACCGGATCGACGACCGCATGGCTTCCTTCGGCGAATTTCAGCACCAGTTCTCGGAAAATGTTCTCGGCCAGATTCCGAAGGAAAAGACCAAGGGTCGAGTAACTCTCCTTCAGCCCGATGATGCGCGTCACATCTTCGCCGAATCGTATCGTAATATCCGCTCTTCGATTTTCTTCATGCCGTATGAAGGACCCCGGCCCAAGACACTCCTGATTACCAGCTCTGTTCCGAACGAAGGCAAATCAACCATCTCCGCTAATTTGGCGATTACGATGGCGCTCTCCGGCGCGCGCACCTTGCTCATCGACGGCGATCTCCGGCGTGGCGCTCTCCGCGAGGCCTTCGGACTCTCGTCGAAGATCGGTTTTTCAGAAGTGCTGAAACAGGAAGTGAACTGGCGCGAAGTCGTGGTGCCCACTTCCTATCCCAGCCTTTTCCTCCTCCCGCGCGGCAAAACCTTGGGGCAGCCAAGCGAGCATCTCCTGCGTGATTCTACAGACCAGCTCTTGAAGGAAATCTACAATCACTACGACTACATTATTATCGATAGCTCTCCGATCCTGGCGGCAGACGATTCCACCAGTCTCGCGCCAAAGATAGACGCGACGCTTTTCGTGGTGCGGCTCTCCTACACTTCCGCACGCCTGACGAGGAAATCGCTCGAGTTGCTCTACAATCGTCAGGTCAATGTGGCCGGCGTCATTCTGAACTACGTCGATACGTCGCTGCCGGAATATTATTACTACCAGTATTCGGAGTACTACAACACGCCGGTGCCGGTTGAGGAACAGGCGATCACCGCATCGCATCGCGCTCAGCCGAGACAGATCCAATCGTCGTAGGGCGCGTCCCGGTTTCCGGGCCGATCTTGGGAGGTTGTCGCGGATGCGGAATAACCGATGAGCTTCTTCGGCATGATTTCGCGGCCAACGCTGGGCGAGCCTTTGTTTGTCACGTCAAGTCTTCTCGGACTGGGTCAGTGCTATCGTCGATTCCGCCGCCCGTGTCTCGCGCCGCAATGACCGATGGCAAACTACGGCTATCACCTCGCGCGGGCCGAAGGAAACGCCACGCGGACTCTTTATCGCGCGCTTTTGCCTTCAATCGCGCGCCGTCGCATTCCGGAGCGCTCGCAAACTGGATTCAACGTTTTCGCGTATTCGGGTGAGGACAGCCTTCCGGAGCAGGTCGCTTCCATTCGCTCCTTCCTAAAATATGTCGGACATCCAAGTCGCTTTACGATAGTTTCGGACGGAACATTGTCGAATCACAGCCGTGACATCCTGACGAGCATCGACCCTGTGATCTCCGTCTCTGATTTCGCGCAATGGGTTCCGAGAGATCTGCCGGCGGAGGTTTATCAATATCTCACGACCCATCCCACCGGCAAGCAGCTGGCCCTGATCATTTCGCTGCCCGTCGAGGCACCAACCTTATATGTGGATTCCGACGTTCTTTTCTTTCCCGGTGCTACCGATCTCATTCGGCTTGCAGAACGCGGCGGAGCGACCGCTCTTTACCTCGCCGATTGCCGGCTTTCCGCGGATGAACGTCTCTTTCGGAGCGACGCGGAAAAAGCGCAACCGGTCAACACTGGCGTTTTGTTCCTATTCAAGAAGCTCGATTGGACGCTGGCGCTTCGCCGATTCCTGGAACTCCCGGGTTTGCCCACATTTTTCACCAACCAAACGATGGCGCATTTGACGATGCATCAGAACGGCGCGTCGGCCCTGGACGAGAGAAAATATGTTCTACAGTTGGACGACCAATTCCTTTATCCCGATCGTTATGCGGGTCGGGGCCTGGCGCTGCGTCACTACGTAAATCCCGTCCGGCACAAATTTTGGACGGCCATTGCACGGCGGGGGGTCATGTAATGCAAACCGGCGACAAACCGCTCCGTATTCTAGTCATGGTGAATCTCCCTTGGGATTCCCGGCTCGGGGCCGTACGGGTCTATATGGAGTTGGCCGAGCAATGGCGCGCCTCCGGCCATCTCGTCGAAAAATTTAGTCTTTCCGATGCCTTCCCCGGTGCGCCTGTGTCGCCCGCGAAGTTTACTCTTCGCCAGGTCCTCTTTCCCCGCAAAGCAGCTGCGTACGTCAGGAAAAACGGCGCGAAGTTCGACGTTGTGGATGCCTTGATTGGAGTGCTCCCCCCCTCGAAACGACAGCTCGGGTTTCATGGCCTGTTGGTCGCGCGCTCGGTCGGCTTGTACCGGCTTTATGAAAAATTCGACCGGAGCGCGGAGAAGCGCTGGCCGGGTCGGCCAAAGGGCAAATTCCTTGGGCGAATCTTCTATGCCCTCGCACGGCGTCGGTCGGTTTACGCATCGGATAAGGCGGTTCGGCACGCGGATTTGATTAACCTTCCCAATGAGGAGGAGGCCATTTGTTTGCGCCGAGAGGTCGGAGCCGATCTTCCCATTTTGGTGCAACCGTACGGGTTGACGGTTGAACGGCGGAAGGCCTTTCTCCAAGCGGCGTCCGCTCCGACAATCCGGCTCGCGGAAAAAAGGATTTGTTTTATCGGAATGTGGGGAGCGAGAAAGGGAGCGCGCGACTGGGCGGAGATCATCAAGCGGGTCCGCGAGCGCGTGCCCGAAGCGAGATTCCGTTTTTTAGGCACGATGGTCGCCCCAAAAGTTATTGATCGGGACCTCAGGCTCGAATCGCTTGAAGGCCTTGAGTTGATTTCCGACTACCAACCGAACGATCTGCCGGGATTACTGGCGGATTGCACCGTGGGGGCATTTCCGAGTTACGCAGAAGGCTTCGGCCTCGCCGTGTTAGAGCAGGTCGCGGCCGGCCTCCCGACTGTCGCTTACGACACCGCCGGGCCGCGCGATTTGCTGGGTGCGCGCTTGCCCGAATTGCTCGTTGCGAAGGGCGATATCGATGTCTTTGCCGAAAAAATCTGCGGGATTCTGCAACTCGATCTGAATGGATATCAGGAATTATTCCAGCGTAGCGCGGAAGCAGCCGCTGACTTTTCCTGGCCGGCGATCGCGCAAGCAACCCTCAACGCCTACCACGGGGCGCTGGCAGGCCGCTCCGGCGGAAAGATCCTGTTCGTCCAGCCCTTCAGCTTGGGCTCGCCTGGCGGCGGTCCCCGGATCTTGCGCGCCTTGCTCGAGCGCGCGCCGTTTTCCTGGCATAGTGTTTGCGCGACACCCGAGCGCCCGGGAGTCTGGCCGAACGAATCCTATCTGCGGAGCCGCCTTTCCTGGGGACGAATCGAACGCAGCCGTTTCGCCGCCATCCCGAAGGCCACGGCACCATTTTTCGCGCCGCTATTTCGCAGGCGATTAAGGCAGCTCTGCGGAAAAATTGGTGCGTCAGCGATCCATGTGGTGCCTCATGCCGGACTCGATTTTGCTCAGGCCCAAACCGTCGCTCGCGAGCTGGCGCTGCCTTTTCTTATCAGCATGCATGATGACCTCGCCTACACGGCGGGCAGCGGAGCGCGTCGCGCTAAGCGGGAGGCGGACATGCGCAGGGCGTGGCGTGAGGCTTCCGCCCGCTTCGTTATTTCCGAGGCGCTGGGCCGCGAATACTGCCAGCGATATGGCGCCCGTGATTATGATGTCGTCACGGACGGCCTCACGGATCTAGTGCCACCTCGCGTTAACGCGGAGCCTGACCAGTTAAGAATTTACTTCATGGGGTTGTTTCACATGGTGTATGAGCGCAATCTCCGCGCCTTGCTTGATGGTCTCAAGATTTTTGAGAACCAGCACCCCTCGATCAGCGTCCAAGTGACATGCCGTTGCGAGCATGTCCGATCGGAGGTCCTGACCGGGACGAAAGCGGTGACCATCTTGCCATTCGCGAGTGAAGCGCAGGTGAGGAAGGATATGGAAGGGGCGGACCTGCTTTACATGCCGCTTCCCTTTGGCGAAGCGTATGAAAAATTCGCGCGCTATAGTCTCTCCACCAAAATGGTGACCTATGCTGGCAGCGGCGTTCCCATTTTGTATCACGGTCCAGTCACTTCCGCCGCCTACGATTTATTGCAGCAGGACAACGCGGCGATTTTTCTCACCACCCTGGAGCCGGAAGAAATCGCTCGAGTGCTTTCCGGCGAGACCCGGGAAGGGCGAGCGGACATTGCCGCGAACGCACTTGGGCTCGCGGGACGCGAGTTCATGCTCGTTGATCAAACGCGCAAGTTCTGGGACGGATTTACGAATGCGTTTCCTCGAACATGAGCGCCCCGCCGGCCGTCATCATCACGACGCGTCTTCCGCCGCAGATTTGCGGAATCGGCGCTTATAGCTGGCTCGCGCACAGACATCGACCTCCCGACTCCTCGCCGGCCCGCTTCCTCGTCATGGACGGCGCGGCCGAATCTCGCGAGGCCCTGGGATGGGATGCGATCACCGATTTCAACGGACACCCCGGGAGGCTTGGAGAAGAGCTGGACCGCGCGGGACCGGCCAACGTCCTCCTCCACTACGCTGGCCGGGCCTACCAACGTTTCGGATGCCCCACCTGGATGCCGGGCGTCTTGAAGAAGTGGAAGGCGAAGTTTCCGAAAGGACGTCTTACCATTTTCTTTCACGAAATGCCCGGCAGGCTGCCGCGGCTGTCGCGGCATTTCATATTGGAGAAAATAAACATCCGGATCATCCGCCAGTTTGCCGCCATAGCCGACGAGATGGTCACGAACACCGATCATCACGCCAAGATGCTTCGCGAACTATCGGGCCGCGCCGATCTCCATTGTATTTGCGTCGGCTCGAACATCGATCCGGTCGCGAGTTCACCCGAGCCGAGAAGGAAGACGGAATTTATCATCTTTGGCCTGTCTTTCGGACGATTACAAACCCTGCGATTATTTGACTCAGAGATTCGCCGCTGGCAGGCCGGCCGCCGTTTGACCGCGCTTCATTTGATTGGTCCCGAGGACCAAAAATTCACGGCATTGGCGAACGAGCTGATCGATGCATGGCCGACGCCCAAGAGCGCCGTGCGTCATGGTTTGTTGCCAGGCCCCGAGGTTTCCCGTTTGTTCGCGCGGGCCCAGTTTGCCCTGACCAATGTGACGGCAGAGACCTGGAGCAAGTCAGGCGTGTTCATGGCGTGCGCGGCGACCGGATGCGCCGCCGTTATCAAAGGCGCAGAAACGCAATTTGTGCCGCTTTCCTCCGCGGTCCGAGTCGAGGAAGTAGAGAAGATTTCGGATGCGGAGCTCGCGAGCAGGACCGTTTCCCTTAAAGCATGGTATTACCAAAACGCCGATTGGGATGTCACAGCCAGACGGCTCGCGGCCCTTTGGGAACCGAAGGAGCCGGCGGCGTGAACGAGGAAACGGTTATCATTTCTCCCGAACTCGCGGCGGGCGGAGTGGGCGATTACACCCGGCGCTTGCTGGAGAATTTGCCTGGCATGCCGGGTTTGCGATTAATCGTCCCCAAAGTCGGAAACCGTCCGGTGCATTCTTTCGAGCAACATCCAGTCGAGGAGATCGACGCCACCATTCGGGACCTGCGCGATCGATTGCCAACTCGTGGCGGAAAGGTGTTCGTCCAGTACAGTGCCTACGGATTCGATCGACATGGTTATCCGCGGTGGCTCATCAAGGCGTTGCTCGAATGGAAGAAGGAATCACAGCGCACCCTTGCGATCATGTTTCACGAGATTTGGGGCTTCTGGCCGATTTGGAATAAGAACTATCTCCTGCAACAACTTCACCGCCGCGATCTCCGGCGCCTCCTGCGGGTCACTGACGCAGTTTTTACCAGCACTTCGAGCCAGGCCGGGCATCTCGCCGCCCTTTCGCCACGATGCCCAATCCAGGTCCTGCCTGTCGGATCGAACATTCATCGCCTCCAAACAACGGATGGATACAGGCAGGCCGGACTCGCGGTGCTCTTTGGTCTGCAAGGCTCGCGGATTCGCACCCTCCGAAAAATGCTCCCATCCCTGAAGGCGCTTGGTAGCACGGAACAAATCAGACGAATCGCGACTGTGGGTGCAGGCCAGTCGCGGGAAGGGGATGCCGAGGAGCTTGCTCTCTTGATGGAGGTCGAATTAGTCGACGGCTTCGAGCAACTGGGTCCACTGCCGGAGGAGAAGATTTCTCAACTGCTTTCCCTCGGCGAGTTTGCTCTTTCGGCTCAGGATGACCTGAGCGTTACGAAATCAGGGACTCTCATGGCGTACGCGGCCCACGGATTGAATATTATTTCTTGTTACGCAGACGCCTCGAAGCCCGAGCCTCTTTCTCTGATGACCTCGCCTGAGGAGCTAGCCAAAGGCGTCCCGCCCCAGGAATTGGAATTGCGCGGCAAACGGCTCCGCCTTTGGCAGGAGCAGACTTCGGCGTGGCCACACATTGCCCAAAAAGTGGCTAGAGCCTTGAAAATGTGAAACGGATCAAGCTACTTCTCGTTAGTCCGTGTCAGGGCGCATATGGCGGCATTGAAGCCTTCGTCCTCGCTGTCGCCGCCGCGGTTCGAAAGGAACCGGATTTCGAGGTCCGGGTCTGTTTCAAGAAGACGAAATATTTTACCCGGCAACCTACCCTGAAGACGATGATCGCAGGCGAGCCGGTCGAATTTTGCGACCGCGCCGACAAGGATTTGGCCAAAGCGATTCGCTGGGCGGATGTGGTGCACCTGCAGAACGCGTCCCCCGATGTCGTTGCGCTGGCGAAACTTTTCCGGAAGCGCCTCGTCCTCACGATCCACAATTACATGACGCGCGAATGGAAGGCCCATCGCCTTCTTTGGCGATTGGGCGCAAGATTCGCCGACGAGCGCTGGTATAACTCGAACTTTGTCTGGGCGACATGGGAAGGCGATCGGAAGCGACCGGGCAGCCGGAAAGTCGCCACGACTTCGAAATTGCCCGAAGGATGGACGCCTCCCGAGCAGCGTTCGGGCTTCGCCTTCATTGGACGTTGGATTGCGAACAAGGGCATCGAAACCCTCCTCGACGCCTACGCGCAGGCGGCACTCGATCGCGAAAAATGGCCGCTCGTTCTCATGGGCGATGGGCCGCTACGCAGCCTGGTCGAATACGCCATTCAAAAGCGGGGTGTCCCTGGAGTGCGCGTTCTCGGATTTGTGGATGAGGAAACGAAGGCGGAACAAATGAAGAACGCCCGCTGGGTTGTCGTCCCGCCCAACACCCGGGAAGACTTCGGGCTCACCGCGATCGAGGCCCGTCACCTGGGGGTGCCGTGTATCATCACCCGCGATGGCGGTTTGCCCGAAGCAGGAGGCCGGCAGGCGCTGATTTGCGAACCCGGTGACATCGCTGGTTTGGCGAAGTTACTCGAGCAGGCGTCGCAGATGACCGCACCGGAGTATGCGGAACGAGCGGACCGGACCAGGAGAGAGCTGGCTGAGGAGCTGGAGCCAATGGATTTTTACGCGCGGGCCTACCGTCGTATCCTTCGAAGAGAGCCGCTGGAAGGAGCCTGATGATCCTGCTCGCTCATCCATTTGGAAACGCGAATGTGCGCGCGGTTTTGAGCGCCCTCGATCAGGCTGGATTGCTCGCGAAATTCGTTACCGCGCTTGGTTGGTCTAATGCTTCGCCACTGGTGCACGAGCTTCCTTCAAATCTGCGCTCGCAAATGGCGCGGCGCGGTTATGAATTACCGCACTACAAGATCAAGATTTTTCCGGCCCGCGAAGTTGTCCGTCTTCTTGCGCAAAAGATGCGCCAACGATGGCTGGTGGAGCACGAGCGGGGATGGGCCAGCATCGATCGAGTCTGGGGCGAGCTCGACAAGTTCGCGGCCGCCTCGCTGCGAGAATCACACCAAAGAGAAAACATCCGGAGCGTTTATGCCTATGAGGATTGCGCGGAGCAATTATTTGAGGCAGCACGTGAGCTCGGGGTGCGCCGGATTTACGACCTGCCGATTGCCTATTGGGAAACAGCCCGGCGCCTTCTGACTGAGGAAGCGGAGCGTTATCCCGAGTGGGAACCCACCCTCGGCGGCACGCGCGATTCCGAGGAAAAACTTGCCCGCAAAACACGGGAGCTCGATCTTGCCGAACTCGTTATTTGTCCGAGCGCTTTTGTGCTCGATTCGCTTCCCGAAACGGTGCGCGCTTCGAAACCATGCGTGGTTACTCCATTCGGGTCGCCCTCGGTTGAGCAGGTCGCTTGTTCAGAACGCAAACCGGGCACGGGACCGATGCGCGTCCTTTTCGCCGGCGCTCTCACGCAACGGAAAGGACTCGCCGATCTTTTTTCCGCGATGAAGCTTGTCGCATCGAAAGAAATCGAGCTTGTCGTCATGGGCTCGCTCTTGCGCCCATTGGCCTGGTACCGGGAACAGTTTCCCAGCTTCATCTATGAACCGCCCCGTCCGCATAACGACGTCCTCCGTTTGATGCGGACTTGCGATGTCCTGGTCCTGCCTTCGATCGTGGAAGGCCGGGCTCTGGTACAGCAGGAGGCGATGGCCTGCGGCCTTCCCCTGATCGTGACGAAGAATGCCGGGGGCGACGACTTGATTACGGAAGGAGAGACGGGATTTCTCATTCCGATTCGTTCGCCAGAGGCGATTGCGGAAAAAATTAGCTGGTGCGCGGCGAATCGTGCGAGCATCTCTGGCATGGCGATTGCAGCCCAAAGACGGGCGAGTGAGCTTACCTGGTCCGGTTACGGCCGAAAGGTCCTCGCCGCGATCCGATCCTTAACCGGCGAATGAACCCAACCAGCCCAGAAAATCCAACCATCCGCAATATTCGGCGGCTGATCTGGCTGTATTTTTGGCTACTCCTGATTGAGGGAGCGCTCCGAAAATGGGTCCTGCCTCAACTCTCGAATCCGCTCCTCATCATCCGTGATCCGGTTGTCATTCTCATTTACATGCTGGCGCTCCGGGCTCGGATCTTTCCGACCAACGTATGGGTCTGGTCGCTTGGAATCATTGGATTGTTTTCGGTGGCCATCAGTTTCGTCGCCCTGTGGCCTTATCTCATGCCGAGCCGGATTTTCCTCGTAACCGCGTACGGGTTCCGCTCCAACTTTCTGCACTTGCCGCTCATTTTCCTGATACCCCGAGTGCTGCGTCCCGAGGATGTAAAGCGGATTGGCTGGTGGATCCTGATTCTCCTCGTGCCGATGTCATTGCTCATGGTGGCGCAATTTAACGGGGCGCCTGACTCGTTGCTGAATCGAACCGCGGGCGGGGAGGGCGAACAGATCACAGCTGGTTCGGGAAAAGTTCGCACGGCCGCGACGTTCTCCTTCGTGATCGGGGTGGTGGCCTACTTCTCCCTGGCCACTGGCTTCCTGGTCTGGGCGGCCCTGAAGCGTGGCATTTTTAAGAATTGGGTGCTGCTGGCCGCTGGACTTGCCCTCCTCATCGGGATCGCTGTTTCGGGCAGCCGGTCGGTGGTAGGAGCGTGTGCCGTGGTCGTCGCCTCACTGCTAGTCGTTCTCTATTTGCGTCCCCGTGCGGTCAATCGTTTCGGACAGATCTTGGTGGTAATGGTCATTCTCGGTTTGGTTTTGACCCAAACCCCGGTCTTCAAGGAGGGCATTGGCGTCCTGTCGGCGCGCTTCACCGATGTAGCGCAATCAGAAGAGAAGTCGATCACGATGGGTCTCATCGCGCGAGTATTCCAAGGTTTCACCGAAGTCATTCACGTTTACCCTAACGCGCCGTTCTTCGGTTACGGCTTGGGCATCGGAACGAACGTAGGAGCAAAAGTCCTCACCG
>Ga0190272_10000167_pt1 | contig 40899 bp, 37 predicted proteins | sample Popmic504T_FD_133746 | JGI IMG/M metagenome (GOLD analysis project Ga0190272, IMG submission 133746) | Populus adjacent soil microbial communities from riparian zone of Shoshone River, Wyoming, USA - 504 T | ecosystem: Environmental > Terrestrial > Soil > Riparian zone | place: USA: Wyoming...
ATCGTCGAGGTCTTCGGCCCGGAGTCCTCGGGCAAGACGACGCTCGTCTACCACGTGCTCGCCGAGGCCCAGAAGCGCGGCGGCATCTGCGCCTTCATCGACGCTGAGCACGCGATGGACCCCGCCTACGCGAAGCGGATCGGCGTCGACGTAGACGAGCTGCTGGTCTCGCAGCCCGACTATGGCGAGCAGGCGCTCGAGATCGCCGACATGCTGATCCGCTCCGGCACGATCGACGTCGTCGCGATCGACTCGGTCGCCGCGCTGACGCCGAAGGTCGAGCTCGAGGGCCAGATGGGCGACCAGACCGTCGGCCTCCAGGCGCGCATGATGAGCCAGGCGATGCGCAAGCTCGCCGGCAACCTCAACCGCGCCAACACGCTCTGCCTGCTGACGAACCAGATCCGCGAGAAGATCGGCGTGATGTTCGGCTCGCCGGAGACTCAGCCGGGCGGCCGCGCGCTGAAGTTCTACGCGTCGCAGCGGCTCGACATTCGGCGGATCGAGACGCTCAAGGAGGGCACCGAGGCGGTCGGCAACCGCGTCCGCGTCAAGGTCGTCAAGAACAAGGTCGCCGCGCCGTTCCGCCAGGCCGAGTTCGACATCGAGTACGGCCAGGGGATCTCTTCCGCGGGCTGCATCCTCGACCTGGGAATCGAGCACGAGATCGTCCAGAAGTCGGGCTCGTTCTTCTCCTATGGCGATCAGCGGCTCGGTCAGGGGCGCAACAACGCCAAGGGCTACCTGCGCGAGAACCCGGAGCTGATGGGCGAGATCGAGCAGAAGGTGATCGAGATCGTCGGCCTCGGCAAAGAGGCGCCGATCGCGGCCGTCGAGCCGCCGGCAGGCGTCGATCCGGAGACCGGCGAGATCCGCGAGGCCGCCTGAGAAGCCGATGACGGACGAGCAGCGGGCGCTCGACCTTGCCTACAAGGCGCTGAACCGCCGCGATCGGACCGTCGGCGAGCTGCGCGGCCATCTCGAGGGCAAGCTCGTCGAGCCCGCCGCGATCGACGCCGCGGTTGCCGAGCTCGAGCGGGCCGGCGTTCTCGACGACGCGCGCTTCGCGCAGCGCCTCGCCGAGGACAAGCGGATGCTCGAGCGGTGGGGGTCGGAGCGGATCGAACGCGAGCTGCTGCGGCGCGGCGTTCCGCCCGACCTCGCCGACGCGACCCTGGCCGAGCAGGATCGCGAGGGCGAGCTCGGCTCGGCGCTGGCGCTGCTCGCCGAGAAGGTTCGCGAGCCACCCGTCGACGATCGCGCCAGGGATCGCGCGTGGCGGATGCTGGTTCGCAAGGGCTACGCCCCTGAGCTCGCCTACGACGCGGTTCGCGCCCATGCCTCCGGATAGACGGGCCGGCCCAGTGGTTGCGCCCGTCTTGTCCATCTAGTAAGCCCCCGTTTGCGGGGTGGCAGAATCGTCACTACCCTGATCTCCAGACGGCCAAATGGCTGGCCGACGTTAGGAGATGCATATGGAGATCCTGTTGGCGGCTCTGGTCGCCGCGACTGTCTCAGGGGGCGCCGTGCTGCTCGCCCCGCGCGTTCGGAGCCGGGCCGCACTCGCCAACGGATCCGAGGCCCCCGTCGCGCTCGAGCCGGGGCGTCAGCGGGAACTGCGCGAACTCGAGCAGGCGGCGGGTCTGAGCGTCCCCGAGGCCCGTCACGCGCTGCTGGCGGAGCTCGAGGACGAGCTGCGCCATGAGCGCGCCCGGCTGATCCGTCAGGTCGAGGAGGAGACCCGCCACGACGCCGAGCGCCGTGCGCGCAGCATCCTCGCGACCTGCATGCAGCGGATCGCCGGCGGCCACTCCGCCGAGTCGACGGTGACGTCGATCCACCTCGACTCGGATGAGCTGAAGGGCCGCATCATCGGTCGCGAGGGTCGCAACATCCGTGCGCTGGAGACGCTGACCGGGATCGACGTGATCGTCGACGACACCCCTGGGACCGTCGTGCTCTCGGGCTTCGACGGCGTGCGGCGGGAGATCGCGCGGTTGACGCTCGAGAAGCTGCTCGCCGATGGACGGATCCATCCGGCGAAGATCGAGGAGGCCTACGGCCAGGCGAAGTCGGAGCTCGACCGCCGGATCGTCGAGCTGGGCGAGCAGGCCGCGCTTGAGGCAGGTGTCGGAACGGTCCATCCCGAGCTGACGCGACTGCTCGGGCGACTGCGCTTCCGCACCAGCTGTGGCCAGAACGTGCTCGAGCACTCGGTCGAGTGCGCGCGACTGGCGACGCTGACCGCCGACGAGCTCGGCGCCAACCCGAAGATCGCCGCGCGCGCGGCGCTGCTGCACGACATCGGCAAGGCGGTCTCGCACGAGATCGACGGCCCGCACGCGATCGTCGGCGGCGAGCTCGCCCGCCGCTGCAAGGAGTCCGACGCCGTCGTCCATGCGATCGAGGCGCACCACAACGAGGTCGAGCCCCAGACCGTCGAGGCGGTGATCGTTCAGATCGCCGACGCGCTGTCCGGCGCCCGGCCCGGTGCGCGCGGCGCCTCGCTCGAGGAGTACGTCGCCCGCCTGCACGATCTCGAGGGCGTCGCCGCCCGTCACACGGGCGTCGAGAAGGTCTACGCGATGCACGCCGGCCGCGAGCTGCGCGTCATCGTCAAGCCCGACGAGATCGACGACGACGGCGCGACGATCCTCTCGCGCGAGATCGCGCGAGAGGTGGAGCGCGAGCTCGAGTACCCGGGCCAGATCAAGGTCACGGTGATCCGCGAGAGCCGTGCCACCGAGATCGCCCACTAGCGGTTCGCAGTCAGTAGCTTTTGGCTCGATGAAGCGCTACCACCTGACCACCTTCGGGTGCCAGATGAACGAGCACGACTCCGAGCGGATGAAGGGGATGCTCGACTCGCTCGGCTACGAGCAGTCCGAGGAGCGCGCCGACGCCGACCTGATCCTCTTCAACACCTGCTCGATTCGCGAGTCCGCCGACAGTCGCTTCATCGGCCACCTCGGCGAGGCCAAGCGGCTGAAGAACGAGGATCCGACGCGAATCGTCGGGGTCGGCGGCTGCTGGTCGCAGTCGCTGAAGGAGAAGGTCTTCGAGCAGTTCCCGTTCGTCGACGTCGCATTCGGCCCGGGCCAGGTCCACCGGCTCGCCGAGTTCCTCAACAGCGACCAGCTGACCGCCCAGGGCTACTTCGAGTTCGAGGGGTTCACCGGCCACCTGCCGATGAAGCGCGAGCGCGACTTCCAGGGCTGGGTCCAGATCTCGGTCGGCTGCAACTGCGTCTGCTCGTACTGCATCGTCCCGTCGACGCGCGGACGCGAGGTGTCGCGGCCGGCCGGCGAGCTGGTCGCGGAGGTCGAGCGCCTCGCCGCGGACGGCGTGCGCGAGGTGACGCTGCTCGGCCAGAACGTCAACTCCTACGGCCGCGACCTCCCGGTCGGCGCGAAGGCGACCTTCGCCGAGCTGCTGGCGATGGTCGACGCGATCGACGGCATCGACCGCGTCCGCTACACCAGTCCGCACCCCAAGGACATGCGCGAGGACGTCATCCGCGCGCACGCCGAGCTGCCGAGCGTCTGCCCGCACATCCACCTGCCGCTGCAGTCGGGCTCCAGCCGCGTGCTGAAGGCGATGCGCCGCACCTACAACCGCGAGCGCTACATGGACCGCGTCGCGACGATCCGCGACATCGTGCCCGACTGCTCGATCACGACCGACATCATCGTCGGCTTCCCGGGCGAGACGGAGGCCGAGTTCGAGGAGACGATGGAGGTCGTCGAGGCGGTCAAGTACGACTCGGCGTTCACGTTCATCTTCTCGCCGCGGCGCGGTACGGCCGCGGCCGACCTCGACGGACAGCTCTCGCACGCCGTCAAGCGCGAGCGGATGGAGCGGCTGATCGAGGCCGTCCAGCGACTGGCGACCGAGCGAGCGCGGCGGTTCGTCGGTCGGACCGTCGAGGTGCTCGTCGAGGGCCCGTCGCGAACCGATCCTGCGCGCATCCGCGGACGCACCGCCCACGGCAAGACGATCAACTTCGAGGGCCTCGCCCAGCCCGGCGAGATGACCGACGTTGAGGTCACCTCCGCAACCAGCACCACACTCGCCGGCCACGAGTCGCTGCTCGCCCGGGTCGGCGGTTGATCGACGCGCCGGGCCGAGCGGTGCGGGTGATCGCGCTATTTGGACCGACGGGCGTGGGGAAGACCGCGGTGGCGCTGGAGCTGGCCGACCGGTTGCGGGCGCTGGGACAGGACCCTGTCGCAATCTCCTGTGACGCGCTGCAGGTCTACCAAGGCCTCTCGACCCTCACGGGAACCGCGTCTGTGCAGGAGCAGCGGCGTCTCGAGCACCGCATGGTCGAGATCGTCCCCCTCACCGAGCCGTTCTCCTTAGGCGACTACATGCCACGAGCGCACGCGGAGATCGACGACGCCCTGTCAGCCAGCCGCCGGCCGATCGTGCTCGGCGGCACGGGCCTCTACCTGCGCGCGGCGCTTGCGGACCTGTCGCTGGAGAAGGTTCCGCCGAACACCGAGACCTCGGAGCTGTGGTCGCCCGAGACACGCCATCCGACGGCGATCTTCGGACTGACGATGGAGCGCGAGCAGCTCTACGAGCGAATCGACGCGCGGGTCGACGCGATCGTGGCGGCTGGAGCGGAGGAGGAGGTGCGTCGGGCCGAGGCGTTCGGTCCCTCGCACACCGCGCGCAAGGCGCTCGGGTTCGCCGAGCTGCTCGAGGGCGACGTCGACCGGATGAAGCAGCGCTCGCGCAACTACGCGCGGCGGCAGATGACGTGGCTGCGCAAGATGCCGAACGTCCACCGGATCGACATGACCGAGCGGACGCCGGCCGACGCGGCGGAGGAGATTCAGGCGGCCCTTGGGCGGTAGAAGGAGACGCTCCTATACTCGCCGGCAGCGGAGAGGCGTCGTGAACGAGTGGAGGAGATCGTCACGTTGCGCAAGCCTTGGCTACCCGTATTCCTGCTCAGCCTGCTGACGGCTCTGGCCGCCGGACAGGGGGTGGCGACGGGTGCGGCGATGGACTTCGGGGGCACCGTCCGCAACGTGCTGCCGCCAGGGCAGTCGGGCACGGTCCCGGCGGACCCGAACAGCACGGATCAGCTATCGCTCTATGACGGCTTGACGCCGCTGCAGGGCAACGTCGGGCGGGGAGCGATCACGCGCTACTTCAAGTCTGCCGCGTTCGACATGCCGCGCGGCGGGCGGACGGTGCGGCCGCGCGTGGGCCTGCGGATCAGGCGCGACCGCTACGGAGTACCGCATGTCCACGGCAGGACACGAGCGCTGGTGACCTTCGGCGCCGGCTGGGTGACGGCGCAGGACCGCGGTCTGCTCATCGAGACGGTGCGCGGGCCGGCACGGATCGCCGCGCTCGACGTGCCCGGGCTCGATGCCTTCGCGCTGGCCACGTCGCTGCGTCCGTTCACGCCGAGCGCGGCGACCGAGCGCTTCCTCAACAGAGAGGCGGCGCCGCTGCGTCGCGCGGGCCGCAAGGGCCGGCGGGTGCTGCGCGACATCGACTCCTATCTCGCGGGAATCAACGCCTACTACCGCTCGACGGACAGCTCGGCGCGACCGTGGAAGCGCGCGGACCTGTTCGCCGTGACCTCGCTGATCGGCGCCGTCTTCGGCAAGGGCGGCGGCAACGAGGTGCGCAGCTCGCAGCTCCTCTCGGCCCTACGCGCACGGCTCGGCGCGAGCGGCGGGACGAACGTCTGGCGCGATCTGCGCGAGGCGCAGGACCCGGAGACGCCGGTCACGCTGGCGAAGCGGTTCCCGTATCCCTCCGGTGGCAGTGGCGGCGCGCCCGGCTCGCGCGCGGTCGACGCGGGCTCGGTGAGCGCCTCGGCGGCCCGGGCGGCGACGGTCGAGACGCGACAGCGCAAGCAGATGTCGAACGCGCTGCTGGTCGGGCGCAACCGTTCGGCGAACGGCCGCCCGCTGGCGGTGATGGGCCCGCAGGTCGGCTACTTCTACCCGCAGTTCCTGATGGAGCTCGACCTTCACGGCGGTGGCATCGATGCGCGTGGCGCGGCGTTCCCGGGCGTATCGCTCTACGTGCTGCTCGGCCGCGGGCGCGACTACGCGTGGAGCGCCACCTCCTCGGGCTCGGACAACATCGACCAGTACGTCGAGCAGCTCTGCAATCCGGACGGGAGTCCCGCGACGCGCGCGTCGACGAGCTACGTCTACAAGGGCCGCTGCCGGCCAATGGGCAGCTTCGACGCCGGGACCCTGGGCGCGGGCGGAGGCGAGCCCGCACGGCGGGTCGCGTTCCGGCAGACCGTGCACGGCCCTGTCAGCGGGACGGTGACGATCGGCGGACGGCCCTACGCCGTGACGTCGAAGCGCTCGACGCGCGGCCGCGAGCCGATGAGCGCGATCGGCTTCGCCGACCTCAACACCAACCGCGTCCGGTCGGCGCGCGACTTCGCGCGCGTCATGAACCAGGTCGAGTACACGTTCAACTGGCACTACGCCGACAACCGCGACATCGCGTTCTTCTCGTCAGGGAGGCTGCCGATCCGCGCTCGTGGGACCGATCCGAGCCTGCCGACGCTGGGCACCGGCAACCACGAGTGGCGCGGCTTCCTGTCGCGCGCCGCACACCCGCAGGCGATCGACCCGCGCGGCGGGGTGATCCGCAACTGGAACAACAAGCCAGCGGCGGGCTTTGGAGCGGCCGACGACGAGTTCAGCTACGGCGCGGTCCACCGCGTGGACCTGTTCAAGGGCTTCAAGCGCAGGATGCGGCTGAACCAGCTGATCGGCGTGATGAACCGTGCGGCAACTCAGGATCTGCGCGCCGTAGAGGCCTGGCCGCAAGTCGCCGCCGTGCTGCGCGGCGGGCCGGCACCCGATGCACGCACGCAGCAGGCGGCCGATCTCGTCACGGCGTGGGCCGGGCGCGACGGAAGCCGGCTCGACCGCAATCTCGACGGGGCGATCGACGACCCGGGCGCGGCCGTGCTCGACCGGGCTTGGACCGGCATTGCGGACGCCGTCCTGACGCCCGTGCTCGGCCCGTTGACAGCCGATCTGGCGCGGATCGTCAACCGCGACAACGCCGCCGGGCCGCGCGGAAGCGCATACGGGTCGGGTTGGTACGGCTACGTCGACAAGGACCTGCGCAACCTGCTCGGGCGCAGAGTCGAGGGCCGCTTCAGCCGCCGCTACTGCGGTGGCGGCAACCTGGTCGCTTGTCGCGCGTCGCTGTGGGCGGCGGTCGAGCAGGCTGCCGACGGGCTGGCCGCCACCCAGGGCGGCGATCCCGCGGCATGGCGCTCGAACGCCACTGCTGAGCGGATCGCCTTCCAGCCCGGCCTGCTCGGCCCGGGCAACACGATGCGCTGGACCAACCGCCCGACCTTCCAACAGGTGATCTCGTTCGCGGGGCACCGTCGCCGGCCATAGCGCCACGGCTCACATAGAGTCCCGCGCCGTGAAGTTCGAGAAGTGGAACGCGCTTGGGAACGACTACGCCATCGTCGAGGCGCAGGCGCTGCCGTTCCAGCTGACTCCCGGCCGCGTGCGTGCGCTGTGCGCCCCGCACAGCGGCATCGGCGCCGATGGCGTCCTGCTGCTCGACCAGCCGACCGAGCCCGGCTTCGTCGCGTCGTTGAGGATCTTCAACCCCGACGGATCGGAAGCCGAGCTCTCCGGCAACGGCGTCCGCGAGGCAGTGATGTACCTGCGCCGCTCCGGCTGGACCGACAACGACAGCTTCGGGATCCAGACCGCCGCCGGAGAGATCAGGCCGCGGATCACCGGCCCGACGACCTGCACGGTCGACATGGGGCGCGCGAAGCTGACCGCCAAGGACTTCCCGTCCGGCCCGGATGACGGTCGCGCCACGCTGACCGCCAACGGTCGCGGCTACGACTTCCAGTTCGTCTCGATCGGCAACCCGCAGTGCGCGATCGAATGGTCCGAGGGCCTTGGGGATCTCGATCTGGCGGCGATCGGGCCGGCGATCGAGCACCACGAGCTGTTCCCGAACCGGACCAACGTCTCCTTCTGGCGCCGCGACTCCGACAGCGAGATCACGGCGCGGATCTTCGAGCGCGGCGTCGGCGAGACGATGTCGTCCGGCACCGGCGCCACAGGCGCTGCTGTAGCTGCAGTGCTGCGCGGCCTCGACAGTCCCGTCACCGTCCATCTCGACGGCGGCGACCTCGAGGTCGAGGTAGGGGAGGACCTGCACGTAAATCTGACTGGCTGGGCGGTTCCCGTGTATGCGGGCGAGCTGAGCCCCGAGTTCCTGGAGGCATTGAGAAAGGCATGAAGACGAGCGCGCGGCTGGACCGTCTGCCCCCGTACCTGTTCGCTGAGCTGGAGCGCAAGATCGCCGACAAGAAGGCGGCCGGCGTCGACGTGATCAGCCTCGGCATCGGCGATCCGGACACGCCGACGCCCGCGCTGGTCGTCGATGCGCTCGCCAAGGCGGCCGTCGACCCGGGGACCCACCAGTACCCGTCGAACCGCGGCCGCGCCGAGTTCCGCCAGGCGATCGCCGACTTCTACGCCCGCCGCTTCGGGGTCACGCTCGACCCCGAGACCGAGATCATCCCGGCGCTTGGCGCCAAGGAGTGCGTCTTCAATCTCAACTTGGCATTCCTCGACCCGGGCAGCGTCGCGCTCGCCGCCGATCCCGGCTACCCGGTCTACACCGGCGGGCCGTTGATCGCCGGCGCCGAGAGCGTGCTGATGCCGCTGGTGCCGGAGCTCGGCTTCGTGCCAGACCTCGATGCGATCCCGTTCGAGGCGCGCGAGGCGGCGCGGCTGATGTACCTCAACTACCCGAACAACCCGACCGGCGCGGTGGCGCCCGAGGGCTTCTTCGAGAAGGTCGTCGAGTTCGCTCGCGCCCACGACGTCCTCGTCGTCCACGACGCCTCCTACACGGAGACGACCTTCGACGGCTACGTCGCCCCGAGCTTCCTCGAGACGCCCGGCGCCAAGGAGGTCGGAGTCGAGATCTTCTCGCTCTCCAAGGGCTACAACATGACCGGCTGGCGGACGGCGGCGATCGTCGGCAACGCCGACGCCGCAGCGGCCTACTGGAAGCTGAAGACCAACATCGACTCCGGCATGTTCGAGGCGATCCAGCTCGCCGCCGTCGAGGCGCTGTCCGAGCAGGGCGACCAGATCGCGCGCGACATGGGCGCCGTCTACGCCCGCCGCCGCGACCTCGTCGTCGACGCGCTGCGGGCGATCGGAGTCGACGTCCGCTCGCCACAGGGGACGATCTACGTCTGGGCGCCGGTTCCCGACGGCCACACCTCGGCCTCCTACTGCGAGCTCGTGCTCGAGGAGTCCGCGGTCGTCGTGTCGCCTGGCGGCGCCTACGGCCCCAACGGCGAGGGCTTCTTCCGGATCTCGCTCACCGTTCCCGACGACCGCCTCGCCGAGGCGATGGAGCGACTGCGCTCGAGTCTTGGTGGTTGACCCGGCGGCGTCCCTAGACTGGACGTAGATGGATAGGGGACGCAACGGACGCACGGGCCAGAGCCGCTACGGCGAGGGCCAGCGGACGCCGCGTGCCCGTCAGCGCGCGCTCTGCATCGCGGCCGGGCCCGACGAGGCGGATCTCGGCGAGCTGCGCGAGCTGCTGCGCACCGCCGGCGCGGCGGTCGTGGGGGAGATGACGCAGAAACGGCCCGACCCCGATCCCGACCGCTACTTCGGCAAGGGCAAGCTCGCCGAGCTGAAGCAGGCGGTCAAGGACGCCGACGCCAACCTCGTCGCCTGCGACGACGAGCTGCTCCCGCGCCAGGAGCGCAACCTCGAGCAGGCCGTCGGCGTTCCGGTGATCGACCGCACGGCGATCATCCTCGACATCTTCGCCGACCACGCGCACAGCGCCGAGGGCATGCTGCAGGTCGAGCTGGCGCAGCTCGAGTACAACCTCGCGCGGATGCGCGGGCTGTGGACCCACTTGGAGCGCCTCGGCGCGGGGATCGGCACGAGAGGACCGGGCGAGAGCCAGATCGAGACCGACCGCCGCCTGGCGCGCGACCGGATCGCCGCGCTGAAGCGACGGCTCGACCACCAGCACGGCACCCGCCAGGTGATGCGTCGCGAGCGCGACCGCGCCGCGTTGCCGACCGTCGCCCTCGCCGGCTACACCAACGCCGGCAAGTCGACGCTGCTGAACGCGCTGACCGGCGCCGAGGTCGGCGTCCGCGACCGGCTCTTCCACACGCTCGACCCGACGACGCGCTCGTTCGAGATCGCCGGGCGGACCTACCTGCTGACCGACACCGTCGGCTTCATCCGCAAGCTCCCGCATCAGCTCGTCGACGCCTTCGGAGCGACGCTCCAGGAGGCGCTCGAGGCCGATCTGCTGCTGCACGTCGCCGACGCGTCGGCGCCCGAGGAGGATTTGGCCGAGATGCTCGAGGCGGTCGAGGACGTGCTCGCCGCCATCGGCGCCGGCGAGCGGCCGCGTCTGTTCGCGCTGAACAAGGTCGATCTGCTCGACGAGGAGCGTCGCCGCGAGCTGAGCTTCCGCTTCCCGCAGGCCGTGCAGGTCTCGGCGGAGACCGGGGAGGGTCTCGAGCGGCTGCGCGAGGCCGTCGAGGCGCGCTTCCTCTCCAGCCTGCGGCGGATGGACCTGCTGGTGCCCTACGAGGAGGGCGGCCGGCTCTCCGAGCTGCACGACCTCGCCGGCGAGATGGAGCGCGAGGACACCGCCGAGGGCGTCCGGGTGCGGGCGCGCGTTCCGGTCAGCGCCGCGTCGCGCTTCGAGCGGTTCGAAGCGAACGGCGCCGCCTCGTCGAATGGCGTCGGATGAGGCTGCGCTTCGCGCGGCTGACCGAGACCGCCGCCGCCCCGACCCGCGCCCATGACGACGACGCCGGCTACGACCTGCGCGCGTCAGAGGCCGCGACACTGGCGCCGGGCGGGCGCGCAAGCGTGAGCACGGGGGTCGCCGTGGCGATCCCCGACGGCCACGCGGGACTGGTGCTGCCGCGCTCGGGCCTCGCCGCGCGCCACGGGATCTCGCTCGTCAACGCCCCTGGCCTGATCGACGCGGGCTATCGCGGCGAGGTCCGCGTGCTGCTGCTGAACACCGACCGCGAAGCGTCGTTCGAGGTCGCGCCAGGCGACCGGATCGCGCAGCTCGTGATCGTCCGCCACGAGGCGCCCGAGCTGGTCGAGGTCGACAGCCTCGACGAGACGGTGCGTGGCGACGGCGGCTTCGGCTCCACCGGGCGTTGATCGCAGGATTCAACCTTCGCCGACGGCTGCCGATACCGGAAGGGTGTCAGGTGCCACAGCCGATCGATCCAGTCCTGCCTTAGCCGGATTCACGCCGCCGACGCAGCGTGGAGGCGGCGCCAAGCGAATCGGCGACGTGATCGTCGAGCTCGGCTTCGCCAACCGCGAGGCCGTCGAGCGTGCCGTCGAGGAAGCCCGCAACACCGGGTCGACCACCGGCCGCACGCTGCTCGCGGGCGACGTAGTCACCGCCGACCAGCTCGCGCGCGCCGTCGGTGAGCGCTACGGCGTCGATCACGTCGACCTCAACGTCGCCTCGATCGATCCGACCGCCAGCTCGCTGGTCGACCCGTCGGTGCTGCGCCGCCACCGTGCCGTGCCGATCGCCTTCGCCGACGAGCGCACGCTGATCGTCGCCACCTCCGACCCGTCGAACATCCTCACCGGCGACGACCTGGCGATGATGACCGGCTACGAGGTACGCCTGGTCGTCGCCACCGACGAGGACGTCGAGCTGCTGCTCGGGCGTCTCACACGTCTCGACAGCGCCGTCGCCGAGGTCGAGGAGCAGGCGGAGGCGGAGGTCATCGACCTGCGCGACTCGGCCGACGAGGCCCCGGTCGTCAAGCTCGTCCATTCGATCGTCGCCGAGGCCGTCGAGCGCGGCGCGTCCGACATCCACTTCGACAGCGAGGCCGGCGCGATGCGCGTGCGCCTGCGCGTCGACGGCGTCGTCAGCGAGTCGACCACGGTGCCGAAGACGATGGTCTCCGGTCTCGTGTCGCGGATCAAGATCATGGCCAACCTCGACATCTCCGAGCGGCGGCTGCCACAGGACGGGCGCATCGGCCTGAGCGTCGACGACCGCTACGTCGACATCCGCGTCGCCACGCTGCCGACGGTCCACGGCGAGGCTGTCGTCATGCGCGTGCTCGACAAGGGCCGCGGCATGCTCGACTTCGACCATCTCGGCTTCGAGCCCGACGACCTCGCACGGCTGCGCTCCGCGATCTCGCAGATGCATGGCTGCGTGCTCGCCGTCGGGCCGACCGGATCCGGCAAGTCGACGACCCTCTACGCGGCGCTGAGTGAGATCAACGTCCCTGAGCGCACCCTGATCACGATCGAGGACCCGGTCGAGTACGAGCTCGAGGGCATCAAGCAGATCCAGGTCAACCCGAAGATCGGTCTCGACTTCGCCACCAGCCTGCGCTCGATGATGCGCGCCGATCCCGACGTGATGATGGTCGGCGAGATCCGCGACCGCGAGACCGCGCAGATCGCGATCCAATCCGCGCTGACCGGACACCTCATCCTCTCCACGCTGCACACCACCGACGCGCCGCTGAGCGTCGCACGGCTGATCGAGATGGGCATCGAGCCCTTCCTCGTCGCCTCCGGTATCAGCTGCGTCGTCGCCCAACGGCTCGCTCGGCGGCTCTGCGACAACTGCCGCGTCGAGACCGAGATCAGCGCCGAGGCGCTCGCCGGCAACGGCTTCAGCGACGCCGGTGGCTCCTTCGACGCGTACGACGAGGGTCCCGGCTGCGTCCGCTGCTCGCACACTGGCTACAGCGGCCGCGTCGGCCTCTACGAGCTGATGGACATCACCGACGAGATCCGTTCGCTGATCGTCGAGAAGCGGTCCGCCGAGGCGATCGCCGCGGTCGCCGTCGAGCAGGGCATGCGCCGCCTGCGCGACGACGGCCTCGCGAAGGTCCGTGCCGGCAAGACGTCGATGGCGGAGCTGTTGCGGGTGTTGGGTACTACGGCCTAGGGATCGGGGCGCGCTTCCCGCGGGTCCTGTCTCCGATTTTGGTTCACGTGCTCGCAAGCTGCGCGCGCGAACGCAAAATCGTCGCCACCCGCGGCGGCCAACGCTGAGTCCCGTACCACCCACTCGGCGGGCGTGGGGAGCGCAGTGGCCCTCGAGGGTCGTGACGCTCAGCCGGTCAGACGCCGGCGGCGCGGCGGGCTGAGGCGTGGGCGGCTTGCTCGGCGGAGTCGTCGGGGAGGGGGGAGAGCTGGGTGTCGAGGGCGAGCTCGATGAGGCGGTCGGCGAGCCAGACGTTCTTGGGCAGGAGGGGGCCGTGGAGGTAGGTGCCGATGACGTTGTGGGAGTGGACTCCCTCGAAGCTGTCGCTGCCGTTGTTGCCGTGGCCTGAGAGGACGCGGCCGAGCGGCTGCTCGTTGGGGCCTAGGTAGGTGCGGCCGCCGTGGTTCTCGAAGCCGGCGATGGTCTGGGGGCCGTTGCCGAGGTCGGCCTCGATGGCGCAGTTGCCGATCAGGCGGGGGCCCTTCTCGCGGACGGTCTCGAGGTCGACGAGGCCGATGCCGGGCAGCTGCTCGTCGCCGAGCTGGTAGCTGTGGCCGAGCAGTTGGTAGCCACCGCAGACGGCGAGGACGACGGCGCCGGCGTCGCGGGCGGCGTGGAGTGCTTCGCGCTTGGTGGCGACCATGTCGGCGGCGACGGCGATCTGGTCGCGGTCCTGGCCGCCGCCGATGTAGAAGAGGTCGTGGTCCGCTGCTTGGAGCGGTTCGCGCAGGGTTGAGGAGGCGAGCTCGAAGCCGATCCTGCGCCACTCGCAGCGGGCGCGGAGGATCGCGATGTTGCCGCGGTCGGCGTAGATGTTCATCAGCTCGGGGTAGAGCGCGCAGACGCGCAGCGTGGGGGAGGTCATCGCGGTGCCTCCAGCATGACGACGGTGCTGCCGACGTAGTCGGCGGTGGGCGGGACGTGGCGGGCCGGGAGGACCGTCATGCCGGCGGCGCGCCCCTCGTCCTCGAGCGTCGCGGGCGGGCAGTTGTCGAGCGTGACGGTCGCGAGCTCCTCGGTCAGGTCGCCGGTCGGGGAGACCGCCTGGCGGATGCGGTCGATCGCGACGGCGTCGGCCTCGTCGTGGACGGCCACAGGGGTCGACGAGAGGACCCAGCCGTCGATCTCCAGCACGTCGGGGAGCGGCGGCCGCGCGTCGCCGGGCTCGACGGCGTCGAACGGGTCCGCGAGCGCGAGCGCGATCAGGCCGCCGGGCTCCAGTTGACTGGCGATGGTGGCGAGCATCGCCGTGCGCCCGGCGGGCCCACCGAGCAGCTGGGCGACCTGCATCGGGACGATCGCAAGTGGGAAACGGCGTTTGAGCGTGAAGCCGCGCGCGTCTGCTCGGAGCGCACTCGCCGGTACGCCGGCTCTTGCCGCGCGTACGTTGAGCGCCGTGACCAGTGGCTGGTCGGCGTCGAGGCCGACGACCTCGTGACCCGCCGCCGCAAGCTCGAGCGCGACGCGACCGGTGCCGCAGCCGATGTCGAGGACCGGGCCACCGCGCTGGCGTGCCAGCTCGTGCCAGAGGTCGAAGTCGGCTGTGTAGGAGCCGCACTCGACGTCGTGCCAGGCAGCGGCGTCGGTCGCCACGCTGGTGGCGGTCATCGACCGGAGTCCTCCGGGGGCAGGTCGACCCGCTCGAGGTCGACCAGCGGCAGGCTGTCGAGGTCGGTGGTCGCGACGAAGTGCCCGTACTCCGCGTCGCCGAGGCGACGGAAGCCCTCGTGGACGCGATCGAGATAGCCGCGCTGGACGACGGCTGTGCCCGCGGCGATACCGGCTCGTAGGCGGTCGCGGCCGTGGGGCGAACCGGCATATGCCCAGACGCGGCCGTCTGGTGGGGCGTCGATCGCGGCCGTCACGTCGATTCGATCGTAGTTGCGCTCGCGACGGTCGAGATCGGCGAGGGAGCTGGGGTCGATCGGGGCCAGCACTCCATTGATGGTCCTGGCGGGGTCTTCGAGGATGTCGAGGAAGGCGACGTAGAGATCTGGGTAGACGCTGTCGCCGGGGAGGCGGTAGCGCTTGTAGCCGGCGATCTGCTCGGAGTTGTCGGCGGCCACGCCGAAGACGCGGCGGTAGCCGTGCAGGCGTGTGACCTCGACGTCGGCGAGCAGGTCGCGCGCCAGCGACCCGTAGCCGAAGATGAAGTCGAGGGGCTTGCGCTCCCCGGGCCCCCGGTGGCGCCTGGCCGGTGGCGTCGAGCTCAGCCGGCCCATCGGTCCGCGAGGCCGCGCTCGCTGAGCAGGTCGCGGAGCTCGAGCAGCGCGGTGTAGGTGGGCAGGGCGTAGAGCGGGCGGCCGGACTCGCCGGCGGCGACCGCGGCGTCGAGGGCGCCGGCCAGATCGCGATCCACAGCCGTCTCCGCCCCGATCCCGGCGTACTTCAGCCGCAGCGCGAGCTCCTCGGCGCGGGTGCCCGAGCAGGTGACGCGGCGCACGTGGCCGCGCAGGAGCTCGAAGTCGGCATCCCAGATCCAGGAGACGTCGCGGCCGTCGGCGATCCTGTCGTTGAGGGCGATCCAGAGGTCGATCGGCTCGCCGGCGAGCGTCAGCGTGCGCAGGACCTCGTTGGCGCCGGCGGGGTTCTTGATCAGGAGGATCGAGACCGGGCGCTCGCCACCGACGGGGTGGGGGACGGCGATCGTCTCGACGCGGCCGAACGCTCCGCCGAAGCCCGCCAGTCCCTGCTCGACGTCTTCGAGCGACGCGCCGACGTCCAGCGCCAACGCGGCCGCCGCGACCGCGTTGTAGACGTTGTAGAGGCCGGGGAGGGGGAGACGGAAGTCGATCGTCCCGGCGGGGGTGCGCAGCGTGACGTCGGCGGAGGCCATCCCGTCGAGCTCGACGCGGGTCGCGACGACCGTCGGCTCTGGCCGCGTGCGCCCGCAGCCGGGGCAGTGGTAGCGGCCGAGGTGGCCGAGGTAGATCGCGTCGTAGACGTAGGCCCTGCCGCAGTTGCGGCAGTGCTTGGAGTCGGCGGCGTGCTGCAGCTCGGGCAGCGCCTGCGAGTCGTCCTCGACACCGAAGTAGACGACCCCCTCGCGCCCGCGGCCGAGGTCGGCGACGAGCGGGTCGTCGGCGTTGAGGACGAAGCGCGCCTTGCCGTCCTGCTCGGCGACCAGGCCGGCCCAGCCGTCGGCGAGCGTCTCGAGCTCGCCGTAGCGGTCGAGCTGATCGCGGAAGAGGTTCGCCAGGAGGTAGGTGCCGGGGTTCAGAGCGCGGGCGACCTCCGGCAGCCAGGCCTCGTCGACCTCGAACAGGCCGAGCTGTCCGCGGCCGCGGCGGGCGTCGAGCAGCGCCGTCGCGACGCCCCAGCCCATGTTCGAGCCTGCGCTGTTGTGGACGATCTGCTCGCCGGAGCGCTCGAGGATCGCGGCGATCATCGCCGAGGTCGTCGTCTTGCCGTTGGTCGCGGACACGACCGCCGCGCCGTCGTCGAGCTCCCCGCCCATCCGGTGCAGCGCGCCGGGGCTGACCCGCAGCACCAGCCGCCCGGGAAGCGTGGTGCCGCCGCCGCGTCCGAGGCGACGGCTGAGCGCGCGCACGGCACGGGCGAGCAGGCGCCAGAGACGGAACATCAGCGCGGGACGATCACGCGCAGGCAGCGCGGCTCGACCTCCACACGCGCCGGCACCTGGCCGATCGGATCGCCGTCGGCGTAGATCGTGAAGTCGCGGTCGGCGTCAATCTCGATCGAGGTTCCACGCCAGTAGTGGAAGCCAGGATCGGAGAGATGGGCGCCCTTGAAGATCTTCGGCATCAGGCGAAACAGGAAGTACAGCTTCGACACGTCGCCGAGCGCCATGACGTCGAGCTGGCCGTCGTCGAGCTCCGCTTGCGGGGCGACGAGCATGCCACCACCGTAGGCGCGCGAGTTCGGGACGCCCGCCGAGAAGCCGCTCAGCTCGTGGCGCTCGCCGTCGACCGTCAGGGTGAAGCGCGCCGGCTTCCAGGCGATCAGCGCCCGCAATGCGGCGTAGAGGTAGACGATGTTCCCGCGGACCAGCCGGACCTCGTTCGCGATCCGATTGGCCTCCGAGTCGAACCCGAAGCTGGCGATGCCGAGGTAGGGCTCGCCGTCGACGGTCGCCATGTCCATCAGCCATTCGCGCCCTTCGACGGCGATCCGCGTCGCGGCGGCTGTGTCGGTCGGGATCTCGAGCACGCGCGCGAGGTCGTTGCCACGCCCGCCGGGCACGATCGCCAGCGCCGACTCGCCGCCGCGCAGCTCCGCGGCGATCGGGCGCAGCAGGCCGTCGCCGCCGATCGCGATGACCGTCTCGCCCGCGGCGGCTGCGCCGCGCGCCTCCTCTCGTGCGTGGTCGATGTCGCGCGTCTGCACGACCCGATGCTCCGCGCCCAGCCGCTCGAGCTCGGCGACCGCCAGCGGCAGCCGCTTCCTGCCGCGACCCCCGCCCGCGACGGGGTTGCAGATGACTGCGTAGCGGCGACTCACGGGCGCCAGTCTATGGGCGCGGTCGGGGAGGTACGCGGTGGACGATGGATGTCCCATCCGCTTGAGAACCGCTGCTGGGACATCCATCGTCCACCGCTGCTTGAGCCCGGGGTGGCGGCGTCCTAGGCGCCGAGGACGAGTGTGCGGAGATCGGGGGCGACCGCGATCGGCTGAGGCGCACGGTTGGTGGCAATGGCGGTTTGAGCCTCGTCGTGGGTCATGCCGCCGCTGAGGACCAGCGCGGCATCGAGCCCCGCTGCGGCCGCAGCCGCGATGTCGGTGTCGAGCCGGTCGCCGACGGCGAGCGTACGGCCCTCGCCGAGGCGATCGAGCGCTGTGTAGAAGAGCTGCGGCTCCGGCTTGCCGACGATCTCCCCCGTGATGCCGGATGCCGTCTCGACGGCGGCGAGCAGTGCGCCGGTCCCGGGCCAGTGGCCGCCCGGCATCGGCAGCGTGGGGTCGCGGGCCGTTGCGAGCAGGTCCCCGCTGCGCCGCGCGGCGAGCGTCGCGACGCGCAGGTCGTCGTAGGTGACCTGGTCGGTGCCGCCCATGACGACGACCTCGGCGTGCTCGGCCTGCTCGGTTCCGTTCAGGACCGTGAGCCCCGCGCCGGCGACGTTGGCGTGCAGCGACTCGGCGCCGATCACGAACGCGCTCCGTCCCTGCCGCGTCTCGTTGAGCAGGTGCTGCATCGCGCCGCCGACCGTGACCACGTCGCCCAGCGAGGCCTGGATGCCATGGCCCCACAGCCGGGTGACCTGATCCTCACCGGGATGCCAGGAGTTGTTGGTCGCGAAGGCGACGCGCTTGCCCGCCTCGCGCAGCGCGGCGATCGCCTCGGGCGAGCCGGGGACGGTCTCGTCGCCGATCCAGACGCAGCCGTCGAGATCGAGGATGACCTGGTCGTAGTGCTGGAGGAGGGGGGAGAGCATGACTTCGACGGGAGACTCTAGAGCCGGTTAGGGTCGGCTCCGTGATTCGCACGCCGATGGTCCTCATAGCCCTGCTCGCCGTTCTCGTCTTTGCCGGTTGCGGCGACGACGACTCTGACTCCGCCGGTTCGGGCGGGGTAGCTGACAAGACGGAGACGGCTGCCCAGAACGACCAGGAGTGTGCCCAGGTCAAGGCGCCGCCGGCGCAGCCCGACGGCGGGGCGGAGAAGCCGCACCTCAAGCTCGACCCGGCGAAGACCAGCACCGTCACGTTCGAGACGAGCTGCGGCGACTTCACAGTCAAGCTCGATGCCAAAGGCGCGCCGAACACCGCGGCGTCGTTCGCCTCACTGGCACGCAGCGGCTTCTACGACGACACGATCTTCCACCGCATCGTCCCCGGCTTCGTGATCCAAGGTGGCGACCCGACGGGCACAGGAATGGGCGGCCCCGGTTACAAGACGGTCGACAAGCCACCGAGCACCGCGACCTACACGCAGGGCGTCGTCTCGATGGCCAAGACTGGGGCCGAGAAGCCCGGCACCTCTGGCAGCCAGTTCTACGTCGTCACGGCGCAGGACGCCGGACTACCGCCGGAGTACGCGATCGTCGGCAAGGTCACGTCCGGAATGGACACCGTCATGCGGATTGAGGCGCTCGGCACGCCGAGCGAGCAGCCGTCACGGCCCGTCGTAGTCGAGCAGGCGACGGCGAAAGTGAACGCGAACTAGCCGCCAGCGCGGTTTGCGGCGGCTCTTGCCTGGCGGCGACGGCCAAAGAAGGCCAGGCCGCCGAGCACGGCGGCCACGATGATCAGGCCGAGCAGCAGGCCGCCGAGCGTTCCGACGCCGCCGAACGGCAGGGCGATCAGCTTGGCGAGCCCGAAGCCGATCGCGAGGATCGCGACGACCAGCAGGACGAGGATCACGATGCCGCGCACGCGCGCCATCGCACCGGCGCTGGCCGCCGGCGCGATCAGGCCCATGACCCGCAGCATGAACAGCTGGCGACCCGACGGCGGCGCCTGGCCGAGCTTCTCGACGGCGGCCTTGAGGTCGTCGGGACGGCGCTCGGCGAGCGCCATCGAGGCGTTCATCATCTGGCGCAGGGCAGGGCGCTCCTGCGGATGGCAGCCGGAAAGCGCCTCGTTGAAGTACTTGCGTGCCGTGTCGGCGTCGTAGCGCTCTGCCGCCCGTGCGGCCAGCAGCGCCTTGGCGGCGACGCGGTGCTTGGACTCGCTGACGAGCTGCTCGTCGGTGCGGTCCTCCAGGAGCTGGATCGCCGCGAGCGAGCCGACCTGGACCTGCTGCATCTTCTGCTGCCTCTGCTTGGCCACGGCCGGGGAGTGTATTCGCCCGGCCAACTGCGCCTCCGCGCCGCGCCATAGGATCGCCGCCGTGTCCGAGGCGTTCTACACATCCGACGGCGACGGTTTCGTCGCTTCCGAGCTGACGCGCGGGCCCTGGGACGAGAAGAGCCAGCACGCCGGCCCGCCGTGCGCATTGCTCGGGCGCGCGCTCGACCGGGCGGGCGCGATCGAGGACGCACAAGTCGTGCGCGTCACCTACGAGATCGTCCGGCCGGTGCCGATCGCGCGGCTGGCGACGCGTACGGAAATCGTCCGACCGGGGCGCAACGTCGAGCTGATCGAGGGCGAGCTGCTGCACGATGGGGAGCCGGTGATCCGCGCCCGCGCCTGGCGGATCCGCATCGCCGACGTCGAGATCGACCGCGCGCCGCTCGAGCCGGCAGCGATCCCCGGCCCCGGCAGCGCCGCCACCCAGAGCTTCTTCCCGGTGCCATGGGACGTCGGGTACCACACGGCGATGGAGGTGCGATTCGTCGAGGGCGGCTTCGTCGAGCCAGGCCCGGCCCGTGCCTGGATGCGGATGCGCGTGCCGCTGATCGAGGGGGAGGAGCCGGCGGCGCTGGACCGCGTGCTCGCCGCCGCCGACTCCGGCAACGGCGTCAGCTCACCGCTCGACTACCGCCGTTACATCTTCATAAACACCGATTTGACAGTCAACCTGCGGCGGCTGCCGGAGGGGGAGTGGGTCTGCCTCGACGCCGTGACTTACCCCGAGCGCAGCGGCATCGGCCTGTCCGACACCGCGCTCCATGACGAGCGCGGCATGATCGGCCGCGCGACTCAGGCGCTGCTGGTCGCCGAGCGGGGCTGAGCCGGCAGGTCGCTGCGCTCGAGTCGCGCCTGCTCGAGGTCCAGCTCGTGCTCGACGTTGCGCCGCACCTCGTCGGTGATCTGGCCGCTGTCGCGCAGCCGGCGCAGCGCGACGCGCTGGGCGTCGATCACCTCATTCATCGCCCGCCGGTAGAGCTCGGCGCGCTGCTCGAAGTCGAAGTCGCCCTCGGGGCTGTGGTCGTCGAGCCGTGAGCTGAACCGCCGCCGGCGGTAGTCGTACATCGCGCGCACGCGCTCGATCGTGTCCTCGGGCACCCAGCCCTCCTCGGACAGCTCCTCGATCCGGTCGAGCGCCGCGTAGGCGGTCTCGATCCGCGCGTCGAGCTCCTCGTCGGCGTCGGAGGTGTCGTCGTCGAGGTCCAGTGCGCGGATCAGCAGCGGGAACGCGAGGCCCTGCAGGACGAGCGTCGCGATGATCACCGAGAAGGTCAGGAAGAGGATCAGGTCGCGCTCGGGGAACGCCGCGCCGGCGTCGGTCTGGAGCGGGATCGCCAGCGCGGCGGCGAGCGAGACCGCGCCGCGCATGCTCGACCATGCGACCAGCGTCACCTCCTTCCAGCCCGTGCCGTCCTCGGGGCCCGCGATCTCGCGCCGTACGCCACGGTCGAGCACGCTCAACCCGAAGACCCAGGCGATCCGCATGGCGATCACCACGGCGGAGACCAGTACGGCATAGCCGAGCAGCTCGCCGCTGTCGCGCGCATCGAGCGCATCGAGGGCGGTGTGAAGCTGCAGCCCGATCAGGATGAACAGGACCGCGTTGAGCAGGAACTGCAGGATCTCCCAGACCGCGTAGGCCTGCAGGCGGGTGGTGTGGGTCGTCAGCTCGGAGGCGCGCCAGCCGAGCACGACTCCGACGGTGACGGCGGCGATCACGCCGGACAGGCCGAGCTCCTCGGCTGGCAGGTAGACGGCGTACGGCGTCAGCAGCGAGATCGTGATCTCGGTCGGCGGATCGTCGAGCCGCTTGCGCACCGCGGCGATCGCCAAGCCGCCGACGACGCCGATCGCGACGCCGCCGACGCCGGTCAGGATGAACTCGGGCCCGGCCTCGATCAGCGAGAAGCTGCCGGTCACCACCGCCGCGACGGCGAACTTGTAGGTGACCAGGGCGGTCCAGTCGTTGGTCAGGTTCTCGCCCTCGACGATCGTCACGACGCGCCGCGGCACTCCCAGGCGCCGGAGAATGGTTGCGGGCGCAACTGCATCGGTCGGCGAGACGATCGCGCCGAGCACGAACGCGACCTGCCACTCGAGGCCGATCGCGTAGTGGGCGACGGTCGCGACCGCCAATGTCGTCACGACGACCAGGCCGATCGCCAGCAGGCCGATCGGGCGCGCGTTGGCACGCAGCTCGCGCAGGTTCGAGAAGAACGCGGCCGCGTAGAGCAGCGGCGGCAGGAAGACCAGCAGCACGAGGTCCGGGTCGAGCTCGATGTCCGGGAAGCCCGGGACGAACCCGATCGCCAGGCCGCCGATCACCAGCAGGATCGGATACGGCACGTTTACCAGCCGCGCCACGACGGCCAGGGCGGAGACGGCGACCAGCAGCCCGAACACCACGAGCTCGATGTGCTCTGCGGCGGAGGCGGCGACTACTTCCAGCACAACTTCACATAATCCCCATTATCGGGCATTGGTTTTTCAGCCGTCTGGAAAGGGCTGGATCGCTATGCCGTGGTCTGTCTCGCGCATTCCGAGCTCATAGGCGGCTCCGGCGGTGAGCTGGAGCGTCAGTGGCGGCTGGGCGGGCCGCGAGACGGTCAGGACGAGGTTGGCGATCGAGCAGTTGACGGTGTTGTGCTCGGAGCCGTCGGGATCCGCGTAGACCCAGCCGACGAAGTCCTTGCGGTCGGCGCCGACCTGGCCCTGAACGGTGATCTCGTCGCCGGGCAGCGTGAAGGTCGCGCCGTCAGGACGCTCTGAGACCTCGGTTCTGCGCGTCGCGCCCAATCCGCCGAGCCGGTGGCGGACACCGTCGAGCGACAGGACGCCGTTGGCGACCCACGGCGTCGTCCACGGCCCGACCTTGATCCGGCCGAGCGCGACATCGATCCAGGCATCCTCGTGGCCGTCGAAACCGGCGCCGTGCAGCCAGATCCAGCGCTCGGCGTGTTGGGCGCCCCAGTTGTGGCCGACCATCCCGCGCCAGCCGTCGAGATCCAAGCGGCGGCCGCCGGCCTCCACGTGGCCGCTGAAGCGAGCATCCGGGTACGGGCTGAGCAGCTTCGTGCGTGGCAGCGGCGCGCTGTACATGAAGTCGCGCGGCAGATGATGAAACGGCGGCTCTGGCGAGTCGAAGCCGAGCTCCCACGATGCCTCGCCGGCCGACCCGACGACGCTCCGCGGCTCGAAGCTCGAATCACCGACGTGGACGTACTCGCCCGAACCGGCCCCGACGTCGGCCGTCGTCGCCTTGACCGCCCAGGGCGCCTCCTCACGGCTGTCGAACAACGTGAACCAGAGCGAGCCCAGCGGAGCCTGCCCAGGCCGCTTGTGGACCGTGTAGCGGATCCAGATCGACACCGGGTCGGTCGGGTGGCTCGCCTTGAGGTAGAAGCTCTCGTAATGGCCCGCTGACAGTCGGATACCGGGAAAGCGGGCTGTGCTGCGCATTGGCTGTCCCATGTCGGGCCACGATATCGGCGCCGCCGGCAGCTCGGCAATGGCTGCGCGAGCACGTCGTGGCCCGGGCGTATCGTGGATGGGTGATGCCCATCGCCGACGATCGCCGCATCGCGCATCTCGACATGGACGCGTTCTACTACGCGTGCGAGCTGCAGCGGCGGCCGGAGCTGCGCGGCAAGCCGGTCGTGATCGCCGGCAGCGGACCGCGCGCCGTCGTCACGACCGCCAGCTACGAGGCGCGCAAGTTCGGGATCTTCTCGGCAACGCCGGCGGCAAGGGCGCGGAGGCTCTGTCCCGAGGCGATATTCGTCCCGCCGGAGTTCGACTACTACCGGTCGCGCTCGCGAGTCGTCATGGAGGTCCTGCGCGACCACGTCGACCGCGTCGAGCAGATGGGCCTCGACGAGGCCTACCTCGACTTCACCGGCATCGAGCGCTGGCGCGCGGCCGCGCGGCGGCTCAAGGGCGCGGTGACCGACAAGACCGGCCTTGCCTGCTCGATCGGCATCGGCCCGAGCAAGCTGGTCGCGAAGGTCGCCTCCGACGCCGACAAGCCGAACGGGTTCCTCGCGCTGACCTTGGACGAGGCGCGCGAGCGGTTCGCGGGGGCCTCTCCCGCGCTGATTCCCGGCATCGGTCCCAAGACCGTCGAACGGCTGGCGCGGCAGGGAATCGAGCGGCTCGACAAGCTCGCGGCGACGCCCGACGCCAAGCTCGCCGAGTGGTTCGGCGGCCGGCTCGGTCCGCAGCTCGCGCGGCTCGCCCGCTTCGAGGACGACCGGCCGCTGGAGACCGAGCGCGTGCGCAAGTCGGAGTCGCGCGAGACGACCTTCGACGTCGATCTCAACGGCCTCGGCGAGCTCGAGCCGGCGCTCGAGCGGCTGGCGCGCCAGCTCTGCGACGAGCTCGCCCAGCACGGTCGCAGCGGGCGCACGATCGGAATCAAGCTGCGCCTCGACGACTGGACGACGCTGACCCGCGCTCGCACCGTCGACGCACCGACGAACGACTACGCGACGGTGCACGGCGTCGCGCTCGAGCTGCTGCGTGCGCTCGACCCGGAGCGGCCCGTCCGGTTGCTCGGCGTCCGCGTCGCCGGGATGGAGGAGCGGCCGGAATCGCACGCCGCCGCCCCGCCCCCGGGACAGCTCGCGCTTTCGCTCTAGAGTGTCGAGTCCGATGCAGGGCGACCGACTCAGCGGACTCGACGCGTCCTTCCTTCACCTGGAGGACGACTCGGCGCACATGCACGTCGCCTCGGTGATCGTCTTCGAGGGCAAGGCGCCGCACTACGTCGAGCTGCTCGAGCACATCGACCGCCGGCTGCACCTCGTGCCGCGCTTCCGTCAGCGGCTCGCCTTCGTGCCGTTCGGCCAGGGGCGGCCGCGCTGGGTCGACGATCCGCACCTCAACCTGCGCTACCACCTGCGCCACAGCGGCCTGCCGGCGCCTGGCACGGAGGAGCAGCTGCGCGATCTCGCCGGCCGCGTCTTCGCCCAGCCGCTCGACCGCGACAAGCCGCTCTGGGAGATCTCGCTCGTCGACGGGCTCGAGGGCGACCGCTTCGCGCTGCTGTCGAAGACCCACCACGCGCTCGTGGACGGGATCTCGGGCGTCGACATCGTGACCGTCCTGTTCGACACCCAGCCCGATCCGATCGCGCCGGCCGACCCCGGCAACCAGTGGCTGCCGCGTCCGCTGCCGACCCAGGCTCAGCTGCTCGGCGAGGCGCTCGTCGAGCGGGCGACGATCCCGGCCGAGGCCGCCAGGTCCGTGCGCGCCCTCTTCCGTGCGCCGCGCAAGATCGCCCGCGAGGCGGTCAACACCGCCACCGGCCTCGGCGCGATGGCCTGGGCCGGGCTGAACCCGGCTCCCAGCAGCCCCTACAACCGTCAGATCGGCCCGCACCGCCGCTTCACCTGGGTGCGCGCCAACCTCGTCGACGTCAAGGCGATCAAGAACGAGCTCGGCGGGACGGTCAACGACGTCGTGCTGACCGCCGTCGCGGGCGCGCTCGGACGTCATCTGCGCCGTCGCGGCGTGGCGACCGAGGGCCTCGAGCTGAAGGCGATGGTCCCGGTCAGCGTGCGGACGCCCGAGCAGGCCGGCGATCTCGGCAACCAGATCGCGGCGATGATGGCGCCGCTGCCGGTCTGGTGCCAGGACCCCGTCACGCGGCAGCAGATCGTCCGCGAGGCGATGGGCCACCTCAAGGAGGGCGGCCAGGCGGTCGGCGCCCAGGCGCTGACCGAGATGAGCGGCTTCGCGCCGCCGACGATCATGGGCCAGGCCGCGCGCCTGATGAGCAGGCAGCGGTTCTTCAACCTCGTCATCACCAACGTCCCGGGTCCGCAGATCCCGCTCTACCTGCTCGGCCGCCGCGCGATCGACCCGTTCCCGCTCGTCCCGCTGGCGAAGAACCAGGGCGTCGGCATCGCGATCATGAGCTATGACGGCCGGATGGACTTCGGCCTCGTCGGCGACTTCGACGTGATGTACGACCTCGACGACCTCGCCGTCGACCTCCACGACTCGCTCGCCGAGCTGGCCGCGGCCGCCGGGCGCAAGCTGACATCGCCCCCGCCGGACGCGCCGGCAGAGGCCCTGCTCGCGTCCGACGCGGTCGCTCGCTCGACCTGACACTCTGCCAATCGGTATAACGCCGGTCCGCCTTTTGGTCAGACCGGCCAATGGCGATTTCCCTCCAGCACTGGTATCAACTGTGGGAAGGCGTCGCGGGAGACGCCGATCATGCGATCCAAAGTCATCGACAGCGCGCGCGACCTCGGCCTGGACGTCAACGTCCAGCGCCTGCCCGACACACGCGCCTCGATCGCCGACACCGCCGCCGCCGTCGGCTGCGGCGCCGCCAGGATCGCCAGCTGCACCGTCTACGTCGCCGACGGCGATCCGATCGTCTGCGTCGCCTCCGCCGGCTGCCCGGTCGATCCCGACCTGCTCGCCGATGCGCTCGACGTCGCGGAGATCCGGCTGGCCAGCGGCAGTGAGACGCGAGCCGCCACCGGCTACCCGGCGGCGGGCGTCCCGCCCTTCGGTCATGGGCTTCCGGTCGTCGTCGACGAAGTGCTGCTGACCCACCCGACGGTCTGGGCGGCCGGCGGCGACGGCTGCACGCTCGTCGAGCTGGCGCCCGAACGGCTCGCCAGCTGCACCGCAGCGACAGTTGCAGCGGTCACCGCCGTAGTCGCGTAGGCCGTACCTTTCAGCCATGTCCCAGCGCCCCGAGCCGCTGCGCTGCGCGCTCGCGCAGATCAACTCGACGGTCGGCGACATCGCCGGCAATGCCGACCGGATCGCCGCCGCGACCGTCCAGGCGCGCGAGCGCGGCGCGGCGCTGGTCGTCTTTCCCGAGCTGGCGTTGACCGGCTATCCGCCAGAGGATCTGCTGCTGAAGCCGCACTTCCTCGACGAGGCGGCCGCGGCGCTCGAGCAGCTCGCCACCCAGGCCGTCGACGTCGTGGCGGTGGTCGGCTTCCCCGAGCGCGCCGACGACGTCTACAACTCGGCGGCGGTGCTCGCCGACGGCCGCGTCGCCGGCGTCTACCGCAAGCTGCGGCTGCCCAACTACGGCGTCTTCGACGAGCAGCGCTACTTTCAGGCCGGGTCGGCGGCGACGACCGTCGAGATCAACGGCGCGACCGTCGGCATCACCGTCTGCGAGGACATCTGGGAGCCGGGCCCGCCCGCCACCACCGAGGCGCTCGCCGGCGCCCAGGTCGTCGTCAACCTGTCGGCGTCGCCATACCACCACGGCAAGGGACTCGAGCGCGAGCGGATGCTCGCCCAGCGCGCCCGCGACAGCCTCGTCTCGGTGCTGTTCTGCAACGCCGTCGGCGGCCAGGACGAGCTCGTCTTCGACGGCCACAGCGTCGCGATCGACCACACCGGCGAGATCGTCGCCCGCGCGCCGCAGTTCGAGGAGTCGATCACGGTCTGCACGCTCGATCTCGGCGCGATCGCCGGCGGCCGGCTGCGCGATCCGCGTCACCGTGAGGCCGCCCGTCTTGCCCGTGCTGGCGGTGGACAGACCGTCGATCGGCTCGGCTCGCTGCGCGCCTCGAGCCGCGCCACGATCCCCGGCTCCGACACGCTGCCCGCGCCGCGCGCGAAGCTGCTCGAGCCGGAGGACGAGGTCTGCACCGCGCTCGTGACCGGCGTGCGCGACTACGTCGACAAGAACGGCTTCGGCGGCGTGGTGCTCGGCCTGTCGGGCGGGATCGACTCGGCGCTCGCCGCGCTGGTAGCGGTCGACGCGCTCGGGCCGGAGCGCGTGACGTGCGTGGTGATGCCCTCTCCCCACTCATCCGACGCGACCCAGGCCGATGCGCGGACGATCGCGGAGAACCTCGGTACGGGTCTCTACGAGCTGCCGATCGGCGCTGCGATGGCCGTCTACGAGGACCTGCTTGCCGACGCCTTCGCCGACCGCGATCCCGACCTCACCGAGGAGAACCTGCAGGCCCGGATCCGCGGCAACCTGCTGATGGCGCTGTCGAACAAGTTCGGCTGGCTGGTGCTGACGACCGGCAACAAGTCGGAGCTGTCGGTCGGCTACTCGACGCTCTACGGCGACATGGCGGGCGGCTTCGCGGTCCTCAAGGACGTCTTCAAGGGCTGGGTCTACCGGCTCGTCCGCTGGCGCAACGAGCAGGCCGGAACCGAGTTGATCCCCGCCAGTGTGATCGAGCGTCCGCCGTCGGCCGAGCTGCGCGCCGACCAGCGCGACGACGACTCGCTCCCCCCCTACGATCTGCTCGACGCGATCCTCGAGGGCTACGTCGAGCAGGATCTCGACGCCGGGGGACTGACCGCCCGTGGCTTCCCGGCTGACGAGGTGGCCCGCGTGATCGCCCTGGTCGACGCCGCCGAGCACAAGCGCCGTCAGGCCCCGCCCGGCGTCCGGATCTCGACGCGCGCCTTCGGCCGCGACCGTCGCCTGCCGATCACCAACCGCTACGGCCGGAAGCCGAACCGGGGGCTCACGCCCCCGGACCCCCGCGATTCCGTGGCCGATCGACGGTAGCTCAGGCGGCCGGCGCCGGCCGAACCGCGATGGTCACGCGAGAGATCGCGCAGACGCGGCCCTGATCGTCGCTGAACTCGACGTCCCAGATCCAGCTCGTGCGGCCACGGTGGCGGCGCGTGCCCTTCGCATGCACCGTTCCTGACGAGACCGGGCGCATGAAGCTCGTGTCGTTGTTTTGACCGACGGCGATCTCGCCGTTGCCCTGCACCGCGAAGTAGGTCCCGACCGACGCCAGCGTCTCCGCGAACGCCGCGTAGGCGCCGCCGTGGACGATCCCGAACGGCTGCCGGACGCGATCCTCGACTTCGAAGCTGCCGCTGATCCGCTCCTCGTCGAACTCGCCGACCTCGAAGCCGAGCGCGTCGTTGAGGGACTGCGTCTGGGCGGCGTTCGCCGCTGGTGCGTCTTCGGACACGGCCGGCAGGCTATCGTTCCCGCCCGCATGGCCTCCTACGACCAGCTGTCGGCGCAGCAGCGGGCGATCGTCGACCTGATCCTGAAGCGCGGTCAGAGCTACGACCAGCTCGCCGACACGCTCGGCATGCCCGAGGCTCGCGTCCGCGAGCTGGCGCGCGACGCGCTCACCAGCCTCGCACCGGTCAGCGCGGCCGCGGTCGACGAGGGCTGGCGCGCTCAGATCGCCGACTACCTGCTCGGCCAGCAGGCCGCTCCCGAGGCGGCGTCCCCCCGCGGTCACCTGCGCCGCTCCGAGGCGGCCCGCGCCTGGTCGGGCTCCGTCCTGGACTCGCTCGAGCACCTCTACCCGAAGGGCGAGCTGCCGACGATCCCGTCCGGCGACAGCGGCCCCGAGCCCAAGGCGAAGGCCGACAAGCCCGTCAAGGAGCGCAAGCCTTCCACCCCACGCGCCCCGCTGACACCGGAGGCCGCCGCGGTCGTCAAACGGCGCCGCATCGCCGGCATCGCCGCCGGCGCCGTCGCGCTCCTCTTCATCCTGCTGATCTGGCCCGTCGGCCTGCTGACCGGCGACGACTCCGACGACGACGGCGACAGCAAGGCCAGCGCGCGCACCGAGATCGTCGGTCAGGTCGTCCTGCGCCCGACCGCCAGCGGCAGCGACGATGCCGGGGTCGCGATCGTCACCCGTCGCAACGGCAGGTTCCAGCTCAGCCTCCAGGCTCAGGTCGAGCCGACCGCCCAGAACCAGGCCTACGAGGTCTGGCTCTACAACTCTCCCGACGACGCCCGGTCGCTCGGCGCCCAGGTCACCGACGCCCAAGGCAACTTCGCCGGCCGCGCCAACCTGCCCGCCGACTACAGGAGCTACCGCTTCCTCGACATCTCCCGCGAGACCGTCGACCGCAATGCCACCCACTCCGGCACCTCGGTCCTCCGCGCCCGCACCGCCGCCATCCGCCCGGCCCAGCAGAACACCGCCGGCTCGGGCCAAAGCGGCGGAACCTCTACGACCCCTTAGCCGCCCGGCAGCAACTTTCCGGGGTTCATGATGCCGGCGGGGTCGACGCGGTCCTTGACGGTGCGGAGGATGTCGGCTCCGAGCGGGCCGATCTCCTGGGACATCCAGGCGCGGTGGTCGGTGCCGATCGCGTGATGGTGGGTCAGGGTGCCGCCGGCGGTGACGATGGCGTCGCAGGCGGCGGTCTTGGCGGCGCGCCACTGGTCCAGCTCCTGGCCCTGCTGCTGGCGGACGATGAAGGTGAAGTAGAGCGAGGCGCCGGACGGGTAGAGATGGGAGATGTGGCACATCACGGCGGGTGGGGTTGCGCGCTGGCTCAGCGTGCCGCGCAGGGCGTCTCCGACGGCCTTGTAGAGGCTCGGCAGGTTGGTCCAGGTGGTGGCCGTCTCGAGCGTCTCGACCATCACGCCGCGGTCGAGCAGCTCGTCGCGCAGGTAGGGCGCGGCGAAGCGGCCGCGCAGCCAGGAGCGGCCGGGCTTGGTGCCGAGGCCGACGGCGCCGTGGGCGCGCAGGATCTCGGCGGTGCGGCCACGGCGGCGCGCGATGTCGTCGGGGGTGCCGTCGAAGCCGGTGAAGGCGATGCAGCCGCCCTCCTGGCCGCGAGCGCGCAGGTAGAGCTTGCCGAGCTTCTCGGACACGCCGCCGCTGGAGCCGAGCGCCATCGTGAGGCGGGTCTCCTCCTCGTCCGAGAGGCGGGCGACGTCCGGCGAGGCGCCGGCCTGCTCGATCGCGCGGAAGGCCTCGGCACCGGCCTCGAACGACGGGAACGACCAGGCCTCGTAGCGCTGCTCGGCGGGCGCGGGCCGAACGCGCAGCGTGGCGGCGGAGATGACTCCCAGGACGCCCTCCGAGCCGACGACGAGCTCGCGCAACGACGGTCCGGCCGCGCTGGCCGGTGCGTCGAGCGTCGCCAGCTCGCCCGCCGGCGTCACGCAGCGGACCGCCTCGACCAGCTCGTCGATCCGCCCGTAGCCGGTCGACGCCTGGCCGGCGGAGCGGGTCGCGACCCAGCCGCCGACGGTCGAGTACTCGAATGACTGCGGGAAGTGGCCGAGCGTCAGGCCCGCGTGGCCGAGCTGGCGCTCCAGCTCGGGGCCGAAGATGCCCGGCTCGACGGTCGCGGTCAGCGACGTCGTGTCGATGTCGACGACCGCGTTCAGGCGTGAGAGGTCGAGCGCGATCGCCGCGTGGTGGCTGCCCGGCAGCGCCTCGACGCCGCCGACGACGCTGGTGCCGCCGCCGAACGGGATCACCGCGACACCCTGCTGGGCACAGACGGCGAGCAGCGGCGCGAGCTGACCCGACTCGGACGGGTAGACAACGGCATCGGGTGCGCCGGAGGCGTCGCCGGCACGCAGCCGGACTAGATCGGGGTAGCCGCGGCCGGCGGCGTGGGCGACACGGACGTCGTGGCCGTCGGCGACGGCCTCCGTCCCCACGACTCCGCTCAGCGCCTGTCGAGCTGCGGCCTCGAGCCGGCCAGGTGGGACGGTCACGGCGTCGAGCTCGACGCGCGCCCCGCGCTCCTCTCCGCTCAGCCCCAGCTCGCCGCGCAGCAGCTCGGCCGCCGCGGCCGGCAGCTCGATCGCGTCCTCGTCGCGCCCCCACCCCCACCAGCGCATCATGCGAACAGCCCCTCCAGCCCGTCGAGCGCGCGCTCGAGCTTGCGCTTGGCCGCCCGCTTGACCTGGCCGCCGCCGAGGCGCGAGAAGCCGCGCAGGCCCATCTGCTCGCTGATCCTCACCTCGGTCCTGCCCCCTTCGACCGGCTCCAGCCGGATGTCGGTCACGGAGTCGGTCAGAACGTGCTCGAACGGCGACGCGGCGACCTCGTGGCGCCAGCTGCGGCGGCGCGGGTGCTCGGAGGCGACGAGGCTGAAGTCGGCGCGCAGCAGCTTGCCGCCCTTCGGCGAGGCGAGCACCGTCGTCCACGCCTTGCCGTCGGACTCCTCGACGCGCTGGACGTTCGGCCACCATTCGGTCAGCCGCTCCGGGCTGGCCACCACGTCCCAGACGTGCTCCGGGATCGCCGCGACGACGCGACTGCGACTGACCGTCGGCATCCTGCCTAGGCCGGCCGCGGAAACGCGGGGGTCCGGGGGCGTGAGCCCCTGGTGGTCATCACTTAGCGATCTTGCGCAGATCGCGGATCAGCAGCAGGTGCTTGAGGTGCGAGGCGATCGCGGCGAGGTTCTCGAGCGTCTCGACGGCCTCCTTGCGCCGCTCCGGATTGCGCGAGCGCAGGGCCGGCGCGAGGATCTGCTCGAGCAGCGCCGCCTCGCGGTCGGCGGAGGTGCGGAAGACGCGCAGGTTGCGGCCGCCGACGCCGTAGCGCTTGAGCTCGGTGACGGCGCGCACGATCTCGCGGTCGGTCTCGTCGTAGAGCATCTCGCCGTCGCGGCGCTCGCCGCGAATCACTCCGTACTCCTCGAGCTCCTTGACGAGGCTCGCCTCGGCGCCGGTCTCGTCGAGCACCTCGTCGAGCCGGTAGAGCGACTCGGCGGCGCCGGCGACCGTCGCCCGGCGCAGCGACTTCGGGTCCGGGCCGGTCGGCTTCGAGACGTCGTCGCCGCTGTCGGCGCGCCCGGACGCCAGCTCCTGGCGGATCACCCGCAACGGCAGGAACTCGTCGCGCTGCAGGCGCAGGATCGTCCGCAGCCGCATCACGTCGGCGGGCGTGAAGAGCCGGTAGCCACCCGCCGTGCGGCGCGGGGTGAGCAGCTTCTGGTCCTCCAGATAGCGGATCTTCGAGATCGAGATGTCGGGAAACTCGCGCTCGAGCTGCTTGCAGACGGCGCCGATCGTCAGGGCCTTGCCCTGAATCGGGGGAATGTCGGTGGTGTCGATCTCGGCTTGCGCCATGTCAGCGCTCCAGGTAGGTGAGCTTGTACTTGCCAACCTGCAGCTCGTCGCCGTTGGCAAGCTTGTGCGACTCGATTCGCCGCCGGTTCACGTAGGTCCCGTTGAGCGAGCCGAGGTCGTCGACGTAGAGGCCGTCGCGCCGCCGCACGAGCAGCGCGTGGTTGCGCGAGACGGTGACGTCGTCGAGGAAGACCTCGGCGTCGGGGCTGCGGCCGATCTGGGTGCGCTCGTCCTTGATCTCGAAGACCTCGCCGGCCCGGCCGCCACCGGAGCGGATCGCGAGCGTCGCGCCGTCGGCGGCGACCTCGTCGATGTCGACCGGCCTCAGATCGCCCGACTCGTCGAGCTGGTAGGCCGCCGTCGTGTTGCCGCCCTCCTCCTCGACTTCGGGCAGGAAGGCGCCGCACTTCTGGCAGTAGTTGGCGCCCTCGACGTTGACGAAGCCGCACTCGGGGCAGTGCATCGCCGCCTCCGGCCTAGACGTCGCCGTTGGGGATCGCCTTGCCCGACAGGATGTCGGTCAGCTGCTGGACGTCGGCGCCGCTGATCGCCGACTCGCCGGCCTCGTGCTTCTTGCGCAGCCGGTTGACCAGCTCGGCGCGCAGGATGTCGATCTTGCCGTGCAGGATGCGGCGGCGGTACGAGACCTCCTGCTCCTCCACGGTGAGACCGTCGATCAGCTCCTTGAGCTCCTGATCGGACAGCGCGCCGAGATCAGGGAAGGTGGTGTCGTCCATCTGCTCGCCCATTCCTTTCGTGGCCAGGACAACGAGTATAGACCCACCATCAAGTCGAGCTTGAGGGTCGGTTGCGCGCTTGCATGAAGCGGCAGCCGTCGGCGAAGTAGATCGCGGTCGCCCAGAGGGTGAGCGCCAGACCGACGTACAGCGACGCCGTCGCGACCCAGGTGTCGACGATCATCGCGAGGAAGATCGCGAACATCACCGGCCAGACCGCCCAACGGCCGACCATGTTGATCCTCAGGTCCATCCCGACGCGCAGGCCGACCTGGGCGAGCACGAGCATCGCCAGCTCGCGCGCTACGAGCACGGCGAGCGCCCAGCGCGGCAGCAGCTCGAAGTGCCAGCAGACGATCACGCCGGAGATCACCAGCGCGCGGTCGGTCAACGGGTCCAGCAACGCTCCGAGGCGGCTGTACTGGCCGGTGAGGCGCGCCGCCAGCCCGTCGACCTGGTCGCCCCAGGCGATCAGCCAGAAGAGGCCTGCGACGGCGAAGCCGCGGCCGTCGCCGGACTCGAACGCCACGACGAGGAAGACCGGCAGCAGCGCGATCCGAACGTAGGAGATCGCGTTCGGGACCGTCCAGGGGCGCAGCGGCTGGCCCTTCTGCGTCTCGGGCGGCGGACCGCCGGAGCGGTCGATGCCCGAGAGGCGTTTCAGGGAAGCGCGCGCCACAGCTCCGCCGCCGCGTCGATCGCGCCGTCGAGCGGCAGCGTCCGCTTCTCCTGGCCGCGTCGGACCTGGGCCTCGATCTCGCCCGCCTCGATCCCCTTGCGGCCGACGGTCAGGCGCAGCGGCGCGCCGAGCAGCTCGGCGTCGGCGAACTTCTCCCCCGCGCTGGCCGTGCGGTCGTCATAGAGGACGTCGAGACCGGTCTCGCGCAGCTCGTCGTAGAGCCTGTCGGCGACGGTGCGCGCCTCCTCGCCCTCCTTGCCGAGCGTGACCAGGTGGATGTCGAATGGCGCCAGCGCACGCGGCCAGGCGATGCCCCGCTCGTCGGCGTACTGCTCGACGGCGGCCGCGACGATCCGCGCCGGGCCGATGCCGTAGGAGCCCATCCAGATGTCGTGCTCCTTGCTGTTCTCGTCGAGAAAGCGAGCACTCAGCGGCTCCGTGTAGCGCGTGCCGAGCTTGAAGATGTTGCCGACCTCGATCGCCGGCTCGATCCGGATCGAGCCGCCGTTCGGGCAGCGGTCGCCGGCGACGACGTCGCGGACGTCGCCCCAGTTCGCCTCGAAGTCGCGGCCGGGCTCGACGCCGCGCAGGTGGCGGTCGGGCTCGTTGGCGCCGGCCACCAGGCCGTGCAGGCCACGCAGCGCCTCGTCCGCGAGCACTGGGACGCGCGTGCCGACCGGGCCGACGAAGCCGGGCGGAGCGGCGAACACCGAGCGGATCTCCTCCTCGGTCGCCTGACGGGCCGGCGCGCCGAGGCGATTCTGCAGCTTGATCTCGTTGAGGCGATGATCGCCGCGTACCAGCACGAGCAGCGGCCTGCCGTCCTCGCGGATCACCGGCAGCGCCTTGACCAGGGTGCCCGGCGGAACGCCGAGCAGCCGCGAGACGTCCTCGATCGAGCTCGCGCCGGGCGTGTCGACCGGCTCCGGCGCGGCGAGCGCCTCGGGCAACCCGCCGACCGCCTGCGCCTCCGCGCTGGCGATCTCCACGTTCGCCGCGTAGCCGGCGTCGGACAGCGCGACCTCGTTCTCGCCGGCCGCGCACGGCGCCATGTACTCGTGCGCGCCGACTCCGCCCATCATGCCGACGTCGGACTCGACGCGGTACCACTCGAGGCCGGAGCGCTCGAAGATCCGATCGTAGGCGTCGACCTGGCGCTCGTAGGAGCGGTCGAGTCCCTCGGCGTCGCGATCGAAGGAGTAGGCGTCCTTCATGATGAACTCGCGCGTACGCAGCACCCCGGCGCGCGGCCGCGGCTCGTCGCGCTCCTTGACCTGGAAGTGGTAGAGCATCAGCGGGAGGTCGCGGTAGGAGCGCACCTCGCGCGCGACGTGGAAGGTCAGCGCCTCCTCGTGGGTCATCGCCAGCACCAGGTCGGCGCCCTTGCGATCCTGGAGCTTGAACAGCTCGTCGATGTCGTAGCGGCCGGTTCGCCGCCAGAGGTCGGCCGGTTGGATGACCGGCATCAGCATCTCCTGGGCGCCGATCGCGTCCTGCTCCTCGCGGATGATCTGCTCGACGCGGCGGTGTGCGCGCCAGCCAGCGGGCAGATAGGTCCACATGCCCGCTCCGAGCTGCCGGATCAGCCCCGCGCGGACCATCAGCTTGTGCGAGATCGCCTCGGCGTCGGCCGGCGCCTCCTTCTCAGTTGGCAGCAGGTAGCCGCTCTGGCGCGTCATCGGCGGCGAGTCTAGTCGCGGACGCCCGTCGTGGGCCAGCGCGCCCACCGCTCAACTGCCATCGAGCTACTGCCGATAGGCCTGAAGAGGGATGGGCTGGCCCCCGGTGCTTTCCCCAGCGACGATGCAGACACTCCCCCGACTCGACAAGCGAAAGGCGACGATCGGCCTGGTCGGCTTCGCCTGGGGACTGTTCGCGCTCCATACGCTCGGCCTCTTCGGCGATTTCGCCGCCCCCCTCTTCGACGACTGGCTCTACGTGACGCTGCTCGCCGCCGCGGCGGTCGCCTGCCTCTGGCGGGCGGTGACAGCGCCAGCCGAGCGACTCGCCTGGTCGCTGATGAGCGCGGCGATCGTCTCCTGGACGCTTGGCGACGTCTACTGGAGCACCGATCTGGCGACGCTCGCCGGCGGCGGGACGCCGTCGATCGCCGACTCGCTCTACCTCAGCTTCTACCCGCTGGCCTACGCGACGCTCGTGCTGCTGATCCGCAATCAGGCTGGCCTGGCCTCGCGCGATCTATGGGTCGACGGCATCATCGGCGCGTCCTGCGCGACCGCGATCGCGTTCGTGATCGCCTTCCCGGCGTTCGAGGTCTCCGCCGACGACACCGCCGAGCTGGCCATCACGCTCGCCTACCCGGTGCTCGACGCGGTCCTGCTGGGCTTCGTGATCCTCGTCTTCGGCCTCTCCGGCTGGCGCCCAGGGCGGCGCTGGACGCTGATCGGCGTGGGTCTCACGGCGATGGCGATCTCCGACGGGATCTACCTCGTCGAGACCGCGCGCGGCACCTATGCGACCGGCGGCATCCTCGATGCCGGCTGGCCGGCCGCCGCGCTGCTCGTCGCGCTCGCGGCCTGGCAGCCGGTCGGCTCGCCGTCCGCGCCGCGTGACAGCGATCGGCGGCTGGTTCTGGTCCCGTTCGTCTGCGGCTTGATCGCCCTCGTGCTCGTCACGCTCGCTGTATTCGGCGGGGTCCCCCAGGCGGCTGCGCTCCCCGCGCTGCTGACCCTGCTGCTCGTCACCGGCCGGATGGCGATCGCATTCGTCGAGGGACAGCACGCGATGGACGAGAACCGCCGCGAGGCATTGACCGACGGCCTGACCGGCCTCGCCAACCGTCGCGCTCTGCTCGCCGATCTCGAGCGCGCCGTCGCCCGAGCGACGATGGACGACCCGCGCGTCTGCATCGTGCTCGACCTCGACGGCTTCAAGGCCTACAACGACGCCTTCGGCCATCCGGCCGGCGACAAGCTGCTGAGCCGGCTCGGCCAGCGCCTCGAGGACGTCGTCGGCGTCCAGGGCAAGGCCTACCGGCTCGGCGGCGACGAGTTCTGCGTGCTCGCTCGCCGCGACGCCGTCGACGCTCGCCGGCTCGCTGATGCCGTGCGCGCCTCGCTCACCGAGACCGGCGAGGCGTTCGCGGTCACCAGCTCGGCTGGCATGGTGGCGATACCGGCCGACGCCGCGGCGCCCGCCGAGGTCCTGCAGGTCGCCGACCGGCGGATGTACGCCGACAAGGGGCGGCGCAGCTCATCGGCGGGCCACCAGTCGCGTGCCGTTCTGCTGCGCATCCTGCGCGAGCGCGAGCCGGCGATGCACGCCCACCTGGTCGGCGTCGCGGAGCTCGCCCTGGCCGTCGCCCGCGAGCTCGGCATGGCCGGCGAGGAGCTCGACGAGCTGGCGCGCGCCGCGGAGCTGCACGACATCGGCAAGATCGCGATCCCCGAGGAGATCCTCCGCAAGCCCGGCCCGCTCGACCCTGAAGAGTGGGCGTTCGTCCGCCGCCACACCGTCATCGGCGAGCGGATCCTCGGCGCCGCCCCGGCCCTGCGGCCGGTCGCGCGGCTCGTCCGCTCGACTCACGAGCGCTGGGACGGCGGTGGCTACCCGGACGGCCTGTCGGGCGACGACATCCCACTCGGCTCGCGGATCGTCGCCGTCTGCGACGCCTACGAGGCGATGGTCAACGACCGCCCCTACCGTCCCGCCCTGTCGCCCGAGCTGGCGGTCGAGGAGCTGTTCACCAACGCCGGCACCCAGTTCGATCCGAAGGTCGTCCAGGTCTTCAGCGCCGCGGTCGGGGAGCGCGTTCCCGAGCCGCTGACCACCTACCCCGCGGCTTAGGCTCGCGTAAAGCGGCGGCCAGCCGTTGGGCTGGCGTTCTCGTCGAGCGCGATGGCCTTGCGCTCGGCGCCCGACGACGGGGCCATCGGCAGCTCGGTGCCGTTGGCCATCGCCTCGGCGCTGGCGGCCTTCGCCTCCAGCGCGGCAAGCCGCTCGGGGGTCAGCTCGCCGGCGTTCTCCTCCTCGATCCGCTCGAGCCACTGAGCTCCGGCGGCGGACTCCTCGCTGTCGAAGACCGTGCGGCCGACGGCCAGCGAGCGGTCGATCTCGGCGAACAGCTCGTCGACGAGCCGCTCCTGCGGCACCTTCCGCAGTGGCTTGCCGTGGGCGAAGATCAGGCCCTCGTTCTTGGCGCCGGTGATGCCGAAGTCGGCGTGGGCGGCCTCGCCGAGGCCATTGACGGCGCAACCGAGCACGGCCACCTCGATCGGCTCGAGGTAGCTCTCGAGTCGCTGCTCGATGTCGGTGACGACGGTGTCCATGTCGAACTGCAGCCGGCCGCAGGTCGGACAGGCGATCAGCACCGGGCCGCGCTCGCGCAGCTTGAGCGCCTTGAGGATCTCCCAGGCGACCTTGACCTCCTCCTCGGCGTGGAAGGTCGACAGCGAGATGCGGATGGTGTCCCCCACGCCGTCGGCGAGCAGCGTGCCGAGACCGACGGCCGACTTCAGCGAGCCCGACCACTTGGTGCCGGCCTCGGTGATGCCGAGATGCAGCGGGTAGTCGATCTTCTCCGACAGCAGCCGATTCGAGGCGATCGTGTTCGGCACGCTCGTCGACTTGATCGACACCTTGAAGTTGTCGAAGTCGAGCCGCTCCATCAGGTCGACGAACTCGACGGCCGCCTGGACGAGCGCCTCGACCGAGTTCTCGCGCTCGAGCTCGTGCAGGTGCTTGGGCAGCGACCCGGAGTTGACGCCGATCCGCATCGGCGTGCCGTACTCGGTGGCCTTCGCGACGACCTCGGCGACCTTGTCCGGTCCGCCGATGTTGCCCGGGTTGAGCCGCACGCAATGGGCGCCGGCCTCGATCGCCTTCAGCGCCAGCGTGTGGTTGAAGTGGATGTCGGCGATCACCGGGATCGGCGACTCGACGACGATTCTCTTCAGCGCGTCGATGTCCTTCTCGCGCGGCACCGCGCAGCGCACGATGTCGCCCCCGGCATCGGCGATCGCGCGGATCTGACGCATCGTCGCGTCGTAGTCCGCGGTCTCGGTCTTGGTCATCGACTGGATCGCGACCGGGGCGCCGCCGCCGATCTTGACCCCGCCGACGTCTATCTGGCGCTTGGAGGGCACGCTCGAAGGGTACCTAGGCGGCGTTCGCGGACTCGGCGAGCAGGCCCAGAGCGATGTCGAGGCTCGTCTCCAGCGCCGCGACGGTGACCGACTCGTCGGGCTGGTGATTGCGCTCGGTGCCGTTGGCGACGTTGAGGACGGGTAGGCCGCCGGCGACGAAGACGTTGGCGTCGCTGCCGCCACCGGTGGGGATCGGCTCGGGCTCGATGCCTAGAGCTTCGAGGGCGGCTGAGGCGGCTAGGACGGGCGGGGACGAGCTGGGCAGACGGTAGGCGCGGAAGAGCCGCTCGACGGTCGTCTCGACGTCGCACTCCATGTCCGCAGCCGCCTCGGTGAAGGCGTCGACGATGCCGCTGACCGCTTCGCCGGCCTTGGCGTCGTCGAGGCTGCGCGCCTCGAGCGTGACTTCGCAGCGCTCGGCGACGACGTTGGCGGCGGTGCCGCCGCGGATCGTGCCGACGTTGGCGGTCGTCTCGTCGTCGAGCCGGCCGAGCGACATCGAGGCGATCGCCTCGGCGGCGGCGGCGATCGCGTTGTGGCCGGCCTCGGGGCGGATGCCGGCGTGGGCGGCGGCGCCGTGGACGTGGGCCTCGACGCGGTAGTAGCTCGGTGCGGCGACGATCAGCTCGCCGAGCGGCGTCGCATGGTCGAAGACGAACCCGAAGTCCGCCTGGAGCTCGTGGGTGAGCTCCTTGGCGCCGAGCAGGGCGATCTCCTCGCAGGTCGTGAACAGCAGCTCGATCCCGACGGGCGCGCCGTCGGCGGCGTAGCGACGGGCGATCGCCAGCAGGACTGCGACGGCGGCCTTGTTGTCGGCGCCGAGGATGCCGTCGTTGCGGTTGGCGAAGCGGCCGGAGTCACGCAGGACCTCGACCGGCGCGGTCAGCGGGACGGTGTCGAGATGGGCGCAGAGCAGGACGGTTGGGGCCCCGGGTGGGCCCGCGATCCGCGCGAGCAGGTTGCCCGTGTCGGAGCCGGTCCGGGTGGCGCTGGCGTCCTCGCCTACCTGGAGGCCGGCTGCGCGCAGTTCTGCAGCCACGAGGTCGGCGACCGCCCGCTCCTTGCGCGAAGGGCTTTCAACCTCGCAGAGACGGACGAAGTCATCCGCCAAGCGTTCGCGCTCGTCAGCGGTCGCGCGGTCGGTCACCGCGCGGTTAGACGTGGGACTCGGAGTCCGCGCGGTCGGCGGCGGAGGCGCGGATCTCGCCCTCCCCCACGTCGCCGGTCTCGCCGGCCCTGGCGCGGACGCGCTCGAGCGCGGCGCCGACGAACTCGCGGAACAGCGGCTGCGGGCGCAGCGGGCGCGACTTGAACTCCGGGTGGAACTGCGATGCGACGAAGAACGGGTGGTCGGGCAGCTCGACGATCTCCACGAGCCTGTCGTCGGGCGAGGTGCCGGAGCAGACCAGGCCCTCGGCCTCGAGCTTGCGGCGCAGGTGGTTGTTGACCTCGTAGCGGTGACGGTGACGCTCGTAGATGACGGCCTCGCCGTAGATCTCGCGGGCGCGCGTTCCCTCGTGCAGCTTCACCGGGTCGGCGCCGAGGCGCATCGTGCCGCCCATGTCGCGGACCTCCTTCTGCTCCGGCAGGAGGTCTACGACGGGGAACGGCGTCTCGGGATCGAACTCGGTCGAGTTGGCGCCGTCCATGCCGACCACGTGGCGGGCGAAGTCGGCGACGGCGATCTGCATGCCGAGGCAGATGCCGAGGTAGGGCACGCCGTTCTCGCGCGCCCAGCGGGCGGCGCGGATCTTGCCCTCGACGCCGCGGACGCCGAAG
>Ga0190272_10000168_pt1 | contig 40701 bp, 61 predicted proteins | sample Popmic504T_FD_133746 | JGI IMG/M metagenome (GOLD analysis project Ga0190272, IMG submission 133746) | Populus adjacent soil microbial communities from riparian zone of Shoshone River, Wyoming, USA - 504 T | ecosystem: Environmental > Terrestrial > Soil > Riparian zone | place: USA: Wyoming...
AGCAACCCGGCCGGTCAGGCTAGCTCGGGGTGAGAACAGAGGGCCGGCTACGCTCGTAGACGCTGTATTCGCACGACCGCGGACGTGGGTTCGATTCCCACCGTCTCCATAGGTGCAACCGGGTGCGACAATCCGGGACACCCGCTCCAGAACACCGCTTCTGGAGCGGGTGTAGGTGCGACAGACTGCGACACGTTTGCAGGGACTTTCGCCAGAGCGGCGGCCATCCAGTCGCAGCCCAGTCGCACGCCGGCCCCTAACCCAGTCGCAAACGGGGCCAGCGCCTGATGGGCAAGCTGATCTGCACGGCGTGCGAGCACGTCAACGATGCCGACTTCGGTGTCAAGGCCAAGCCCTGCGAGGGATGCGGCGAGATCGCGACGACACGCTTCAACCAGTCGCGTTCGGAGCTGCGCCAGGTCGGCGTCGCCCGGATGGAGGCCGAGGGCGACAAGCTGCGCGAGCGCGGGTCGACACTCCGATCCCGTCGCCGCCAGAAGTTCTCGACCGCGGAGTTCCACCACCTCGTCACCGACGACGACACGTCGGGCTGCGCGCTCGCACACGACGGGGGATGCTGGGGTGGAATACAGGCCCACCACTACGTTCCGCAGCAGCGGATCAAGCGGGCGGGGCTGTCCGAGAAGAATCTCGACTTCGCGCTGACCGATCCTCGCAACGGGGTTCCTCTTTGCCATTTCCATCATGCTTACCGAGCGGGGGCGGTTGGCGGCATGAGCGAGGTCCGCTACTGCGCGAACCTGGACTGCGTGGACGGCGATGGCCGCAGGACGGTCATCGACCAGGAGCGGGTCCGTGCCCGGCCGAACATCAAGCACTGCTGTGCGGCCTGTAAGACGCAGGTCTGGCGCCAGGGTCGCGACGACGCCCCGGAGGGGCGGCGTGACGGCACAGGCGACGGGATGCGGCGCAGGACAGGCGGTCCGCGCGGCGCGGACATGCCGTGGCGACGTTCGGTCTCCGTGGCCGCCGATGGGTTGCTTGCCCTGGACCGGCTTCCCGAGACTGCGGCGGAGGCCGCCGAGGTTGCGGAGCGGCTTCTCGCCCCGGCACTCAACGCCAGGCAGGCCGCCCGCGTCGGTCTGACGCCGATGGCCATAGCTGGCCGTGAAGCCCCCCCCGGAGACGACGAGCTAGCGAAGCGAATCGCCCGTGCACACAACGCGCTCCGCGCCGTGGCAGACGGCGGTGTGCTGGCGTTCTCGGAGCAGGGCCGCGCTCTCTGGCCACTCGCCGACGGCAACCAGTACGGACTACCGATAGACCGGCTGCCGTTCCCTGTCCGCGACCAGGACGTCACCGCCGGGGACGTGGCCGCTTGGCTTGCGGAGCACCGCGAGTGGCAGGCCGCCGCCTTCGAGCAGAGGGAGCGCGAGCGGGCCGAGGCGCATGCTCGCGGCGAGATCCGGCGGGGCGAGCAGGAGCGCCACTACGGGATGGTTCGTGGCGCGGCGAACTGCACGTCGTGCGGCGCGCTGAAGTCCCGCCCGTCCGCTGTTTGCACCCTCTGCGGGGACGAGCCGTCAGCGGACACGCGCGCCTACGACATCGCGTGCGGGTACGCGGCATGAGCGCCTGCCGGTCGTGCGGTGCGTCGCTGAGGTGGGCGTGGATCGGCCGGGTTCGGATGCCGCTCGACTCGGAGCCGGTCGGGTTCGAGGCGGTTGGTCTTGTCGCCTACAACCCGGCGACCGGCGGCGGCAAGGTGCTGGCTGGCGGCGACCTAGCCCGCGTGGGCGAGTGGAAGGGGTCGGGCGCGACGCTCCACCGTTCGCACTTCGCTACCTGCCCCGACGCGGCCGAGCACCGTTGCGAGACGACCGGCCAGCTTGAACTCGGAGCGGTGTCGTGACGCTCTGTTCACCGAAAGCTGCGCCGTCGTCCCGACGGTCGGAAAAGCTTGATCTCGCAGCCGGGCGGTGTCGGCGAGTCGTGCGTCCACGGCGTCGCGCGGACTTCGATCCGGTCCCGCCAGTCGTCTCGGGTGTCATCGAGCGCTTCGAGCGTTCGTCCGATCGGGTCGGGCCAGTGCGTGCCGACGTAGAAGGACGCTACGTCGCAGCCGGGGTCGTCGAGCACGGAGTTCCGGTCGATCTTCGGGATGGGCCGGTTGAGTTTGGTGGCGACAGCGGCGATCAGGTCGTGCGTGACGTCGTCCTCTTGGAGCAGGACCAGACGGATCACGAACGGCGGCAGGGCCATCATCCGAGTGTAGGAGCGGGAGCGTGAGCTGGCGTGTCGAGCAGGCGGACTGCGTCGAGCAGATGCGGGCGATGGACGTGGCGTCCGTCGATGCCGTCGTGTGCGACCCGCCCTACGGAATCCGGTTCATGGGGCAGGCGTGGGACGGTGCGGACATCGAGGCTGCTGCACGAGCACGTGCCGGCCAGGACTTGAGCCTGACGGCGAACGAGGCTTTCCAGGCGTGGTGTAAGGAGTGGGCCGGGGAGGCGCTGCGCGTATTGAAGCCGGGCGGCCACATGCTCGCCTTCGGCGGCACCCGCACCTATCATCGGCTCGCGGCGGGGATCGAGGATGCGGGGTTCGAGATTCGCGACTGCCTCGCTTGGCTATTCGGGAGCGGGTTCCCGAAGTCGCTGAACGTCGGCAAGGCAACCGACGCCGCTGAGTGGGACGGCTGGGGCACTGCGCTCAAGCCAGCGCATGAGCCGATCGTCGTAGCCCGTAAGCCCCTCGTCGGCACGGTCGCGGCGAACGTGTTGGAGCACGGCACCGGCGGACTGAACATCGACGGGTGCCGGATCGACACGGTCAGCGATGGGCCGGGCTCGACGCCGCCCACGGCGAAGGGCAGCGGTCGGACGATGGAGGGCGGCGAGATCGTCCGCGAGCCCTACGACGGGTCGCGGGGCCGTTGGCCAGCAAACGTCGTCCTCGACGAGGCAGCGGCGGCAACGCTCGACGAGCAGTCGGGTGAGCTCGTCAGCGGCAAGTCGGACGGCTTCTCCGGCGAGCACCGCGCCGAGGTCTATGGCCGCTACGCCCGCAACGAGCTCCGGCAGAGTCGATCTACGGCGAATCGCGGTGGCGCGTCTCGCTTCTTCTACCGCGCGAAGGTGTCGAGGGCGGAGCGCAACGTGGGGCTTGAGGGCTTCGACGCGAAGGCGCTGAACTGGTCGGCTGGCGATCAGTCGCCCGGCACGTTTCAAAGCGACGGGACTGACAAGACCGCTCGTAACTCGCATCCGACGGTCAAGCCGATCGCGCTCATGCGCTGGCTGGTCCGGCTGATCACCCCGCCCGGCGCGGTTGTCCTTGATCCGTTTACGGGGTCCGGCACGTCGGGCTGCGCCGCGGTGCTCGAGGGTGTCGACTTCGTTGGCATCGAGCGCGAGGCCGAGTACGTCGCGATCGCGCAGGCGCGGATCGCGCACGTCGAGAAGCACAGCGAGGACTACCTAGCGCCGGCTCCGAAGCCGGCTGAGCAGATCGCGGGCCAGCTCGGATTCGAGGATGCGGCATGAACGGCGCTCTCCAGGTAGACGGGAGGCGAGGGTGACCCTCACGGCTTACTGCCCGACGTGTCGCGAGGACGCCCTGGTCCGCGACGGGCTCTGCGTGTGGTGCGAGACGCCGACACGGACCCGGCTGGGTAAGCGCGTCGGCGTTCACGGCAAGCTGTCCGACGACCAGCTCCGCGAGCTTCACCGGGTCCACGACGCGCGGGGCGTGTCGATGCGGGCGATTGCTCGCGCGATCTGGGAGAAGGTGGGGTATGCGTCGGAGGGGTCGTGCCTGGAGGGGATGCGGGCGGGGTGGAAGCGGCTGCACCTGGCGTCGCTGTCGCAGGGTGAGGCGACCGCGCGGGCGAATCGCGCTCGTCGCCTGCCGGACTCGCCGGGTCGGGAGAACTCCAAGGAGTATCGGCGGTGGCGTCTCGCGCGTGAGCGGGCGCGAAGGGCGGCGGCGTGATGGGGCTGGCGCTACTTCCCCTGCCGGCCAGTAGCCGGGTTCACGGCCACGAGGAGTACGGCAACGCCCTCATTTCTCGGCTTGTACGGGGGCGTAATTGGAAAGAAACCAATGCGCCGCTCTGCCTTCGATACCCGACCGACGCTCCGTCAGAAACTACGGGGGTCGATGGTGCGCGTTTTGGAGGGTGCTGCGGGGAGCGCCGTCTTCTATCTGGTGCTCAAGTTGGTGGGCGGCTAGTCGTCGAACATCGCGTAGACGGTCGGCTCGCTCAGCTTGGTGCGGCGAGCGATCTCCGCTTTGGTGATCCCGGCGGCCACGGCCTTCGGCGCGAGGTTGGTGATCTTGAGCATGACCTGGTGGCGGTCTGCCTCGGCTTTGGCTTTCTCGTCGCCGAGCTGTGCGAGCTGGCGAAGGATCTCGATGTCGTCCATGCGCTGAGCCTAACCCGCTTGACACGAAAGGTCAAGTACTTTAGGGTGTGGGTACAACGTAAGACGGACCGGCTTGGTGTTGGAAGCACCGCCCCGGTCCTAACCAAAGGAGCAGTGACCTCCTATGGCTGAGACGCAGCCTAACGCCGTGCCTGAGGAGTTCGACGCGACGACCCTGGCGGGTGCGGTCGCCCAGTGCGTCGCTGACCGTCTCGACCCGCCGGAGCGCGGCCAGGTCGACAACCGTGTCGCGACTGCCTGCCAACGGATCGCGGACCACTACGGCCAGGGCGATTGGGTCGTCGCGGAGGAGACGTTGTGGGAGCGCGAGTTCGCCCCGTTGATCGACCGGATCAGCGAGGGCACGACAGCCCACGGTACGGACGCGCTGGCGAACGCCGCCCGACTCCCCGCGGACGAGGACGCCGATAACGACAAGATCCGCGATGCGCTGATCGATCTGGTCGCGCAACTGGAGTCGGGTCGATGACCGCCCCGTCGATCATCAAGGACAGCGAGGCACGAGAGATCGCGGAGCTGTACGCGCATCACTCGATAGCGTCGGCCGGGTCGCCGATCGGCCGTTTCGCGCGGACCGGCGAGATCACCCGACGCTTTGTCGAGATCGCACGTGACCCCGCTCAGCGCGAGGCTCATGAGCCGGTCTCTGAGCCGCTCATGGCCTACGTCTCCCATCACGGGGAGCGGGGACCGCAGACCGGCCACTACGTCGTGACGGTCAGCGAGTCGCGGCCGTGCGTTCACGGCACGCAGTTCTGCGTTGGCGCGGCGTGCGAGTGCTGCGAGGGCGCGGGAACGTGGCTGGCCGAGGTCGAGCGCCATCCGGTCGACACGCTGGAGGAGGCGCGGGAGGCGGCGTACCTGAAGTCGCGGGATCACACCGACGACAACTCGCTGCCCCGCGGCACGTTCTTGCTGAGCATCGGCCTGGACGGCGGCTCAGTCTCCCTACCCGACGGCGCGATCTCGGTGGAGCGGGTCGCTGACTGGGGAGAGCGATGAGCGTCCGGTTGGCGTTCACCTGTGACGGCTGTTTCGCTGAGGTCGAGGGCACCGACTGGCTGCGTAAGCGTTTCCGGAGCTTCAGCGGGAAGGACCACGGGTTCGGCGTCTATGTCGTTGACGAGGTCGAGTCGGTTGTACCTGGGGGATGGGTCGCGTTCGACCCGTACACGCAGTGCACGTACTGCCCGTCGTGCTGGACTCAGATCGAGTCGGGAGCGGCGGGGGATAGCGATGAGCCGCCGCCGACGGACAACTCCGGAGACGCCGCCAGTGGATCTGTGGTTGACGCGGGCGATCAAGCTGGGCATCGCGGCAACGATCTGGGCGGAGCTGATCGGCCGGCTGTAGCCGTGCCGTCTACTGGATCGGGGGAGCAATGAGCGACACGATCTACGAGGTCGGGGACCGGGTGCGAATGGCGTGCGATGCGCGTCCGCGTGACTACGGCCGGGTGGTCGAGGTCGGTGACTTCGACGGCGACGTGGACGAGGAGGGCCGTCTCTACGGCATCGCGCCGGAGGTGATGGTGCGGTTCGTGGACGGCGATGAGGTCTACTTCGCGACTTGCTCGCCGTCTCGCTTCGGCGATAGCGGCGAGCCGTATGTGTGCGAGGACTTGGAGCCGGTCGGTTGGCTGCGCTACCTGCTGGCAGCGACGGTCGTGCGACTCGCCGCCGCTTTTTCCCAGGGGGAGGACAGCCGATGAAGGCGGTGTGGAAGTTCCCGTTGCGTCTGTCGCTCGGCCCGGTCGAGCATGTGGTCGAGATGCCCGGAGGCGCGGAGGTTCTGCACGTCGGCGTTCAGGGCGGCGACCCGACCCTCTGGGCGCTCGTCGACCCTGACAAGACCGTTGGCGAGTCGCGGACGTTCCGGCTGGTCGGTACCGGCCATCGGGAGGTCGGGTCGGGGATGCGGTTCGTCGGCACCGCGCTGGTCAGCGAGTCGTTCGTGCTGCACGTCTTCGAGGTGTCGTCGTGACCGCGGGACCGTTTGTAGTCAGGCACCTAAAGCCGGACGAGGCGCATTCGATGGGTCTGTCCGAGCCGGGGCCGGTGGTGCTGTCCGTGAAGGCAGTAGAGACCCTTCAGGACTTCACCCGTGACGACTGGCGGTGGACGCTCGACCAGTTACGAGCGGCAGTTGATGGCGAGCCGATCAAAGAGCCGGACGGCTCACAGGTAGTCGTAGAGGCGACGAGCTACGCGGTTCTCGCGTCGAAGGTCCCCGGCTTCGACATTCACGGCTTCGAGGGCTCCACGGTCGAGGCGTGCGCCGCGATCCTCACGGCTTTCAACGCCGCGCAGTCCGAGGGGGTGCGGTAGATGGCCGCCGGCCCTCCTCGGACGATTGATCGCGATGCGGTCGAGCGCCTTCGCGGCGAGGGCTTGTCGTACGCCGAGATCGCGCGTCGGCTGGGCTGTTCGTCAGCGGGTGTGCTGAAGGCAGCGAATCCCGAGCGCGCTGTCGAGTATGCCCGCCGCGACCGTGCCCGGCCGGGCCGTCGAGAGGCGAAGCGGGAGAGCGACTGGCGCACCTCGCGAGCGCCCTGCAAGGGCGGCTGCGGACGGCTGATATGGAAACGGTCGGGAAGCGGCTACTGCTCCGACTGCGGCGAGGTCGCCCAGCGGGCACGCGAGAGGACGGAAACCATCGTTCGCATGTGGGGCGAGGGCGCGACCCTCCGCGAGATCGCGACGGTGCTCGATAGCACCAAGGCTACCGTCGGTGTCGATATCGCCCGCCTCCGCAAGCGTGGCTATGACCTTCCGTATCGGTGGGGGCCGGCTCGTGACTGTCTCTGACCGTCAGATAGAGATGGCACGGGCTTACGGGAACCCGCGCGATTCGGAGTTGACGCGGTGGCTGGTCGAGAAGGCCGAGGCGGGCGAGCTTGAGCAGACGACGGGCCGTGGCTTGCCGGCGCACGAGTTCCACGTCGTCAAGGCCATCCTGCGCGGCGAGGTCGTTCCGGTCGGCGACGGCGTGGCAGTCGTCGAGCAAACCGTTACGGCGGATGTCGGCGACCGCGACGAGTGCCTGTGCTGCCCCGGTCGCCACGTCTTCGCCGTCGGCGGCCCGCGCGAGCTGGGCGAGTGGGTCCGGGCGCGAATCATGGCCCGCTACCCAGCCGTGGATGGCATGCGGGTCCGCGTCACCTTCGAGATTCTTGAGGACGGCACCGCGCCGCCTCCCGTCGAGCGAGGAGATCCCGATGGCCGGTGACCGTCAGTCGATCAACGGGGTGCGGCGGTGGACGCTCGTCATTCGACGCGACGACCAGGGCGTCGAGCACGGCTGGCTGAACGGGCCAGGCGTTGATCCAGCGAACGTGCCGCCGGACTTGGAGCTGGTCCCGACGCTCGCCGTCGAGAGCGTGCGGGCGGTGGTCGACGCCCTGAACGACAAGGTCCAGGCGCAACGTCATGCCTCGCCGGAGGCACGCCAGGCCTGCGCGATTCGTGCTCGACGCCGTGGCCGAGTTCCTTGGCTTGGACGGAGGCGGGGACTGATGGCCTGCTCGATCCCCGGCTGTATCGCGTGCGGTGACCGGTCGCTCGAGCCGCTGCTGCCTCCGCTCCCCCCGGAGCTGCCGAAGACGTGTCCGGTGTGCGGCGGCGAGATGGCGGGCGAGGTCTGCCTGAACCCGGACTACCACTATCTGATCGGAGCGGGTCGTGTCTGTGTCTAAGTCGGTTGACGTACTGGTAGCCGAGGCGGCTGAGCGGGTTCGGTTCAAGCGTTACGGACCGGCTGACAGGTATCCCGTGCGGGTGGTTGTCGCGATGCGCGAGAAGTTCGAGCGGGTGTTGGTCGACGCGGGCTACCCGGCGCTGGTGGAGGGCCTGAGCGAGCTGTTTGAGGCAACCGATCCGTACTACGAGGACGCGGCCCCGGGCGAGGAGTTGAACGGCGTTTGGGCGCAGCGCTTCGGTGCGCTGTCCCACGCTCGCGTCGCCGCCCTCAAAGCCCTTGGTGGCGAGGTGCGGGTGTCTGGACGAGCAGAGCTAGAGGCCCGGCTGGTCGAGCTTCAAGGCGCGGTGGATCGCGCCCATTCGGTCATGCACAGCAGCGAGTACGTGGGCGGCCCGTCAGAGCGCGATGCGTGGCAAGAGGCCATGTCAGAGCTGGGCGCTGTCGCGACTCAACACCAAGGCGAGAACCGCGAGGCGGCGGCTGTAGACGGCGAGACGACAACGACGAAAGGCGGCAACTAATGGACCCGAACGGACACATCTACGAAGGCGAGAACGTCCCGGCTGAGGACAAGGCCCGGCTAGACGGGTTCCTGCGTGGCCGGGCCGAGGGCGATGCCGAGAAGAAGGCCGCGCTCGCGGACGCTCAGGCTGCGTTGGAGCGGGCCGAGACGAAGCGGGTCGCAGATGCCTAGCCCTGACGCTTCAGAGGGAAGGGAGCCGGCGGCGGACGATCTGACGCCCAGCCACCTGTTGATCGCCCGAGCGTGCGACTCCGACCCGGATGGCCGTAGCGCCGAGGCCCGCGTCGGGTTCGTCGCCGAGCCGACCGAGAGCGACCTCGCCTACTACCGCGAGGCCATTGTCAGCGCGTTCCGCGAGGGCATGGGAGCCGAGCCCGAGCGGGTCGCCGTGGCGGTCCTCCCGTGGGCCAACGACCTTGACGACGACCAGGAGACGAACCGTGTCTAGCGACCCCGTTTCTCCCATAGGGCCGGAGGCCTGTCCGTTCGTCAACGCTTTCGGCCGGTGCGGCTTGCCGTCTGGGCACGATGGCGACTGCGAGCCCACGGTCGAGCGGGCCGAGTTTCTAAAGCGCGAGGTCGAGGGCGTCAACGCCTACCACAGGCAGCCGCACCCGGCTTCCATAGGACACGAAGGGCTGCGGGTGACGCTCTGGCGGTATCCGACGACCGGTTCGGCGACGGGCTGGTCTGAGTGGTCCGAGGCCGCACCGCATCTGGTCGAGCGCCAGCGCCAGGAGGGCTGGGAGGTTGTCGAGGTCGCGGCGGTCAAGTCGCTGGCGCAGTTGGAGAAGCAGCGCGAGGAGGCCATTTCGGCTCTAGAGGTAGAGCGCCGTCGGACCGGACGGCTACGCGGTGTTCTCGACACGGCCATCGCGGAGTTGGGCTCGACCGAGGTCACCGACAACCACGCGAACCTGATGGAGCACGCCTCGGATTTCGTCGAGGCGGCGAAGGCTGAGCTGGCCTCCCTCGATGCCGGGGAGTCCGAGCCGGCCGATGATGGAAAGACAGAATCAATCTGTCATGGGTCCCCGTCTCCCGTAGGAGAGCGGGAGGACTGCGATGACGTGTGCGAGCGGATCGCTTCAACGATCAGTGGGGCGACGTGGGACGAGCCGCGATTCGGCCCGGTCAACATGGGCGAGCTGGTCGGCTACGTCCTCCACCGCGCCGAGCAGGCAGGTTGGCGTGCGCCGGTCCCCGTAGAGGGAGAGCGGCCGGAGCAGATCGCGCGTGCGGCAATCGCTGCGTTCGTGACGGGGCTTCGCCGCAACGGGCTTGAGATACGGCGCTGGCCGGAGGTCGGCACGGACCGCACGCCGTGGCTCGCCGCAGCCGAGACGCAGGCAGTCAAAGCCACTGTGGACGCTCTGGCCGGGGTAGTCCCCTCTGGGCCGAGCGGGGTCCAGCGCTGCGCTTGCGAGACCGCCGAGTGCCGGGACATCGACCTGAAGAAGACGCTCATCGAGCTAGGCGAGTCACGTGCCGAGCGGCTGACGTCGCTGACCGAGGGCGACCCGAACACGATCTATCACGAGCACGCTGAGCAGCGGAAAGAGATCGAACGGCTGGAGAAGGAGGTCACGACCTGGAAGACGCGGCTCATCGACGACAACGAGCGGCTGCGCGAGGGGCTGCGGTTCAGCATCGAGGCGACGGACACCTATCGGGAGATGGTGGACTCCCTGCGTGCCGCCAGGTCGTTGTCCACGGACCTGTTGCGCAAACCGCCGGACGAGCTGCTCGCGGTGACCCGACGGCTGTTCGGCTGGAACTCGGACGGACGGGTGAAGGAGGCGTTCGTAGGCCTCGCGGACGTGTTAGATCGGGACTCTCCGTCCTCCCTAGATGAGCAAAGCGACGACGGGCGCGACTGCGAGTTCAAGCTGCTTTTCGGCAAGGAGTCGTGGCCGGGTGCAGGCTGGGTCGTTCCGAACGGGATGCCCGGCGAGGTCAACCTGATCGTGCCGATCGAGGGCAAGACGCCACCGCTCGCTCAGCCGCCGTGGCCGGGCATCGACACACCGCACGTCGCCGTGACGTTCGTGGTGGCCGATCTACTCGCCGCCCTTCGCGTGCCGCCGCATGCCGTGGGACTGACGGTGGAGGACCGCGACGATCTGGAGCTGAGGATTCTCGACGTACTGGAGAACCCGCCGGATGCCAAGAGCTATCCCGGCGAGAGCTACACGGTGCCCGAGCGCCTTGCCCGCGCTCTCGCGGATCGGCTGGGCCAGCGGGTGAAGGCCAAGGTGGAGTACACGGCGGATGGCCGGCCGGCGTTCTCGGCGGCTCAGTTAGCGGCGCTCCCTGCTGATCTTGCCGGTGCTCGCCGCTACATGACCAGCCACCAGGAGCCTGAAGGCGGCTGGACGGTCGAGGACCTGATGCACGACGTGGAGTCGCCGGGGATCGAGGACCCGAAGTACGCAGCGCTGGTGCTTGCGCTGTCCGCTGTCTCTGGGGGTCCTGACGATGAGTAGGGCTCGCGACGTGATCCCTGACCGGGTTCTGGGCGCTGCTCGCGCTGTCGGTCTTCGCTCCCCGTTGTGGTGGGTGGGGCGTAGGAAGGCGTGTGGGCCGGTGTCGGGGCCGGGTGTTGGTGGGCTGATGGCGTTGGCGCATCGGCAAGCAGAGGGTCCTGACCAGAACGGAGGCGACGATGAGTAGTCGCGGCAAGATCAACGGCTACGTGTGCGACACCTGCAACCGGGCGACCTACATCGTCCACGTCGCAGACGGCGTCACGCCGATGTTCCTCGCCTGCCGTGCGGAGGGCGTCGAGCCGGCCGAGGCCGAGTGCAAGGGCCAGGCCACGTCGATGATGTACCCGACCCCGCCGGTCCCTGACTACGTGGTCGCGGCGGTCATGTGGGAGTGGTTCGGCGCGGAGCCGCCGCCGAAACGCCGGTTCGACTTCCAGACCAAGCGCTTCTACTTCCCGCCCGATCCGCTGACGCCAGACGAGCGGGAGCACGTCAGCAAGGGCGGGCTGCTGCTTCGTCCGCTGACCGACGTGGGCCGTGAAGTGCTCGCAGAGATGGTGGCCGGGGGTCCTGTAGACGAACGACCGGACGGGGGACGCACATGATCGAGTGGCGGGTCTGCTGGAGCGCCAGCAGCAACATCAGCTTCCGGGGCAAGTCGAAGTGGGGGGTCTGGGACGGCGACGAGGACGCGACGGCGGACGAGGTCGAGATCGAGCTGTCGGAGGACGATGGTGGCGAGCTTGCGCCCGCGCTTCAGCAGGCCATCGACCTGTCGGGCTTCGAGTGCTGGGTCGAGACCCGCGAGGTGGACAACGACGACCAGGAGGAGAGAACCGATGATCGTTAGTGCCGAGATCGCTGTGTTGCCTAGTGGTGTGCTTCGCGGGATGGGGAGGATGGCGACTGGTCCGCATCAGTCAACGCCACCCGACGTGTATGACGCGCGCCGCGCGTTCAAAGACCTTGCGCTGTTGGAGTTGTTTCGGCGCGGTGAGGAGTCGTGGCTTCCGTGGCATTTACGTCAGCGGGGCGACGACCGGGAGGATCGACATGCAGGCGACTGAGCAGAAGTTGCGGCGACCGTTCGCGATCAGCTTCATGGGCTTCGGCTCGAATCCGAAGCTGTGGTGGGACGTGAAGCTGCCGAAGGGCTGGCTGGTCATTCAGGCGGGGCGCTTGCGCAAGCCGGCGTTGCCGCGCATCTACTGGTCGCCGAACGCGACGCCGTGGCATCACGGTGCCCGGTCGATCTTCCGGGCGAATCGTGTTGGTCACGACCGCGACCGGTGCGTCTGTGACGAGTGCCGGCCGCCCGTCGTCCGAGAGGAGGACGGCCATGCCGACTGACGCACCGAAGCGCAAGGGACGCGGCTACCAGCTCAGCGTTCCGCCGGCCGGCACGATGCTCTACGGCGGCGGCGACCAGTCGATGGTGGCCGACTCGCTCGACGAGGCGAAGGATCTGTGGGAGGACTGGACCGGCGAGCGGCCCGACTACATGCACTCCTACATCGGGGTCTGCCGGGTCCTCTACAAGCGCGACGTCGACAGCGGCGACTGCCACGAGGACGCCGAGCCGGGCGATACGTCGCTCGACTACTCCCGTGACGATGGCCGCGAGCTGCGCTCGGACGAGTGCCGCGTCTGGGAGCCGGGGCCGCCGTCGTGGCACTGGTCGTACAAGCCGTTGCCCCAAGAGCCGATCCACCCGCGCGACATTCCGGTCGGCTGCTCGATCGGGCTGCGCAACCCGATCCGTTCGGCGCGGACCACTGAGACGCCGCACGAGGTAGACGGGGCGTGGGTCGTGGACGTGGCGATCTGGCCCGATGGCAGCCAGCACGAGCGGGTCGACGTGCTCGCCGCCGACGTGCTGATCCTCGGGACGGGCGACTGGCCGATACTCCGCTTCGAGCTGACCGTCGAGGGCGAGGTTCTTGGCACCGGCACTGAGGCCGAACTGCGCGTGCTGCGTGACGAGCGTTGCGCTGGGCTGAGCGCGAAGTGGAAGGCCGACCAAGACCGGGCGGCGGCTTCCGGTGGGGGAGACGCCACCAATGGGTGAGAGCAGGGCGGGCCATCGCTTCAGCAACGATCTCCGCTACCGCGACGAGGCGCACCCGCAGCAGACGCAACTTACGCCTCCCTACGTGCTGGACCCGGTGCGCGAGGCGCTAGGCGGCACGATCGGGCTGGACCCCTGCACGCTGCCCGAGAACCCCTGTGAGGCCACTGTGTTCTTCCACCCGCCGCAGGACGGTGCGGAGCTTCCGTGGCGCGCGGAGTCGATCTACTGCAACCCGCCGTATGGCAAGGCCCGAGAGCGATGGGTGAAGCGTTGCGTCGAGGTGGGAGATGCCGGCTCGCGCGTCGTGCTGTTGATCCCGGCCGCAATGGACACCCGGATCGTGCAAGACGCTCTCGCGTCGGCGGACAGCATCGTGTTCATCCGGGGCCGCGTGAAGTTCGGTGTGCTGCGCCCGAATCGTCGCCAGCAGGCCGCTTCGCACCCGTCGTGTCTGATCGGGTGGAACGTTGACCTGAAGCCGTGCGAGCACCTTGGCCGGCGTGTCGATCTGAAAGGCAGGTTGGCCGATGCCGCCTAGCGACCGCTTCGCTTCCTCTATCCCGATCCCCGATTTCGTCGTGGGTTTCGCGTACGACGACGGGACGTTCCGCTGCCGTCGCGAGCCGGCGCGATGCGTGGTGGGCAAGACGGTGCTCAAGGACTACGTGCCGCCCGGCGCACGGTGCTCTACCTGCCATGTAGAGCTGGCCCCTGCGGGTCTGGGGGATCGGTCGTCGTGAGTCTGAACGTCAACACGCGACCCGCTGTCGAGAACCCGACGACGCCGGAGGACTGGATCAACGACGAGACGGCCGCTGCCGCTCGTGCGCTCTGGGAGAAGAACCCGAAGGCGTCGCAGATCGAGTGCGCGTTGATCGCCGCGACGCACGCGATCCGGCCCATGCGTCGTCAGGTGTTGGAGTCGGTAGTAGAGGGCGGCGCGCAGCGGCTTCACGACGAGAGCGGCGCAAGGCCATTGAAGTGGGCGGACCGACCGGAGGGAGCAAAGGACTTCTGGCGGGCGAAGATGCGCCGGGCGCTCGGGATCGGAAACCGTATGGGCGAGCCGCTCGGGGTAGAGGGAGAGGGGACCTGATGGGGCTCTGGGCGATGCCTTACTCCGACCGGCCGGACGGCTCGAAGTCGATGGTGGTGCTGATCCAGCGCCGTGGCCAGCGCTGGCACGAGCTGTTCTGCTCCGGCCGCCGCGGCCACTACTACGAGGACGGGGGTTGCGAGCACACGGATGCGGTCCTGGCGGCCCTGACCGACTACGGGCAGCAGGTGACGAAGGTGAAGCCGTTCGGGCCGGAGGGCATCCCGCCGAAGAGGTTCGCTCGACGCCCTGCCGGAGAGGCACAGGATGGCTGACCGCTACTGGCGCTTCCTGACGTGGCTGGTCGGTGCGCTGTTGCTGCACATGGCAAAGCTCGCCGACCGTCGTAGCGATGTCCATGAGCTGCGGCATATCGGCGCCCAGATGGACGCCGGCGACACGACGGATTGCAAGCCGGGCGAGTGCCCGCATTGGCCGGCCGGCGAGGGTAGCGAGACACTCCGATGAGCGACACGCGGGCGGACATCTTCGCTTCGGTCAGGGCGCTGCGCGACCAGGCGGCGCACCTGGAGAGCATCGCGTCGCGTCTTCGGGATACGGCCAACGAGCTGGAGACGGAGTGCGCTGGCGACCTCGAGCTGTTGCGCGGCCAGGAGATCACGAACGCGGTTGCTGGCCTGCTTGATGATGGAGAGGCTCAGCACTACATCGCGATTCACGGGATTCTTCGGGGCGCGGGCATGATCGCGTCGGGTGTGGACCCGCAGGCGACGTTGCTCGCCGCTTTGAGTCGGGATGACCGGTTCGAGCCGGCGGGCCGCGGTGTGTATCGCTACGTCGCGGCGAGGGCGGTGAGCGCTGGTGGTTAGCTCTGCACAACTGCCGACTGGCAAGGAGCTGGACGCGATCTATGGCGCTGCGTTTCGCGATGCTCGGGACCGCAATCGCGACCCGACGCCGGCGCACTATGACGCCCTTACCGCAGTCGTTGAAGAGGTAGAGCCGTACATCCGAGAGCAGGCTAAGGAGGCAGCGGGTGACTGATCTCGATCGAGCGATCGCGTTCGCCACGGAGGCCCATAGCGGCCAGGTGGACAAGCTGGGGGAGCCGTATATCGATCATTGCCTTCGCGTCATGGATGCGGTGAGCGAGCCGGCGAAGCGGGTGGCGGTGTTGCACGACGTTGCCGAGGACTGCGGCTACTCGTTCGGCGCGATCCTGCACGCGACGAAGATCGACTCTGACGAGGTGCTGGCCCTTGACCTCTTGACCCGCGACTGGGCGCGCTGGCCGGCCTATGCGGACTACATCGCCCGCATCGCTGATCCGGGACGCGGCTACGAGGCAGCGGCCCCGATTGCGCGCGAGGTGAAGGTCGCGGACCTGCGGGACAACCTTGGCCGGTGGGTGCCGGAGTTGGGCGAAGACTTAAAGCAGCGTTATGAGCGGGCGTTGGAGCGGTTGACTAAGGAGAAGACGACGTGAGCGACGAGACGAAGATCAACGAGGTGCTGCAAGCGATCCACGACGCTGAGCAGGCTGGCGATCCGGCGACGACGTGGGACTTGGCTGAGCGTTGGAACACGCCCATCGGTGAGACGTCGACGCGCGTGTTCCCGACGCTGAATGCGGGCTACGCCGAATGCGACCTGGATGGCGGGGCGTTGACGTTGACTGATGCGGGCAGGGCCCGTATCGGTGTGACGGATGGAGGAGGTAGCGAATGAGCGACTTGCACGAGGCGGTGAACGCCGCGAACGAGGCGGCGACGGCTGAGCTGCGGCGACGGGGCTTTGAGCCTGAGGCGGTGGTCGTTCACGCAGCTATCGCGGGTGCTGCGGACGACCCGTTCAACTACGGGGTCGCTTCGATGCCCGAGCGTCCGTCGCTGACGCTGGCACGGTCGCTTCGGCAGTCGGCGGCGCAGATCGCGCAGCAGGCGGCGAGGGGAGCAGACCACGATGGCTAGAGCGAAGCACTTCCATTCGCCGCCGACGGCGCGTGTCGATCGCGGCAAGCTGGTCGTGTCGCGGGAGGTGCGCGAGAAGCTGTTCCGCGGCTCTGACGTGTTGCCGGACATCACGATCACGGGCACGGTGTCGTGTCCGATCAAGCCGCCGTACGAGTACGTGCTGTCGCCGAAGTTGAAGCTGGTCGTGACGGGCATCGGCAAGCACCCCCACGGGCATCACAACCTTGTCTATACGTTGCAGGATCGTCGGGACCCGGCCCGGATTCTTCGCCGGACGCCGGGCATCAGCAGCGAGGGCTTTGGCGCGATCCGGCGGTCGTTCAACGAGTTCGGTGAGCCTGGGGAGCCGACGGCTGGCGCGATCGAGCGGGCTGGCGAGGAGTCTTCGTACACAGGGGCTGGTTCGTCGCTGTCTGATGCTGGCGAGGCGGTGAACGCACACGATCAGGAGAGGTTGACGGCCATTGCCCGGAAGGAGCGCGTCAGTGAGCGCGAGCTCCGCCGCAAGTATCAGGGGCTTCTCGGTGCCGAGGCTCGAGCGAAGGAGTTCCTGAAGGAAGGGGCTCACCGTCGCGTCGATATGCGCAACGAGCGCCGGCTGCTCCACCGACTGTTGAGGCAGGGCAAGCCGATCGACAGCGTCGTGCAGGGCATGCAGCGGAAGCTCGATCGGGATGTTCAGCCGGTGAAGCGAAGGGCGGCGTAGTGGTTCCGTCCGCGCCACCGTTGACACTGCTGTCTACGTCCTCGGGTCAAGCCGCTCATAGTCCGGTGATCCCAGTCGCGGCGCCTAGCTGCTGCATGGGAAGGTTCGGCCGCGTAGCCCTCGGGAGGCGGGGTTAGCATGGTGCGGGTGAAGCGTCTCGCTTGTCTAATCCGTCGCCACGACTGGTCGCTGTCTGCCGTTTACCACGGCCGCGCCGCCGTGTGGCGGTGCGAGCGTTGCGGTGCGGAGTCTGTGACCAGTGCGGCGGGGGAGGCGTAGAGCCGTGGCTGAGCGGGTCTACCTAATCTTCGGCGGTCGCCAGTACTACCCGGAGGGCGGAACAGGCGATCTGATCGCCGACCCATTCAGTTCGGCTGATGCGGCTGCTGCACTCCGACATGGCGAGCGGGTGGCCGAGGACCACTTGAACCAGCAGGGGCCGAACGCCGGGGACTGGTGGGAGTTGGCCGAGATCATGCCTCGTCGAGTCCGTGTGATCGCACGCGGCTGGCGGCTTACGCCGGACGAGTTCGACCGCGAGGTGTTCGCTGCGGATGCCGACTGACTCTCCCATAGAGCCAGAGGGCCGCCATAACTGCCGCTGCTCACCAACACCGCTTGATCGGTCCGCCTATCACGGGCCGACGGTCAGTCTCGACGGCCGTCCGTTCCGGCGCTACCTCGATCACGTCGAGGCATGCGCGACGTTTCAGGACGATATGGAGCGCCTCCTCGATCCCGCGTCGGTGGCCCGGAAGGCTTTGGGTGAGTTTCATGCGTAGCCGTCTCGTCTTGTGGGGCTGGTGGCTCGAGGATCGCGGCTACGCCCAGTTCGGGATCGTCGTGGCCTTGCTGGTCGTCAGCTGGTACGGAGCGTTGACGGCGTGAGGGTGGCGAGCGGTGACCTGGATAGATGACCTTGCGGTGCTGACGGCGCATCAGCGCGCCCGGCAGATCGAGGATGCCCTGGTCAAGCACGACGTGGTCGCCGTCCCGGTCGTCGGCGATGAGTGCATCGTGTATCTCGTGCCGGGCTGGCGTGAGGCTCCGGTCCGCCGGGCGAAGATCGCCTGGTACCGGTTGCGTCGGCGTTTGTTCGTCGCCGGACGCTGAACTTTTCTGAGCGGTCACCATGCCTTTGCGGGTGGCGTACCGCTTCACCCTTCGCCGCGAGGCGATGACCGGGGTGGAACCCGAGAGGGGCTGCTAACCCCGTCGTCGCGGCCGCGTCGGCCGGCCGGGTCACTCCCGGCTTTGGATTGTGGATGCCGCTGGCGGTTAGCGAGAGACGCGCTCGCCCGCCACCCTTGCCCCTGGTAGCTCAGTCTGGACGAGAGCGCCCGCCTCCTAAGCGGGATGTCCTCGGTTCGCATCCGGGCCAGGGCATTCATTGCTCCTCGGCGTCCGGTCCCCTTGTGGGGCCGCACTGGCGGGGTATCGACCTTCGAGGCAGCGCGCGCCTTGGCCTCGTTGCTCTCCGTCCTCGCCGGGCTAGCTCAACTGGTAGAGCGCCTGCCTCGTAAGCAGGGGGTTCGAGGTTCGAGTCCTCGGCTCGGCTTGGACGCGCGAGCTGTTCTGCTTCGACCTGGAAGGGAGACGCCATGCAACGTCTGCTCGCTTGGCTGCTTCCTCTTGAGCCGTTCGGCTTCTACCTGGAGGTGAAGCGATGACGGCTTCGGCTGTGCTGTTCCCAACGTCTCCTGGTCGTGTCCCTTCGGGTCGTCCGTTGGAGGCTCGGCCGTGTCGGTGTGGCGATCAGCGCCTCTTCGACGGCTTCACCTGTACCCGTTGTGGCTACCACTTGCTGGCTCAGATCAGGGAGACGTGGGCGTTGGCCGCCCAGCGCATGAGTCGTTCCACCCAGCCGAACTCGTTGCCGGGCCGGTTGACGAAGGTGGCGACGTGAGCGACACCGCCGAGCTCACGGAGCGCGGTTGGCCACGTCCGATCATCGGCGGCTGGCCGATCGCGTGGGTGACGCCGCCCGATGCACTCAGCAAGACAAACCCGGACCGTCACGGCGAGGTCATCGTCAAGAAGCTTTGCCAGGTCTGCGGCGAGGGACACGGGCCGAACGACATCGCCTACGTCCTCGTCAAGGACAAGCCGCTGCCCGACGCAGACATCTCGTGGGCATGGGCGCAGGCTATGGACGATGGAGTCCTGCACGAGCGGTGCCTGCGTCTCGCGGTTGGTCGCTGCCCGAAGCTTAAGGCCCTCCGCGCGGCGGGTGAGCTGGCGATCATTGCCTGCCCCGCGCACGCGATTCGTTGTCGCGCGGATGGCGAAGAGGGCGGCCGCCTCATGGCAGATGGGGACCACTGCACGGTGCTCGATACTGAGGGCTTCTTGTCCTGATGCTGCTTCCGGCTCTCTTCCACTGGTCGCCGGCTGACCGCCGCACGGACATCCTGCGCGATGGCTTGAAGCCGTATGCGCCGCCGGCTGTGAGCGGTGGTGGCGAGATGTCCGCTATCGCTTGGCCGTATCTGTGCTTCGGCACGACCCCTCAGGCAGCGTGGCGCTACTCGGGCGACCTGGACTACAACCATCTGGACGACGTCGAGTGGGACCTGTGGCAGGTGTCGCTGTCGGACACGGACGAGGTCCACATCCGCCCAGACTTCGGCAACGCGGTCAAGGAGGTGCGGGTCCACAACGCGATCCCTGCCGATCGTGTGTGGTGGGTCGCTCGACGGTCGGGCCTCGTCGCCCGTTGCGAGCACGGGGCGGAGATGCCTGCTGATTGTCCTGCCGACTGCTTCCCCAAGGTGTGAAGGCGCTTGCCGTTCATACCTGTCCTGTCTACGACCGGCCGGGTGCGCTGCCTCACATCGGCTTCGAGCCTTACCTGCCTGATCTTCCTGTTGCTGGCTGGTGCAACGTGCTCGAGGTCGTGATCGCAGGCTGTTGCTTGGGCCAGATGCGGCGCTTGGGTCTGACGACAGGGCTGAGTGAGCTAGCGCTGCCCTGCCGAATGCGACGGGTGGCTCGTCTGGCTGCTGGTCGCTGGGTAGTGGGTCAGTTTGACCAAAGTGACCCACTACCGGTCGCTGAGCTTCGCACCGAGCAGCTTGCCTATGGCTAGTAGCCCGTGTAGCTGAGCGCATTGGATCTCGTCCTCACCCATAGGCTCGGGATCTAGCTGGGCCGCGCGTCCGTCACCTCGCGCTTGCACGTTCGCGAGGACGCTTGCTACCTGTTTGAGGTGATCGCTTGCGCTCATCTCAAGGTTGTCAGCACCGTAGCCGGCGACCATGTGCCTGAACTCGGTCGCCTTGGCGCCCTCGCCATCGAGCATCTAACGCCTCCTGTGTCGGACCAGTAAGGCGGTGAGCGTAACCCATGCCTGTCGGTCGACCGACCACCACCGAACGCGGCTACGGACACGCCCACCAGCGGCTACGGAAGCGCTGGGCACCCAAGGTTGCGACGGGCACGGTGTGCTGCTGGCGCTGCCTAGCGAACGGCAAGCCTGAGACCGAGGCGCTGATCGCGCCGGATGACGAGTGGGATCTCGGCCACGACGACCGGGACCGCAACGTGTACCGCGGCCCGGAGCATCGCCGATGCAACCGAGGCACTGCGGCACACCGCCCGCCTCGAAAGCGCCCGCCGGAACCACATCCTGGCCTGCTCAACGCCTGACGGGTGGGGGGAGGCCCCCCATAGCACATATCGCAAATGGCCGAGGGGTTAGCGGCAGAGACCTTGTACGAGTTTTGAAGTCTGTTGCCCAGGCGCCCCGAAGGGGGCTCTGGCCGACCGAGAGGAGGCCCGAATGGGCTCTCGCGGACCAGTACCCAAGCGTTCGACGCAACGTCGTCGGCGCAACAAGGATGAGGAGCCCGAGTCGGCTCCCGCGACGGCGCCGACGGTAGCGATCCCGGCGGCCAGCGAGCATTGGCATGAGTCGGCGACCCGTTGGTACGAGTCGCTCGCCGAGTCCGGGCAGGCGCAGTTCTTCGAGCCGTCGGATTGGGCGGCGGCGCAGATCGTGGCGGGTCAGCTATCGGAGTTCCTGACGGCCTCGAAGCGCTCGGCGATGATGTTTTCCCACCTGTGGTCGGCTATGACCGACCTCCTCACTACCGAAGGTGCTCGCCGGCGCCTGAAGATCGAGATCGACCGCGATCAGCCGTCGGTGGATGATGGTGAGGCCGCGACGGTTGCGAGGCTGAATGACTACCGCAGCCGGTCCGCCGGCTGACCGGCTCTCGACGCTTCCGCCGGGTGAACCGAAGCTGACGCTTGGCTGGTACGCGGCGGCGTGGGCGACGGGACAGCTGCCTGAGTTCAGCGGGCTAGTCCAGCCGAATGGGCCGAAGGCGCGGAAGCCGTTCGAGTTCACTCCAGGCCAGTTGCGCTTTCTGCTCTGGTGGTACGCGCTCGACGACAACGGCCGATGGCTGTTCAACCACGGGGTCCGCCGGCTCGCGAAGGGGTCGGGCAAGTCGCCGTTCGCGGCGGTCCTGTCGCTGATCGAGTTTTGCGGCCCGGTGCGGCTCAAGGACTTCGACGAGCGGTATCCCGGCGGCTGTGTCGGTCAGCAGGTCGACATGCCTCTTGTCCAGATCGCTGCGACTGCCGAGTCTCAGACGGCGAACACGATGCGCATGGTCCGTGCGTTCGCTTCGAAGGGTTCCGCGATCGTCGAGACCTACAAGCTCGACCCGGGCAAGACGAGGTACTACAAGCTGCCCGAGGGGACGCTTGAGGTCATCACTTCGTCTGCGACCGCAGCGGAGGGTAGCGAGGGCTCGTTCATCGTTGGTGACGAGACTGAGCACTGGAAGCCAGCGAACGGCGGGGTTGAGCTCGCGTCCACGCTCGAGGACAACCTCGCGAAGTCGGGCTCTCGACTGCTTGAGACCTCGAACGCATGGGTGCCAGGGCTTGAGTCGGTCGCCGAGAGTTCGTGGGAAGCGTGGCTCGCCCAGGAGGAGGGGCGCACCCGCGGCAAGACGAAGATTCTTTACGACGCGACGATCGCGCCGCCGGACACCGAGATGTCCGACCCGGACTCGTTGCGCGCTGCGCTGGAGCACGTCTACGCCGACTGTCCGTGGGCTGACGTTGAGGTTCTCATGGAGCGCATCTGGTCGCCGAAGTCGCGGCCGGACGACTCCAAGCGGAAGTACCTCAACTGGCCGACGGCCGCCGAGGATTCGTGGGTTGCGCCGGAGGAATGGAACCGGCTCGCCGACCCTGACCATGTCGTGCCGAAGAAGGCCGAGATCGTGTTGTTCTTCGACGGGTCGAAGTCGCGTGACGGGACGGCGCTGATCGGCTGCGAGGTCGAGACCGGCCACGTTTTCACTCTGGGGGTCTGGGAGCCCGACCCAAACGACGATCTCGAGACGGTCGATGTCTTCGATGTCGACCGTGCCGTTCAGTTGGCGTTCGAGAACTACCGCGTCTGCGCGTTCTTCGCCGACGTGCGTGAGTGGGAGTCCTTCGCGCTCACCGAATGGCCGACGCGATACAAGCATCGGCTTCGGCTGATGGCGGTCCCGAAAGGCAAGCCGCCCCAGCCGATCGCGTGGGACATGCGCGGCCACCGGGTCGAGTTCGCCAAGGCCGCCGAGGCGTGCCACGAGGAGATCACCGCCAAGCGCGAGGTCGACGGCGAAACCCTGTACGGCGAGTTCACTCACGATGGCGACTCGCGCACCGCGCGCCACGTCGCCAACTGTCGCCGCCGACCCACAGGGCTGTACGTGTCGGTCGGTAAGGAGTCGCCGGACTCGCCGCTAAAGATTGATGCCGGTGTGTGCGTCATCGGCGCCCGGATGGTGCGTCGGCTCTACCTCGGCACGCGCAAGCGGCAGCGGACCCGCAAGTCGAAGGCCGTGTTCGCTGGATGAGAGAGGAGGTGTTCGATGCTCAAGCCCGCCGCTGCGATAGAGCAGGTCAAGCGCCTCCACTCGATTCACCTCAACGAGCGCGCGTCGTTCGACCTCGCACGCCAGTACTTCAAGGGGGTGCAGGCCCGCCCCGCCGCGATTCCCTCTGGGTCGCCCCGAGAGGTTCAGGTGATGGCGCAGAGCTCGCGGGTCAACGTCGTCCAGATCATCGTCAACTCGCTCGTGCAGTCCATGTTCGTCAGCGGGTTTCGGGCAAGGCGGGAAGCCGACAACGCCGACGTGTGGAAGATCTGGCAGGCGAACCGGCTAGACGCGCGGCAGACCGCAATCCACCGGGCCGTCTTTCAGTACGGCGTGGCGTACGCGACGGTGCTTTCCGGGAAGCCCGAGCCCGTCATCCGCGGCAAGTCGCCACGAAGCATGACGACGCTCTACGGCGAAGACCCCGACTGGCCGATGTGGGCGCTCGAGCGGTGCGGCAACGGGCTGTGGCGCCTCTACGACGATGAGGCGACCTACTACGTCGAGCTGGAGAACGAGACGGACAAGGGCTCGTTCATCTCGGCCGCAGAACACGGCCTCGGGGTGTGTCCCGTCGTCCGGTATCTCGATGAGGACGACCTCGACGCCGACGATGAGGTCGAGTCCGCCGACAAAGCCCGCGGCGGGGTGCGCCCACCGCTTCGTGGTCAGGTAACTCCGACGATGTCGGTACAGGACCAGATCGACATGACGACATTCGATCTCCAGGTCGCCCAGCACTTCGGGGCGTTCCGGCAGCGGTACATCATCGGCTGGACCGCGTCGAGCGAGGAGGAGCTGCTGAAGGCGGCCGCTTCACGCATATGGACCTTCAAGGGGGACCCCGACGACGATGACGGCCCCGGACCCGGCGACGACGAGCCCAAGATCGAGCTCGGCGAGTTCGGGCAGACAGACCTGAAGGGATACCTGGAGTCTCGCGAGGCGTCACTTCGCCACGCCGCGACCCTGTCCCAGACGCCGGCCCACGAGCTCACGGGGCAGCTGATCAACATGGGCGCGGAGGCGCTCGCGGCGGCCGAGAAGGGGCGAGACCGCAAGGTCGACGAGCGTCAAACCGTCACCGGCGAGTCGCACGAGCAGGTGCTCTGGCTGTCCGGTCGCGCAAAAGGTGTCGAAGTGCCCGCCGACGCGCAAGTTCGGTGGAAGGACACCTCGGCGATGTCGTTCGCGGCACGGGTCGACGGTCTCGGCAAGATGGCCACGATGCTCGAGATTCCGGTCGAGGCGCTCTGGGAGCGCGTCCCGGACGTGAGCGACCAAGACCTCGCCCTGTGGAAGCAGGCGCGCGACGCCGGGAGTTCCTTCCAGCAGTACGCCGAGCTGCTCGAGCGCCAGGCCGCCTGAGTCGTGGCGACCACCGTCCAGGGCGACGGACTGACCGTCCAGCACCGCCGCGCCCAGAACCAGTTGAGCGCCAGGATGCAACTCGACTGGCTGCGGCTCTGGCCCATCTGGGACGAGGACGACCCCGCAACGTTCCGCCAGCTCGTAGACGCGACCCTCACGCTGCTCGTCGTCGGCTACGGCCTCTCCAGGCAGCTAGCAGCCTCCTACTACCAGGCATTCAGGTTCGCCGAGGAGATCTCTGGCGACTTTGCGCCAGCCCTCGCGCCTGACCTCGATCGCGGTCGCGCCGCCGGCACCCTGTACAAGGTCGGGCTAGAGATGCATCGCGACGCGCTGCGGTCTGGGCGGGCTGTTGCGGACGCGCGCGAGCAGTCGCTTCTGCGCATGTCCGGCAGCGTGTCCCGGCAGGTGCTTGAGGGTGGCCGCGAGACGGTCGTCGCGTCTACGCGCGCCGACCCGCAAGCGCGCGGGTGGGCCAGGATCGCCGGCCCCAACTGCTGCGCCTTCTGCGCCATGCTGGCCGGTCGCGGACCGACCTACAAGTCCGCCCAGACCGCGAGCTTCAAGGCGCACGATGCGTGCGCGTGCGGCATCGAGCCGGCCTTCGCCGGCTACCAGATGCCCGCCCAGTCGTCCGAGTACAAGCGCCTCTACAACCAGGCGCTCACCGAGGCACGCGCCAGCGGCGACTACGACCGCGGCACTTCGAACGACTCGCTCAACGCTTTCCGCCGGCTGCTGAACCGCCACTAAGGCCCGCAGCCGCCAGAAGCCGCCCCGAACAGGGCGGGCCCGTAACCGGCGCCGAACGGCGCCCGACTCAAGGAGGCCGAATGGCCGACGAGGAGACCACGACCGACGAGACGGTCGAGGAGAACGAGACCACCGAGGAGACGAACGTCACCGAGGAGGAGAACGAGACCACGTCCGAGCAGGAGACCGAAAAGGTCACCAGCGACGACGACTGGAAGACCAAGGCTCGAAAGCACGAGAACTCGGCGAAGGCCCTGCTCAAGCGTGCGGAGGCGGCCGAGGCCGAGAACAAGAAGCACGAGGACGCCAACAAGACCGAGGGCCAGAAGCTCGCGGAGGCGAAGACGTCCGCCGAGCAGCGTGCCACCACGGCCGAGGGAGACCTCGCCCGACTGCGCGTCGCTCTCAGCAAGGGCCTCACCGGCGACAAGGCGTTGGCGCTCGCCAAGCGTCTCGTCGGTGAGACCGAGGAGGAGCTCGCGGCTGATGCCGACGAGCTGATCGCGTCGTTCGCCGAGGAGAACACGGAGTCCGCCGAGGACGACGACGCGAAGGCGCGTCGTCCGAGGGAGCGGCTGCGCCCCGGCGGCGTGCCCGGGGCCGAGCCGGACGAGACGGACCCCAGAAAGCTCGCCGAGCAGGTCTCGAGCGACTGGTAGCACCCTCCGCACGACCCCAAGACACGGTGGTCATCGCGGCGGTTCATCCAACCCTGAATCACAGGAGGTACCACCGTGTCGACGTTCCTCAAGGCAGAGAAGATCGTCGCCCAGGGACTCGGGTTGCTTCAGCGCGAGCTGATCCTCCCGCGTCTCACCGTCCGCTACGGCGCGGCCGACTTCGTGGGCGCCAAGAACGACACCGTCAACATCCGCATCCCCTCGATCCTGAAGGGACGCGAGTACGAGTGGCGTACCCGCAACACCTCGATCACGACCGATGATCTCGACGAGTACACCGTCGCGATCGCGCTGAACAAGCACCCGTACAACGCGGTCAGGATTACCGACGAGGAGTTGACCCTCGACATCCAGTCGTGGGGCGAGCAGGTCGCCCGTCCGCAGATCCGTGCGGTCGCCGAGCTGCTCGAGGGCTACATCGCAACGGCGATGGAGGACGCGAACTACCGCCACGATGTGCCGTTCGTCGAGGGCGACGGCGGCGCGGACGACCGGGCGTTCTACCAGGCGGCAATCGCCGCCCGGAAGCACCTCAACCAGGAGAACGTCCCGGCCGCGGGTCGCAAGATCGTTCTCGGCGCCAACGTCGAGGAGGCGGCGCTCAACTCGCCGCACCTCATCAAGGCGAACGAGGCCGACAGCGACGACGTACTCCGCAACGCGGTCATCGGCCGTATCGCCGGGTTCGAAGTGATCGGCAACGTGAATTCCGTCGATCCCGACTTCGCGGTCGCGATGCACCCGACGGCGTTCGCGTTCGGCAACGTCGCCCCGAAGGTGCCGGACGGCGTGTCGGCCGGCGCGACCCTGACGTTCGACTCCCTGGCCATGCGCTGGATCAGGGACTACGAGTCGGAGAAGCTCCGCGATCGGTCGGTCTACTCGGCATTCGCCGGGGCGGCGTCGGTCGAGGACGGCCGCGACCTGACCTCCGAGGTCGGCGACGGCTTCGGCGAGCTGACGGACGAGAACGTCCGCGCGGTGAAGATCGACTTCACCCCGGCGGGCAGCTAGCCGAGGCGAACCACAGGCACCAGGCGGGGGAGGGCGTTGAGCCCTCCCCCGCCGCCTGGGGAACCGACGAGATGGCCTTCGCCACCATCGAAGACTTCGAGGCCCCTCACGGGGCGCTCGGTGACACCGACAAGGGTGTCGTCGAGGCACGGCTTGACGACGCCTCCACGCTCATCCTGAGCGAGGCCGCCGAGTCCACAAAGGAGTGGGTTACCGGCGGCGACGATCCGCCAGCGGCGGTCAAGCTGGTCTGTATCCAGGTCGCCTACCGCGCCTGGCGCAACCCCGACGGGATCGCCCGCCAACAGCTCGGCGAGCACGCGGTCACCTACCGCGGCGACGACCAGCCCGACGCGATCTACCTCACCCGCAACGAGCGTCGGATCATCCGCAGGGCCGCCCGGGCCGCCAGCGAGCCCCGCCTGACATCCATCGGGCTCGTCTCGCCACACCCCTTCAGCAACGGGACCGAGATCAGCCCGCTCGACTTCTACCCGGACGGACTCGACGGCGAGGGGTCGTGACGGTCCCGCGTGTTGTGCATCGCCTCTGGCTCGGTGGGCTGGAGCCGGAGTGGTGCCAGCCGTTCGCCGACACCTGGCGCCAGCCGGGCTGGGAGCTGCGGCAGTGGACCGACGACAACGTCGGCGAGTTGTTCCCGCTCGTCAACCAGGACGTCTACGACCGCGCTGAGCAGATCGCGCCCGACCATGTCGGGCAGCTCCGTTCAGACGTGCTGCGCTACGAGATCCTGCACCGCCACGGGGGCGTGTGGGTCGATACCGACTTTGAGTGCCTCAAGCCGATCGACGGTCTGCTCGAAGGGGTTGAGTGCTTCGCCGCGTGGGAAGAGCCGCGTCGGTGGATCGCCAACGGGTTCATGGGTGCCGTGCCCGGCCACCCGTTCCTCGAGCGGCTGATCGACGATCTGGCGGCGAACGTCGAACGCCACCAGGGATTCAAGCCGAACAAGCTCACCGGCCCGCAGTTTTTCACCCGCCAATGGCTACAGCACGGCCGCGGGGTGACCATCCTCGACCGCGACCTCGTCTACCCGTTCGGGTGGCGGGAGGCGGGCGACTTCACACCCGGCACGTTTGACCCCGCCGAGCGGTGGCCGGACGCGCTGGCAGTGCATTGGTGGGCCAACAAGCGCAGAGAGCGAGGCATCCCGTGCAGTTGACGATCGAGGCGCACGACGCCAGCTACAAGATCAACGACCCCGGCGGCATCATCGGGAACTGCCTAAACGCAGGCAGCCCCTACGAGCGCAAGGTGCTCGAGCGGATCTACCGGGCCGGCCTTACCGGTACGGCCATCGACGCGGGTGCCGGCATCGGCAACCACACCCTGTGGCTTGCCGCCGTCTGCGGACTGCGAGTGATCGCTGTCGAGCCGCTCGACCACCTTCGCCTTGCCGAGAACGTCGCGCTGAACCCCGACCTCGACATCGAGGTGTGGCCTTGGGCGCTCGGCGATCGGCTCTACACCGGCCACGTCACAGGCGCCCCCGCGCACGTCATCGGCGACAGCTTCCCCGAAGACGGGGTTCGCATCCGCCGCCTCGACGACGCGGCCGTAGAGAACGTGTCGTTGCTCAAAATCGACGTGGAGGGAATGGAAGCGGAAGTGCTCCGCGGTGGGCTGGAGACGATCCGGCGCGACCGGCCGCTCATCTTCGCCGAGGCGATCGACAGCGCCGCCCGCGAGTCCGTCGCGGCCATCCTTGAGCCGCTCGGCTACCAACACGTCAAGACCTACGGCGCCACGCCCCTCCTGGAGTGGCTGCCGTGACCCGCCTGTCCGTCGCGCTCATGTGCCACCCGAGCCGCAAACGGTTCGTCGACGAACTCGCCGAGCAGCTACCCGAAGCTGAGATCGTCTGGGACGAGCGCAACGACCGCTGGCACACAGGGTCGCGCGCGCTGCTCGCCCACGACCCATCGGCCGACTTTCATCTCGTCGTCCAAGACGACGTGATCCTCGGCCGCAACCTTGTCGCCGGAGCCACCGCGGCGGCCGCCGCCACAGACGGCAAGCGACCCATCGCCCTCTATACCGGCAAGGTCCGGCCGAAGAGCGAGCTCGTAACGCCGCTCATAGAGCGCGCCCAGAGGATCGGCTCCCCTTGGCTAGAGATGCCCGGCCCGTGGTGGGGGCCAGGGCTCATCATCCCGACCGCCCACATCGTCGACATCGTCGAGTGGTGGGAGCGACAGACGCTGAAGGTCCAGCGAAGCGTGAAGAACTACGACCGCCGCATCGAAACGTTCTACACGTTCGAGCGCGACGGAATGGACTGCTGGTACACGCTGCCGTCGCTAGTCGAGCATCGCGGCGTCGACAAAAACCCGTCGCTGGTCGAAGGCCGCACCGGCAATCGGCATGCGCACACCTTTATCGGCGACGCCGACCCGTGCGCGATCGACTGGACGCGACGACCTGTGCGCTTGGACGACCCCATCGTCTACCACCATCGCAACACCGGCCGTGTCCGCACGGTCAAAGCCGGCTCCGCCCAGGCCCGGCAGATGCACCGTCACCGCAACTGGATCGAGGAGGCACCCGATGCCGACATTCCGCTCGCCGCGTAACCCCAACTTCTGGCTGAAGCCGACTCGTCTCGGACGGAAGCTCCAGTTCAAGGACGGCGCCTACGAGACCGACGACCCCGACGAGATCGCGATCCTGCGACGCAACCAAAACGTCACCGAGGACAAGGGGACCAGCGAGCGGACCGGCGAGTTCCACCGCGGCGGCATCGTCCCGAACGGCGGCTCAGGGGTAGCAACCATCGTTGGTCCCGAGAGCATCCTGTCGCCAGCGCAGGCGATCAAGGATGTCGCCGTCGATGTCCGTGACGAGGTCGCGGACGATGCGCTCCCCGCCCTCGACACCCTGATCGGCCTCGCGGACAGGCTCGAAGAGAGCGGCCTGTCGAACCGCGAGCTGCGCGAGCACGCTGAGACGCTCGGGATCGACATCCCGGACCGGGCGGGCAAGCGGGTGCTCCTGGACGCTATACGCGCCGCCGAGCATGACGCGGCCGACGACTTCGACCCGAACGACCCCGACGGCTCCTAACCCCGGTGACCGCCGCCCGCCTCATCAATCAGCCTTGCGTACTGCTACTCCGCACGGCCGGCGGCGAGGACGCACACGGCAACCCGACAGCGGGCGAGCCGAAGCGAGTCGACTGGTACTGCGAGCTACAGCAGCTCAAGCGTTCCGAGCCGGCCGCCGAGGGCGAGACCTCGGACACCGTCTGGGACCTGTTCCTCCGCCCGGAGATCGTTGATGAGCCCGACGAGCCCGTCGAGGTAGGGACCGGAGACGCCATCGAGATCACCGGCCGGGTCTACGAGTTCACCGGAGACCCCTGGGATGTCCGCAGCCCGTTTAACGGGCGCGTATCCCACATCGAGGCGACCGTCCGCCGCGTCAACGGGGCGGTAAGGGAGGCGGGTTCCTGATGGTGCCCGACGCCGAGTCCGTGATCGTCGCCTACCTGCGCGACGAAGCATTCCGGGCGAGCACCGCTACCCCCGACGATCGCGAAGACCCGTGGGTTCGCGTGACGCTACTCGACGACCCACCGACCGACGGAGGGGTCACCGACCACCACATCGAGGCGTTCCTCCAGATCGATTGCTACGCCGGCACCGCCGAGAACTCGTCCGTCGTCGCGAGCGGCCTGTCGATTGACGTACGGGAGGCGCTACGCACGATGAAAAACGCCGTGCTCGACGACGCGGTAGTGACAGGCGCCCGTTCCTCGCGCGCGCACATCCCCGACACCGCCATTGGCGAGGCCGCCCTCGAGCGCTACATCATCTCCGCGACGGTGTGGATGCGCGGCAAGTGATCCGCTATCGCGCCGAACCCGGATGGGAAGAGAAGCTGCGCGCGCAAGCGTTGCCGGACATGACCAAGCGCGCGGAGATCGTCGCCGCTCACGTCAACCGCACCCAAGAGGGCAAGTTCATGGCCCAGAAGGGCATCTGGCCCGTCGTCGTGCGTGTCCGTCACGGACGGGTGTTTGTTTACAACACCAAGCGCGGCTGGCACCTCCAGGAGTTCGGCTCGACGCGCAACGTTATCCAGGCGCCGCTACGCCGCGGCGTCCTCGAAGCCGGCCTGCGCTTCTCACCTGCCCCACCGCCCGGCGTCTAACCACCTTCACCACGTAGCACCCGCGCCACGGCGCGGACCCTTGCCGCCTGCAGGGCGGCCCATACGCATCAATCAACCGCCCTGCAAGGGGCAGGAGGAACGCCTCATGGCTCAGAACGCCAGTGAGTTGCAGTACGCCACCGATGGCGACATCCTGGTCGCCCCCTACGGCACCGCTCTGCCTGAGACCATCTCGGACGAGCTCGATCCCGCATTCGTCAACCTCGGCTACGCGACCACCGATGGTGTCACCGAGAACACCGGGCAGGAGGTCACCGAGACCGACGCGTGGCAGTCCCCGACACCCATCGACCGAAAGGTACTCAAGCGCCTCAAGGGTATCGCGGCCACCCTGCTCCAAACCAACCGCGAGAACTACAAGATCGCGTTCGGCGGAGGCGAGTGGGCCGAGACCGCCCCGGGCGAGTACGAGTACACACCGCCGGCCGACACGGCTGGGCTCCCCGAGTACGTGGTGATCGTCGAGGTCCGCGACGAGGACATCCACGACCGGATCATCCTCAAGCGCGCCACGATGGGCGAGGAGATCGAGGTCCAGCGCGTCCGCGACAAGGCGGCCCAGTACCCGCTGAAGTTCGACGCCCTGACCCCGGACGGGGAGAGCACCGCGTGGGGCTTCCAGTCCGACAACCCGGCGTTCGCTGAGGCGGGCTCCTAATGGCCGCGACCACCACGACCCGGAAGGCGGCCCCGAAGAAGGGGGCCGCCGCACGGGCCGCGACGACAGAGCAAAAGGTCGCCACCAAGAAGATCAAGGCGGCCGGCCTCACGTTCACCATCCCCGCCGAGATGCCGGGCATCCTGCTCCTGCACTTCGGCGACATGGAGGGCGGCAAGATGATCTCGCCCGTCCAAGATGTCCTCAAGGACACGCTCGGCGAGAACCAGTACGCCGGCCTGGTCGCCTCGATCCGCGAGCAAAAGCTCAACGGCCAGCAGGTCGGTGACCTCCTCGGGTCGCTGACCGAGCAGATCACCGAGGCGTACGGGCTGACTGAGGGGGAATAGCCAGCCTCGCCCACGTTTTCACCGAGAGGTGGAATGAGGCCGAGGCCGACTTCCAGAGGTACTACGGGCTCGACCTTCGGGACGAGTTCGACACGGCTGGATGCCGGCGCCTGTGGGCACTGGTATCCGGCCTTCCGCCCGACGCGGCGATCCACCGCGGCGAGGGGCTAACGCCCGACGACGTCCAGCGTCAGATCCTCACCCAGATCAGCGGTTGGGGCGCGGCGAACTACACCGCGCTACTTCGACTGGGCGGCCAGAAGATCAAGCTGTTCGCGCCGCCTGGCATCTGGGACATCGAGGCGCCCGGCGAGGAAGCACCAGAGCCGCCCCCCATGACCGCCGAGGAGCGCTCGCTCCAACGCGCGCGGGCGTTCACCGGCTGAGCCCTGAAGGGGGTGAGCACGCATGGCAGCAGGAACGAAGGTCGGGACGGGATACGTCGCGATCGAGCCGGACTTTTCCGGCTTCCAAGAGGAGATCGAGCGTGCTCTACGCCGCCGGTTCTCGAAAGTCGGCGACGACGCTGGCCGGGACTTCTCGGCAGGCATCACCCGTCGTTTGCGCAACCAGCGGGACGGGTTCGGCCTCGGCGCCGTGCTCGCCCCGCTGGTCAAGCGCTTCGAGAAGGCCGGCGACCAGGCCGGCAAGGTTCTCGCCGACAGGATCGGCAAGGGCGCTGGACGCGCGAAGGGCGACACCTTCGGCCTCGCCGCCGCGATAGCCCAGGTCGAGAAGAACTCGACTGCCGCTGCCCGAAACCTCCAGGGCCTCGAGCGCGACATGTTCGGCATCGGCCGAGCGGCGAAAACGTCCGGCCGGAACCTAATCAGCGCGCGCACCTCGCTAGGCGCATGGCACACCGAGGCAGGGACCGGCTCTCGCGTCACCCGCACCTTGGCTGGCCGCCTTGGCGGCCTGAGCTCGCGGCTGCGAGAGGTCACGTCAGGCGCTCGTTCAGCGGCTGGCGGCTTCGGCGGCATGAACGGAGCGATGGCGCGCGTCAACCGCGGCGCCCAGTTCTTCCGCAACATCACCCGCCTGCTCCGCTTCCCGGCGCTAATCACCGGGCTCGGGCTTCTCACCCAAGGCCTAGCTGCGCTCGCCGCCGGATTCGTGGCCGCCGGCTCGTCGATCGGCACACTCGCCGGCGGGCTCGTAGCACTCCCCGCCCTCGCGGCCACCGCCGCCCAGGCATTCGGCGCGCTAAAGCTCGCCACCGCCGGAATCGGCGACACCATCAAGGCCGCCCTCGACGCCCAGGTCAAAGGCGGCTCGCAGGCCGTCGACACGATGGGCCAGCAGCGCGCAGCAGCGGACCGCGTCGCAGACGCCGAGTTCTCGCTTGCCGACGCTCAGCGCCAAACGAAGATCACTCAGGACGATCTCACCGCCGCGCGGAAAGACGCGCGTCGAGAGCTAGAGGACATGGCCCTCGCCGCTGAGCGCACGGGCTCGGTTGAGGAAGAGGGAGCGCTGCGACTCCGTCAGCTCCGCGAGCAGCTTCTCGAGACGGCGCTCGACCCCGACTCGACCGAGCTCGACATCCGGCTCGACGAGAACGCGCTCAAGCAGGCGCAACTCGACCTCAAACAGACCCGCATCGAGGCCAAGCGCACCCGCGCCGACTACAAGGACGCCGCCGACGAAGGCGTCAAGGGAATGCCAGCGATCGTCGCGGCCCGTCGCGCCGAGGCCGACGCATCGCGTGCAGAGACCGCCGCCCAACGCGACCTACAGCGCGCCGTGGAGGCCAGCACCGAGCAGATGGGCGCCCAGGGCGCCGCCGCCGACAAGCTCGCCGAAGAGATGGGCCAGCTCCCACCGGCCGCCCAGGCATTCGTCCGCCAGATCATCTCCCTCAAGCCGAAACTCGACCAGCTCCGCGCAACCGCCGCATCAGGCCTGTTCCCCGGCGTCTCCCAAGGCCTACGCAGCGTCATGGGCAACTTCGGGGTCGTCAACCGCATCGTCGGGCAGACCTCCACCGCTTTCGGGGGGCTAGCCGCCAAGGCTGGCGAAGCGCTCGGCGGCAAGGAGTGGGGCCGAGACCTCCAGCTCATCGGCCGCCAGAACGTCCGAACGATCAACCAGATGGGCGCCGCCGGCGGCAACCTCGCCGACACCTTCCGGCACCTTCTCGTCGCCGCCCGGCCGTTCGTGAACTGGCTCGGCAAGGGCACCGTCGCCCTCACCGGATGGATCAAGACAGAGGCGAAGGCCGGACGTGAATCGGGCCGCCTCGCCGCGTTCTTCGACCGCACCAAGCAGACCATGCAGCTCCTCGGCCCGATCCTCAAAGGGGTCGGCGGCGCGTTCCTCAACATCGGGAAGGCCGCACGGCCGCTCGGCAACGAGATCCTCGGTGCCCTCGGGCGCGCAGCAGAAGGATGGCGCAAGTGGACCGGCTCCGTTCAGGGACAAAACAGCCTCCGCAAATACTTCGCCGACGCCAAGCCCGCCATCTTCGAGATGGGCCGCCTCCTCCGAGACGTAACGAAGGCGTTCTTCGAAATCGGCAACCAGCCCGGCGCCGCGCCACTCATCAAACAGGTGCGGACCCAGCTCCTCCCGGCACTAACCGATGTCGTGCGCACCCTCACCGGCGCGCTCGGGCAGGCGCTCGTCTCGACGTTCACCAGCGTCGTCAAGCTGGTTGAGCAGCTCTCCAAGGTCAACGGGCCGCTCGTCACCATCGTCAAGGGCGTAGGTGCTCTCGCCGCCGGGCTCGCGTTCGCCATCGACAAGATCCCAGGCGTCGACATTCTCGTCTCAGGAATCCTCGGTGCCGTCGTAGCCATCAAGGCATGGACAGTCGCGCAACGACTGCTGAACGTCGCGATGTCCCTGAACCCGATCGGGGCCGTGGTCGTTGCCCTCGCCGGGCTCGGGTTCGCGCTCTACACCGCATGGACGAAATCCGAGACGTTCCGCAAAATCGTCACCGGCGCTTTCGACGCCGTCGTGTCCGCCGGCAAGTTCCTCGCCGACAAGTACCTCGGCTACATCACCACCATCCTCGGTGGGTTCTCCTCCCTCGTCTCGGCGGGCTCCAAGTTGCCGTTCGTCGGCGGCAAATTCAAGGGGCTCGCCGGAGCGATCGACAGCGCCCGCGACGAGATAGACGGCTTCCGCGAAAGCCTGCGTGGCGGCAACCGCGACGCTTCCAGGACCGCCGGGCTGAAGGCCCAGCAGACCGAAGTCGACCGGCTCAAGAACAAGCTAGGCGGATTGAAGAAGGGCACCCGCGAGTACAAGGAGACCGCGGAGAGGCTCCGCGCGAAGTCAGTTGAGCTGAAGAAGGCGCTTGAGGACATCAAGCCCGCTGCCGGCAAGGCCGGAAGCGGCATCAACACCCTCAAGGGCAATGTTGGGAACCTCGGCGGCGGGATGGGCACCGTCGCCGAGTACACCCAGAGCGAGCTCAACAAGATCCTGCGCGAGTTCGGCGCCAAGCCGATCAAGCACAAGGCAAAGCCGTTCCCGAAGCTCGTGCCCCTGCAGCAGTTGAAACGGCAGCGTGGTGGCCCGATCAACGTTGGTGCTCCGTCAGGGGATTCGGTCCCGGCACTGCTTGAGCGCGACGAGTACGTGCTCAATCGCAAGGCCGTGAAGACGGTCGGTCGCGCGACGCTCGATGCAATCAACTTCGGCATGGCGCCGCGCTTCCAGAAGGGCGGCGCAGTCGGCGACATCGGCGGACTCTCGCCCGGCGCGTTGAAGCTCGCGGCCATTCTCGGCAACCGCTACGGCCAGACCGTCAGCTCCGGCCGACGCGCCGGCGACACCGACAGCATCCACTCCACCGGCAACGCAATCGACACAACGGGCGGCGACTGGCGCGGAGCGGCCCGCTACGTCAACAGCATCGGCCCGTCGCTACTCGAGGGGATCTACAACCCGGCGGTCTTCGGCGGCCCGCCCGTGTCATGGGATAGCGGCCAGCAGGTTCCCCACGGCTTCTGGGATGCCGACTGGGGCAGGCACATGGACCACATCCACTCTGCGGTCGGCGCTTCCTTTAAGGCTGTCGCGACGCAGATCAAGCGGCTACTCATCACCGGCGGCACCAAGACGACCAACGCCGCGTTGCAGGGCGCGTCGGACCGGCTCATCAAGGGCGCGAACCAGTACATCGAGTCCGTCATGCCGCGCGTGTCGCACAGCAACCTCGGCCCGACGATGTCCGGCGACGGCGATGTCGAAGCGACCTTCGCAAAGATCGCCAAACGGCTCTCCAAGTCAAAGATCGCCACGCTCGCGCTCGGCATGGCCGGCTACGCAGAGTCCGGTATGGAGGATCTCTACTACGGCGACCGTGATTCTCAGGGCGCCCTGCAGGTTCGGGCGGGCGTCCATCCGGGCGTTGACCCGCACAACGAGGGGCAGATCGCTTCGCTGTTCCTCAACTCCGGCTTCACCGGGCGCGGTGGCGCGAACGTGCTCGCTGCGCAGGGCCTCCCCGCGCACCTCGTCGCCCAAGCCGTACAGGGTTCCTTCGACCCGACCGGGTCGAACTACCTCCGTCAAGAGGGTGCCGCGCGCGCCTGGATGAAGCGGTTTGGCCTCAAGAAGGGCGGCCTCGTCGGAATGGTCGGCGACAGCCTTGGCGTCGGGACTGCGCCACCGCTCCGTGAGCGGCTCAAGACGCTAGGCCTGGGGCTCAGGGCCAACGTGCAGGGCAGCCGACCGTCCACAGGGGCTGCGGGGATGTTCAACGCGCTCGGACTCGGGAAGGCCGCCCAGTACGTGTTCGACCTCGGCACCAACGACACATCCGTGTCCGCGCTCAAGGCGAACCTCGCAGCGGTCGACCGCACGACCGGCGACTCGCCGCTGCACGCCCTCACCGTCCTCGGCGACCATGCCCGCGAGAAGAACGCGGCGCTGCGCTCCGTCGCCGGAGCGAACATCATTGACTGGGCCAAGATCGCCGGGTCCTACGTCGCCTCCGACCCGATGGGGCTGCACCCGACCGGCGCCGGTTACAGTAAGCGTGCCGAGCTACTCAAGAAGGCCATCAAGGCCGCTGCCCCCAAGAAGCCCGCGAAGCCGGGGGGCTCCACCGTCAAGGGCGGCATAGGGAGCCCGCTCGGCGAGATCGACGTGTCGCTCGCGTCCGGCCGCTGGAACCTTCCGCAAGCGATCCACAAGTCGCTACAGCGGACCCGTCGTCCCCAGTCGAAGAAGGGCACACGTCGGAAGCAGATCGCGGGTCTCGTCAAGCGTCTGAAGGATCAGTACTCGCTTGATGGCTGGGCCGGCGAGGGCCTGCCCGGCTTGGCCGGTCGGATAGCGGGCTTCGATGGCGACGACGAGTACCTAGCCGATCAGATTTCGCGCGCGGACTCCCAAACGTTCGACGTGCTCGACGCCGACGACGAGCCGGTCCTTGACCCGGACGGCCGCCAGGTGGTCTCGCTCGGCAGGATGGACGGCAAGACCGCCGGCCAGTGGGCGAGCGACCGCCTGCAGTTCCTGCTTGAGCGGCGCAACGACTTCATCGAGGCGCGCGCTCGCGTCACGGAGATGCTCGCGGACATCACGAAGCGCCTCGAAGCGATGCGCGAACGTGCCGCATTCCTGAAGGAGCGGATCGCGCAGCAGATGGACGTCCGCCTTGGGCTCGGCGACCTAGTCGACGCAAAGCGGCGTCCGAACAAGCTGAAAGCCAAAATCGAGCGCCTGGCGGCGGACCTCGCGCCGAAGCTGAACAAGTTCTTCCCCAAGAACCTTTGGTCGAAGAAGGTCACTGCGAAGCTGCTGCGCGAGGAGCCGCTTGGGCGGTCGCGCGACCGAATCGGTGCGGCCCTTGGTGCCCGAAACGCGAACCTCCGCGAGCGGAATGCGATCGTCAGGCAGATCATCCCGACCCTCACCGACCGGCATGAGCTGCTAACCGGCGACCAGGAGACCTATCTGGGTGCGCTGACCGGCCTACAGGGGCGCGGGCGCGGCGACACCCGCGGCGACAAGTTCTCGGGCACACCGGTCTTCGGCCAGTTCTCGGGATCGATCTTCGACGCTCATCAGCAGCTCAACGAGATGAACACCCCGCCGCCGATCATCAAGCGCGATAAGGGCGAGGCCGACAACAGCCGCAACCTCGACCGCGAACTGTTCAACCAGCAGTACGGCATCAAGGCGCTCGAGGAACTACAGAAGCGGATCAGCGAGGGAGCCACCAGGCTCGTCCCGTTCGGCGGCGTGTTCCACGAGGGCGGCAAGATCCCCGGCCCGGTCGGCCAAGAGCGAATGATCCTCGCCCAGTCCGGCGAGGGCGTCATCCCCCTCGACAAGATGCACGACCTACGCGCTCCCAGCAGGGACGGAATGACCATCCAACTGATAGTGGAGGACGGAGCCGTGGACGAAAGCAAGATCAAGGCCATCGCCCGCGACCAGGCCGGCCGCGAGTATCAGGTTCAGACCAAGCGAGAGCGCAGCGTGATGCGGATGGGGGCAAGGCCGTGACCGTCACGACACTGCGTCCGATCGCGACAATCACTGGCGACATGGCTGTGGGGGGCGGCGCAGGATCGGACCACGCAGCCGTCAACGACGACAGCGACAGCACCTACCTGCACGGACAGGTCTCAGAGATCGAGCGACTCGGTTGCTCGGAGCCTTCTCTTCCAGCGGGAGCGGTTGCTAAGGACATCACGCTACGGATGCGTACGGCGAAAGAGGGGCTTGCCTCACCAAATTCGCTCGCGTGTGACGTCGCCGGTTACGGCGAGGTACTCGCTTCGACCAGCCCTAATCTGACTCCGGGGTGGAGCGGAATCACGACCTCCACCGTCCTTTCCAAGCCGCTGCCAGCGGCTGCGCCCACGGACGTCATCGTCTATTGGCGAATTATGTCCGGTGGGACGGGTGCGGCGCGCATCTACGAGGTGTTCGTAGATGTCACCTACGTTGAGAAACCCGGCCTGACGGTTGAAACCCCTACCGGAACGATCGTTGATACCAACTCTCCGGTAGTCGCTTGGACGCCGGATCTCGACAGCGACGGTGGCGCTCATACCTACTACGAGGTTGCCGTGGTCGCGAACGGCGACGACCCGGAGACAGATCCGACCATTGTCGGTTCAGGGGCGCTCGCCGGGTCAGCGACATCCTGGCACCTCGATGAGCCGCTGCCCGATGGAACCTACGACTGCTACGTGCGGATCGCGCAGACCGTTAACAGCGTGCAGCACTGGTCCGATTGGGAGAAGTCGGACTTCGTTATCGACGTTCTGCTGCCCGGCGATCCGACCGTCACCTTGGTCCCAGAGCCTAACGACGGTCGGATGCGAATCGACATAGAACACGACGCTGGCGGTGACGCAACCACAGACGGATTTGAGGTCCAGTGTTCCTACGATGGTGGCGACACCTGGATTCACGTCCGTACCGCTATTGGCAACGGGCTACTGCTAGGCACATCAGGCTCGGCGTGGAATCGGGAGGGGCCTAACGGAACGACCGTGGCGCACCGGGTGCGTGCAGCACACGTCTATTCGACAGATCCCCTTTCGGTTGGGTGGTCGGCCTGGGTTCAGGAATCTGGCATGTGGGGACCGACGAACGACCAATGGCTGAAGCATCCGGCCTATCCGGCGCTCGACATGAAGGTCACTATCCACGCATACGCGGGTGCTGAGCGGTCGGCACGTCAGGGTCGGTTCCAGCCACTCAGCCGCTCGACGGTCATCGTGACCGGCGACAAGCGCGCACCCTGGTCAGGCAACCTTGAGCTACTGACCCGCAACGATGCCGAACGCGCTGCGCTCGACGCGCTGCTCGACGCGAACGTGGGTATCCCGCTACTGCTCCAGGTCGGCGCAAACGACAAGCGCCCTGATCGGTGGGTCATGTTCGGCAGTCACAGCCGGAACGCCCTGGTCGACAAGGCTTACATCGGCGACATGATCGAGGGGCTGGAGTGGGTCGAGGTTGGTCGGCCCTAGCTGCAACTACGCCCGGCTGCTGCGGATCAAGCGACAGATTGATCGCATCTGTCGCCGAGTGGGTTCAAAGGCGTAGCCAACGGCGTAACGCCTAGCGAGTTCCCCGCCGAGCGCACACTTGGCGTATGCCTCAGCGAACTGCTCGTGAGGGCTGTTCGGTGAAGTTCGCCACGGGCGAGCGTCTCGCATAATCAGCAGAAAGCGCTGTCGATCGGCATCCGAAAGACGGGTGTAGTCGAGCTGGTGACCAAGCTCGTGCAGGAACTCGCCCTGCACCCTCGCCGACGCCTTGTTTGGGTCGCCGTACCAGGCGCGGTTAAAGTGGATCGGGCCGCCGGGCCAGGTACAAGCCGGCTCCTCGCGGCCAGGGCAGGCCGTCTCGGAGATAGTCAGTAACGCGAGGCGCGGCATGTGTACCCACGCCGCCTCAACCCACCGCTGGTAGGGCTGTGCGACTTGACCGTCAGGCGTGACGAGAGTGACCGCCTGAGCTTCCCCCGCCGCTCCCAGCATCACCGCTAGTACGGCTACTGCGAACCCTCTCCTCAACACGACCGGGAACCTAGCAGGAGGGCGGACGTTCTACCGGGCCTCGTTCAGCAACTCGAGCAGGCGGCTCTTGCTCAGTTCGGCCGTGCGCTGGATGCCGCTCAGGATGGGGCACCCGATTTTGAGGCCCGTCCACGCCTTCTTGATGGGGATCTTGCCCCGCTTTGTCGGATGGGCGTACACGGCGGCGTGGTTACCACCCGGCCCCTCGTCGAACCATCCGTCTAGTGACCTGAGTTGTTAGTTCGCAGGGATGGGGTTGTGCCTGGTCGAAGTTCTTCTCATCAACGACGATGGGAGGCGGTTATGGCACGGCGTGTGGAGGTCGTCCTCAGCGACGATGAGCGAGAGGTCTTGGAGCG
>Ga0190272_10000169_pt1 | contig 40294 bp, 34 predicted proteins | sample Popmic504T_FD_133746 | JGI IMG/M metagenome (GOLD analysis project Ga0190272, IMG submission 133746) | Populus adjacent soil microbial communities from riparian zone of Shoshone River, Wyoming, USA - 504 T | ecosystem: Environmental > Terrestrial > Soil > Riparian zone | place: USA: Wyoming...
CGCTATCCTGAGCCGGAAGCGTGACCGCCTGGGGCGAAAGGAGAACGCCTCTGACAACAAATGGCGTGGCCGTACTGACTGTGCCGCGCGGTGTAACTACGGTGATGGGTCCGGTGGTTGCGCCATCTGGGACAGCCGCCACTACCGACACAAGGGTGGTTCCGAGAATGGTCGCCGTCACGCCGTTGAACGAAACAGTGGTAACACCCTGATTAAAACCAGTGCCGAAAATGGTAACGAGTGTTCCCACGGGACCCTGGCGAGGACTGAAGCTCAATAGATCGAGATCATTCGGGGTGAGGCGCCGGATAGCGGTGAAATTGCCGGCCGCGTCATATTCATAAACTGCGGCTTCTCCAACAGGAGACAAAACGACATGCAGACGACCATCTTCGTCATAGACGTAAGTAGTGGTTCCGCCCTGCTGTGCCTCTACTATCGGATTAATAAGGAGACCTATCGACAGAACACAGACAGCTACGAGCAGTTTTCCCGTGAACACGTACCTCAAAAAACTGTCGGAAAAGTCTAGAACACGACCGGTTGGTCTGCGCTCGATCCGGCGCGGTGAAGCCTTCGCTGCGAGAGGCGCATCTTGCAGGGCTGAGACTGGTGAAGCGAACTTTGCCATCTGACTAAACCTAGCAGCTTAAGCCCAGGGCATCGGGAAGCTGCTAAAAACACTCACTCACGATTACCTCACTCCGGCCCAAACCTGTGGCGATACTCGCCTGAAGATAGGAAGGCCTTGACCATTTCGGCGTTGACGAAATTTCCATTGAACTGGTTCAGCTTATTGAGCCAGAAGTTGAACCCCTCAAGATTACCGTCGGGCTCGTCGTCCGGATTTCTTCTCAAGTAGCCGAAGTATTGTTCGAGCACGAATGCACGGTTGGATTCCTGTTGGATTACGATTTGGTTATCAGACACTTTTCTGAGTACTGTCGCACGTGTTTCGGTCCCGCGGTCGAGGCCGTCTATCAGTCCCGTTCTCTCGGCCGTGCCTGGCGTCACGCCGGCATTGGCGAACAGTGAGTCGACAAACTGGGTGTTGGATTGAGCGTCGTAAATTGCCCTGAAGGCCGGCCGCGCTACCCAAGCTTCGGCGAAAGCTCGTTGATTCGAGGCCAGAAGTTCTTCCCATCCGGGAGCGTTTACGATCACGCCTCGTGCTATCTGCTGCGTGTCGGGCAGGAAGAGTTCATAACGAGGCATGGCGTTGAAACTCGCTTTATTGAAGCGATAAACGAGATAGCCGGTCTGTTGAAACTCAATAGAAAGAAAGAACGCAGCGGAGGCGTTGATCCGTCTGACCTCAGCACACGCCTGGTTGCTACCGCAGGAGGTTATCTGATCGCTCCAAAAGGCGAGGCCGGGAGCGTCTGCATGGCGGCTGAGAAAATCGATGTAGTGGCGCCTGACGAAAAAGGACACATCGTCTATCTGGTTGCTTGCGGAAGCCTCATGGCGGGAAACTTTCGCTAGAAACGCATCGCCAGCGCCTCGGTGGGCCACTTGGAAAGCGCCCTGCGTGGTGGGCAAGTTGTTTGAGAAAGTGGTGCCGCTCACAAAGACATTCCCCGCTAAGTCGCTTGCGATCCCCAGACCATCGTCCGCATCTGTGCCTCCCAGGTATGACGAGTAAACGAGACCGGTACCTGCTGCATTAACTTTGGCGGTGAAGGCATCGCTCTTCCCTGCGGGACCTGGCTGCAAGGCATTCGCGACGACGGGGAAGTTCAGCGATTCGGTGCTGCCGGTTACGTAAGCCTGGCTTGCTGTGTCCACCGTGATGCCTCGTCCCCAATCCGAGCCGCTACCGCCGAGGTATGTTGAGTAGAGAAGTGTGGAACCCACAGCATTCAGCTTTGAGATAAAGGCATCGCTGCCTCCGCCGTTGCCGGTCGTTTGCGGTGCTCCGCCAGTAGTCGGAAAATTCGGCGAGTCGGTCAGACCCGTTGCGTAAGCATTGCCAGTCTCGTCCAAGGCTACCGCGCCGCATAGGTCAAAACCGCTGCCGCCGAGATACGTAGCGTAAGCGAGTGAGCTCGGACCCGTGCCCGATGTGTTGATTTTCGCCAGGAAGCCATCGACAGGCCCGCTGAGCGTTCCCTGAAAAGAGCCGGAAGTCACAGGGAAATTCGGCGAGTTGGTGGCGCCTGCCACGTAGACATTGCCTTCGGGATCGGCCGTCACGCCAAAGCCCCAGTCAAGGCCGTTGCCGCCGAGAAAGGTCGAATAGGAAAGAGTCGCGCCGTTAGAACTCAGCTTCGAGATAAACCCGTCACTGCCGCCATTCTTCCCGGCCTGGAAGCCGCCGTGGGTGGGAAAATTGCCGGAGTCTGAGACTCCTGCTACGTAAGCGTTGCCGTTAAAATCTACCGCGAGCCCATGGCCCTCTTCATCGAAGCTGCCACCGAGATAGGTGGCATAACTGAAACCCGTGCCCACCGAGTTGAGTTTCACCACGAAAGCGTCGGTTCCGCCACTGCGTGTAGTTTGAAAACTCCCAGCCGTCACGGGGAAGTCTACAGAATCGGTGAGGCCGGTTACGTAGGCGCTACCCGCCTGGTCGACTGCCAAGCCGAGGCCCTCATCACTGCCGACCCCGCCGATGAAGGTCGTGTATACAACCGCTGTACCCGTAATGTTTAGTTTTGTGATGAAGATGTCGCTGCCACCGGCTTTGGCCGGCTGCGCCGCGCCGCTGGTCACCGGAAAATCCGTCGACGTGGTCACGCCTGTGATATAGGCTCTGCCCCCCGAATCGAGCGCCACGCTAGTCCCTTGATCGCTACTAGCCCCGCCCAAGTAGGTTGAATAGACCAGCACCGGATCGATCACCAACGACTGTGTGGAATCATAGTTTCCAATCTCAAACCCTACTCGGTTACCGCCCTTCAAGACGTATCTGCCCTGGATCGGCCGTCCCAGGCCGCGCACCTGCTGATAGATGAAAGGCTTCCGCTGCACGATCTCACCACCGTTAATGCGCACCTTTAGATTTCCACCGGCGTCGATTTCAACGTTTTCCGCGTCGATGAAATCGATGGTTATGATGGCTGGGTTCGCGCCGGGCTTGACGATGAAGTCGTATTCCAACTGGCGTCGGTTTCCGTAGTAAGTGACGTCGATGCCAGGATAAACATCGGTGTAGGAAACCTTCGCATAGTTAGGAAGGTTCGTCCGCCAGCGCCGAGGGTTGTTCCCGGTCAGGTAGTTACTTTTCCCAGGCAACAACTCCTTTTTCCCCACTTGGGAGCGAGCATTGGCGCCTGCGAGCTTGAGCCGCACGCTGGTCGTCATTCGCTTAAGATTGTGCCGTGTCGGTTGCAGCTTGGCTGCCGCACGGTTTGCAGAATTCTCCGCGCCGCGCTGCAAAACGATGACTGCGCCTGAATAATTCAGAAAAAAAGTGGCTCCTGAACTGCGCGAAAGAAAATCGAACTCACGCCCAGCCTGAGTAAGATTATCTTCAAAGCTCAAAGCAAGATTGCTGAAAGGCGTCGCGAGTTGCTGCGGATAATTAGGCTTCGCGAGGGAAACAGCGGAACTTTGCGGCGTGTTGTCAGCGCTAACAATCAGCACCCTGACACTCATCACCACGAATAACGCCAGACAGAGTAATCCTACGAGCCATTTGATTCTGGCGAGTGTAGAACAATGCAAATACATGCTCTCACTTTCCTCCGGGTGTGACGAAGACGGCGGACCCTGAAGGGTTGCTTCAGCGGTTCCCGAGCAGCATGGTCAACGACGAGATTCCCACCGCGTGCGTAAGGCTAGTGACTTCGACTTACCGATCAATCGCGAGATTTAAGCGCGATTCGTACGATTCCACCGCCTAAAGGTACTGATAGATCAGCAGCAAAAACTTCTCGGCTAAAACCTTACTTTCAAAACAATTTTCTCTCTGGAGATTTTGTGAGCGTTAGATAGAAACTGCCAGGCATGTTCGCATCAGAACGCTTTGTCAACCCAGTAAGGTTCACCCGGTTTGCCACTCAGGCTGTGAGCGCGTGCTTCGTTGATTGTCCGCAACGAAAAGCTTACTCCGCTTGTAGCGCGAAGGCAAGGATTTGTCTGATATCCGGACTTCACCGTTGTGAACCTGAGCACCTATCCAATCGACGAGATAGAAATAGCTTGCGTGTCTGAATCCCCAGAGCCTCCCTTTAATACGGGCAGGCACTACGTCAGTCGGATAAACGCAAGAAGCCAGAAATCCTGGCGGCAGAACATCGGTCTACCCGCTGCCCACTATTCTTGCAAGATCGTGAGAGTATTGGTTCTGTAAAAATAAAAGGAAATTGCGGCCTTTTGAAGAATCCGACGCCAACATTTTCTTCGGGCGAGCGTGTTATAGATGATTTGTTAAAAAAAACTCAGGTCGTTTCGTTTCGTGGCTGTGTTTGGCCCCTCCGGCTGCGGAAAATCATCACTAATACGTGCGGGCTTACTGCCAGCACTTCTTTTCAATATCCATGGGTGATGAACGCGCCTCCCAAAAGCCGGTTGTGATGCGGCCGGCCACTCTCCGATCCAGAACCCTGAAGCAGCACTACGCGAAGCCTCGTCAGGAGATGCATACCAACATTAAGTCTTAACAACCAAGCTTTGGCATTTCTGAAGAGCCCGGCAAACTAAACTCATAGCCTTCCTTGGAAAAAACCGTGTCCCGTATGCGCTACCAATATTCAATCAACTCAAGCTTAGTTGCCGCAGAACTTCCCTGTTGCGGCAATTTCGGTTATCAGCTTCAGTCTTTAACGTAGGGCTCATGAAGCTTGACCGGTTTAGTGGTTGATTTCCTGAGTCTCAAATTCAAAGCTTCCACGAAAACTGAAAACGCCATGGCCGCGTAGATGTAGCCTTTGGAAATGTGTTGGTCAAAACCTTCAGCAATCAACGTGCACCCGATCAGTAACAGGAAACTCAGAGCCAACATCTTGAACGTGGGATGGCGATCGACGAAGTTACTTATCGGAGCGGCAAAGACCATCATGAAAGCGACTGCCAGCACGACAGACGAGATCATGATGCTGATGTCGTCTACCATGCCGACGGCCGTGATGACCGAGTCGAGTGAAAAAACAATATCGAGCAACAACACCTGAAAGATGACACTGCGGAACGAAGGCTTCACGCGTACCGAAGAGTGGCCCTCTTCACCTTCTAGTTTCTGATGAATCTCGCGTGTGGCTTTAGCCAGCAGAAACAGTCCGCCAATAATAAGGATGAGGTCGCGTCCGGAAATTTCACTCCCCCAGACTGAAAACAGCGGCGCGGTCAGACGAATAACCCAGGAGATAGAGAACAACAACGCGATGCGCATGAACATCGCTAGCCCCAGCCCGACATAACGCGCTTTGGCCTGTTCCTCTTTGGGAAGTTTGCCCGCCAGAATCGAAATGAAAACTACGTTATCGATGCCAAGAACAATTTCCAATCCCAGCAGCGTAACAAATGCAATCCATGCGTTAGGGTCAGACAGCCACTCCATAAGTTCCTCTTAAGTTTGTTAAGGCATCGCGCTATTACCGGGCGATGCGACTCTTCGCGCCAAAGCCGAAGGCCAAAAGAAATATTCCCGCCGCGAACAGCGGAAGGTTCACATTACCACGCCGCACTTACTCAACCAGCCCAGCCGAAACAGCCAGGCCAGTCGCAACCAGAGACAGTATAAGAGTTAGTTTACCGTGTTTGTTCGTCATGTCTATCGAGTTTGTTTATGCAGGCTGCGGGTCTACTGCCAACTGTTTACCTTTGCCAGGGCGTATGGACCCAGCACTAGTATTCCGATCAACACTGATCCGATGGCGGTGATTAACACTGCGCCCGCAGCCACATCTTTTGCCTTCGCGGCCAGGGGGTGGAACTCAGGCGAGGCTACGTCTGTCAAAAACTCGAAGGCGGTGTTGAGTGCCTCAGCCGTCCACACGGAAATAATCGCGAGGACAATCCAACACCACTCCGCCTTTGTAAGTCCTAAAAAAAGGCCGAGTGCTACGACGACCAGGGTCGCAGCCGCGTGAATCCACGCGTTGTGTTGCGAAGATATCATCACGCGGATGCCGATGAAGGCACACCTGATGCTTCGTATTCTTCCGGTAAAGGTCAGGCTGTCGTTGTTAACCATAAGCGAAGGCATTGAAGCCAAACCGTCACGGAACGCAGAGAACCAGCCACCCTTTGACTGCAGGCTGTTTGCTACTTTCTCGCTGGCGCTCGTGTCGACGGTTACGGCACAGCGACCGGAGTCGCCGGGATATAGTAGATGCCAGCGCCCGGACCCAGCGGCAATCCTAACAAATACCAGACGACTAAAAGCAGCGTCCAGAGAATGAAGAAAGTAACGGAGTAGGGCAACATTGTTGCCATGATGGTCCCAATGCCGGCACGCTTGTCGTAGCGTTGCGCGAAAGCGACGACGAGCGGAAAGTAGGACATTAGTGGCGTCATGATGTTGGCTACAGAGTCGCCGATTCGGTAACCGGCCTGCGTCAACTCCGGCGAGTAGCCGAGGAGCATAAACATCGGCACGAAGACGGGGGCCATCACCGCCCACTTCGCCGACGCGCTGCCCAACACAAGGTCCAGCAACACCGTTACACAGATGAAACTAATGATCAGCGGGATACCCCCGATGCCTGACGCACGTAAGAGGTCAGCTCCTTTGACCGCGGTGATCACGCCGAGGTGTGTCCAGTTAAAAAAGGCCACGAACTGCGCGGCGAAAAAGGAGAGCACCAGGTATAACGCCATGGTCGCCATCGCCTTCTCCATCGCCTTCATTATGTCTGAGTCGCTGCGGATGGTGCCGGCGGCAATGCCGTAAGCCATCCCGATGAGCACGCCGGCGAAAAAGATGATCGCTACGATGCCTTTCAGGAATGGCGAATCCAGGACACCTCCCGTCTTCAGGTCGCGCAGGAAGCCGCCTGTGGGCACAAGCCCCCACAGGATGATTCCGATCAGCACCAGCGCCATCACGAGTGCGCATCGAAGCCCGCGCTTCTCCGCCGCGCTCAGTTCCTTCAGTTCCTCCGGCTTTTCATCGCCACGATACTCGCCGAGACGCGGCACGACCACGCGCTCGGTGATAAACGTACCTGACAGCACGATGAGGAAGGCCGAGGCCGCCGCGAAGTAGTAGTTGGCAGCCGCTGTTACTACGTAGGGCTTGTCGAGGATGCGCGCTGCCTCCTGCGTTATGCCCGCAAGCAGCGGGTCAGTCGGACCCAGCAGGAAGTTCGCGCAGAAACCGCCCGACACCCCAGCGAACGCCGCCGCCAGTCCCGCCAGGGGGTGGCGTCCCACGGCGAGGAAGATCATCGCCCCCAAGGGGATCACGAGCACGTAACCCACGTCGCTCGCCATGTGCGACAGCACGCCCGCGAAGACAACCACCATCGTCAGCAGGCGACGCGGCGCCGATAGCACCACGGCGCGCAGCGTCGCCGAGATAAGCCCACTGCCTTCGGCCACGGCAATGCCGAGCATTGCCACCAAGACTGTGCCGAGGGGTGCGAAGCTCGTGAAGTTCGTTACCAGCGAAGTCAGGATGCGATGCAGACCCGCAATGGTTAGTAGACTCTCCGCGCGGACGACCTCTTTCGTGCCCGGATGCACGACCGATACACCCATCCATGAGGTGATGGCCGAAAGGATGATGACGAGCGCCGCGAGAATGACGAACAACGTTGCCGGGTGCGGCAGGATGTTACCCGCCCTTTCAATGGCTCCGAGAAAACGGTTCAGGAAAGAGTCTTGGGGGACGTCTGCGACTGGTTCGGTAGATTTAGTTTTCAAGTTTATCTCCCGGAGTGGCTGCATCTTGGAAAATTGTTGTTCGCAGAGATGCTGTCAAACAATGCGATGGTTCGCCGTCTGACGCAGCTATCAGCAACACCGCGATGTTAGTCGCCTGGCTTCAGTCGATTACCGATCTGCGTACTCAACCACGCCATCGGCAGGTAAGCGGCCAGCAGATCCAGGGCGATGAACCAGGCAGGGGCGGGAATCATAAAACTTGCCGCCACCCCACCACAAAGAAAGAGTGCGCCAATCACATATGCGATTTTCACTCTGGAGGTCGCTGCGATCAGGTAGGCAGCAAGCGCGCCTGCCAGCGTACCTAATGCATGGGCCAGAAACGGCATTACGAAATGGCGCGGCTCAAGCAGGTGCATTGCCTTGCTCAGGCCTTCCGCAGTAGTTACATCCACACCCGCAGGCAGGGGGATGAGCGAGGGGCCAAGCGTGATGAGCGCCATGTTGACGCCTCCGCCTATGACGAGTCCCGCAATTACGGCAAGAACGTTGCGCAGTAGATTGGGCATGGGATCCTCCTGGGTCAAACGTTGTGCTTCAGACTGCAATCTCACAGACAAGTTTCCGAAGCACGCTGTCCAGCGCTCCGGTGCAATGAGGTGTTCGGCGTCGTTGTCATCGAGCGCGTTTGCCTGGCGAACGTTCGCAGCCGTTGTTACTTCTTGTAACTCTTCCAATCCACGTCGCATTTGGCCAGCCCTTTGCTGGTGGTGAAATAGACCTTCTTGTCGGCCAGCCCCTCGCTATCGGTAAAGTACACCTTCACGTCGGCCAGCCCCTCGCTGTCCTCGTAGTACCAATTTGCGTTGCCGTCGGCCAGTCCCTTGCTGGTTTCGATGTAGATGATACAGTCCGCCTGGCCGGCGCTGCCGGTCACGTGCACCTTGACGTCCGCCTGGCCCTGGCTGGTCACCTTATGCACCTTGATTGCGCTGGCGGGGTTGGCGGCCAACAGGCTCAGTGCGGCGCCCAGGATGAACTTCGTTCGCATGGTTCACTCCTTCCTCGTGTCTATCCGACTCTCCTTTCGGAAAAGCCCCTTACACTCTTAGAGAATAATAAGCGAAATATTAAGAACAAGATTAATCCATGCAGGAGAACAATGACGGCCTCTGCCGCCAGCGACAAGCCTTACATGAGAGACACGCTAATTGCGCGTCCGCTGCATGCCGTTCTTAGGCTGCGCCGTAGTGGCGCTTGGCCCTTTCCGTGATCGCTATGACATATTCGGCTTTGCCTTCTGTGTACGCAATCCTGTCATCTGGATACTTCTCAGCGAGAGATCGCTTCAACTCCGCGTAACGCTTAGCTTCCTCAGGAAATTTCCTTAGATAATCCCTAAAGTAGAGCCGCTCCCAAAGTTTTGAATCCGCCGCCACCATGTGGATGTGATGTGTGCGCTTCCCCTTGGAATCCCGTTTTATAAACCAAGCGTAAGCAGGCGAAACATCGGTACGCCAAAAGTAGTCATAGCCTTCTGCTTCGAGGATAGGCACGACTTGTTGCCTGGTTTCTTCTAAGCTACTGACCTGCACCAACACATCAATCACGGGCTTAGCTGCCAATCCTGGAACGGCGGTGCTGCCAAAATGTTCAATCTTGATAACGACCGATTGAGGCAGCTTACCCCGCAGGAACACGGCCTGGTTCTCATAAAGATTCGGCCATTCCGGATCATAGGGAGCTATTGAAATCTCTTCACGGATGGCCTCTTCAATACGCTGTTCCAGGCTTTTCTTCAACTGACCATCTCCGTAAGCAACCTAACGCCCGGCATCACCCGCTACGTCGGCACAAATACCAACAGCGGATAAGCAATTATGGGCGCGCGGCTTTGCGATGCGTGGTCTCACTTAATGAAACTGGATGCATCACAATCTTTCAATTCTTTGGGACACTCTCCGATTTGCATCCAATCATAGAAATGCGATGGGTCACCTTCCATCGCAAAAAAAGCCTTCTTAATCGAAGAGAACTGTTTCAGCGTATTTTCCACCTGACCTAAGAAATTCGAACCACCACAACTCGTCGTGAAGTTTCCTATACTTGATGTTGAAGTCAGGTCTCTCAAATTAACGTAGGCAACTTTGTTTTTCACATTCACGCTAATCAAAAATGATTTTGTTGCTTCCGAAAAATCGGAATAAAACGCTTTGCTTTTCTCTTCGCTCGTCGGCCCGGCAAACAATTGTTCAAGTGCTGCTCTGGCAACAGCACGAGTCTTCGGTATCGTCCGTGTAACTGGATAAACTCTTACTGAACAATTGCCACTATCCCGTTTTGTGTTTGGGAAATAGAGTTTGATCTTCATGGTTTGCTGTGCCTGGCTGTCAGAAACAGGAGCAAGGAATAACCACAACAACATCATCAGCAACGACAGTGTTTTCACTCGCTTTCCTCCGAATCTTATCTGAGTAACAATTAGCAGAATAATCTGCTCACTCTCGCTGAGATACGCACTATTTTATCCAGGTAGCGCCTAATGCCGCGCTTCATCTGCGGCGCGCGAACAGCATTCAACTTAAGGAAAAAGGTTACTTGATAAAGATGCTATCGCGCCGCCAGCTGCCAGGCTTTGTTGGATTTCGCCGCTACCGAAGCAAGTGAACTACGATAGCCTCTCAAACCCACATTCCAAACTTAGAACTAGAACGCGTAACCAAAAGACTCAGTCGCGAAATCGGATCGGCCGTAGTTAGCAGATTCCGGGCCAACGATTTGGTCGCCTGATCACAGCCGACCGAGGAGAGCAAACTGACAGGACTAAACTGAGCTTAAGGGCTTTCTCATGCTGGATACGTGACCTTCTTTTCATTCGCCACAACCTGGCCGGCTGCCTTAAGTGCCTTGAGCACCTCAGCGACCTCCCCCGCAGAAAGCAGCTTGTGGAAGTGGGAATGGATGGCACTCTGCAAGGACGCAACCGTGGCAGGTCGGGCCTTGCTTGATGATGCAATGCGCTTCTCGTAAAACTCTGCGGCCCTCTGTTTTGGAGTCGCCTTCTCCGTCGATCTAACCAACGGAATCTCCAGGACGGATGCCCACCGGGAACAACGGATTTTTTGATCTCTCAGATGTTTTACAAGTGGGTCGAAGCCCTTGTCTTCAGAGATGATGTGGAAGTATGCGTCCGGATCGGCTGCGGAAAACTTTCCGATGTAATAGGCAATGTGGAAGTCGAGGGCACTTGGTCCGTTACTACTGATTTGCACATAACTGCCACGGGAGCCAAGCGACTGTATCGCATTGACTATTGGGAAGCTGAGTCGCTTCAAGTTTGCTCCGACAAATACGACGACCCGAAAATGCTCGTGCTTGAGCTTCTCAATGAACTCAGGCTTAACGTTTTCCGAATCAATCAGGACGAAATTTGTGCGCACTCCAGTCTCCAAACAATAAACGATCGAGATTAATCCGCGCCGGGCTTCCCTTCAGCTTTAGGAATTCGAATGCTACGCAACGCCTTTCGCCCGCCATGCTTTTGCATGACATCGCGATCCGTAGATTTCTTTACAACTACTTCTCGCAGCGGTGCGTCGGGATACTTTTCCCATTCCTTCGGAGCACGTTGATGCAACTGCGACTCCAGATCATCGGCGCGATCCTGGTCGGGCGCCGGCCCCTGAAGTTTGATTTGCTGATTCTGAGAGTGCCGGTTCGCGCGATTACGCATTGCTTTTCTTAAAGGGATCCATTTCCGCGCTGCATGAGGGGCGTTGCCGTAAACGTTGCGGCGGTCCCGCTCATAACTAAGCTCTTTCTTCTCCTGCGGAGTTAGTTTTTTCATAACCATCACCGAGCGGCCGCATTTGGTGATCTCATGCCGCTCGCTAAGCCGCCAGTTCACTAACCTCGACGCGAGCCGAGAGTATAGGCCATTCCTCAGGCCCATGCCGACCCTAACTTGCTCGATTCAAGTCCAGACTGCGGCACGTCTCAAGCATTGCCGCTTGAGCAATGAAAAGCTTGGGTGGAGTGGCTTCACCTCCTTGCCCGCTTGTACGATTCCCATACTTAAATCGCTGGACTTCCAACCCGTCTTATCCGACTCTAACTCGAAAGTTCAAAAGGTTTCAGGAGCGGGCCCACGAACGTTCGATCGTCATTTGACGGCATAAACATTGCTCACAATTATTGCTATCGAGCCGGGGTTCATTTATCTGCAATTGGAATCGAAAGCGGCACAGTCTTAGGAGAGTCTGAATATGGCATCGCTCTGGAAACTGGGAGGGCTCGGCTTGGTAGAACTTGGCAAACGCGTCTGGGCCGAGATCCAGGAGGATGAAATCTTCGGCCGGGCCGCCCAGCTCGCCTACTATTTTCTGCTGGCTCTATTTCCCCTCCTGCTTTTTCTGATGTCGGTAATCGGGCTGGTGATGGGATCCGAAACGGATCTGCGCGATAGTCTGTTTGCTTATCTCGGCACGGTGCTACCTGGTTCTGCATCGCAATTAGTGAACACGACGATTCTGGAGGTAACGAAATCCAGCGGCGGCGGAAAGATCGCGTTCGGAATTCTCGCTGCGTTGTGGGCCGCTTCAAACGGGATGGGCGCAATAACGGAAGCGCTCAACATTGCTTACGACGTCAAAGAGTCGCGGGCCTGGTGGAAGCAACGTCTCACCGCGGTAGGACTGACCGTTATCCTGTCGCTTTTAATTATCTCTGCGTTGTCGCTCGTGCTTTATGGCGGGTGGATTGCGGATTACGTTGCCGGCAGTTACGGCTATGGCGAATCGTTTGAGATGGCGTGGAAGGTGATTCAGTGGCCCATCGCGTTGGCCTTCGTGCTGCTTGCATTCGCTTTCATCTACTATTTTGCCCCTGACGTTAAAAATCAAAAATGGGTTTGGGTAACGCCGGGTGCGGTCCTCGGTGTAACTCTCTGGCTGCTCGTCTCATTCAGCTTTCGCCTCTACCTCCACTTCTTCGATTCATACAGCAAGACATACGGCGCGCTCGGCGCAGTAATCGTGCTGATGTTGTGGCTTTATTTGACGGGCGCCGCGATCCTGATTGGGGGCGAAGTGAATGCAGAAATAGAAAACGCCGCGGCCAAAGGAGGGGCGCCCGATGCAAAAGAAAAAGGTGAAAAGTCGCCGAATGAGAAATGAGAAACCGGGGTCACAACCGGGTGAAACTCAGAGGACGCGGCACATTTCTTTGCCCCACGGGGCCGCCACTGCGCGCAGGTAATTCTGCCTAATCTCACCGAAGTTCCAATCCTTGCGCCGCCAGATTGTTCCGTCTACATATTCTACGCGATTGATTATTGCCTTTTCCTGAACCGTGCTGGGTGAGCTGGCCGCGCCAGGAGTTGCGTTAACGCTATTGCCCGGCGCTAAAAGACTGAAGGCCTGAATGTCTTTGGTCTTGTCAGGTTCAATCCTCACCGAACAGAGGAATTGGCGACGCGTAGTGGCCCCCGGATTTGCAGGATCGTTAAACTGATACTCCCAAAAAACTACGTCAGCCACCTTTGGACTGCTGTTTCGAACTTTCACTTTGTAGGCAAATCCATCGACCGGTTTGGGCGCTCGAGCTTCCTGCACATTTCTTTCCATTTCAGCGCTGCGTGCCTCCAGCGTGTCGGCGTTAAGATCTCTTTCACCTCTCGGTTGATTAACGCGGGTGCTACGTTCGTAGAGCCTGGTAGCGGGATTGGTCATCGCGCTCGGTTGGGGAATTCCCGTGTCCAGTTTTTCTGCCGGTTGGCGACGCCGGGTCCATCTGAATTCCATCACTTCCAACGAGAAACTTTCCGCGGAAGGAACCGGCTGTTGTTGGGGAACTACAAACATTGAGGTGGTTGATATCAGCAGCAAAAACAACAAATCTCTCATCTGACTGCCTCCATTTCGATCCAATCGACCACCTCAGGCGCGGGGCTCAAGAGGACCAGGATAATAAGGGGCGCGGGACGCGGCAGGTGTGCTTCATTCTCGACGACGGCCTTGCTTTAACTTTCCCGCGGTCTGTAATAAAGTCGCATGCATACTTTAACCAACGTTGACGCTTTAGAAAAGGGAACTCATGAAGACCTCTCTGTCAGAAAATGTTCTGCGCGATTTGATGTCGCCGCTAACTCAGGCCAACCAAACATTCGCTTCGAAGTATCCCGGCGAAACAGGCACGCGTCAGCCGGTCCATACAGTGTATGGCGGCGCGCATCTTTTCAAATCGGATTCAGCGCAGCGGTTGGGCGCGCTTGCCCGGCGTTCACTCGATCAGTTCGCACCGGATTTTTTTGTCTTTGCAAACGCCATTGGCCTGCCCGGCGCAGCTCAACTACTCGATTCGCCTGACGGGTCAGACAGTGTTACCGAGCGACTGGAATCCGACCCGGAAGCGGTACGCCGCGAGAACAAACCGGCCTGGCTGGCTCACACGATTTATCAGCGCGTCAGCGAAAAATTGCGGAATGAACCGGTCGAGGATTTTCGCATCGACTTTGAAGATGGCTACGGCAATCGTCCGGACGATGAAGAGGATGGACATGCGGCGTCGGCCGCAGCGGAAGTTGCCGACGGCATGACCGCCGACACGCTCCCTCCATTCATTGGCATTCGGATCAAGACGTTTTCAGAAGAGCTGCGGGCGCGCAGTGCGCGCACACTCGACATTTTCGTTTCCACTCTCCTGGAGAAATCGGGCGGGAAGTTGCCACAGAATTTCGTTGTCACTCTTCCAAAGATCACCATCCCCGAGCAGGTGGCCGCGCTCGTCGATATTTTTGAATTACTCGAAAGCAAGTCGGGATTGGCTGGTGGTTCGCTAAAAATGGAAATGATGATCGAAACGACACAATCGATCATTAACGCAACGGGGTTGATAAACCTTCCGTTGTTGTTGGCGGCGGCACGCGGCCGTTGCGTAGCCGCGCATTTTGGCACCTACGACTACACGGCGAGTTGTAGCATCACCGCTGCACATCAGCACATGATGCATCCCGCCTGCGACTTCGCTAAACACATGATGCAGGTCTCATTCGGCGGGACCGGCATCTGGCTTTCCGATGGTGCGACAAACATCATGCCCGTCGCACCGCATCGCTTCAGCGAGGGCGGACCGCCCTTGACCCCAAACCAGATAGAAGAAAACCGGCAGGTCGTGCATCGCGCGTGGAAGCTGCATTACGATCATATTCAGCATTCACTTGCGGGAGCCTTCTATCAGGGTTGGGATCTGCATCCCGCTCAACTACCCACGCGTTACGCCGCGGTCTACGCTTTCTTCCTGGAAAGTCTGGATGCCGCGTCGGAGCGTCTGCGAAACTTTGTGGACAAGGCGGCAAAGGCGACGCTGGTTGGCGACGTGTTTGACGACGCGGCCACTGGCCAGGGCTTGCTCAACTATTTTCTGCGCGCGATCAATTGTGGTGCATTGACCGAAGACGAAGCGATTGACCTCTCGGGCCTGACCATCGCTGAACTGCGTTCCGGATCGTTTGTTAAGATTTTGAACAACCGGCAGAACCTGTAGCGCAAGACCTGGAGTTAAATCCTCCACTTTAATAGGACGCTTCTGCCTGGAGTGCGGTGACCTGTCACCGCTTTGGTCGGCTGCGACTTGCCGCAGCTTTGTTGAAATCAAGCGGTGTGAAGCCGGTGGCAGGTAAAAGCGGCGACGGGTCGCCGCATTCCAACGAGAGGTCCTTCGCAACGTTGACTCTAAACTCCAGGCTCGATTTCAGGAGGATCGAATGAAAATCGGGGGCCATGAATCGTTGCTGGGAGTGAGAGCCCACCGCTCACGCAGGCGGTTCTGAGAAGACTAGGCTCGTCTAATAAACTTCGCAGCGACCCAACCAAGCAGAACGAGCACGCTGAGAATCACCCAATTATACTGTTCACCGTAGGCGACGCCGGGAAAGTGATTGCTAATCATGAGGAACACGACCGGCACTGCCATGAACGTGTTTTGCTTCGAACGAAACTTTGCCTGTCCTGAGAGGGCGTCGTCAGGTTTGCGGCCTTCCTTAATCGCCTCGATCATCTTCTGTTGCGCGGGGAGAATCCGCATCCATACGTTGGCCGCCATGATCGTGCCAAACATAGCGCCCACGTGAATGTATGCGGCACGGCCACTGAGCACGCGGGTGAGTCCGTAAGAAGCGGCGACGATCATCACAAACGCGATTACCGCAAATGCTTTTTCATTCTTTCCCAGCGGCGAGAGGTTCATTAGATCGTAGACCAACCAGCCCACGATCAAGGTCCCCAGTCCGATAGCAATCGCCACCCAGGGTTGAATCTCCATATCACCAATCAAACCGGAACCGCCGCCGATATAAAACATCAGCAGTAGCAGGGCCATGCCGCTGAGCCACGTGGTGCCCGCCTCCCAGCGAAACCAGTGAAGCTTGCGCGAGAGTTCGTCCGGCACCTTTCGTTTTTCGACGAGGTAAAATCCGCCGCTGTGGACCATCCAGATTTGCGCGGCGTTTCCCGTGTTGAGAGCGGCCTTTTCTTCCTCAGTTAGTCGCGCGTCGAGCCATGTGAAATAGTAGGTGGTTCCCACCCACATAATGCCGGCAAACACGTGGACCCAACGGAAGATCAGGTTGAGCCATTCGCTGATGGTTGGATCGAGATTCATTTGTTCGACCTGTGTTCGACAAACTTTAGTCTGTCGCAAGATTGCGGGCTAAAAGTCACGATCGACAAACTGAAGTTTGTCGGACGGGAACGTTAACTACCGCGGTAGGTGGAATAACCATACGGACTAATCAGGAGCGGCACGTGATAATGCTGTGCCTCATCATCAATCCTGAAAACTACGGTGACCTGGGGATAAAAATACTCCTGATTGAGAGCGGAAAAGTAGGGTTCGGTATCGAAGACCAGCCGGTAAGTTCCGCCCAGGAGTGGCTCTTCAACCAGAAAAAAAGGTTTGACCCGGCCATCGTCGTCGGTCCAGGCGTGGCTAAGTTCGGCCCAGCTCTCGTTTGTATTCTGCCGTTCGAGCCGCACGGCTACGCCACCCGCAGGTGCTCCGCGTGAGACATCAAGGATGTGCGTTGAAATCGTGCTCATGCGATTGTGCAGGAGTCTACAGTCAGGAGGCTCAGAGTCAACAAAAATCTACCAATAGCGGAACCCAAGAGCGTTCCACGAAAAGCCACGAAATAACACTTACGAATTCCTCGTGTTCTTACTGGGGATTTCGTGTGATTCGTGGATTGCTTTCACAGAGTTTCTCAGACTAACAACGCGACGGTTTGAAGCATCGATCAAGTCGAACCAGCATGCGAGGTCAGCTTCCTTAACCTGAGCTCAGTGATCCTTGCCTGCTCGGCCGCGGCGTTCTGCAGTTCAGCGTCAGGCGGATTCTCAATTCGTTCACGCAGTAGCGCCAGCATCTCTGCCGAACTCTTGCCGGTCGCGCAAACGATAAAGATGAAACCAAACTTTTCTTCATAGGCGCGATTCAGTTCAGCCAGCGAGTTTAGGACGCCCGCCCCGGAGACTTCCACTCCCGCTTGTTCTTCTGCTGACCATTTTTGCGCTTCGACGGAAGTTGTGGCAGCCGCTTTCTTCTCACCGATTTTTGGATGGGAGTGGAAGGCTTCTAACCAATCCAGCTCATCGAGTGACCACCAAATCCGGGTTGCCGTCTCGCTCACCTGATCGACATCTGAGAAAGGCCGCGCAGAAACCATTTGCCGCGCCCAGTTTTTTGAGCCGCAGCATTTCAGAAACTCGGCCGCAGCTTCAGCTGAGGGCAGCGAATTCAGTCGCTCGAGGCTTGCGTCTTCGTTCACGATTCCACTCGTCCATAAACACGCAAACGGCTGACGCCGCCATCAGGAAAAATGTTGAAGCGAATGTGTGAAACAATTGCGGCGTCAAGGACTTCGTTTTCAAAGTAGTGCCGCGTGTGCGCGAGGAGTTTCGTGCGTGGCAAAACACTTCTCCAGTTCACGCTCGGATCATTTAATTCTTCGACGGACAAGGAGCCGGCCTGTAAGGCTTCAAGCGAGCAGCTCTCGGGAAAGTTTCCTTTGAAATAGGAGGTGTCCACTTCCAACCGTTTGATCTGTCCCGGTGAGCCCAGTTTGATCGTCACCCAATCGTGACCCGGTCCGCGCCGCCGCTTGGTTTCCCATCCGTCGCTCATGTTTGCCGCGCGACCGGGCATGATCAGGTTATGACGGTGGCCGAAAAACATGTCGCTGCACGATAGTACGAGCGCGCCATTTTCGACTGCCGCCAAATCGATCTCACCACCGATGCGCTTGAGCCGTTCCCAATCAGGAACAACTTCGCCATAAACTCGTAAACGCGCCACGCCCCCATCGGGATAAATCTTGAAACGGAGGTGAGTGAAGCGTTCGTCGTTGGTGACGGGAAATGGATTTTGAGAATCTCCCGCAAGATTTGAAACCGGCAGAATCTCAGTCCATTGAACCGTGTCTGCCGTCAGTTGCTCGACGTCGGGATGGCCATCGATCGCGCAAGCCTCGATTGAACATTGCTCAGGATAGTTTCCGCGGAAAAAACTGGTGTCGACCACGACGCCGCGAATTCGGCCTGACAGCCCAAGCCTGATGATGCACCAGTCGAAGCCGGGCGTCCGGCGGCGACGCGACTCCCAGCCGTCCATCCACTTACCCAGGTCCGTGTATTTCCCCTCGGCCCAAATAGGCGCGCTCGCTTTTAGGAGATTCTCTTTTGGCGCAAAGAAATCATCGTTGGCGTAAAGCACTGCCCCGCCAAATTTTTCCGCGGCCAAATCGATTAATTCAGTGAAGTCCATGGTGGTTCTAACTTCCTAAAAAAAGTAAGGCAAACTGTTAGTTTGCGATGTGATGTGAATGGTCAGCTGGTTGCTGGTGCGTCAAGCGCAAACTAACAGTTTGCGTTACAGCAATAGCCCGCGCGGTTCGTCTGTAAATTCGCCACCATCATATATCTTCCCGCCACGAAGAAAAGTTGTCTCCACGACACCGTTGAGCACCGCGCCTTGATATGGGGTCAATTTATGGCGGTGATGCAGCGACTGGCCTTCTACCTTGAACTGCCTCGCTGGATTCCAAATAACAAAATCAGCGTCGTACCCAATCTTGATCGACCCCTTCCTGTTTGCAAGGCCCACGAGAGCCGCCGGCGCGCTACACAACCATCGCGTCACGTCCTGAATGGAAAAGCCGCGGCGGCTCGCCTCGGTCCAAACTATCGGCAAACGAAGCTGCAAAGAAGAAATTCCACCCCAGGCCGCGAGGAAATTGCCCGAATCCGGTAGTTTCATTTCTGGCGGACAAGGCGAGTGGTCGGAAACGATCATGTCAATCGTCTTGTCGGCCAGCGCCTGCCAGAGTTGTTCCCGGTTTTCGCGTTCACGAATTGGTGGACAACATTTGAATTCAGTTGCGCCATCCGGAATATCCTCGGCCGCGAAGGTTAAATAGTGGGGGCACGTCTCCGCCGTGATCGCCACGCCTGCGGATTTCGCCTCACTCAACACTGTCAGGGAGTCGGCGGAGGAATGGTGCACGATGTGAATGCGCGTGCCGAATTCCCGGCCCAAGCGGATCATCAGCGCGACAGCTTCGTCTTCCGCGGCGCGCGGGCGCGAATCCAGGAACGTTTGGTATTTGGCAGGACTGACCTCCAGGTCTGTCCCTTGGTCCGCTTCTTGGTCTGCCCCTTGATCTGCCCCATGGTCCGCCCCTGGTCCAGTTGTCTCATTTGAAGCGCTGGGACAGGCAGGAATGCCTGCCCTACTGATTGGCCCAGGCACTTCAGCATGAACGATCAAAACCGCGCCGAGTTTAGTTAACTCGGGCATGGCTTTTCGCAAATCGTCTTCCGTCACATTGGGAAACTCGTCAACGCCGGAGTGGATGAGGAAACATTTGAAGCCGACCACACCCTGTTTTAAAAGCGCAGCTAGTTCGCCCGTGTTGCCCGGAACGACGCCACCCCAGAAGCCGAAGTCCACGTGACACTGCCCGCGAGCCGCTTCCAGCTTCCTCTCGAACCCTGGCAAGGTGGTAGTTGGAGGAATGGAATTGAGCGGCATGTCGACCAGGGTGGTGATACCGCCGGCCGCAGCCGCTCGTGTGGCAGTGGCAAACCCTTCCCAGTTTGTGCGTCCGGGTTCGTTGATGTGAACATGCGAATCAACCAGGCCAGGCATCAGGATCGAATGCTCGGATGTTTCGATCAACTCGCAACCATCTGGAACGTTGTCGTACGACTCGATTGCCACGATCACGCCATCGCTGATATGGATTGACGCAGGCTCAACGGATTCAGGCAGGACCACCTGCCTGGCACGAATGGCGAGATTTGGCGATGTCATGGTCTTTCCTGGCGATCGCAACCAGCGAAATAGAGTTACCCGGCGAACGAAACGCTGTGCAACCTCCGTGTTCTCCGTCTCTCTGTGGTGAATTCTTTTTCGGCGATCTCCCACCACAGAGACACAGAGGACACGAAGGTCGCACACAGAGATCGCAGACTAGTAGTTACCAGATCACCTCTAGATTAGTACTCGCGAATCAGGTAAACGTAGGTGGCGGCGGCGGCAAATCCGGTTGGCCCGTGCCCTCGCTTAGTCCAAACACTTGCTCATAAGCCACTGCGATGGCCCCAAAACTTATCGGCAGCACCAGAAACGCACCCACATAACACAGCAGCACCCCGGCGAACGTTAAGAGGGAGGTGAGCAACATCATCCCGAGCAGCCCCCCAAAGTTTGCCATCGCCGCTTTCATGCTCAACTTGACCGCGTCAAACCCGCCCAGCCGGCGATCTACGATCAGGGGATAGGCAAAGGTGAAAATCACGCCTAACAAAATCAGGACTGCGATTATTATGAGCCAGACGATTCCCCAGACTCCCAGGAAGCCCAGCAGGATCCCAGGATCCGGTTCGCCCCCACCTTGCGCGGCCATCATCGCAAACATGCTGATGTAAAAGATTATGTAAGTTGGAATGATGATGATGAAGATTGGCACCATGTGCAGCAACGCCGCTATCAGGCTTTCGCCGAAATAGTCGAACCCTTTGAAGAGATCGCCAAACTCGATTCGATGCCCGCGTCTGTGTTTGAAGAGGGTGAGATAAATGCCGCACATCATCGGCCCCATCAAAATTCCCAGCGGCACGACGCCGGCAATAATCATCCCCACTGCTGTAATACCGACGAACAGCCAGTATTGACTGCGGATTAATTCGTAGCCCGCTTTTATGCATTCGATTGGTCGCACCACGCCGCGTCGAAATTCAATTGTGTCTGGAGATGCATTCATCGTTGGCGTCCTTTCACTGGGGGGTTAACGTTCGGTTTAGTTCACGTTTGCGGGCCGCTTCGTCCACGAATACCTGTAGCTTCCCTTTGATTGCCTCGGCGTAAATCAAAGCACCCATTTGATTCGGGTGACCGAGAGACGCGTAGCGGCAGATAAGCAAATGATTCTCGCGCGACTCTTTTTCGAGCTTGGTTTCCTTAGTTCCTTTGGCACGCTTGAATGTTTCATTGCAACTCTTGACCCTGCTTTCTCGCACGTCGTCATTCGGTTTGTAGGCGGCGGTTCCGAAAGATAATGCCACTATAACTTTTCTGATTCCGGAAAGATTTGTTGAGCCAAACATAAAGTTCCATAGCAATGTGCTCGCAGCCGCAAAGGAGTGTTCCGGAGAAAACCCAATCTCCACGAATGAGGTTCTCAATGGCAGCCCTTCAGCCTTGTGCTCCTGATTGACTCTCCTGACCGCTTCTTCCAGGCTCGCTGTCGAAACTTTGTACCACAATTCCGAAATCGTTATCAGCCGTTCGCGCATCTGTTTGTCCGTCATCCGCCTGGCTTCCGGCTTGCCGCTGTTTATTTTCTTAACCAGTTGACGCAAAAACGCATTGTCGTCAGTGTCAGAGGAGACGATTCGGAAATAACCCGTGACGAGCACCCGAGCGTTTGGAAAAGTTTTGGTGACGCGTTGTAGCAGGGCATGCATGCCGTTAAGGCATGGACCAATTATCCGTTGGCCGATCGCTTCCGGGGCTGCCGTTGCGTCCAGCAGGTTGCTTACATCAACGTCATTGATGCAGCCATCCATGAGGACGAGGTCAACTTTGAGCCGTTCGTTTCCATAATACGCCAGCGCTCCATCGAGTTGCTGATTCACAGTGGGAAAGGGGAGATTCACTTCGCCGTCATTCGAGGTGAACCTGGGCAGAGTAGTGGACGGATTATCGAGGTGCGCGCCGGAGTGGGCAACAACTTTCTCAAACACCTCGCGTCCCGTTTTTTCCTCCAGCCAACACTTAACGCGCCACCAAAATTTTCTCTCCTGTTTCAGACCCTGGCCCCACATGATCGAATCGCCGAGCACAAGCATGCGCAACGGATCCTCCGCAGATGGAGTTGGCTGATTGCGGCAATTCGCCTGCGCGTCGATTGCGCCGATGAAAAACACCGCTGCCAGCAACGACACTCGGAGGAAAGATTTGCTGAAGGGCGTTGGGATCATGCTGGGCTAACCGGCTGGCGTCACGGCAGTCTATTTCGTTGGCAGCTGCCGCAGAAAATCCTCAAGCAGGTTAAGACTCACTCTTAAACGATAATTTCTCGTCGAACGAATATCATCAATCGGCGTGATCTCGTTTGCCAAAGCCTTTTGTGCCTGCTGAATTAAGTCATCGTCGATCCTGGCGCCGCGTACCACTGCTTCGGTTTGCAGACAACGAAGGGGAATCGGAGCAACGCTGCCTAACGCAATTCTGAGATCGGTGACCAGTTTGTTTTCCATCCGCGCCGTTGCCGCAAAGCAGGTTTTTGATATTGCCTGCGCCTTGCGAGTGCCCACCTTGCGATAGTAGTGATGCAAATCCTTTGAAGTTCGCGGCAGCAGGATCCTTGCCAGCAATTCGTCCGGCCGAATTGTCATTTGCTTGTAGCCGGTATGGAAATTCTCATAGTCGAGCCGGCGGGAGCCGCTGGCCGAGACAAATTCCAGCTCAGCATCGTAAGCGAGCAGGGCCGGAGGCGAGTCGGCCGCCGGCGAAGCATTAACGATGTTGCCGCCGAGCGTGCCACGATTCTGGATAGCGAGTCCGCCGGTTTCGCTCGCTGCCTGACAGAGCATCGGAAACTCTGCGCGCAGGATGGGGTGCGACTGAATTTCCGTGTAAGTGGTGAGCGCGCCAATTGCGATCTGGGAGTCTTGAATTTCAATGCCGCGCAGTTCTGCCAGATTCCAGATGTTCAGATAGTTTTTGTGTTGAAGTTTGCCTGACTCCAACAACACCATGAGGTCGGTGCCACCGGCAAACGGCTGCCACACGCCCGGTTCACGCGCCAGAGTATCGAGCGCGTCACCAAGGCTCGTTGGAGAGACTAAACCGTAGCTTGGAACGTGACCTCTCATCAGCGTGAATGCAATGATTCCTTTGATTTTATTCGAGGTCCGCTTGTTTTGGAGGTTTGCACAGCCGAATTAGTCTTCAGCGTTGCTGATCCCAACGACAGACAAAGGCGCCGCAGTTGCGAGACGAGTTTCAGTCGAGCGGTGACTGCCTCACGTGACATATCAATTTGTCGCATCGTTGGTGTCCTCCTGTAGCGCCGCAATGTCCGCTAAATCCTGCATGCTGTTGCGATATTTCTTGAGCACAATCAGGCCATCGCGGGAAACGACAGAAAGGATTCCTTCTTCCCAATCAGCTTCGACCCGCGTTGCCCAGACGCTTTGAATCGCGGGAGTCACCAGCAGCAGATCCAACGAAAGCACCTGACCTGTTTCGTGATCAATCTTTGATCTTCGTCGTATTTCAATCGCCCCATTAGAAAAGGTCATATCCAAGCCGCGTATCTCGTACCCAAGCTTTTCTGCGATGATCATAACGGGATCGAGCGATTCAAATAGTATCAATAAATCAATATCGACCGTCGCTCGGGGACGGTCATAGACAGCCAGGGCGAGACCGCCACAAAGAGCGTAATCGATTTCTTGTTCATCGAGAGCTGCTACCAGTTTTCGTAGCTCGTCATAAAGATCAAACATCGTCGGCAGGGCTCCTTACAGCACGAACAACCGACTCAAAAATTTTCATGTAGCCCGTACACCGGCAAAGGTTTCCTGCCAACCCGGTGCGAATTTCAGTTTCACTCGGATCCGGATTTCGTTCGAGCAGATCCACGGCGGCCATCACCATGCCTGGGGTGCAGATGCCACACTGGGCCCCGCCACAATCAATAAACGCCTGCTGCACCGCGTGCAACTGATCGCCGTTGGCCACCCCTTCAATTGTCTTTATTGCTGCGCCTTCGACCTGGGCCACCGGGACCAGACAGCTATTTACGATCGCGCCGTTGATGATCACGCTGCAAGCGCCGCATTCTCCTTCGCCGCAACCTTCCTTTGTGCCGGTCAGATGCAACTGCTCGCGCAGCACGTCGAGCAGACGCTCCATTGGAAAAGCTTCGATCGTTCGCTGCTCGCCGTTAACTGTGCACGTCAGCGTGAGCCTGGATGGGAAAACGGAATTAGTCATCGCAATTTAGGTACTGTGTTAGCGCGTTCATCGAACGCGTTTCATGTTAAAATGTGGCCTATGAACTACCAGGAGATTATCACAATTGAATCGGGCAAGCGGGGTGGCCGCCCCTGCATTCGGCACATGCGAATCGCAGTCGCGGATGTTCTCGGTTGGCTGGCGGCGGGTATGTCGAATCACGAGATTCTCAGTGATTATCCCGAACTCACCGAGGAAGATATCCGCGCTTGCTTGGCGTACGCAGCTGATCGAGAACGCCGAGTAATGACCACCGTTTAATGAAACTCCTGTTTGATCAAAATCTTAGCTTTAAACTCTGCTTCCGTCTAAAGGATCTCTTCCCAAACTCGCAACAAGTCCGACTGTTGGGCCTGTCCGAATCCGACGATCGTGACATCTGGCACTATTGCGGCACGAACGATTTTGTTTTGGTTACTCAGGACTCAGATTTTGCGGACTTAGCTGCCGTGTTTGGATCACCGCCGCAAGTTGTGTGGCTGCGATGCGGGAATCAGCCAACTAGCATCATTGAAAGGCTTTTGCGCGAGCAATTCGAAACTATTGAAGCCTTTACTGGTAACGCGACGGCAACATGCCTTGAAATTTATTAAGACGTTAAGTTTTTCTCTTCGTGTTATCAATCTCACCGAGTTGAAAATCTACCTGATCTGTCCCCCCTCTCAGAGTTTCTCCATCAGCACCTCAGGCATCAATGGCACCTGAGTAAAACTCACGCCCGTTGCATTTTCGATCGCATTCAAGATCGCCGGAGCAGCGCCGTCCATCGGGAGCTCGCCAATACCTTTTGCGCCGGCCGGGCCATACGCATAGGGATTCTCTTCAAAATAAACGCGTATCGGCGGGATGTCAGCGGGCGTCGGAATGATGTAGTTAGTCATCTGGTTATTGATCATCCTTCCATCTTTCCAGACCACTTTTTCGAAGAGAGTAAACCCGATTGCCTGGGCTACGCCGCCTTCTATCTGACCCAGTGCGAGCACCGGGTTGATCACTTTCCCGACTTCCTGCAACGCAACAAAGTCGTCAACGTGCACTTCAAACGTCAGGGGATCATAGGTAATCTCAGCCACGTAAACGGCCCACGCGTAAGTTCCATATGCATCCCCCTGATACTTCTCATCGTCCCAAACGACGTTTGGCGGCGCCTGGTATTTGCTAAAGACTTTCAATGGACCGATAGTTTTGATGTACTCGCGGCATGCCTCCTGAAACTCCGCCTCGTCGTAGGTTTCCTTTAACAAACCGCTGCCAAACAGTGTCTGCCTCAAGCCAAGCACGGCCGACTCAACCAGTTTTCCCACCACCATGCAGGTGCGCGATGCGACCGTAGGGCCGCTATTCGGAACATTGGCGGTGTCTGGCTGGCCGACTTCAATCGATTCGGGACTGACGCCGAGCGCTTGGGCCGCAATCTGCGAAAAGATCGTGTTGGTGCCCTGACCAATCTCGGTGCTGGCAGCCAGAATTCGCACCCGGCCTTCTGCTGTTGCTTCGGCGCCGACCACCGAAGCCAAATAAACCTCACCCGAACCCGTGAAGCCAGCGCCGTGCATAAACGATGCGAAGCCAATCCCTTTTTTCAAACGAGAGGTTGGCTGATCTGAGCCCTCCCTGACGGTCGGGCTACTGCCCCGCGTACCATTCTCGCGAGCGAAGCGCTCACGCTTTTCGTGATAGCCACTTAACTCAAATGCACGCGAGAGCAGCTGATCCATATCAACTTTTTCACGAATGACCTGACTGGTCGCCGTGGTCTGGCCTTCCTGCACGAAGTTGCGACGACGAAACTCTTCAGGTGTCAGTGCCAGCGCAGCGGCAACTCTGTCGAAGTGTCTTTCCAGGGCAAAAATACTTTGTGGAGCGCCAAATCCTCTGAAGGCACCGTGCGGTGGAACGTTTGTCGCCACCGCGCTCGAGTTAATACGTACATTCGGGCAGTAGTAAGGACCGGCTGCGTGAATCGTTCCGCGCGAGAGCACCACAGGGGAAAGCGTGCAATAAGCGCCGCCATCGATAACAAACTCGATGTCCATCGCCAGGAGCTTTCCCTCCTTCGAGACCGCCGTCTTGTGACGCGTGCGCGACGGATGACGTTTCGTGGTCGCGACCATGTCTTCCGCGCGGTCGTAAACCATTTTCACCGGCTTGCCTGACTTCCAGGCCAGGAGGGCAGCGTGCCCCCCCAACAACGACGGATATTCTTCCTTGCCGCCAAAGCCGCCGCCAGTTTCAGTTTGAATTACGCGGATCTTTTCTTCGGGGAGATTGAAGAGCTTCAGCAGCGCTTTGTGAACGTAGTAAGGACACTGCATCGAGCCCCACAAGGTCACACCCTCCGCCTCGCTGGCGATGGCGATCACACCGTTGTTCTCAATATAGAGCTGTTCCTGCGCGCCAGTTTCATATTCGCCTTCGACAATCATTTCCGCGGTGTCCCAGACATCGTCGACATTCCCCTTGTCAACCAGAAACGATTTGAAAACGTTGTCATCGCCCCAGATGATCTGCTGCTTGTCTACCGAATCTTTTAGAGTGAAGACAGGGGGCAACTCTTCAATGTCGATCCGCACATGGCGCCGTGCTTCTTCCACCAAATACTTGTTTTCATGGGCCAGCAGAAGGATTGGCTCTTCGGGATGATTGACCACTTCATCCGCGAGGTAAGGCTGATCATTGAGAATCAACGCTACATAGTTTTCGCCCTGAATATCTTTCGCAGTGACAATGGTGAACTCAGCCCATGGGATATCGCCTTCAAATGAAATATTTCTGATTCGACCACGTGCTACGGGACTGCGTACCGTGGTGCCATAGAGCATCCCGGGAAACGAGATGTCGTCGATATAGAGCGCCTGCCCCGTGACCTTCTTTCGGCCCTCCTTGCGGGGATGCGATGTGCCGATGAGATGTTCTTTTGCCTTTGGGTCCATTGGAATGAAGTACTTTACAGCCTAGGGGTATTGAGTGCGCAAGTCTAATTCGAAATCTTCGCGAAATGCGACGTGTAGAACAGGCATTCCTGCCTGTCCAATCTCTACCTTCGAATCGAAGCCCGACAGGAGTCCGGTACTGGTTCAGTTTGCTTTGCGCTCTTTGCGAAGACCTTTGCGTACTTTGCCGTAGAGGTCTAAAGAACAAGCAGAAGCCGCAAAGGTCGCAAAGCCAGACAAAACGTTTCGCAAAGAAATGCCTCTGATCGAATCAAACCGCACCAGTACCAGGAGTCCCCAACTGCATGAACCTGCTCAATTTGCCGATGCTCATGTATCATGGCGCAGTTCTTCAATCCATGCTGGTTCCAGCAAATCCAAAAGGAGTATTACATGAACAAGAGGATTCTCGTCCCGCTGTGCCTTGTTTTTGGGCTCATGCTCGCGGCGTGTGGCACGGCCACGGTAAACACGAACGATTCAGCTCCGCCGGCAACTAAGACCTCGCCGGCGACGACCACGACACCGGCGACAACTGCAGTAGCGAGCGGTGACAAAATCGGAGTGCCTGAATGCGACGATTTCATCGCTGCCTACGAATCGTGCATCAATAACAAGGTGCCGGAGATGGCCCGCGCTCAATATAAAGAGGGCATTGCGCAATGGCGTGCGTCCTGGAAAAAGCTTGCTGACAACCCACAAACCAAATCAAGCCTGGTCGCAGCTTGCAAACAGTCAATGGAGCAAACCAGCATCGCGATGAAGTCGTACGGTTGCGCCTTCTGATTGAGTTTCCATGCCGAGTGGTCTCCACTTTAATGCTGGATCTTATCCGGCGCGTCCGATAGGCCTCTGGGAAAGCTCGCATGCGCGCGAGCTTCCAGAGGCTTCCCTGTTCGAGTTGGAGGTCGTTCAGGGAAACTTGACGTGTTCCAACAACAGCAAACTGTCGAACTACTGACGCGTGAGGCCGTCCAGTTCTTCGGCGGTGCGTGGCCAATCGGAACGAAGCAGTCGGGATAAGGCGCGGTCGGCGAGAAGCTTGCCGCCGGTTTGGCAACCCGGGCAATAATTTGTTTCGTTGGACGCGTAACGAATTCGCTGCACGCGCGCGCCGCAACGAGGGCAAGGCTTTTCGTATTTGCCGTGTACTGCCATCTCCGGGCGAAACGCTGTCACCTTCTCGGGAAAGTCTCCCGACGCATCCTCACGCAAGAGATTGGTCCACCGGGTTAACGTATCGCGAGTTGCCTTGAACAAGCGCTCGATTTCCTCACTCGTAAGTTTCTGCGTCAAGGAGATTGGCGACAGTTGCGCCTCCCACAATATTTCGTCTGAATATGCGTTGCCAATGCCGCTTAATAAACGGGGGTCGGCAAGCGAACGCTTTAAAGTGTGGTTCTCTGATCTAAGTGCGGCGGCGAAAGTATCGACGTCGATTTCAAACACTTCCAGGCCGCCCGGGTTAAGTCTCTCGAGATTGGCTTCGCCTTCGATCAGATGCAGAGATGCACGTCGTTTCGCGCCGGCTTCAGTAAGCGTAAGAATGCCGGCGGCAAACTCGAATGTGGCGAGCCGGTTCTTTGCGGGAAGAGTGGCCGTGCGCGGCTGAGGTTTCTTTACCGCCGCACTTCCGGTTCGTGCTTTCCAGTGAAGCCGTCCGGCGATCATCAAGTGCAACACCAGCCAGAGTTCATTCTCAAAGCCGATTACGATTCGTTTTCCCATCCTACGCAAGGCCAACACTTTGCTGCCGGTCACGCTATCGATGGGAGGCACGGCAGTGCGCAAGAGAAACGGCGCAGTGACGGTTAGCCGTTCGAGAGTTTCAGCCAGGATGCGTTGCTCGAGAGCTTCGAGGTAGATGACGATGTCTGGAAGTTCAGGCATTAATTAGTAGTCCATGAACAGCAATCAGCAGGTTCGTTCTTGTCAGAACCACCTGCGTTAGCGGGTGGATTGCCCGGGCCGATCCGCCCCCTGACGGGGCCCATCCGCCCCCTGACGGGGCCGATCCGCCCCCTGACGGGGCCCATCCGCCCCCTGACGGAGGCGGTTCTGACAAGATGCCGAAAATCTGCGGCTAATTTCTTCCCGATAAGTGTTAATTTCCTGCGCCGCACGATCGTGAGTCCAACCCAGATGCATCTGAGCAATTCCGGCTGCTGCTTCAACTGCTTCCAATCCACAGGTTGAATTCAGTCCGACCATCGTCCTGCGCAAGAGACAGTCGGAAAGCGTTTGGGCCAACTCGTGTTTGAAAGCGAAAACCACTTCAGCCGCAATCGCGCCTGTTTCCTCATCAAAAACCTGGCCCAATGATTCGTCGACATCAGCTAATTCGACAATGAGAGATGTGCGTGAACCGTAGGTTCGCAGCAAGTGCTCCCGGGTCGTTTCAAAAAGTCGAGGCTGCTTTTTGAGGTCGTGGCGAAGCGCACCAGGGACAGGCGGGCCGGCGCCTGGCAAATGCACCTTGGCTGTTTCGCATGCAGGCGAATCACGATGTAGCGTTTTGAAAATTAGATCCACGGTTTCTTCGGCGAGGCTGCGATAGGTAGTGAGCTTGCCGCCGACTATGGAGAACAGACTACTAAACTCGGGATGCACGCGAATAAAGTGTCGACGTGTAATGCTCTTTTCGTCATGGTTCGCCGTGAAAGGAAGCGGTCGCACCCCGGCGTAAGTGTAAAGAATATCTTCACGAGAGAGACCCGCGCTCGGGATCACGCGGTTGGTTTCATGCAGTAGATAATCGATCTCATTGTCTCCAATTCGAACTTGATCCAAATCGCCCGTGTGACGAATGTCCGTGGTGCCGATCAGGTAGAGATCGTTCCAGGGGATGATAAAGAAAGGGCGATGATCGGTTGATGCTTCAACGTAAAGCGCCTTGACCGGTGCGCCGGGAAAGGAAGCGACGATTAGGTGGCTCCCTTTGGTGCCGCCGATCAACCGTGGTGAGCCGGTGACGTGATCCAGCAGAAGATTGTCGATCCAGGGACCAGCGGCGTTGACTATTACAGGCGCGGAAGCGGAGTGATGCTTGCGAGTCGCGCTCTCGCTGCCGGTCGAGCTACCGGAACGAAGTGCGGGCGGGACGCCCGCGGTCCCAGTAAGAAGTTGATTCTGGTCACGGGTGGTGAATTCAACTCCATTGACTTCATTTCCCTGGAGGAGAATCTTATGGACGTTAGCGTAGGTGATTACGCTTGCGCCATGCGCAATTGCCGCGAGAGCGTTTTCGAGTACCAGTCGCTCGGCGAATGCCACTTGAGCGTCGTAGTAAACCGCGGCGCCCAGTAGTCCATCGGGATCTAGTGCCGGTAGTTGGGCCAACGTCTCGGCAGACGAGAGCATGCGGTGTCGCGGCAAGCTTTTTCCAAACGAGAGAATGTCGTAAGCCAACATGCCGGCCCGCATGGTCCAGTATCCACGGCGTGCGTTGTCATAAATCGGAACCACCATTTCAAGCGGACGAACGAGATGAGGCGCAATCCTGAGCAGGCATTCTCTTTCGCGAAGGGATTCGCGCACCAGGCCAAACTCGCCATGCTCCAGATAGCGTAGGCCTCCGTGAATCAAACGCGTCGACCAACTTGACGTTCCGGCGCCAATGTCGCCCTTGTCAAGCAACAGAACTTTCAGTCCGCGCATGGCCGCATCACGGGCGATGCCCGCGCCGTTGATTCCAGCGCCAATGATGATCACATCAAAGTTTTGAGCTGTGTGGTCGGGCGATGCGGTCATCATTTTTCCTTCATGACTAAACTGACCGCTGAGTATAATGCCCGCCAAATGACTACTGAGAATAGTTCACTCCCCAGGGAGCGCCCACGCCGGAAGAAGTCCCTGATTCTTGTGTTGCTGATAATGACGACCTGCTTCTCGGCGGCTGCCAACGTCGAAGCAAGGATCATACAAGAAGGAGGACGCGATTACTTTGCGAACCGGCCGCCGCCGCCTGTTTCTGACGCCGCAAAGCGCGACATGGAAACACAGCTTGCCGCGGCGAGAGCTCGCTACGAAGCGAATCCAAACGACGCGGAGGCGATTATTTGGTTGGGGCGCAGACTCGCTTATCCCGGCCGCTTTCGCGAAGCCATCGAAGTTTACACAAAAGGGATTGAGAAGTTTCCACGTGACGCCCGTCTTTATCGCCATCGGGGCCACCGCTATATCACGCTGCGAAAGTTTGCCGCCGCAATTGCAGACTTTGAGAAAGCTGCGGCGCTTACGAGGGGGAAGCCTGACGAAGTTGAGCCTGACGGCCAGCCCAATGCTAGAAATATTCCGACGAGTACGCTCCAATTCAACATCTGGTATCACCTCGGCCTCGCTTATTACCTCAGCGGACAAAACAATCGAGCGCTCAGGAGTTATCGCGAGTGCCTGAAGGTTTCAAAAAACCCGGATGCATTGGTCGCGACCACTCATTGGCTCTACATGACTTTGCGCCGTTTGAATCGCAGCAAAGAAGCCGTGCAGCTGCTGGTCTCCATTCGTCCCGGACTGGAGATTATTGAAAACGATGGCTACCACCGCCTGCTGTTGATGTATAAAGATCAGATTTCTCCAGAGTCGCTGCACGCCGACGCGTTGAAGCAGGGAAGCTCTCCCGGCGCACACAGTATTCTTTATGGCATCGGAAACTGGTACAGCTACAACGGGCGCCGGAAGGAAGCGCTCAAAGTGTTTCAGCAAATCACGGAGTCAGATCAGTGGACGAGCTTTGGTTATATCGCCGCTGAAGTGGATGCCAAAAAACTCGCCCGCTGATCGCAGTGCTAGCTCTGCCACCCACTCACTACTATCGCGCACCATATAGTGCTAATCGTGCACGGTCTGGGCAGAATTGAAGTTTGACCTAACTTGTTTTGTCAGAACCGCCTCCGTCAGGGGGGCGGATCGAACACTCCACCCGCTCACGCAGGTGGTTCTGACAAACACCCTTTTCTCAAAGATAACCAAAAAATAATCATCTTCCTGGCAACCGCGTTTCCGACTTTCTACCGGGGTTGCGAATATACGAAATTCACAGGCATACATCTTGCTCTCGCTCCGGGCAACGAATTAAGCCTGTGAAAGCGACAGGCGCGGACGCTGGGGAGCGTTTCGTACCATCCATCTCCCGCACAGCTTAATCCGCGCAGCTCCGGAAACAGTCCACGCGCAAGGCTGCTCCCGGCTCTCCAGATTCGACAGCCGCGCGTTAGGTTACGTTTTCAACAACTGAATAAGAAGGAGCGTGCATATGCGTTCTACCGATCATTCGACCTTCATCAGGCGACCAGATCTCTCTTCAATCACATTTCTTTTTCTGCTGCCTTGCTTGCTTGCCTTGCTGGCTCTGCCTTCGGTGGCCCGTGCAGCGCCGCCGGATTTTACTGGTCAGGCAGAAGAGTTTGACGTGAAGGATCGAGTGGCTCGCGTCAGCTTGATCGCCGGCGATGTAAATCTGAAGCGCGGCGGCAATAACGACTGGGAACGCGTGCGCCTTAATTTTCCACTAGTCGAAGGAGACACAATCTCAACCAGCGCGGAGTCGCGCGCAGAAATTCAGATCGATGCCCGAAATTTCGTACGGCTCGGCGCCAATTCGATCCTGCGCGTCGTCACGTTGCGCGATGAAGGCGTGGCTCTGAGCGTGATCGAAGGCACCGCTACCATCAGGTTGGCCAAGTTTGACCGCGATAAAGAGTACTTCGAACTCGATGCGCCCAAGACGACGCTGTCTGCAGAGAAGAAGGGTTTGTATCGCGTCGACGTTTCCTCCGAGGGCCGTGTGCGTTTAACCGCCCGTGATGGTGGGCGCGCGCGCATCTATTCGGAGACGTCCGGTTTCGCTTTGCGCGAAGGCCGCGCCGCTGAGCTCATTATCGAAGGAGCCAATGCGGGCGACTGGGAATTCGTCACTACCAACACTGACTCCTGGGACAGTTGGGTTGACGATCGCGAACGTTATCTGGCGGAACGCCTCCGCTACGATGTGGAGTATTACGATCAACATACCTGGGGTGCCGAGGACCTTGCTTCTTATGGCAGCTGGGTTTACTCAAACGAGTATGGCTGGATATGGCGGCCACACACGAGCTCCATTAGTCAGTATGACGATTGGGCTCCCTATCGTTACGGCGGGTGGGTTTGGGTACCGCCTTATGGCTGGACCTGGGTGGGAAATGAGCCCTGGGGGTGGGCGCCTTATCACTACGGCCGCTGGGTTTATCACAACGGCTATTGGGCCTGGTGTCCGCGCAGCTACTACTACCATGACCGCGGGTGGTGGCGTCCGGCACTGGTGGCCATCGTGTTCTCCGGTGGCAACAACTATTGCTGGTATCCGCTTGGCTACCATCAGCGCGATCCCCGTTCGCGGCATTATGGAAACAACCCGCGCCACGATCCTGCCTCAGATCGCCTCAGGCCAATGAGAGCAGACGATCTGGCAAACCTCCGTCGAGTGAATCCGGCACAACTTCGCGCGGTGACCGCTATGGCGGCTCGTGATTTTGGAGCTGAGGGGGCTCGGGCGCGGGCAGCGGATGGGGCACTCGCGCAGCGAGTGGTCAATTCGGATCCACTGCGCACTGATGTTCCGGTCAGGGCCGCGCGGCCGGCCAGCGATGGAACCAACACCAGGGCGCGCGCCGGCAGTGGCGCCGCAGCGCGACCGGCGCGAGCCGTCACGAGCGTTGATCTTCAAAGACCAACCGGAGCGGCAACCCGGAATCCGGGCGTGGCGCTGGACGAAGAGCTGCGCCGGTCAAGAGTGTTGAATGGGCGTGAGCCGCGACCCAACCGTGCCGATCTGCCGGAACCGGCCAGTGGGGTAGGAGCGATTGAGGCGCGTCCTACGGGCGCCGTGGAACGTCCGACGAGAACAGTTGGAGGAAGTGAGCGAACAGCGCCAGTTCGGGTGCCGGTTCGCGTCCCAGGCAGCGAGGACGCGATGCCCGTTGAGCGTCCGGTTCAAACTGAGCGAACAGATCGGCCGCGGGAAATTGAACGTCCGGACAGGACTGAGCGTCCGGAACGCGGGGATCGGCCGGTGCGGACTGAGCCCAGGCAGGAACCCGGCCGAGTGGAACAGAGGTATGAGCCGCCGGTGCAGTATGAGGCGCCGAAACGGACCGAACCTGCGCCGCGACCTGATCCGCCGCCGCAAAGGTCGGAGCCGGCGCCGCGGTATGAGCCGCCACCGCAACGTTCGGAGCCAACGCCGCGGTATGAGCCGCCACCGCGCAACGATCCACCGCCGCAGCGGAACGATCCGCCACCGCAACGGAATGATCCGCCACCGCAACGGAACGATCCGCCACCGCAGCGGAACGATCCGCCACCGCAACGGTCGGAACCGCAGCGCTCTGAGCCGGTCGAGCGTCCATCGCGGAAGGGCGATCCACGTTAGGGAGTTGCTCAACTCACAGTGTGGCACGCGCATCTTGCGCGTGATCACGGCGGGACGCCCGTGCCACACGTTAACCGTTTGGGAGTACCGCGCTCCAGGGCGGCCGTGAAGGCGGTACTCCTAACTTTGCTGGACACTAGTTGAAAGTCGAACAGGGGTGTGAAAGATGAGAGTTACAAAGTTGATTTGCTCGTACCTTAAGCAGTATCAGAGGGAACGGGCCGACCTCAATCAGAAGTTAAGATTTACTGTCGTGCTCATTGGGCTAGGGTTGCTGATTTCCGTTCCGAGCATGGCCCAAACACTCTCTCCTGGACTCAAACCTGATTTTCAGCGAGTACGTTCGCTCCAACAACAAACCCGAAGCGGCAAGTCGCGCGCGAACGGTTACCGGTCCGCCGCTGTCAATCGTGCAAACGCAATACGTTATTCATCTGGCGTTCGTGCCACCACGTCATCGTCGGTAGCAGTAGCGCGCCCATTCAATTTGCTGAAGGATGGACTAACTGCAAACGCGACGGCGACAACTCCCATAGTTCCCGGTACGCCATTGTTCCAGCTGTTGCACACTTCACAGATCAGTCTGGTTTCAGCGGCAGGTACAAATGAGCAGTATGTCGACCGGTCCGGAGATCTGGTCGCCGACGAAAGAACAACTTTCGATTCCACTGGGGGCTCATTCGATATTGCTGTGGGGCGTTCGGGAGCTCGTTATGAAGTTTACTCGGCAACTCTCAATTCTCAGCTGGTGGGCGTGATCGTAGTTGCCCTCGACACGAATGGCGACTACCAGAGTGACAGCGCCAGCACATTCAACCTGCGCACCGATTTTGGTTTGCGCTCGGCCGCGGCGGTAGTTACCGGAACCTCGAAGGCCGGTCGCGAATTTGTGATCGTTTCTTCCAGCGGTTACTACAATGAGTCGGACCCCAACGATCCGAACAACGAGCCTTCACCGGGCGTCGTTTTGCTCGTGAGAGACAACGCCGGCGGCTTTGACTCAGCGCTGTCGCGCGAGCTGATCTCGGTTGGTGACAACCGGCTCTACAATGCCAACGCCCTGGCGTTGCTGCCACACAACGATCTGCTGATTGCAGACTTTCATTCAAACGAATTGCGGATCGTGCGCGATACAAACGCAGACGGAATGCCTGATACGCTCTCCGCCATTCCTTATTACATTTACCAGTTTTCCAACGACGAGCCTCTGGACATCGCGGTAAACGCGCGCGGAGTTGTTTTCTCGCATTCAGTGGGCAACGACACAGTGCTGCTTGCGATCTACGACGACAACTCAGACGGTGAAGCTAATCGCGACGAAGTTTGTGTCGAAGGTCTTTCTATCGACGACAATCTTTTCCTTCATGGCCTGACCGTGGACAGCGGCGGCAACGTTTACGTTATCGAAGATGCTTCCGGCCTGGATGATGGCTCAGGTGGCAACGGGGGAACGCCGCGCGTTGACGCGTTTTCGGATCCAAGGCTGGACGGATTTCTGGAAGACGGATTGATCTTCGCGCGCGCGGACGATGCGAACACGCAGGGATTAACGGGCCTTGGCTTTGCCGTGCTCACCGCGAATCCGATTGACGATGCGCAGTTTTTCGTGCGCCAGCAGTATCTCGACTTTCTCAACCGCGAGCCTGACGCTAGTGGCCTGGCGTTCTGGACCAATCAAATAACTTCGTGCGGGAGTAACCAGCAGTGTATCGAGTCCAGGCGGATTAACGTCTCAGCCGCATTCTTCGTTTCGATTGAATTTCAGGAGACAGGTTACCTGGTCTATCGGATGTATAAATCGGCTTACAGCAATATCGCCGGCACTCCGGTGCCCGTTAGGCTAAGTGAATTTCTGCCCGATACGCAGCAGATCGGACAGAACCTGATCGTCGGCAGTCCCAATTGGCAGCAGACACTGGAAAACAACAAGGTGGCCTTCGCGCAGGCATTCGTAGCGCGGACTCGATTCACTACGGCGTTTCCCACCACGATGTCGCCGTCACAGTTTGTCGACGCGCTGTTTGCGAACGCAGGGGTGACGCCGTCAGCCGCCGAACGCAGTTCAATTATTAGTGAATTCGGCTCGGCGACGACGACCACAGACGCGGCGGCGCGGGCGCGAGCCTTGCGACGCGTGGCGGAGAATGCGGCGTTGGCCCAGCAGGAACTGAATCGAGCCTTCGTGCTGATGCAATACTTCGGTTATCTGAGAAGAAATCCCAACGATGCACCGGAGCCTGGGCTCAACTTTGATGGCTACAATTTCTGGCTGAACAAGTTGAACCAATTCAATGGCGACTACATCGCGGCGGAGATGGTTAAGGCGTTTATCACGGCAGCTGAGTATCGAGGTCGCTTCGGACTTTAGCGGATGCCAAATTACTTTGGCCCGACATCCGACTACTGAGATTGTCGGGCTGAGTATTTGTTCGTGTTGGTTCGTGTAATTTCGTGGATCGCATGTTCCCGGACTGAGCTGATACGATCCACGAAATCAGACGAACTAACACGAACAATTATTGGTTGAAAGCGCGGAGTCCTCTTTGCGAACCTTAGCGTCCTGCTTTGCGACGGTTGCGGTTTACATTTGTTCTTAACCGCAAAGATCGCTAAGGCTTCGCCAGGAACGCAAAGAGAAGATTTCGGGCGGGAGGTTACCGGCGCACTGGTTTGGTTTCAGCCTTGGGCTTGTTTTCCTTCGGACGATCGGTGAGCAGTGGCAGTGGATTCAACGCGCCACCGGTAGAGTAAACGCCGAAGTGAAGATGAGGCGGCGTGCCGGCCGCATTGCCGGTGGTGCCGACAAACCCGAGCACTGTCTGCGGCGTCACCCAGTCGCCTTCGGTAATACCCGGCGCGTACGAATCAAGATGCGCGTAGTAATAGAACCTCCCACCCGCGCCCACTACGGAAATTGTCTGCCCGCCTAAACTGTTCTCGCCAATCTTTGTAACGTAGCCTTCGGTCGCTGAACGCACCGGCGTCCCCCTGGGCGCAAAAATATCCTGGCCCTGGTGTAAGCGATCATTTCCGCGCGGCGCCTGCCATGTATTTGTCACATGGCTCTTCGACACGTCGTCGACCGGCATTGCAATCTGCTGGTCAGGCTCCCTTGTGTAGAGTTGAGCGACACGGACGTATAGCGCCAGCTTTCCAGCCAGCCGGTCGGCGATCCGTCCTGCCGACGTCGTAAGTCCGGTGGCATTACCAAGAGCAAGGAAGATTAAGAGCAGTAAAACTGCAAGCGGAAGTTTTTTCACAACGATTGTGAGATGCGGGGAAGTCCGCCCTCGTTGCGAGTCGTGCTTTGTCAGAACCACCTGCGTGAGCGGGTGGATTGCATTGGTGGATCCGCCCCAGTTGCGAGTCCTGCTTTGTCAGAACCACCTGCGTGAGCGGGTAGATTGCATTGTTGGATCCGCCCCAGTTACGAGTCCTGCTTTGTCAGAACCACCTGCGTGAGCGGGTGGATTGCATTGGTGGATCCGCCCCAGTTACGAGTCCTGCTTTGTCAGAACCACTGCGTGAGCGGGTGGATTGCATCGGTGGATCCGCCCCAATCGCGAGTCGTGCTTTGTCAGAACCACCTGCGTGAGCGGGTGGATTGCATATGGTGGATCAGCCCCAGTTGCGAGTCGTGCTTTGTCAGAACCACCTGCGTGAGCGGGTGGATTGCATTGGTGGATCCGCCCCAGTTGCGAGTCGTGCTTTGTCAGAACCACCTGCGTGAGCGGGTGGATTGCATCGGTGGATCCGCCCCAATTGCGAGTCGTGCTTTGTCAGAACCACCTGCGTGAGCGGGTGAATTGCATTGGTGGATCCGCCCCAATTGCGAGTCCTGCTTTGTCAGAACCACCTGCGTGAGCGGGTGGATTGCATCGGTGGATCCGCCCCAATTGCGAGTCGTGCTTTGTCAGAACCACCTCCGTGAGCGGGTGGATTGCATTGTTGGATCCGCCCCAATTGCGAGTCGTGCTTTGTCAGAACCACCTGCGTGAGCGGGTGGATTGCATTGTTGGATCCGCCCCAATTGGGAGTCGTGCTTTGTCAGAACCACCTGCGTGAGCGGGTGGATTGCATTGGTGGATCCGCCCCAGTTGCGAGTCGTGCTTTGTCAGAACCACCTGCGTGAGCAGGTGAATTGCATTGTTGGATCCGCCCCAATTGCGAGTCCTGCTTTGTCAGAACCACCTGCGTGAGCGGGTGGATTGCATTGGTGGATCCGCCAGTTGCGAGTCGTGCTTTGTCAGAACCACCTGCGTGAGCGGGTGGATTGCATTGTTGGATCCGCCCCCTTACGGAGGCGGTTCTGACAAGACTCGCTCCTTTTTTGTTGAGCAAATGAGGGATTCGGGCGGTTGCGCGAGGTTGTAGAAGCGCTGCGCAAGTGGCTAGTCCACCTGTTTTTGGTGGTAGTCACGCTGTTTTTGGAGGTAGTCACGCTGCGCAGGTAAGCCGTCAGCATGTTTTTGGAGGTAGTTAGTCCGCACAAACAGGTAGTCACGCTGCGCAAGTGTGGAGAAACGCTGCGCAAGTAGGTAGAAACGCTGCGCAGGGAAGTCGTGTCGTTGCGCAAGGAGATAGTCACGCTGCGCGAGGAAGTAGTAACCGTGCGCAGCGAGGGAGTTGCAATGCGCAGCGAGGCATTTCTGGGGACTAACGACCCAAACCGTCCATTTGTTTAGGGTCGCTCAAGCGCGGCGCGGTCCCAGTCGCCGAGGTCGGCTTCGGCGTCGTAAGTTGTTTGGCAAAAATCCATGAGTGTGGTCGCAGGTGAGCCGGTCTTTCTCACGTCTTCGTACAGCAGGAAAAACTCTTTCATCTCGGCGTTGTAAAAAGTCTCGGCGGGTCGAATCTTCCCGTCGCCCACAACCTCGGCTAACCCGGCGGGCTCGGGCGCCGTGTAGGAATAAAACGCGGCCTCCATGTCTTTGTTTCCCGGCCACCAGCCGTGGCTGATAACTTCGTGCGAATACGCCTCGCGGGTAATCAAGTCCGCGCCGGGACGTTCGGGCGCGAGCTTGCCGGAGAAGCGCGTGACCGCCATATCGAAGCTGCCCCAGAAGAAATGTACCGGGCTGACCTTGCCGATGAAACGCGCGCGAAACTCTTTCAAAACTTCGTCAATCGCCACCAAGGCGCGCCAGGCGCGGTTTGCGTATTCCGCGTCGTAAGACGCATGGACCGTGTCGTCTTCAAAGCGAATTGGGTCGGGCACTTCGACCGGCATGGTCCAGATCTTTATTTCCATTCCCAACTCGGCGAGGGCCGACATAACTTCCGCGTACAAGTCAGCCACCGACTGCGGACGCAGGGCCAGCGTTTTTGCCGCGCCATCGCTGCACTTGATCAGGAGCTGGTGATCGATGAAGTCAAACTCGATTTCGAAGATTCGATCTTCGTAGGGCATGGCAGAAGTTGTGAGTCCACGCGCTGAAACATACAGCGGCACGTTCCACCAGTGGTTGACGAGTGGCGTTTGCTCAAGCCGTATCTTGCCGACGACTTGCGTCCACATGTGTAGCGTAGCGAGTGTCTCTTTCCATTCGGCGAATTTCAGTTCAGGCCATGTCATAAGCAAACAGTAAACAGTAAACAG
>Ga0190272_10000170_pt1 | contig 40173 bp, 31 predicted proteins | sample Popmic504T_FD_133746 | JGI IMG/M metagenome (GOLD analysis project Ga0190272, IMG submission 133746) | Populus adjacent soil microbial communities from riparian zone of Shoshone River, Wyoming, USA - 504 T | ecosystem: Environmental > Terrestrial > Soil > Riparian zone | place: USA: Wyoming...
ATGACGTACCCCCCATGTCACGATGACGTGCCCCCACGCCAGGGTGACGCGGTGCTGTAAGGTCGGTGACAGATCGCGCGACGGACGAGAGACATGGGCGTCTCGGAACAAGTCAGTCCCCTCTCCCCGCGAGGAGCGGGGAGAGGGCTAGGGTGAGGGGTTGTGGCGCTCGGCAAAAGGGCGCCCCTCACCCTAACCCTCTCCCCACTGCGGTGGGGAGAGGGGACTGGTTCTGGTCGTTTCGCGACATCGCGAACGGCCCCGCGGCCCTGCGCGACCGTTGCGCTTGTCACCGAACTTAGCGAAGGGCGCTCTTACCGCACGCCGGTGCGCACGGGGATCTCCGACTCGGCGGCGATCGAGATGTCGAGGTCGCGGAGGAGGCCGTCGCCGAGGTCGTAGATCCAGCCGTGGACGGAGATCGTCTCGCCGCGGGCCCAGGCGTCGCGCAGCACGGTGGTCTGGCTCACGTTGACGACCTGATCGATCACGTTCAGCTCGCAGAGGCGGTTGTGGCGCTCCGTCTCGGTCGGCAATGCGTCGATGTGGGACTGGTGGGCGCGGCGGACGTCCTGCACGTGGCGCAGCCAGTTGTCGGCCAGGCCGACCTTCTCGTCGCGGAGGGCGGCCAGCACGCCGCCGCAGCCGTAGTGGCCGCAGACGATGATGTGGCGGACGCGCAGCACTTCCACGGCGAACTGGATGGCGGAGAGGCAGTTCAGGTCGGTGTGCACGACCACGTTGGCGACGTTGCGGTGGACGAACATCTGCCCCGGCGGCAGGCCGACGATCTGGTTCGCGGGCACGCGGCTGTCCGAGCAGCCGATCCAAAGGTATTGCGGCGACTGCTGCACCTTGAGGCTGGTGAAAAAGTCAGGGTCCTGCCGCGTCATCTCGGCAGCCCAGGCACGGTTGTTCGCGAACAAATGGTCGAGAGCAGGCATGGTTCGTTTCGGCGGCGCGGATGGTATATCAGGGCGCCGGGACGGTCGGATAGAATTACCCGGCATTGCGGCGGCGCGGGTGAAAGGTAAAGGGTAAAAGGTAAAAGTGGCTCCGCCAGCCAGCGCGCTTCTCGCCTGAAGCGTGCCTGACGCGAAGCGACTTTTACCCTTTACCCTTTTCCTTTTACCTCCCTCCAACAGGAGACGAACGACATGCCCGAGATCCAGCACATTACGGCGAAAAATGGCGACATCCTCCTACTGATCGGCACCATGAAGGGTGCCTTCGTTCTGCGCGCGAACAAGACGCGCAAGAAGTGGGAGGTGGGCGGGCCGTACTTTCCGGGGATGGCGGTCTACGCGATGGCGTACGACGGGCGCGCCGGGCGCAATCGTCTCTGGGCCGGGCCGCAGTCGATGCACTGGGGGGCGCTGCTCAGCTCCTCGGACGACTTCGGGCAGAGCTGGACCAATCCGGAGGAAGCGAACGTCAAGTTCCCCGAGGGGACTGGTGCGGCGCTGGAGAACATCTGGCAGATCGAGCCGGGGCACGACGACGAGCCCGATACGCTCTTCTGCGGTGTGCAGCCGGCGGCGCTCTTCGCATCGCGCGACGCGGGCAAAACGTGGCGCCTGACGGAAGGGCTCTGGAACCATCCGCAGCGGTCGAAGTGGCAGCCGGGCGGCGGAGGGCTCTGCCTCCACACCATCCTCCTCGATCCGGAAACGCCGAAGCGGATCCGCATCGCCGTCTCCACCGCCGGCATGTACGTGACCGAGGATGGCGGGACGACGTGGCGTCCGTCGAATCAGGGGGTGCGCGCGGACTTCCTCCCCGACAAGCATCCCGAGTTCGGCCAGTGCGTCCACAAGGTCGTGCAGTCCGGGCAGCAGCCGGAGCGGATGTACCTGCAGAACCATTGGGGCCTCTACCGCAGCGATGACCGCGGCGAGAGCTGGACCGACATCGCCAACGGCGTCCCCTCGGACTTCGGCTTCGCCCTGGCCACGCATCCGGCGAATCCCGACTGCGCGTGGATCGTGCCGCTGGAGTCGGACCAGTTCCGTTGTACCCCCGAGGGGAAACTGCGCGTGTATGCGACGCGGGACGCGGGGAAGAGCTGGAAGCCGATGGCGAAGGGGCTGCCGCAGAAGGGCGCGTACGAGACGGTGCTGCGCGATGCCATGGCCGTCGACGCGCTCGATCCCGTGGGCGTCTACTTCGGCACGCGCAGCGGCAAGGTGTTCGGCTCCGCGGACGAGGGGAAGAGCTGGTCGATGGTGCTCGACGGCCTGCCCGCCGTGGTCTCCGTGAACACGGCTCGCGTCTCGCTCAAGAGAAGAAAGGGCGCGTGATGGCGTTCGTTTTCGTCATCCCGGGACCGCTGCGCGAGCTGGCCGGCAATCGCGGCGAGGTCCGCGTCGACGGCAAGGCATCCTCGGTCACGGATGCGCTGTCGCTGCTCTGGACGCAGTGGCCGGGACTGCGCGACCGCGTCCTGACCGAGCGCGGCGAGGTGCGCCTGCACGTCAACATCTTCGTCGACGGGGAGAGCATCCGCGACGCCGGTGGCCTCGGTATGCCGGTGCGCGACGGCGCGGAGATCTTCATCCTCCCCGCGCTCAGCGGTGGCTGAGCGGGACTGCTCCCATTGGTGCCACGAAAGAAAGACGACGGGAGGCCTCCGGCGGGCCGGTGCGACCGGCGGCGCTTGTTGGCCTAGCCTGAACGCACACCTGTCGACGGAACACGTGTTTGCGCGACGACATGGGCACAACCAGCGCCGCCGGTCGCACCGGCCCGCCGGAGGCCCCCGGTCGTCTCTCCTTGCGTGGCTCCAACGCGGCGATAAACTAGCGCCCGTCCTCACATGGAGCTCGTCGGTCACAGGTTCGGCCACATTCGCGTGACGTCGGTCGTCGGACAGGGCGGCATGGGGGACGTGTATGGCGGCTACGACGAGAAGCTGGAGCGCAAGGTCGCACTGAAGGTGCTGGCGCCGGAGCAGCGCCTGGACGTCGAGGCGCGGGAGCGGCTGCTGCGCGAGGCGCGGGCGCTGTCGCGGCTCGACCATCCGAACATCTGCCGCATCCACGACTACATCGAGAGCGAGGACGTCGACCTGCTCGTGCTCGAGTACATCGACGGCCGCACGCTGGGCGACGTGATGACGGAAACGAGCTCGCGGGGGGAGAAGCTGCGCATCGCCGCGGCGATTGCGAACGTGCTCGTGGCCGCGCACCGCGCCGGCATCGTGCACCGCGACCTCAAGCCGGAGAACGTCATGCTGACGAAGGCCGGCGAGGTGAAGGTGCTGGACTTCGGACTCGCGCGCTGGCTGCAGCGGGCGCGCACGCAGCAGCAACTGACCGGGAAATACGCGATGCTCCAGGGCGGCAGCAGCTACGACTCCGCCGCGCCGCTGGAGACCGCGATCGGCATCACCCTCGGCACGCCGCTGTACATGAGTCCCGAACAGGCCCGCGGCGAGACGCTGACGCCGGCCAGCGACATGTACTCGTTCGGCCTGCTGCTGCAGGCCATCTTCATGGGCATGGACCCGCATCCGATGGGCCTCTCGGCGCGGGAGGTGATGCTGCGGGCCGCGCGCGGCGAGACGAATCCGGTCACCGGCGTGCCGGGCGACGTCGCGGCGCTGATCCATCGTTTGAAGCAGTTCGCACCGGCCGACCGTCCGACGGCGATCGAGGCCGTGGAGCGGCTGAAGTTCCTGGCCGACAGGACGCAGCGCATCGCCCGCCGCGCGGCGGCGACGGCGTTCGTCGCGCTGCTGGCCCTCGGCGGTTGGCGCTACACGGTCGACCTGCAGACGGAGCGGGCCAAGGCCGTCGCGGCGCAGGGGGAAGCGGAGCGTCGCCGCGCGCAGGCCGAGGACCTGATCGAGTTCATGCTCGGCGACCTGCACAAGAAGCTCGGCTCGGTGGGGCGGTTGGACGTGCTGGACGACGTGGCCACCCGCGCCCTCTCGTACGTCTCCTCGCTGAACCCGGAGCTCGTCAGCGCGGAGGAGCTGGCGCGCAATTCGAAGGCGCTGAACCAGGTCGGCGACGTGCGCATCGCGCAGGGCAACGTGGCCGAGGCGCGGCGCGTGTTCGAGAAATCGCTGGAGCTGTCGGGGGCCGCGCTGCGCAAGGCGCCGGCCGATCCGCAGGTTCAGCTCGCGTACGCGACGAGCCAGTTCTGGGTCGGCAACACGAGCCGGCTGGAAGGCGACCTGCCGCGCGCTCTGCGGCACATGCGCGCGTACCAGCAGGCCACGACCAAGCTCGCCCGTGAGCATCCGGCCAACGACGAATACCAGCTCGAAGGCGCGTACGGACACGACGTCGTCGGGACGGTGCTGGAAGCGATGGGCGAGCTGCAGCAGGCGCGCGACGAGTACCGCCGTGTCCTGGACATCCAGACCGCGCGGCTGCGGCGCGACCGGTCGAACGCGGACCGGCAGCACGACATGGCGTTCGCGCGGAACAAGCTGGGGACCGTGCTGCGCAGGCTCGGCGACACACGCGGCGCGTTGGAGAACTTCCGCGCCGAGTACGAGACGTACCGCAGTCTCCGCGAGCGCTTTCCGAAGAACACGCGCTGGAAAGACCGCATGGCGAACAGCCTCAGTTACCTCGCCTCGGTCGAGGCGGAACAGGGCGCCATCGGTCAGGCGATGGAGCATCGGCTGGCGGGGGAGGCGTTGTGGCGCGAGCTGGTCGGCCATGACCCGAACAACGCGCAATGGCAGCGGAACCTGGCCACGACGCACATGCAGGTGGGCGTGCTGCGCCGGCAGCAGGGCGACCTGGCCGGCGCGCGCAAGGCGCTCGCCGCCGCGCGAGGCCTGATCGAGCCGCTGGCGCAACGCGATCCCGCTCGCGCGACGTGGCAGGTCGACCTGGCCGTCTTCGACACGGAGCGGGCGCGCGTGCAGCTGGCATCCGGCGAGGCGGCGATGAGCACCGCCCAGTCGGCGGTGACGCGGCTGCAGAAGCTCGTCGTCACCGATGCCAAGGCGAAGTCGTATCTCGCCTCGGCGCTGCTCGTCCTGGGCGAAGCGCAAGAGCGTAGCGGACGGCGCGCGGAGGCGGCGCGCTCCTGGCAGGAGGTGCTCACGCTCACCGCGCCTCCCGTCCCGCAATCGCTGGCCGGCGACGATCACCGCGTCCGCGCACTCATTTACCTCGGCCGCACTGAAGCCGCGCGCGCGGGAGCAACAGCGCTCCGCGAGCGCGGCTATCGCAATCCCGATCTCGAGCGGCTGTGCGCCGCGCGAGGAATCACATAGAGAGAGGAAACACATCATGGCTGTCGTCAATATCAACGTCACCCCGGACCACGTCATCGTCCACCCGGAAAAAGTGGTCATCAACCGCGTAGACCAGACCATCGTCTGGCACCTCCACCGAGGCACATGGCAGGACGACGGGATCGTCTTCGACATGAATCCGCCCCCGCCGGCCCTTCCGTGGCCGGGGCCGCAGGCGCATCGCGACGGAGAGACCTACGTCATCGATGCGGGCGATCCGCTGCCGCATGGCTCGCCGGTGCAGGAGTACCGCTATACGATCAAGATCTTCGACGACCACGGCCGGCCGCATGTCATTACGCGCGGCGGCGGGACGGCACGCGGTATTGCCGCCGAGGACACCACGCCCACGCTCGACGGCGGCGAGGGCGAGCCGTTGTCGATCGACCCGGGCATTGAGAATCAGCCCGAGCCGTAATACAGCGTAGTGCCTGTTCTCTACTGAAACGCCGCCGCAAGGCGGCGTTTTTCATTGGGCCATATATAAACAAAGTGTGGCTGGATTCGGTAATTCGATCCGGTTGTCCGTCCATATTGGTATAATGCCGCTCCTTCAGCCACTTTCAATACAAGAGGGTTCCCCGATGGAATTGACCGGACGACGATTCGGGCATATCCGGGTCACTGGTGTCGTCGGCCAGGGCGGCATGGGAGATGTGTATTCGGGCTACGACGAAAAGCTCGAGCGCAAGGTGGCATTGAAGGTCCTGCACGCGGAGCAGCGGCTGGACCACTCCGCGCGCGAGCGCCTGTTGCGCGAGGCCCGGGCACTGTCGAAGCTCGACCATGCGCACATCTGCCGCATTCACGACTATGTAGAGAGCGACGACGTCGACGTGCTCGTGCTCGAGTACATCGACGGCACGACGCTCGGCGACGTCTTCAAAGAAAAGGTGACGCGCGGCGAGAAGCTGCGCATCGCCATCGCCGTGGCCGAGGTGCTGGTGGCGGCCCACCGTGCCGGCATCATCCATCGCGATCTGAAGCCTGAGAACGTGATGCTCACGAAGAGCCGTGAAGTGAAGGTCCTCGACTTCGGGCTCGCGCGCTGGCTGCAACTGGCGCGCGCTCTCTCGTCGGACCGGCTCCGCGCCGTGCAGGGCACGGTCGTGCCGATCGCGCAGGGACGCACCGACACGCTGCCGATGCCGGACGAAAGCTCGCCGCACGCCACCGCGGCCGGCATCACTCTCGGCACGCCGCTGTTCATGAGTCCCGAGCAGGCCCGTGGGGAAACGCTCACGCCGGCCAGCGACATGTTCTCGTTCGGCCTCCTGCTGCAGACGCTCTTCACCGGCGAGGACCCGTATCCCGACGACCTCACGTCGCGCGAAGTGATGCTGCGCGCCGCACGCGGCGAGACGAACCCGGTCTCCGGCATCGAGCGCGACGTGACGACACTCATCAACCGGCTCAAGCAGTTTGCCCCTGCGGACCGCCCCACCGCCATCGAGGCAGTGGAGCGGCTCACCTTCCTGCAGAACAAGCCGCAGCGGATCGCGCGGCGCGCGGTCGCGGCGCTCGTGGTCACGCTGATGGCCATGGGCGGCTGGCGCTATGCGATCGACCTGCAGCGCGAACGATCGATCGCGCTCGCCGCGCAGAACGAGGCGGAGAAGCGCCGCGCGCAGGCGGAGGACCTGATCAACTTCATGGTCGGCGACCTGCGCACGAAGCTCGAGCCAGTCGGCCGCCTCGACGTGCTCGACGACGTGGCCAGAAAAACGCTGCAGTACGTCTCGAGCTCCGAGCCCGGGGCGATGACGGCAGGAGAGCTGGCGCGCAACGCGAAGGTCCTGCACCAAGTCGGCGAAGTGAACATCGCGCAGGGGAAGCTCGACGACGCCATGCGCGCGTTCGGGCAGTCGGTGACGCTCTCCTCCGCCGCGGCGAAGAGAGCGCCCCGCGATCCGGTCGTGCGCCTCAGTCTCGGCACGAGCCACTTCTGGCTCGGCAACGGATACCGCCTGCAGGGCAATCTGCCGAAGGCGCGGCGGCATCTCACCGAGTACATGAACGTGGCCGAGCAGCTCGCGCGCGAATATCCGGAGAACGACGAGTACCGGCTCGAGCGTGCATACGGCCACAGCAACGTGGCCATGATTCTGGAAGCGCAGGGGCAGTATCGCGAGGCACTGGTGCACCACTCCGTGACCCGTGCCATCAAGAGCGAGCGGCTCGCGGCGGACCCGTCAAACGCGGAAAAACAGGCCGACGTGGCCATGACCCTGAACAAGATGGGCTTCGTCCTGCAGCGCCTCGGCGACCTGCGCGGGGCGCTGGAGTCCTTCGAGCGCGAGCTGATGATGTACCGCCTGCTCGCGCGGAGCGATCCGTCCCACAGCCGCTGGAAAGAGCGCGTGGCCGTCAGCCACAGTTACGCAGCCTCGGCGCGCGAGGCGCTCGGGGATTACGACGCCGCGTTCGCACTGCGGGAGCAGGAACTGGCGGCGAACCGTGAGCTGCACACACGCGATCCGCAGAATGCCGAGTGGCAGCGGAATCTGGCCGTCTCCCTCTGGCGTCGCGGCAATCTGCTCCGTATCCGCGGCGCGCACGAGGCGGCGCTGACCGATTACGCGGCGGCCGAGGCGCTCGTCGAGCCGCTCATCAGGCGCGATCCGACGCGGCGCTCGTGGCAGCGCGACCGCGCGGTGATCCGCGTCGGACACGCGCGCACGCTGCTCGCTTCGGGGCACGCGGATGAGGCGCGGCGCATGGCCGCCGACGCGGCGTCGGCGCTCCAGTCGCTCTCATCGCTCGACACCATCCTGCCGCGCTACGTCGCCGACGCACAACTCGTCCTCGGCGACGCGAGCGCGGCCGCGGGGGATCGCCCGGCGGCGCAGCGCGCATGGCTGCGCGCGCACGACGCGTTACGTGACACCGCCAGATCGACGACCGATCTCGAGACCCTCGACACCTGGGCGCAGGTGCTTCTCCGGCTCGGCCGCGATGCCGAGGCCACACCCGTCGCCGCGCGACTGCGCGACGCCGGCTATGTGCAAGTCAGCGACCGTACGGCCGTTCCGAGGCGGCCGTCATGACCAACGAAGCAGACAGAGAGGAGACAACAACATGCAGCACGTAACTATCGATTGGAAGGACAACGCCCCGCAGGTCAGCTCCGTCAACCTTTGGCGCGACGATCAGAGCATCATGTGGTCGTTCGCGCCGGATGCGGATCCGCGGCTCTACTGGGGAGGTGTGCCGGGAATCATTTTCCTGTCCGCGGGGGGGAAATACTCCGAATGGACCGGGACACAGCCGCAGCCGCTTGGGGTGGTTCCGCAGGATGGAGTCGATCGCCGGCACTACATGGCCAACGGGGAGGCGCCGAACTTAGGCAAGGAGGTCATCTACTATCACTATGACCTGGTGCTCCACCAGCCGACTGGCGAGACCGTCAGATTGAGCGAGGTTCTTCCGCGCCGCCGCGCGAAACACGACAAAGCGTCCGCGTCGGTGAACGTCGAGTTGGTCGATCCCGAGATCCCCAATCAGCCGCAGCCCTGATGCCGTTCGTGGACGGGCCGCGGCCCGTCCACATTGCCTCGTAAACCAGAATCCGCGATCGCCGTCCGTCTAATCTTCATGATGCGGGCGGTCGACGCGGTCAACAACAAGGGTCCGGACATGGAGCTCATCGGGCGGCGGTTCGGTCATATTCGCGTCACGGGCGTTGCCGGTGAAGGCGGAATGGGGCAGGTCTATACCGGCTTCGACGAGATGCTGGAGCGCAAGGTCGCGCTGAAGATGCTGCATGCGGGGGCCCGGCTCGACGAAGCCGCGCGGGAGCGTCTGCTGCGCGAAGCCCGCGCGCTGTCGCGCCTCGATCATCCGCACATCTGCCGCATTCACGACTACCTGGAGAGCGCCGACGTCGACGTGCTGGTGCTCGAGTACATCGACGGGCGGACGCTGAACGACGTCCTGTCCGACCCCATGACGCGCGGCGAAAAGTTGCGCATCGCCGTGGCCGTGGCCGAGGTGCTCGAGGCCGCGCACCGCGCCGGCATCATCCACCGCGATCTCAAGCCCGAGAACGTGATGATCGCCAGGGACGGCGAAGTGAAGGTGCTCGACTTCGGCCTCGCACGCTGGCTGAAGACGGCACGCGCCCAATCGGCGGAGCGGCTCCGTGCGGTCGCTCATCAGGCCACCGTCGTGCCGATGCGCATCAGCGACACGATTCCGTTCGAAGAGACATCGCCGGGCGAGACCGCGGTCGGTGTGGCCCTCGGCACGCCGCTTTTCATGAGCCCCGAGCAGTCCCGCGGCGAGGCACTCATGCCGGCCAGCGACATGTTCTCGTTCGGCCTGCTGCTGCAGTTGCTCTTCACGAACGAGGAGCCGCATCCCGACAATCTCACGGGACGCGAGGTCATGCTCCGCTGCGGCCGCGGCGTGACGAACGCCGTCAGCGCCGAGGCGGGCAACGTCCGGCCGCTGATCAACCGGCTGAAGCAATTCGCCCCGGCCGATCGCCCGACGGCGCTGGAGACCGTGGAGCGTCTGCGGTATCTGGCAAACCGGCCGCAGCGCATTGCCCGGCGAGGCGTGGCGGCCATGTTCGCGGCGGTGCTGGCCATCGGCGCCTGGCGTTACACCGTCGACCTCCAGCGCGAGCGCGCCATCGCCCTGAAAGCGCAGGCTCAGGCCGAGGATCTGATCGAGTTCATGCTCGGCGACCTGCGCACCAAGCTCCACGAAGTCGGACGAACGGACATCCTCGACGACGTTGGCGACCGCGCACTGACCTACGTGCAATCGCGCGATCCGCAGACGATGACCGCCGACGAGTTGACACGGAGTGCGAAGGCGCTCAATCAGCTGGCCGAGGTGCGTGACGCGCAGGGTAACACTGTCGCGGCGCTGGAGATGTTCAGGGAGGCGGAGAAACTGACGAACATCGCCGTTGGCCGGGAGCCGCGCAACGGGAAGGCGCTGATCGTCCATGGGGCGACGCAGTTCGGCCTGGGGCACGGCCTCCGCCAGCAGGACCCGGCCGTGGCCCTGGTCCACATGCGCAACTACATGCGGGACGGCGAGGCGCTGGCCGCGCTCGATCCGGCGAACGCGGAGTATCAGCGCGAGCGTGCGTACGGCCACAGCGGCGTCGCCTCGATCCTCGAAGCGCAGGGAAGGCTCGAGGAAGCGTTGCGGCATCATCGAGTCAGCCTCGAGGTGAAAGAAAAGCTCGCGGCACGTAAGCCGGGGCATGCCGATACGCAGTACTCACTGGCCCTGGCGTATAACAAAGTGGGGAATGTGCTCTTCAGGCTCGGCGACGTGCGCGGAGCGCGCGCGCTGGGACAGCGCGAACTGGCCATCTCGCGGAAACTCGTGGCGCTGGAGCCGAAGCAGGCCAGGTGGAAGCTGCGCCTCACGACCGGCCTGGCCTTCGTGGCGCGCATTCACGATTCCACCGGCGACCGCGCCGGCACGCTCGCGCTCTACCACGAAGAACTGGAGCTCGAGCGCGAGCTGGCCGCGCTCGATCCGGAAAACGTCGACTGGCAACGCAACGCGGCGGTGACGATGCGCCGTGTGGCGAAGGAGCTCGCCGCGCGCGGAGACTACGCACGCGCGCTGCCGCTCTACCGGGAGTCGCGCGACGGGCTGCTGGCCGTCATCCGGCGGGCGCCATCGCGGGGGTTCGTCCACGATCTGGCCGGCACGGAGATCACCTACGCCGGCGCGCTCGCCGCGTCAGGCAACATGGCGGCCGGGCGGAGGATGCTCGACGCCACCATTGCCCGCATCGAGGCAATGCCGGCCGGCGATCACCGCACGCAGTACAGCCTCGGGTGGGCGTGGCACGTGCGCGGCGACATGCTTCGCGTCACCGACCCGGCCGCGGCCCGCCGCGCGTGGGAGGAGGCCGAGCGCGAGCTCGAGCCGCTGCTCAGCAAGAGCGACGATCCGAAGCAGCTCGACCTCTGGGCCGAGCTGCTCATCCGCCGCGGCCGCGGCACCGAGGCGCGCGACGTCATCGAGCGCCTCGGGCGCATGGGCCACGCAACGGCGGCTCTGGTGTCTTTATGCAACGAGACCGGCTGCTGAAGCCGGGGAGGAGGAGTCTCATGGCCACCATCGTCACCACCAACATCACCGTGAGTAAACGGGGGGAGGCGTTCGAAGTGAAGATCGCCCCGCCCGTGACACGGGTCCCGAACAACGACGACGTGAAGTCGGCGCAGCTGGTCTGGAAGTGCACCGGCGCCACGTTCGTCAGCGCGGATGCCTTCCGCTGGAAGTCCGGCGGCAACAGCCGTCCGGACGTCAAGCTGGATGGCGACCGGCTGGTGTCGGCCGAGTACACGAAGAACACCGACCGCAAGTCCGTGAACTGGGAGTACGAGTTCACGATCCAGATCGCCGGCGGCCCGACGCTGGTGATCGATCCGGAGGTCGAGAACCTGCCTCCGGGCATGCCCTGATTACTCGCCGCCGCCTTCGTCGCCGCCCACGAGGTGCTTCCCGCGGTTGCCCGGCAGCTCCGTATGCTGCCGGGCCCCGCCACGGCGGCGGCGCCGGCGGCGCGGGCCGTTGCCCGGCGTCTGCGGCAGCGTCTCATCCTGATCGTCGTCCTCGAAATCGTCGTCGCGGACGGCGGGCTCGGGGGCCTTCGGTTGTGTGGGGGGCGCGGGAGGCGTCTTGCCGCGGTTCTCGAGCTTGTCCTCGTCGAGGAGCCACACCCACTGCGTGTCGGCCGCCTGGGCGGCCGGCGCTTCCGGCTTCGCATCGCGGCGCGGCTCGCGTGGTCCGCGCGGCGGCCGCGGTGCGCGGGGCTCCCGCGGCTCGCGGGGCTGCGACTCCGCGGGCTGCGCGTTGGTGTGCGCCGCCGGCTGCGACGTGGCGATGACGCGGCGCGCCTTCTCCGGCGACTCCAGTTTCTTCACCCGAATGAGCACGTCCTCGGTCAGCCTGCGGTTGACGGCGATGAGGTCGGCCAGCAGCGCGATGAGCCACGTCTGGAAGCCGGTCACGAGGAACACGGCGGCGAGGATGAGCGACTGCACGTGCCCGTCGCGGTCGCCCTGCGAGAAGTACCAGAGGAAGCGCGCGCCGAGGGCCACGCCGAGGAACATGAGCAGCGAGCCGATGGCGAAGAACGTCTTCAGCGGACGGTAGAGGGTGTAGATGCGGAAGATCGTGGCCACGGACTTGCGCAGGTAGGTGCCCATCCCGCTGTAGAGCCGCGACGGGCGCGTCGGCGCGTTCGTGCGCACCGTGACGCTCTGCACGCCGAGGTTGCGGTTGCCGGCCTGGATGACCGTCTCCAGCGTGTACGTGAAGGGATTGAAGACGTTGATCTGCATGGCCGCGTCGCGCGAGAAGGCGCGGAAGCCGCTGGTCACGTCCGAGACGCGCAGTCCCGAGGCCCGGCCGACGGTCCACGAGCCGATGCGCTGCAGCAGCCGCTTCATCGCCGACATGTGCGGCGACTTGGCCACCTCGCGGTCGCCGATCACCACTTCCGCGGTGCCGCGCACGATCGGCGCGACGAGGCGGGCGATGTCGCTGGCGGCGTACTGGTTGTCGGCGTCGGTGTTGACGATGACGTCCGCGCCGAGGCGCAGGGCCGCGTCGATGCCGGCCACGAACGCGGCGGAGAGGCCGCGGTGCGTCTTGAGCTGCAGGACGTGCGTGGCCCCGCTCTTGCGCGCCACCTCGGCCGTCCTGTCGGACGAGCCGTCGTCGATGACCAGGGTTTCGATCGCGGTGAAGCCGTCGATCTTCTTCGGAACGTCGCGCAAGGCTTGCGCGATGGTGGCCTCCTCGTTGAAGGCGGGGATCTGAACGATGAGCTTCATATCTCTTTCATTGGACGTGAGCGGGAATTGAGGATTGAGGATTGGGGATTGAGGATGCCGTTGTCGCCATCCTCAATCCTCAATCCTGAACTCTCAATCCCGACGCCGAAGGTGTCGGTGATCATGCCGGTCGAGCGGCTGGGCGGCGACGCCGAACGCGCCATCGCCTCGGTTCTACAACAGGATGCGCCGTTCGGCTTCGAGCTGATTGTCGTCTCGGCCCAGCCTGTCGAGCTGGCCGGAGAGACCCGGCTCAGGAACGTCGTCGAGCCGAATCGTAATCCCGCAACTCGAAGAAATCGAGCGGTTTCCGTGGCGGCGGGGGAGGTGCTGGCCTTCATCGACGACGATGCAATGGCCGATCCGCGCTGGCTGGCCACCGCCTGCGCCTACCTCGACGCGCATCCGGACGTGCTCGCCGTGGGCGGTCCCGACCCCGCGCCGCCGGACTCTCCGGTCGACGAATTGATCTCCGACACGCTGCTGGCCACGCGCTGGATCGGCAGCGGCGTGGCCGCGCACGAGAACCGCCGCGGCGTCTTCGACCTCACCCGCGCCAGCGACATCGCGCTGGTGAACCTGTTCGTGCGCCGCGCCGCGTTCACCGGCTTCGACGAGGCCATCGGCTACATCGGCGAGGACACGGCCCTGCTCGCGGAGCTGATGCAGCGCGGCCGCGTCGTCTACCACGACGGCGTCCGCGTCTTCCACCGCCGCCGCGCCTTCCCCGGCCCGTACCTCCGCCAGCGCTGGCGCTACCGCGTGAAGACGGGACAACTGCAACGCACGCGAAAAGATCCGAAGGTGTCGGCGTTCCTGCTCGCGGGATTGTTCGGGATCGTATTCGCGCCGCTGGTGGCCATCCCGTACGCGCTGCTGACGCTCATCCTCGGCGTACGCGCCACTCGTCTCCCGCTGCGCTGGTGGCCGGCCATCCCCTTCGCCTTCGCCATGCACCATCTCACCTACTGGATGGGCATCGTCGTAGGACTTTTAGGAGTGCGGCAGCGGTGAGCTGCCGCTTGGTGTGACGCCGGTCACGCGGGGATGGAACTAAGGCATCGCGCGTGCACTCGCGAACGAAACATGGTCACCGACACGGTCACGGACTTTGACTCGACCCTCATCCGCCGCGGCGTGAGCGCTGCCACGCTGACCGACATGGCCGACTTTGTCGACACCATCCGCGAGCGTCCCCTCGACAAGCTTCTCGGCGAGCTGCCGGCCATCGCCTCGCTGTCGCAGACCAAATTCAGCCTGGCCCGCCAGGTCATCCGCCGCCGCGCCCGCTCCCTCGAGCGTCCCGACTTTGAACAGCTCCGGGTCATGGCGTACGAGGTCGCGGACGACGCCGGCGCCGAAGTAGGAGAGCGCATCCGCTCGCTCTTCGCGTTCGCCTGAGCAGAACGCTCTCGTTGCACCCACGCAAAGAAGACGAGGGGGGCCTATCGTCGTCTCCTTTCGTGGCTCAATGCGAGCATCCTGTTTAGGCGCCCGTAGCTCGCTGGAAATGCTTACACTTGCGTCACGGTTCCCCTGACCGCGATCGCATGAAGTTCACCGACAAGCTCCAGTACCTGAAGTACCTGGTCGACAAGCGCGGCATGCGCCCGGTCTATCTGATCCTCGGCCTGACGTACGACTGCAACTCCTTCTGCCGCACCTGCTTCAACTGGGAGCAGCTCCGGAAGAACAAGGAGCACGAGCTGTCGCTGGACGAGATCAAGAAGACCCTGTCGTCCATGGGCGACCTGCTCTTCATCGTCATGAGTGGCGGCGAGCCGTTCCTGCGCCGCGACCTGCCGGAGATCTGCGAGTTCCTGGCGACCAACAACAACGTCAAACAGATCACCATCCCCACCGGCGCCATCACCAGCGACCTCATCGCGCGGCAGGTCGAGTCGACCCTGCAGCGCTGTCCCGGCACGCAGATCGTCGTCAACCTCTCCATCGACCACATCGGCGAGAAGCACGACTGGATCCGCGGCGTCCCGAACAACTACGAGAAGTCGAAGAAGACGTACGCCCTGCTGATGCCGCTCAAGGAGCGCTACGACAACCTGACCGTGAACGTGCACACCTGCCTGTGCACCTACAACGCGGACGACCTCGACGTCATGTTCGACGGCATCCGCCGCGATTTCCCGAAGGTCTCGTTCCACTCCTTCGAGATGCTGCGCGGCGATCAGCCGGACAAGAACATCCAGCCCATCACCACGGAGAAGTACCGCGCCCTGCTGCCGAAGCTCGAGGAGTACTGGAACGGCTACCGCAACTACGACGGCTTCCTCAAGTTCGTGAAGATCTATTCGCGGCAGATGGAGCTGGCCGTCCTGGAGCAGGAGACGCAGGTGCGCCCCTGCCACGCCGGCCGCGTCTCGGGCGTCCTCGACGCGCGCGGCGAAGTGCGCATGTGCGAGCTGCGCGAGCCGGTCGGCAATGTGCGCGACACGGGCTATGACTGGGACAAGCTCTGGTTCTCCGAGGCGGCGGACGAGCAGCGGCGGTCGATCCGCGCCAAGGAGTGCCACTGCACGCACTCCTGCTTCATGTCGTCGTCGCTGGTGTTCGACTGGCGGACGTGGGGCGCGTATCTGCAGTCGACGGTCGTCAACTTCCTGTCGGCGGCGTGAGAACCGTCATCATCGGTCCGGTCTTTCCCTATCGCGCGGGCATCGCATACTGCACCGTCAAGCTCGCCGAGCAGTTGGGCGCGGATGTGATCTCGTTCAAGCGCCAGTTCCCGAAGTTTCTCTATCCGGGTGGGGATGACGTCGATCCGACGCTGCCGCGCTTCGACGCGCGCTTTCTGCTCGACATCGTCAATCCTCTGACCTGGCTGCGGACCGCGCTCACCCTGCGGCGCGCGCGGCCCGATGCGGTGATCTTCGTCTGGTGGGTTTGGGTGTGGGCGCTGCCGTATCTGACGCTCATCGCGCTGCTGCCGAAGAAGACGCGCGTGATCCTGCAATGCCACAACATCGGCGACAAGGAGCCGGCGGCGTGGAAGCGCTGGCTGACGGATCGCGTGCTGCGTCGCGGCGACGTGCTGGTCGTGCACGCGCGGACGGAGGCGGAGGACGCCGCGCGACGCACATCGCGTCCCATCGTCCAGACCTTCCTCCCCGTGCACGCCCTCGGCGGTGCGATTCCGACGCGCGCCGAGGCGCGGCGCAGGCTGGGAGTGCGCGGCAACGTGGCGCTCTTCTTCGGGCACGTGCGGCCGTTCAAGGGGCTCGACGTGGCGCTCCGCGCGTGGCGGCTGCTGCAGACCGAGGTCACGCTGGTCGTGGCGGGGGAGGCGTGGTGGAAGTCGGAGAGCGAGTATCGCGAGCTGGCCAAGGGGCTGGACAACGTCCGCTTCGACTTCCGGTTCATCCCCGACGCCGAGATCGCCACGTACTTTGCGGCCTGCGACGTCGTCCTGGCGCCGTATCGCATCGAGGCGCAGAGCGGCGTGGCCCTGACGGCGTTCCATTTCGCGCGGCCGGTGATCGCGTCGAACGTCGGCGGGCTGCCGGAGATCGTCGAGCCGGAGATGCTCTTCCCGAGCGAAGACCATCCGGCGCTGGCCGCGCGGGTCGACGCCTTCTTCGCCCGCACCGACCGCGAGGCCCTGGAGCGACGCGCGGCCGATTCGGCCCGTAAGTACTCATGGGAGGAATACGGCGCGCTGTTCGGGCGCTTGGTTGCTGGCGAATGAAGTTCAGTCCGTCCCGAATCAAAGTGGGCCTCGAGCTCACCTCCAAGTGCAACCTCCGCTGCGGCATGTGCCCGCTGCCGGTGCTGCGCCGTCCGTACGAGGACATGCCGTGGGAGCTGGTCGAGAAGGCCGAGCGCGAGATCCACGGGAACGGGCTGAAGCTGAAGTGGCTGCACGAGATGGGGGAGCCGCTGCTCTACGCCCGCATCGACGACGCCATCCGCCTCTTCCCCGAGGCCAGCCTGTCGACGAACGGACTCGTGCTGACGCCGGAGATCGGCGCGAAGCTGCTGGCCTCGCCGCTCAAGCGCATCCGCATCTGCGTCGACTCGATCCAGCCCGACGTCTACCCGCAGCTCCGCACCGGCGGCGATTTCGACAAGCTGGTCGACCTGACCCGGAAGTTCCTGGTCCAGGCCAAGGGACATCCGCTGCGCATCGAGATCCAGAAGATGCGCTCGCGCCTGACGCTCGACGAGACGGTCGACGATTTCAAAAAGGTCTTCGACCTCAAGCAGTACCGCAACGCCCGCGTGATCGAGAAGACCTGCGAGGCGCTCGACGTGAACGAGGAGACGGACCTCCACGGCAAGTTCTACGGCTGCGTGCAGGGGGCGTTTTTCACCTGGGTGGTGATCTTCGCCGACGGCCGCGTCACGCACTGCTGCTATGACGCCCACGGCGATCAGGTCCTCGGCGACCTGAAGACGCACTCGCTGCAGGAGATTCTCGACGGCCCGCGCTTCGCGGAGATGCAGTCCGCCTTCAGCCGCCGCGATTTCACGAACCTCCCGCGCTGCGGCGAGTGCTTCAAGCACGGCGGCGAGTCGCATGCCTTCAACGACGTGCTGTCCCGCGTGCAGAACCTGCCCGGCGCCGCGAAGGACGCGGTGCGTAAGGTGATCGACCTGCGGTACCGATGACGCTCGTCCTCAATCTGCTCCTCGGCTTCATCCCCACCCTCATCCTCGGCGCGAGCATCGCCGCCGGGGTGGAGGACGACGCGCGGCATCGCCGGGTCTTCCTGCTCGTCTACGCGCTCTGGGCGTTCACGCTGGCGGGGTGGAACTGGCTGGAGTCGGCGCACGGGGTGTGGATCGTCTGCTGGATCGTGTTCGGGTTGGTGGCGATCGCGCTCCGGCGTTACTATCGGCAGTCATGAAACGACTGCTGGCCGTGCTGTTTCTCCTCGGGATCTCTCTGTCCGGCGAGGCGCGCGAGGGCTTCGGCTTCAAGAAGAAAGCCGTCGACTTCGACCGCACCATTCCGCCGGCCACCAACGCCGGCTCGCGGCGCGTGGAGGTGAAGGTCGACAGCGAGCGCGGTTCCGACGAGGACGACGCGCGGACGCTGGAGCGCTACATCAGCGAGCACATTCTGGCCGGCGGCGGCACGGTGGCCGACAGCAAGCCGGAAGTGTCGATCGCCGTCACCATCGACCGCCTCGAATCGCACGAGACGTGGGAGACATACACCGAGTACGAGCAGCGCCAGACCGGCACGAAGCAGGAGTGGAACGAGAGCAAGAAAAAGTACGAGACCAAGCCGGTCTACAGCAGCGTCAGCGTGCAGAAGCAGCGTAAGGTCATCGACGCGAAGCTGGCCGGCACGTTCGACATCAGCGCGAAGAACAAGGACGTCGTGGCCGGTTCGCTGGACGACTCGTTCCGCGAAAAGTACGGCGAGTACGCCAGCGCCCCCGCGCCGTCGACGGTCGAGGATGATCTCCTGAAGTCCGCGGCCCGGAAGATCGCCGCGCAGATCGTCCCGACGACGGAGCGCGTGACGGTGCTCGTCCCGCGGGCGAGCTTCGAGCCGCTGATCCCGCTCGCCGAGGCGGGGCAGTGGGACCGCTATCTGGCCGCGGTCGAGGCGATGCCGCCGAAGAAGAATCCGAAGGAAGAGGCGTTCCGCCACTACGCGCAGGCCGTGGCCAAGGAGGCCCTGGCGTACAAGCGCGAGCGCGCCGACGCCCTCGACCTGCTGCGCGCGGCGCAGAGCCACTACGACACCGCGGCCGCTCTGAACACGGATGAAGAGCTGTTCCGCAAGGGCTACGTCAGCCTGCTGTCGTCCGGCAACATCGGCTCGCCGACGTCCCGCGCCGCGGAGTCGGTGACGCGTTACGAGAAGTGGAGCGGCGGCACGGGCGGCGGCGCGGTACGCGTGGCCAGCACGACGCCGGTCGTGGCCCAGGCCCCCGCGGCCTCGGCTGCGCCAGCCGGCAAGGGGGGGATGAAGAATCAGACCGTGATCGATCTCGCCAAAGCGGGACTCTCGGACGAGAACATCATCCTGGCCATCGACGGCGCCACGCAGACGCAGTTCGACGTCACCCCGGACGGCCTCATCGCCCTGGCGAAGAGCGGCGTGAGCAAGGCCGTCATCGCGCACATGCAGAAGAAGGCGAAGCGGTAACGTCCTCCGGCGACGAGTTCTCGCGTTTCGCTTCGCGAAACGAAACGTTCGCTTCGGAAAGCGAACTCGCCGCTATGCTCGGTGACAACGCGCGCCGGCGTGGAGCGGCGGGCTTTAGCCCGCCGCGGCTCCCGCCCGTAGGCCGCGGTGGGCTAAAGCCCACCGCTCCACGCCGTCGCGCTGTGTGACTCAACGCGGAACGTCAGCGGATCGTCTGCGACCACACGCGCGTGGGGCGCCATCCCAGCGCGAGCGAGCGCGGGGCGCGGACGTTCTGATCGAGCGCGAGGGCGTCCGCGAAGCTGCCGAGCTCCCGGCGTGCTTCGTCGAGCGGCGTGCCGGTGACCTCCGGGAACACCTCGCGCGCCGTCCGCACCTCGGCGACGGCGTGGAAGATGCCGCGGGCGCCGCTTTCGGCGACGAGGCGATAGAGCTCGGCGACGTCGTGGCGGTGGACGAGGGGCCAGCGGTTGCGGCCTTCGCCGATGTAGATGGGATGGGCGAACAGCCAGGCGTCGTCGCCGTGGATCATGCCGGGGCGGATCACCGCGCCGCCGGCGTCGAGGACGAGGCGTTCGTGCTCCGCGCGCGGGCCGCTGGCGGGCGCGGTCTCGTCCGCGTCGTCGACGTTGCCGAGGACGAAGAGCACCGAGGTGTAGATCAGCGTCGGACCGGCCACGGCGTCGACGAAGACGCGGTCGACGTCCATGCGGTCGCTGCCGCCCTCCACGCCGGCGTGGATGATGGCGTCCGCGGCGAGCGCCGTCTCGCGGTACGACGATGGGTCGCGCAGGTCGCCGTGATGGGGATGGATGCCGTAGCTGAGCACGCGCGCGGCGGAGGTCGCGGAACGGACGAGCACCGTGACGTCGTGACGGGCGCGGATGAGCGTCGCCGCGATGGCGGAGCCGACGTAGCCGGTGGCGCCGGTGAGGAAAATCTTCATCGGAACGAGATGCCGATGTCGTCCATCGTCAGCACGCCGCAGCGGGCCTGGACCATGCGCGGGATGGAGTTCACCACCATGGCCGCCGTGGCGCGGTCGCCGTGGATGCCGCCTTTGATCTCCATCTCCACGTCGGGCACGCCGCGCACGATCACGCGGTCGGCGGCGACGTCTTCGGCGCCGACGTACATGCGCAGCTCGAGGCTCACGTCGATGCGGCCCTTGCCGTAGATGGTCTGGTGTACGCCGGCCACCTGGCCGGGGGCGACGCGGAGGTACTGCGTGACCACCTCGCGCTCGGCGACGATCGGTTCGATCGTCTCTTCGCTGACGGATTCGAACTCGACGCCGAGACCGTTGCCCACCAGCATCAGCGACTCTTTGAGTCCCATGTGTTTGATCTTCCCCGAGGCGACGGCGGCGCGGAACTCGTCGACGGTCATGCTCGCGCCGACCTTGCGCTGCAGCGGCTCGCGGCGCGTGGAGGCGTTTTGAATGCGGACGATCTCCACCGACTTCACTTCCTGGCAGACGGAGGTGATGGTCAGCGGGAGCTTGTCCATGACGAAGCCGGGATTGACGCCGGTGCCGAGGAGGGCCACGTTCGCGGCGCGGGCCACGTGCTGAAGGCGCTCGCGGATCTCGCGGTCGAGCGGAAACGACAGCTCCTCGCACGTGGAGACCACGTGGCAGCCGCGCTCGAGGAGCGACTCCAGCTGGCCGGCAACGTCGCGCAGGCGCGAGCCGGTGGAGTGGCAGACGACGTCGGGCTTCCCCTGCAGCTCGCCCGTGACGATGACGCCGACGTTGCGATCGAGCCCGATCACCTCGCCGAGATCCTTGCCGATCTTGTTCGGATCGACGTCGACCGCGCCGGTGATCCTCACCCACGACTTGGTGAGCAGCAGGCGCGCGATCTCGGCCCCGATCGGGCCGATTCCGTATTGAGCGACGGAGATGGGTTGGAGATGATTCATGGCGGCGCGGATTGTGGGGGAGTCGGAGGAAAGAGGAAAGAGAAATAGAGGAAAGAGAAAAGAGGAAGGAGGAAAGAGGCCCCGCCCGCGCGAGTCCATTCGCCACGTTCGGTGACAGAGCCGCGCGACGGAAGCGAGATGGGGGCGTCTGGGGACAAGTCAGTCCCCTCTCCCCGCGCACGGGGAGAGGGCTAGGGTGAGGGGCTCCCTTTTCCCAAGCGCCACAACCCCTCACCCTAGCCCTCTCCCCGCTCGTCGCGGGGAGAGGGGACTGATTTGTTCCGAGACGCCTATCGCTCCAAAGCCGTTGGGCGGGGGCCTCCTTCCTCCTTCCTCTTTTCTCCTTCCTCTACTCCGTCGCGAACAGCAACGGCTCCGCCCCCGCAACCGCCGCCCCCTCATCCTCCTCATCCAGAAAATTCGACACCCCCACTCCCACCAACCGGAAGCGCGCGTCTTCCGGAAAGTCGAAGCGGTCGAGGAGGAGGATGGCCACGCGGGCGACGTCGTCGGCGTTGGCGGGGAGGTCGGGGGGGCTGAGCTGGCGGGTGGCGGTCTGGAAATCGGGCGTGCGCAGTTTGACGGTGACGGTGCGGCCGCGCATGGAGCGTTGCTCGAGCGACTCCCAGATCTTCTGGGCCTGCTCGCGGATCCACGCCGCTGCTTCCTCGCGCGTCACGTCTTTGGCGAACGTGTTCTCGCTCGACCACGACTTTCGTTTGCGCGACGGCTCGACGGGACTCTCGTCGATGCCGCGGGCCAGCTCCCAGAGGCGCGTGCCCCACTTGCCGAAGCGCGCCGTCAACTGGTTGACGTCGAACTGATGAAGGTCGCCCACCGTGGCGATGCCCATCTCCGTCAGCACTCCCTCGGTGGCCTTGCCGACGCCGGGGATCTTGCGCACCGGCAGTCCGACGAGGAAGCGCTCCACCTGGTGCGGCTTGATGACGAAGATGCCGTCCGGCTTGCGCCAGTCGGAGGCGATCTTGGCCAGGAACTTGTTCGGCGCCACGCCGGCCGAGGCGGTGAGGCGCGTCTCTTCGCGGATCTCGCGGCGGATCGCTTCCGCGGTCTCCGTCGCCGTGGGGATGCCGGTCAGCTCGTGCGTCACGTCGAGATAGGCCTCGTCGAGCGACAGCGGCTCGACCAGCGGCGTGTGGCGCTCGAAGATGGTGCGGATGGCGGTCGAGACGGCGCGGTAGCGCTCGAAGTCGGGCGGCAGCCAGACGCCGCTCGGGCAGAGGCGTTTGGCGCGCGAGGCCGGCATGGCGGAGTGCACGCCGAACTTGCGCGCCTCGTACGACGCGGCGCAGACTACGCTCCGTTCGCCGGGCCAGCCGACGATGACCGGCTTCCCTTTCAGCGAGGGATCGTCGCGCTGTTCGACGGACGCGTAGAAGGCGTCCATGTCGATGTGGAGTATCTTCCGCATCCAGAAGGATGCTAACCGAGATCGCCACCCCTGCTTTCCTCGTCGACCGCACGATCGTGCAACGGAATTGCGCGCGGATGCGCGATAAGGCACGCGCCTCCGGTGTGGTATTTCGCCCACACGTCAAAACGCACAAGTCGGTCGAGATCGGACGCCTGCAGCACGGCGGCGCGACGGGACCGATCACGGTGTCGACGCTGGCCGAGGCGGAGGTGTTCGCGGACGACGGATTCCGCGACATCACCTACGCCGTGCCGATCGCGCCAACGCGGCAGAAGCTGGCGCGCGCGGCGGAGCTGGCCTCGCGCATCGAGCGCCTCGGCGTGCTCGTCGACTCCGAGCTCGCCCTGCGCGCGCTCGAAGAATTCGACTTCACATTCGACGTCTTCCTGAAGGTCGACTGCGGCTATCACCGTGCCGGCGTCGATCCGGCCAGTCCGGACAGCGTGCGGCTGGCGCGGGCACTGGCGACCTCGGAGCGCGTGCGGTTTCAGGGACTGCTCACGCACGCCGGACACTCGTACAACGCGCGCGACAGCGAAGAGATCCGGCGCATCGCGGCCGAGGAGTCGGGATCGCTGACGCGCTTCCGGGCCCTGCTCGCGGCGGAAGGACTGGGCGAGGCCCGGCGAAGCATCGGCTCGACGCCGACGCTGGCGGTCGTGGACCGCTTCAGCGAATGCGACGAAGTGCGTCCCGGCAATTACGTCTTCTTCGACGCGTTCCAGTCGACGATCGGCTCGTGCACCCTGGACGACGTGGCTGTCTCCGTGCTGACGACGGTGGTCGGCTCGTATCCCGACCGCGGCTCGATGATCGTCGACGCCGGCGCTCTGGCGCTCTCGAAAGACCTCGGCCCGAGTCACGTGAAACCCGACTTCGGCTACGGCCTCGTGTGCGATCTCGATCTCAAACCGCTGCCGATGCACATCACCGCGCTCTCTCAGGAGCACGGCAAGATCGCCGCGCAGGCCACGGTGCCGGTGGGCACGCGCCTGCGCATCCTGCCCAATCATTCGTGTCTCACCGCCGCGATGTATGACGCGTATCACGTGCTCGACCGGGGCAGGGTTGTGGATCAGTGGAAACCGGTGCGAGGATGGTGACGAGTTGCTGGTTCCTCGTTGCTGGTTGCTGGGGCCTTTGAGGCCTTCGGGGAAACGTCCCGCAAGCCGCAGCACCACTAGTAACCAGCAACCAGCAACCAGCAACCGGTAATCAGGCACGAGCAACGAGGAACGTAAAACGATGGATTACCTGTACGACGGTCCCGAGAAATCGAAGCACATCTTCCTCTTCGCGCACGGCGCGGGAGCGCCGATGACCCATTCCTTCATGAACGTCGTGGCGAAGGGGATGGGGGAGCGGGGCATCCGTGTCGTCCGCTTCAACTTCCCGTATATGGCCGTGGGGCGGAAGGTCCCGGACAAACAGTCGGTGCTGCTCGACACGTGGCGGCAGGCCATCGTGGACCACGGCGGCGGGAAGAAAGTGCACATCGGCGGGAAGTCGATGGGCGGACGGATGGCCAGCATGGTCGCGGACGAGATGAAGGTGCGCGGGTTGATCTGCTTCGGCTATCCGTTTCATCCGCCGGGGAAGCCGGAGAAGACGCGCACCGAGCATCTCGACGAGCTGCGCACCCCGGCCCTGATCATCCAGGGAACGCGCGACACATTCGGGACGCCGCGCGAGGTCGCCGCATATCCGCTGGCCAAGACGATTCGCGTCGAATGGATCGAGAACGGCGACCACTCGCTCAAAGGAGGCGTGCCGCGTGCGATCGCGCTCGCGTCGATGTTCACGATTGAACATTAGTGCACTTCCGTCCTTCCCGTCGGCATGGCGTTGCTGATAGAGTGAATTCCGTAGATGCGGCCGAGGATCCTCGTCGTCGAAGACGACACCGCCACCCGCGAGGTGCTGCAGCGCATCCTCGAGCGCGAGGGATGCGACGTCGAGGCCGTTCCGGACGGGGAGCGCGCCGTCGGTGCGCTGGCCAATCGCAAGTTCGCCGCGATCGTGCTCGACATCGCCCTGCCGAAGATGAGCGGCACCGACGTGATGGAGTACATCGCCAGCACGACCCCCGAGGTGCTGAACTCCATCGTCGTCGTGACGGGGCTCGAGGCGCGCGAGATCCGCAAGCTCTTCCCGGAGATCTGCGAGACGCTGTCGAAGCCGGTCATTCCGGCGCGATTGCTGAGTTCCGTGCGCCGTTGCCTGGCCACCTCGAACCGCGGTTCGGGATTGTCAGGCATCTCCGTCGCATGAGCGTCGCCTCGTGCGACCGCTGACCCGTTCCCTTTCGCCATCCGAAGTCGCCGAACAGCTCGAGCTTGCGCCCGAGGTCGTGGAGGCGCTGATCGAGGCCGGCCACGTGCTCTGCCACTCCCGTGGAGGAGAGCCGCGCGTGCCGCTGGAGCAGCTCGAAGCATTCTTCCGCGACCGGCTGATGCTGGTCTATGCGGCCGAGCAGGCGGTTGCGGCTGAAGTGCCCGCGCCGGCCGAGCAGCGGAAACCCGCGATCGTCGAGGTGCGGGAGCCGGAGCCTCCGGCCGAGGAGCCAGTGGCAGCCGAGGAAGCGCCGGTCGCCGCCGCCGAGGTGGCGCCGCCGGCGCCGCGCGAGCTGCCCGACCAGCGCCGCCTGCCGCGCTACATCCCGCGCCGGCAGATCGACGGTCTGTTCGGCGACACGAAGTTCACCATCATCCAGCTCTCCGCGAGCGGGCTGCGCATCCGCCACAAGGAGCCGCTCGTGCCGGGCACGGAGGCCAAGCTGACGTTCGCGTTGCTGCGCCCCGCGCGCTCGGTGGTGCTGCGCACGCGCGTGGTCTGGACGAGTCTGGCCCGCTCGGGCGAGGAGCGCTTCTCCATCAGCGGCCTGCGCGTGCTCGAGCACCAGGACCGTCTCGTCCACGCCGTGGAGACGCTCCGCTCCGCGCACGAGCTGCAGCCCGAGCGCCGCGTGCGCGAGCGCCGCACGGACGATCAGATCACCGCCGTCCTCTCCGGCGCCTCGGACGAGGAGATCGCGCTCGTCACCTCGGCCATGCAGAAGTTCGCCGCCGACCCGGTCGAAGCCAGCCGCTGGTACGCGCGCGGCCGCTTCGCCCTCTCCGACGAGCACGTCCGCCGCCACGCCCCCGAAAAGCCCCGAGACCGCGAGGAGGTGCTCGGCCTCTGGGAGTACCTCGAACGGCAGGTGGAACTGGAGAAGGTGACCGGGGTGGTGGCGTGGACGCGGGGGGCGAATTGACGCGGTCCGCGGGTCTGCAAGGCCGCTAGAATGGGCGAGTGAAGTTCGAGTGGGATCCGCGGAAGGCACGCGCGAACATCCGCAACCACGGAGTCTCATTCGAAGAGGCGATCACGGTCTTTGCCGACTGGGAGTCGATCACGATTGCTGATCCCCAACATTCCATTGGCGAGGAACGCTGGATTATTCTCGGCAAATCGAGAGCAGACAATCTGCTGGTCGTCGTGCACACTGAGCGTGGCGAGTTCATTCGGATCATCAGCGCGTGGCATGCGAACGCGCGACAGCGCAGGCAATATGAGAAAACCGGGCGTTAGCGGCGCGAAAAAGGCAGCCGTTCCTGACTACGATTTTACGAACGGTATCCGTGGCAAGTATGCGGGCCGGTATGAAGAGGGCACGAATATCGTCGTGCTGTCTCCCGAGCTCGCAGAAGTTTTCCCGGACTCCGAAGCCGTCAACGAAGCGTTGCGGACCCTGGTGAGAATCTCGGGGAAACGAGTCGGTGTGCGCCCGTCCCGCAAAAAAGTCCCGTAAGGAACGGTTTGATTGGATTGAGGATTGAGAATTGAGGATTGAGGATGAAAGACGGTGCGAACGCGGGCCGCGGTAGCGGCGCCGTTTCTCAATCCTCAATCCTCAATTCTCAATCCCTATAGGCGCTCCACCGTCGCCCCGATGATGAACCCACTGAAGTTCGTGTTGTGGCGGATGGCGTCGACGCTGAAGCTGGGGAGGGTTTCGATGCGGCTCAGTTTGCGGTAGAGGCTCTGATACGCCACCGTCTGCAGCTCGACCGCTTCCGCGGTCAAGGGGACGGCCAGGCCGTAGCGTTCCGCGTCCGTGCCGTCGAGGCGGATGGGGCGGCGGACTTCCTGCGACAGCGGGTCCCACTCGCCGACCAGGATCACCGACGCGCTGTCGCTCTGCGACTCGCACACCACCAGGTCCGCGCTGGTGACATTGTCGTTGTCGCCGTCCACGCTCATCCCCGCCGTCACGCGGGCCGACGAGCGGTGGCGTTCCTGCCGGAGCAGTTGCAGGAATGGCTTCGACTCGTCGACGAGCGACACCTCGGTCTGATCGTGCGTCAGCCACACGACCTCGCCGATCTCCTGCGCCCCGATGCCCTTCAGCGACACCGAGCCGAGGAGGCGGATGGCGATGTAGCCGCCCGCGTCCGAGCTGGCCGGGAAGCCGAGGTAGAGACTCCACGGCGTGCGCAGGCGGTAGAGCCTCTGGCCGTCCTCGATGATCTCCGTCGACAGCTGCTGCACGAACGGGATCGAGCAGACGATGCCCTCGTTGATCAGGTGCCCGTTCTCGTTCACGTACGCGTAGAACTCGCGGGCCTGCTGCGCGCTGTCGAGATGGTCGACGCTGCGCGAAAGCGGCGCGAAGAAGCGGTAGACCTCCTGCTGGTCGTAGCCGTGCGTGAGGAGGAGATGCTGGATGTCTTCCAGCTCCTTCGTGGTCTTGCCGGTGGTGAGGCGTGACAGCTCGACGATGCCCGGTCCGTAGAACTCCATGAGCTGCGTGCCGTCCGACGAGACCTGCATCGGCAGCAGGCGGTAGTAGCCGTAGTTGAGCGCGATGCGCATGCCGCGGTTGAAGGCGAAGCCGCGCGCGCGCTGCTCGGAGTAGAACTGCTGGATGGCGATGGCCGCGTGGATGCTGCGCGTCGCCCGGCGTGACGTGTAGAACGCGCCGTCGCCGAGGAACTTCTCAAACTGCAGGCCGTAGCGGCGGGCGATCTCCACCAGCTCGCGCTGGAACTCCAGCATCTGCCGGTACGACATCTGTTCTTCGCCCTTGCCGCCGCGGGCGATCTCGCCGAGGGTCTCGGTGAAGGAGGTGATGTCGTAGACCAGGCCGTAGCGGTAGACGATCGGCTCGACCACGCCGCGCCGTCCGAAGTTCATCGGCCGGATGGCGCGCGAGTACTGCGTCGCCGCCCCATCCTCGGCCACGTTCTCCCCCTCGGGCGTGGTCTTCATCCAGAGAATGCCGCGGCGGAGACTCTGCACGATGAACAGCTCCAGCAGCCGCTTCGACACGACGTCGAGCGACGATGCGCCGGGAGGAGCCTCGTACGACGGATGGTCTTCGAGCAGGGCCCGGATGCGCGGGTCGAGGACGGCCACGACGTGCGGGATGTTCGACTCCGGATAGCCGAGGAGCGTCACGGCGCGGCGGAGGACCTTGTCGCGCCCGAGGAGATCCGCCAGCGTGGCCCGGATCGACTCGAACCCCTTGCGGAACGCGTTGTAGTCGCGCCGGAGATGGGCCAGGAAGTAGCCGCGCAGCTCGCGGAGGTCGGGGCTGACGAACTCCTCGACGGAGATCAGCGGATTCTCCAGGGCCAGCTCCAGGAAGCCGCGGATGTCGGCCGTGCTTTCGCGCATCACGGTCGTCCAGCGGGCATGCAGCGCGTAGCGCACGCGCTCGGCCTCGTCGCGGCCAATGCCGCTGTCGATGAGCTTCCGTACGAAGGCGGTGAAGATCCGCGCCGTCTGCTGCGTGTGGTACAGCCAGAAGACGGAGTGGTAGTCGGCCAGGACGCTGGAGTCGAAGGCGTTGCGGGCCAGGCGGAGGACCTGGTCGCGGTAGGAGATCAGGAGGTCGTTGGCGCGGACGCTGGGGACGCCGCGGGCAGTGCGCTCCTCGTCCAGCCAGCGCTCCAGGCGCGTCTCGAGGTCGTCGAGGGCGGGGGACTTGGTGAGGGGAAAGCCGAAGCCCTTGGGCTCCAGCTCGTCGAGGAGGAAAATCTTGGCCGGGATGGGGAACATGCCGGCCGTCCGCCCGAGGGTGTCGACCACGAAATGACGGAGGTCGAGGTCGCGCCGGAACGGGAAGGTGTCCGACCGTTGTCGGAGGAAACGGACTAAATTTTCATGCACCTGTTGCGCACGGTGCAAACCTAAAGCCCGCCTCGGCAGCAAAATTGAATGCAGGGTCGTACCGGCCGGGTCGTTCGCCGGTCTCAGCAAACGGGGATTTCGCCAACAATTCGATCGGGAGGGTTCAGCGTGCGTAAGCCTTTTACCGTTCTCCTGCTTCTTTCTGCCGCCTGGGCGTACGGGCAGAACGCGGTCACGCCGGACTCCCGGCTCCGCCTCGGCGTGACGGCGTACAAGGCGGGCGACTACACGTCGGCCGTCGTCGATCTGCAGGCAGCGGCGCAGGGGTTCCTCTCGCCCGAGCAGATGCAGTCGTACGTGAACACCGGTAAATTCGACCAGCTGGTCTCCTTCGAGACCGCCCTCGTCTACCTGGCCCTGGCCCAGTTCCGCCTCGGGCGCGAGGACGACGCCCGCGAGACGCTGCTCCGTCTCCACTCGGCCGAGCGCATCAACCCGACCTACGCCACGCTGAACCTCGGCGCCGACGCCTCGGAGATCGAGTCGCTGGCCGCGGCCCTGGTCCCCTCGAACCCGCTTCCGCGCAACGTGCAGCTGGCGCAGGACGATCCGGCGGGCGCCCTGCCCCCCATCAAGCCCAAAGCGCCGGAGCGCGTGGCCGTCAAGAAAACCATCGCCGAGGAGCGGGCCGACCGGCAGCAGCTCATCGAGGAGATCGTGGCCCGCGAGCGGGAGCGCATCCAGCGCGAGGCCGACGTCCGCATTGCCTCGGAGCGCGAAGCCATCGAGAAAGAGTCGGCGCAGAAGATCGCCGAGACGCAGCGCCAGGCCGACCTCCGCGTGACCGCGGCCTCGAGCGACGCCCAGAAAGAGATCGCCCGGCTCCGCGACGACGCGGCGAAACGCGTGTCGCTCGCCGAAGCCGAGGCGAAGCAGCGCGTCACGGCCGCGGAAGCGGAATCGGCCGACCAGGTCGCGGCGGCGCGCCGTGCCGCCGAGGAGCGCGTGGCCGCCGCGGAGGCGCAGGCGAAGAAAGCCGCCGACGCACGCATCGCCGAGATCCAGCGCCTGACCGAGCAGCGCATCACCGAAGAGCGCGCGGCCGCCGAGCGCTCTGCCACGGCCCGCGTCACCGCGGCCGAGGCGGAGTCGCGCAAGGAGTACCTGATGGCGCTGCGCACCGCGGAAGCGGCGTCCAGCAACGGCAACATCAATGAGGCCGTGCGCATCTACACGGGCCTCATCAACGCCATGGGCGTCCCGCGCGAAGTGCTGGCCGAGGCGGCGGTGGGGCTGTATCGCACCGGCGCGTTCCGCGAGGCCGTGCAGGGTTTCCGCAAGTTCGGCACGTTCGCGAAAGGGGAGGAAGACCTCCGCTATTACCACGCCGTGGCGCTGTACGAGACCGGCGAGTACGAGTCGGCGCAGAAGGAGCTGGCCTGCGCCCTGCCGTTCATTCAGGTGACGGATGACGTCTCGCGCTACCGCGTGAAAATCGAGAGCACGGTATCCCGGACGGCGAGGAAGTAAGAGAAGACAGAGCGAGCCCCTCGGAACATGACCCCAACATGACCCCAGAGACCCGACGCAACGTCCTTCGATACGGGATCGCCATCGATCTCGTGGTCCTCGCTACAGGGGCGGGGATGCTGCTCCCGACTTCGCCGGCCGTGCTGCTGCTCGTGTTCGCGGCGGCCGTGCTTTTGTCGATCTGGAAAGGAGGCTGGCAGGGAGGACTGACCGCGCTCGTGCTGTCGGTCGTCATGCTGGCCTGGCTCGACGTGCCGCCGCGGTCGCTGGCGCTCTTCGCCGGCGCGATGACGCTGACCGGAGCGGCCGCGGCCCTGGCGCTGCGCTCGCGCGTCCCCCAACTGCAGCCGGCGGTCGTCGACATGCCGGTCGCGCCGCAGCCCGTCGTGGCCCGTGAAGTGGCTCCCGAGATAGATGCGCCTGCAGTGGATCCGAAAGAAGCCGAGCGCGCCGAGCGCGAAGCAAAGCGCGTGGAGAAAAGGCGCCTGCAGGCGGAGCGCGAAACCGCCGAGCGGATGGACAGGCAGCTCGCGAAAGCAGAGCGGGAGCGTGCCCGCCTGGAAGCGGAGCGCGTCGCGGCCGAACGTGCACGTGCCGAGGCGGAAGCGCTGGCGGCAAAGCAGCGCGAAGAGGCGGAACGGGAACGCGCGCGTCTCGAAGCCGAACGCGTCACCGCGGAGCGTGCGCGCGCCGAGGCCGAAGCGCTCGCGGCGAAGGAGCGCGAGGAAAGCGCGCGTCTGGAGCGGGAGCGCGAGGCCCCGACACGGGAAGCAGCGCGGCTGGAAGCCGAACGCGTGGCCGCCGAACGTGCCCGTGCCGAGGCCGAGGCCCTGGCGGCGAAGCAGCGCGAAGAAGCAGAGAAGGAGCGTGCCCGTCTCGAAGCCGAGCGCGTCGCCGCGGAGCGCGCCCGTGCCGAGGCCGAAGCGCTGGCAGCGAAGGAGCGCGAAGAGAGCGAGCGGCTGGCGCGCGAGCGCGAGGCCGCGGCACGCGAAGCGGCACGGCTCGAAGCCGAGCGCGAAGCCGCGGCGGCACTGGCGCGGGAGCGCGAGGAAGCGGAACGGGAGCGCGCCCGCCTCGAAGCCGAACGTGTCGCCGCCGAGCGTGCCCGCGCCGAGGCCGAGGCATTGGCGGTGCAGGAGCGCGAACGGCTGGCGAAGGAGCGCGAGGAAGCCGAGCGCGTTGCCGCGGAGCAGCGGGCCAAAGAGCGCGAGGAAGCGGAGCGCGAGCGTGCCCGTCTCGAAGCCGAGCGCGAAGCGGCCGACCGCGCCCGAGCCGAAGCCGAAGCGCTGGCGGCGAAGCAGCGCGAGGAGCTCGAAGAGGAGCGCACGCGCCTCGAAGCCGAGCGCCGCACCGCCGAAGAGAAGATGCGCCAGGACCTCGACGCCGAGCGCGAGGCCATGCGCGTCCAGCTCGAACAGCAGTTCGCCGCCGAGCGCGAAGCGCTGGCCCGCGAGACCGCCGCCGCCGCGGCCATTCCCGTCGCCCCGCCGCTCGCCTCTGCCGCACCCGCACCGGCACCGGTGAAGGCCGCGCCGCCCGCGCCGCCGAAGCCGTCCATCCTCGACACCGTGGCCGGCTGGTTCAAGCGCGAGCCGCGTGCGCGCGCCGTCAACCTCAAGACCAAGCGGGTCATCGGCAACGACACCGCCACGCGCAGGGCGCAGCAGACCGCCGCGCGCCGGCCCCCCGCGCCGCCCAAAGTCCGCAACCCGCGCATCGTCCTCCTCGAGCGCCGCCGCGCCACGGCCGACACCGTCCTCCCGAAACTGCGCCAGCGCGGCATCGAGGTGTCGGTCGTCGAGCGCTGGATCGACGCCGTCGACGAGCTGCTGCGCGTCAAACCCGATGCCTTCTTCCTCGACATCGAGCATCCCGACTTCGACAAGGCCCAGCGGATGACGCGCGAGAAGAACGCGAACATGCCGCTCATCCTCACCGGACGCTCGCCCGGTGCCGCGCCGCCGAACATCCTCTACGCCGCCTTCGCCCCGCGGCCGTACGACATCGAGGAGCTGACGCGGCTCGCGCAACTGGCGCTGTCGCGCCCCGACGAGCTGCTCGCGCTGCAGACCATCCAGCGTACCCCTCCGCCCTCGCCGCCGCGGCCCGCGGCCTCGCTGGTCGCGCCGCCATCCACGTCCGGCAGGCGCGCGATCACGCCACCACCGTCGGCCGCACCGGCCGTGACGCGCAGCACCCCGGTATCGAACGATCAGTACGAGGTGCAGTGCTTCTCCTGCCGCATCGACTTCAACGCCGTCGACGCCGACTGGTGCAGTTGCCTGGCGAAGGAGCGCACGCTCGTCTGCACCAACTGCCTCTCCTGCTTCTGCAAGGCCCCTCCGGCCTTCAAGGAAAAGTTCTGGGTCGAGGCGCCGCCGAAGCTGTTCGAGCGCAAGACCGCCGAGGCGCGGCGGCAGCAGGGCTTGCTGCCGACCAATCCCGGCGCCGAGGACATCACCCGTCCGCTCGTCCTCACCGTCGAAGACGACGAGGACATCCAGGCCATCGTACAGCGCGTCTGCTCCAACCTCGGCTACGGATTCATCTACGCCATGAACGGACAGGACGGCCTCGAGATGGCCCGCCAGTACCGCCCGAACCTCATCCTCTCCGACGCCTTCATGCCCAAGCTCGACGGCCGCGAGATGTGCCGCATGCTCAAAGAGGAGCCCGAGTTCGCCGACACGCGCATGGTCGTCATGACCGGCCTCTACACCGACACCAAATACCGCAGCGAGGCCGTCAAGCGCTTCCACATCGACGACTACATCGCCAAGCCGGTGGCCATCACTGACCTCATCAACCTGCTCCAGCGGCACCTCGAGGGAGTGAGCGGACTGCCGGTGCAGGACGACCTGCACGAGCTGCATCGCCGCGACGTCGAGGAGGCCGAGGAAGCGGAGATCAACATGGAGGCCATGGAGGACGTGCCGCTGGCCGACGTCCTCGCGCCCTCCGCCGCGCCGCCCATGCAGATTGCCGCGCGCCCCGCGCCCGCGCCGAAGCCGGACGGCTATCCGGTCTGCTGCTTCAACTGCCAGGAGAACTTCGACGCCACCCACGCCGAGTGGTGCCGCTGCGTCGGCCGCGACAACACCCTCGTCTGCGACCACTGTGGCGGCTGTTTCTGCAAGGCCCCCGCGCCGTACAAGGAGCGCTTCTGGATCGATGCGCCGCCGTCGCTCTTCGAGCGCAAGATGATCGGCTCCAAGCGCAATCTCTCCACGCGCGCCAATCCCCCGGCCGGCGACGTCAAGCGCCCCCTGATCCTCCTCGTCGAAGACGACGAGAACGTGCAGCTCATCGTGCGCACCGTGGTCACGACCATGGGCTACGGCTTCGTCGTCGGCGCGAACGGGCAGGAGGGGCTGACCCTGGCGCGCGAGTACTCGCCCGACCTCATCCTCTCCGACGCCTTCATGCCCAAGCTCGACGGCCGCGAGATGTGCCGCCTGCTGAAAGAGGACCCCATGACCTCGCGCTCCAAGGCCATCATCATGACGGGGCTCTACACCGACCGGAAGTACCGCAACGAGGCGCTCGATTACTTCAAGGTTGACGACTACGTGGCCAAGCCGCTGGCCGTCGACGACCTGATCAAGCTGTTCAAGAAGCATCTGCCGCAGGAAGTGGCCACGGCACATTAGCTGCAGGCGCCGAGGCCGGTTGCGTAGAATACGATGATGCACGACCGCCGTGTCCGGGTCCTGGTGCTGACGTTGAGCGTCTTCGCGATGCTCGTCGGTGCGACGCCGTCTCTCAATCCGCTCGTCACCCGCACCGCCCAGCCCACCGGCGCGGTGCCGGACGACTGCAACCAGAGTCTCGCCCCCGCGCCCACGCCGCGCGTCGACGTGGCCTCGCTGCCCGAGCCGGAGATCCGCCCCGTCTCCATCGCCGCGCCGCCCAGCCGCTCCCTGCGCAACGAGCTCGGGGCCGCGCACGCCGCGCTGGTCCGCAACGACCGCCCCGCGTTCGACGAGCACCTCACCAACGCCCGCGAGCTGCTGGCCGCCAACTATCCGCCCGGCGCCGAGCGCACCGCCGCCGAGGATGCCGTGCGGGCCTTCGACGACGCCTCGCGCCTGTGGGACGCCCAGTTCGAGTCGCCCTTCTTCGACGAGACCTCCGACGCCTACGCGCGCGCCAGCCGCTATCCCGGCTACGCCGACGCCGTGCGCCGCGGCATGTTCACCGACGACCAGGACCGCCGCTTCTATCCCGCCGCCGAGTCGCGCGACTTCATCACCACCATCGCCGGCCAGCGCCTGGCCCGCCTCGGCATCACCACCCCCACGCGCATCGCGCGCACCGACCGGGCCCCCGAGCCGCCCCGCACCGTCACCCGCAACGTGCCGTCATCGTCCCCGTCGAAGTCCGCGCCGTCCGTCTCGACGCCATCGAAGTCCGCGCCGTCCGTGTCGGCGCCGTCCAGGTCCGCGTCCACGTCGACGTCCACCTCGACGGGGCAGCGCCGCGCACCGCGCGCCAACTCGTCGAAACGCCGCACCACCACCGCGTCGTCCTCGTCCCGCAACAAGTCGTCGATCACCCGTCCCAGTTCATCCGTCGCATCCGCGGGCTCCGCGTCGACCTCACCCGATCCCTCGACGCCGAGACCCGCCGCGACGGCTCCCGCACCGGCGGCGCCGCCGGCGGCCGCTCCTACACCGTCCGCCTCGGCGTCGCCGGTCGCGGTAGGTCTCCCCCCCGCCGCACCCGACCCCGCACCGTCATCGACCGACGATCCCGCCGACCCCGCATCCTCGCCGGCCGATGCCCCCGCCGACACCGCCGACCTCGGCGACACCACCGGCACCACCGGCACGACCAGCACCACCGGCACGACCCTGACCACCGCGCCCGATGCCACCACCGACATCCCGGCAACCACGCCCGCGGAGCGCCGCTCGGTCGTCGTCCCCGCCCTCCTGATCCTGATCGGCCTCGGCGTCCTGGTCGTCCTGTTCCGCGCGTCGAAGTAGGGGAGGGGACTCTCAGCGGCATGACGGTCAAGCGGATGGACAACGTCGGCGTTGTCGTGGACGACCTCGCGGCCGCGGTCGCGTTCTTCAAGGAGCTCGGTCTGGAGCTGGAGGGCGAGGCGCAGGTCGAGGGACGCGTGGTGGACCGCCTCGTCGCGCTCGACGGCGTTCGATGCGACATCGCCATGATGCGGACCCCGGACGGTCATAGCCGTCTGGAGCTGATGAAGTTCCGGAGTCCGGCGTCTGACAGCGCCGAGCGGAACAACCCGAACACTTTGGGCATCCGCCGCATCATGTTTGCCGTCGAAGACATCGACGATGTCGTGGCCCGGCTCCGCGCCCACGGTGCCGAACTGGTTGGGGAGCTGGTGCAGTACGAGAACAGCTATCGGCTCTGTAATGTCCGTGGCCCCGAGGGCATCCTCATCGCGCTCGCCGAGAAGATCGGCTGACGATCGACCACGCCGCGAAAAGTTCGGTGACAAGGACGACGGCGTGGAGCGGCGGGCTTTAGCCCAATGGTCTTCAGTTAAGGAGTTGTCGGGTGAACTCGATCGCGTGCGTAGCACGCTGAAAGACAATAGCCCCGGCTTCCAGCCGCCCGGGTGGGCGGGGGCTATGGACTGCGGCGACCGCAGGCGCCGCTTTCACTGCCTTCGGTACCACAGCGACTCGGCACCACCAACGGCAGTCAAAGCGGCGTCTGCGGCCGCCGCAGTCCATAGCGCCCCACGCTCCGCTACTGAAGTAGAACACGCACGCGTTGATCCGCCCTTAACTGAAGACCATTGGGCTTTAGCCCGCCGCGGCCGATGGGCGGGAGCCGCGGCGGGCTAAAGCCCGCCGCTCCACGCCGTCACGCTTCGAGACCGGAACTTGCGAATGAATTACCAGCACACGTATTCAGACGACAGCCGAGCGCCGCCCGTGCGGGCGGCGCTCGGTATTTCGTGACGAGAGTTACTGCACCTTCAGTTTCCAGACCCCCTGACCGTGCGTGGCGGCATACAAGGCGTCATGCTCCGGTACGTAAATGAGGTCGGTGACGTCGATGTTCGGCATCCCCGCCGGCGTCATCTTCCACACCTCCGAGTTCGGCTCCTTCACCACCACGCCGTAGTCGGTGGCGACGTAGAGCGTGCCGCGGTTCGTCTGGATGATTGCGTTCGCCGGGATGTCGCCGTAGCCGTTGATCTTGTGGCCGTCGCGAACCGTGAAGACTCCCTGCGGCGGATCGCTGTGCGAGGTCGGCGGGTGGTAGAAGACTTCGAAGACATGTCCCGGCGTCTGCGGCGTCTTCGAGTTATAGCCGCTGTACGTGATCCACGCGTGGTTCGGATTCGTCCGGTCGACGAAGATGTCGGTCGGGAATCGCGGCGGAGCCTTCGGATCGAGCGTGTCCAGACGGATGAACGCGACCGCCGCCGGATTCGGGTTGTCAGCATTCTTCGAGATGAAGATGCGGCCCGTCGACGTCGCGGCCCAGAGCGTCCCGGAGTCAGTGTGTGCGCGCTGCGTCGCGGAGACGTAGCCGCCCGTGCGCGTCGCGCCGTACGTCGGCGCCGTCAGCCGGCCGTTCGGCGACGGGTCGCCGAGCGGTCTCCAATCGTCACACACGTCGAAGGGCCACGTGATCAGGCCATCTCCGTTCAGGTCGGTCAGCTGCACTCCAGTCCAGAGATTGCACATCGCACGATGCTGCTCTTTGGTCGTAATGGCCGGATTGCGGCCCCAGTTCGTCGAGCGGAACACGTGCTCGCGTCCGGTCCACAGCCAGCCGGGCGTCACCGGATCGGTCTCGGCCGGCGCGATGAAGCCGACGGCCTCGAATGCAAAGGGCGCAACGTTCAGGAGCGTGTGCGAGATGTAGTTCGCGTCGACCTGCTGCAGCGCGTTGTAGCGGAGGAAGAAATAGCCGCCTTGCGCCGAGGACAACATGAATTGGGAGTCGGTGCCGGTGGCGTCGAAGCGGCTCGGACCGCCGTCGGCGATGTAGACGTTCACCCAGTTGCCTTCGGTGTCCGCTGACTCCCACGAGCCGTTGTCCTGGGTTCCTGCAACGAGACGGTCGGGATTGTTGCGGTCATAGTCGGCGGTGTACATCGCCAGCGTGTTGAGACCGCGATTGATGGCGGTGAGCGTCTGCGGTACGCGGGAGAGCATGACCTGGCAGTACGCCAGGTTCGCCGGATTCACGAACGCATGCGGAGGGGCGACACAGTCCGCGGTGTCATCGACGAACACGCCGTCGGAGCGGTTCACGCCGCCGTCGCCGAGATCGAAGAACTGCCGCCAGTTGAGGGGATTGACGAAGAGCGCGTGGTGATCGGGATGCAGTGTGCCCGGATGGGTGCTGCTCCGGTTGTCCTCGGTCATATCGGTGAAGGTCACACCGCCGTCGGTGGACAGCAGCACCGCGCGACCGTTCGAGCGGCCCGTGCCGGTATTGTTCTCGTTGTACTGGTTGGAGCCCGAGAGGTAGACCACGTCGTGATTGGCACCGGAGTTTGGTGCGTTGCGCGGATTCGCGGGCGCGTACACGTAATTGTCGTAACCGCACTGCGGGTCGCAGTACGCCTGGGAGAACTGCGGCAGGTTGGTCCAGGTCGTCTGCGCCGTCGCCGCGGCCGTGGTGCGCACCGCGTCGTTGCGGCGGAGGAACGAGCTGAGGGTGAACACCTGCGGCGGGTTCGGCGGATTGGTGACGGCGACCTGGCCGCCGCCCACCCCGACATACATGCGCGTCTCGCCATTCGGCATCAGCACGACGTCGAACTCCGCGCGCTCGGCGACACCCACCGGACCAAGCGGCGCCATGATCTGTTCCCAGGTGCCCGGATCGCCGTTGCTGCGCGAGCGCCAGATGCCTCGGGAGAAGAACGACGCATAGACAGTGTTCGGATCGACGGGGTCGATCTTCACGCGGCGCGCGCCGCGCGGCGAGCAGGCCGTGGTGTTGCCGGCCACCGCGTCCGGCGTCGACGCGGTGCAGAGCGCATTCGCACCCTGATTCACGAGCAGCCACGTCTTCCCTTCGTCGGTCGAGCGATAGAGACCGAAATGCGGTGCGCCTGGGATGTTCCCATCGGTGCCGTTGCAGCACGTGTTCGAGATCCCGCGCGTGGCGCGGCCGGTGGCGACGAAGAGCGTCTTCGAGTCGCCCGGCTTCACCGCGATCGAGCCGATGCCACGCCCGAAGAAGACGTCGGCCCCGAGGGGACCTTTCCATCCCTTGCGGCCGTCTTTCGACTGATAGAGGCCGACGCCGACTTCGCAGCCGCTGCTGCAGTTGTTCGGCTCTCCCGTTCCGGCCCAGATGGTCTTGTGATTGGGATCGTTCGGATCGAGCTCGAGGGCCGCGGTGTTCTGATTTTCAAACGTGCCGGAGACGAACTCCCATGCCGGTCCCTCGTACCCGGACGTTGCCGGATCGTCGACCGCGAGCGCGTTGTCCGTACGCCACACGCCGCCGTTCGACGCGGCGATCCACATCGTGCATTCCTCCGGCTCCGGTCTGCACGCCGGCGAGATCACGCCATGGACCGTGCGCCCGCCGAAGTTCTCCGTCCCCGCGTTGTAGACCGTGCGGTCGCGGAACGGATTCGTCAGGTCATTCATCCCGTTCGTCGGTCCGTACGGCACCCATTTGCCGGTGCCGAACGCGGGACGGCCGAGAAGTCCGAACCAGTCATTCCGCGCGGTGGCGAACGCCGAGAACGGAGGGGTCCCGTTATCGCCACCGTCGACGGAGTGCTTCAGCCAGTTTTCGTCACCGTAGCTGCCGGGGCTGTCGAGTACATCAGTCGGATCGCCCGGCGACGGCCGCAGCGGTTTCAACGGAATATTGAGGAGCCCGATCGGCGATTCCGCTTTGGCCGGCGCGATCAAAGGCAACGCCTCACCAGGCAACGCATCAGTCGACTGCTTTGTGACGGGGGTCGTACTGCAGGAGGTAATTAGAGGAAGAATAAAGACACAGAGTGCCACACGCCAGGGGACTTTCATTCGAGAACCCTCCTCGGGCAGTTCACTGCAATGGACGTGATTTATTGTAATAGCGCGCCATACCCTGTTTAGGGTGATATGTCTTGCTTGTCAATCAAGCAAGTGGTTACAAACGCACATAGGAAACGGTTTGCGAGCAAGTGGTTACAAAACGCGCATAGGGATGGTTTTACGACCGTGAGTGTGCCGATCGCTGCGCAGGAGGCTGGGGTCGTGCGGGTATTGAACGACGGAAACTCGAGACGAGGAGGCAGATTCCGTCACGCGCGAGCCAATATCGCGGCGCCGGAGATTCGCGCCCTCACGTTTGTGTATGGTGGGCGATACAGAGATCGGACTGAGTCTAGCTGGTCCTGGAGCCGCGAATTTCAGATGTAACGCAACGGTGACTCGGCCGCCTGCCTTTGTTCACCCATCAGGTATGCCGGCTTTGGTGAACTCCGCGATGATTCGCGGCAGATCATGGGCACTTCATAGGGCCAGGGGCGCTTCGGCGAGCTAAGTACGGCTTCCCGGAAGACATTGTCCAGGAGCTGGTCCTGGTCGTTGCGTGTGAGTCTGGCGATCTATTCGGGCTGCTGCTGCCAAAGGCAGCGCAAGATCTGTAGACCCGGCCTTTAGGCCGGGTAACGCGATACGGCCCCCCGGTCGAGCCCGCAAAGCGGGCGGCAGACGAGACGTTCGTCCTCCTTTTGAGCCGACATGGACTTGATTTCGATGATCGATCTCTGTGGACTGATCTGTTCTGTCGCCCGCTGCGCGGACTGGGATGTAGCACGCCTCGGAATGCCCGGTCTGAAGCCCGCGTCTGAAGCCCCAATGGCGTCAACTTAAGGTTTAAGCTGTTGATCGGCCGAGCGGAAGCCAGGGAGGGCGGGATGAGAGTGGGACCGACATTGGCTGGGTTATCGATCGACTTCGGTCAGATCACCGAGAGGATTCCTCGAGCGCTGGTGGAGAGGATTCTCGAA
>Ga0190272_10000171_pt1 | contig 40095 bp, 39 predicted proteins | sample Popmic504T_FD_133746 | JGI IMG/M metagenome (GOLD analysis project Ga0190272, IMG submission 133746) | Populus adjacent soil microbial communities from riparian zone of Shoshone River, Wyoming, USA - 504 T | ecosystem: Environmental > Terrestrial > Soil > Riparian zone | place: USA: Wyoming...
GATCGTGGAAAAGAACGCGGCCATCACGATCAGCGCGGCGAAGACCTTGCCATACTCCGCCCAGCCCTGAGCCCACTGCACATACCAGCCGAGGCCGGATTTCACTCCCACCGTTTCCGCGACGACGAGGGTGAGAAAGGAAGCGCCCAAGCCCATAAACAGCCCGATGAAAATACTCGGGAGCGCGGCGGGAATCGCCACTCGGAAGATGAGATAAGCGGGGCCAGCCCCGAGGGTGCGCGCGACATCGAGGAGCGAAGCGCGCGTGTTTGAAATGCCGGAGGCGGTTAACATCGTGACCGGAAACCAGACCGCGAGCGCGATGAGGCCGGTGGCGGAGAAGGTCGCATTCGGCGAGATAACCATGGCGAGGGGAATCCACGCGGTCGCGGGAATCGGGCCGACGACTTTGAGCACCGGCATTCCCCAATAGCGCGCGTGCTTGAACCAGCCGATGCAGACGCCCGTAATGAGGCCGGTGACGACGCCAAGCGCGTAACCACCGACGAGCAAAATCAGCGAGTGCCACGTGCTGTCAAAAACCACCGCGCGGTCGTCGATGAGACTCAGGAGCACGGCCGCGGGGCTCGGAAAATAGGGCATCGGCAGCCAGCGCAGCCCCGAGGTGATCGTCTCCCACACCGCGAGCAGCGCGACGGTTGCGGCGAGGATCGGGCTCATGTCGCGCATCCACGCCCGCAGGGCGCCCCACCCCGGCTGCACCACCGCGGCCAGCACACTCGCGCCGAAAAAGGCCGCGAGAAAAATCGAGTAGTAGCGCGTTTCCAAGGGCAGCTCGTTTTGCGAGACGAGGAGATGGAGACCGAAGGCGAACGCGGTCGCAATCGGCACAGTGAGGAGCGTGCGCCATGGCAGCTTCGCAGCGCGGGGAGTTTCGCCCGCGACCGGCGCCACGGCCGTGGGAGCGGCGGCCCGCGCCGGAGAGTCGAGGAGTTCCACGTTCATTGCGCAGTCGCGACCATGCATTTCAGGGCCGGGCCCGGCCGCGGCGCGACGCGGGAAGCCGGCGCGCAGCACGTGGCGACCCTTTCCGGCGTGCCCTGCGTGGCCAGCTCGGCGGCGACCCGCATCGGCTGATCCTCCGGCACGCGGCCGCCGGGGAGTTGCGCGATTTGGAGACCTTCCACCCAGCTGTCATTCACGCCCTCGAGGTGGACAAACGCTTTCTTCGCCAGCTCATCCACGTCGGTGTTCGCGTTCAACATGCCCGCCCGTTTCATCTCATGCGCGGCCGATTCGACGGCCGCTTTACCGCCCAGCACGCTCGGCATGTAGTTGAGGTTTCCGATGGCTGTGGTGTTCAGCTCGGGATTGGATGCGAGATATTTCTTCTCCACGGACAGGCGTGCAGCGAGGCGCGGATTGGTATTGACCCACTTCGCCCCCTTGAGCATGGCGCGCGTCGCGGCCGCGCCCGCCTCTGGATTCGCCGTAAGCCAACCGCCGTGCGCGATGACTGCGCAGCAGTACTCCTCGTTGAAAGGAAAGTCCTTCGCCTGGTCCGCGACGTTGCGGACGATGCCCTGGGCGAGGAGCAGCGTGCCGATCGGCTCGGAGTCCGCGCATGCGTCGATCTCGCCCTTTTGCATCGCCAGCCCAAGTTCACCGGCGGGGAAGACGCGCCACTCGATCTCGCGCCGCGCATCAATGCCGTTCGCTCCCAGAACGCGGTGGGCAAAAATGAACGGCGGAGTGCCCATTCCGGGAACACCGATCCGTTTGCCGCGCAGGTCGGCGACGGTGTGGATATTGCCCTTCACCGGCGCTTGCACCCGCAGGCAGCCCTTGTGGATGCCGGCCGTAAATTTTACGTCGAGCCCTTGCTCGATCGGCTTGAGGAAATACATCACGAGATGGTGCGTAATGTCGTAACCGCCGAGCGCGAGCACGTCCTTGTATTTGCTCCACTCGCATTTTACGAGCTCGACCGCGAGGCCTTCCTCTTTGAAAAATCCCAGCTCGAGCGCGGTGAAAATCGGCGCCTCGCAGGTGATCCCAATGAAGCCGACACGCACTTTGGTCAGCCCGTCCTTCGTTTTACCCGCCAGGCGACTGGTTTCTTTGCACCCAGCCAGGAGCAGCGCTGCCGGCGGCAGGCGAAGGAGAAAATCTCTGCGCGAAAAAATTTGGCTCATGAAATACGGGCAAGGGCAAGGAAAGGCAGCGGAAATAGGGTGATAACTAATGCCTATGGACGGGCATTTTGGCTTCAAACCTTTTACAGGGCAATTGCATTTTTCGGGTCAAGTGCAGAAGCTTCGAGACTCATGACGCACGATCCGCTCGCCATTCGACATCTGCGCTACTTCCTGGCCGTCGCAGAAGGCGGCAGCTTCAGCCGGGCGGCGGACCGGCTCGGGATTTCGCAGCCGAGCGTTTCCCAACAAATGCGCGACCTGGAGACGGGCCTGCGCGTTTCCCTCTTCCAGCGCCGCGGCAAACGCATTCTTCTTACTTCGACGGGATTGATCTTCCAGGAACACGCTCGCGCGATTCTCCGGCAACTCGAAAGCTGCCTTCAGGAACTCGCGACCGAGCCAGGACAATTGCGCGGGGCTCTCCATGTCGGCGTCGTCCCCGTTCTTAACGTTGCCCTGATGCCGGATCTCCTGGGCCTTTTCGCCGCCAAACATCCGGGGATCAGTCTTACCGTGGAGGAGATTTCATCGACCGAGATCGAGACCGCGCTGGAGGAGGGCCGGATGGACGTCGGCCTCGGCTTCCTGACACGGCACTCGCCGAATCTGCGTTACGAACGCCTTTGCACCGATGAGTTTGCCCTCGTCGTTTCCGAAAAACACCCGTGGTGGAAGCGGCGCGTCATCCAGTTTTCCGAGCTGCACCAGCACCGCCTGCTCCAATTATCCGACACTTTCGTCATGCGCCGGATGACGGACCAAATCTGTCTGAGCCATCACGTCCGTCCGCGGACTGTGGCGGAGCTGAACGCGATCGAGACACTTCTTCGCTCCCTCGGGCCGCTCGAGGCGGCCGCGATCATGCCGAAGATAGCTTTGCGCGGAAGGGAAGCGTTGAAGCTGAAAGCCATTCGCCTTCAGGGGAAAAAGCTCGATCTGGACATCGGCCTCCTTCGTCTGAGTGATTCGGGGGCAAACAGCGCCGTCGGCGCGTTCACCACCCTGGCCAAAGCCGAAGTCCCGAAGCTGATCAAGAGCTGAACACCGCGCGCGTAAGCTCTTCTGTAGCCGCTTCGCTGTGCGAAGCGAGAGAGTGGCGCCGATGACCCTGGTGTTGTACGCTAAGCCAACGCCGCCCACAGGGCGGCGGCTACAGGATGAGGCGCTTCCCCAGAACTCCGCCGCGACTTGATCGCGTGATCCCGAGGAATCCGGTTTTCTTCGTAACGGCATGTACATATCGCCGCCGCCGCGTCCTCGCGAATAAACGGGTCGCGGTTTTGTTCGTTGAGTTTGCGGAACGCGCATACTCTGAGCACAACATCGCCGTAGGGCGCTACGTGATCATGCCCGATCATTTGCATCTGTTCGTCTGCGGGCCCGATGACTTGGAGTTGGGCAGATGGGTGGGCATGCTAAAGCAATGCTTGGAGAAGCAGGTGGTGCTCGGGGGAAGCGCGAGACACTTTTGGCAACGCCGATTCTTCGATCACGTGTTGCGGAGTGATGAAAGCTACAACCAAAAATGGAACTACGTCCGTGCGAATCCCGTTCGGGCCGGGCTCGTGACAAATCCTGACGATTGGCCTTACGCCGGCGAAATAATTCCCATCGATCGCATCTAACTGTAGCCGCTTCGCTATGCGAAGCGCCAGTGCGGGTCGTCACCCTTGTAGAAATCGCGCTTCGCCAACGCCGCCCGCAGGGCGGCGGCTACAGGCGCCATTCCTACAGCTTCCAGAGCGCCATGATCAGCAGATCCATCGCGAGGATCCACACCAGGATCACCTGCCAGAGCCGCAAATTACGGGCGCCGTAGTGATCGCCCGTCACTTCCGGGTCGCGGTCGAAGAAGCGTTTCCGATTACGCAAAAAGTAAATCCCCGCGAAACACACGATCGCCAGGCAAATGCTGAAGACGATTCGAAGCGTGAGGACGGAATCAGCGTGGTCGCGAGCGGCGGCCAGCAAAGCGATTGGCATACCACTCTTTCGCATGAGCCGCGGCACCTGGCTGGACTTACTATTGCCTCTCCAGAATCGGGGGGCCCGGGAAGTTAGAGCAGTTGATACGGATCGACGTCGACCGAGGCACTCACATCTTCCGGCAACGGGAGTTTATCGAGTGTCTCGCGCACGAGGCGGCTGAGCCGCATGATCGCTTCGCCACGCATCAGGATGTGGAAACGGAATTGGCCTTGCAGTTTTTCCAGCGGCGCGGGTGACGGGGCGCTCAGGATAAACTCGGCGGGCAACGCTTCCTTCAAGCGGCGCGCAATGGTTTCGGCGGAAAATTGGGCGCGCGTTTCGTGGGCGGAGCGCACGGTGATCAAGACAGCGTGCTTGAACGGCGGAAAGTCGCAGCGCTCCCGGAATTCCAGTTCCTGCTGGAAATAGCCGGCGAAATCGTGATGCCGCGCAAACTGAATGGAGGGACTGAACGGTGTGTAGGTTTGCACGAAAACTTCACCGGCTGTTTCGCCGCGCCCCGCCCGACCCGCCACCTGAGTGAGCAACTGGAACGTTCGTTCGCCGGCACGAAAATCCGGCATGTGGAGTGCGAGGTCGGCGTTGATGATGCCAACGAGCGTGACGTTCGGAAAATGGAGGCCCTTCGCGATCATTTGGGTGCCGACCAGGATGTCGATCTTGCCGGAGCGAAACGCATGTAGCGTTTCGCGATAGGCATCTTTCCGCGTCATGGAATCGGCATCCATCCGGCGCACGACGGCCGTCGGGAAAATTTGGGTGACGTTCGACTCTACCTTCTCAGTGCCGAACCCGGAATAGATCAGCGCGTCCTGCGAGCAGGCCGGACATTTCTTTGGCACTGCCGCGGTGTGACCACACAAATGGCAGGTCAAGCGTGCGGCGCCGCGATGGAAGGTGAGAGCGACGCTGCAATTCGGACAATTGCGCGCTTCTCCGCAGGCGCTGCACAGGAGTGAGGTCGAGAATCCGCGGCGATTGAGAAACAGGATGGTCTGTTCGTGCTTCTCAAGCCGGCTGGTGATCGCGGTGCGCAGTTGCTCAGAAAGAATCGCGGCGGTTTTTTCCTTTCGCCGCGCCAGCCGCAGATCGACGATTCGCATTAGCGGCATCTGGCAATCGTCCACCCGCTGGGTCAGGTTGAGCAGGAGATACTTCCCCTGGACGGCGTTGTGATAGCTCTCGAGCGACGGCGTAGCGGTTCCGAGTAACACGACGCACTGCTCCATCTTCGCGCGGACGACCGCGACATCGCGCGCATGATAACGCGGCGCTTCCTCCTGTTTGTAGGAGGTTTCGTGCTCTTCATCGACGACGATCAGGCCGAGATTTTCGAGCGGAGCAAAGACGGCGCTGCGCGCACCGACCACGATTCGCGCGCGGCCAGACTGGACCTTGTGCCATTCATCGTGCCGTTCGCCTTCCGAAAGATGGCTGTGCAACACGGCAACCGTGTCCTGCGTTTCGGCAAACCGGCTCTTGAACCGTTCGACCGTTTGCGGCGTAAGTGAAATTTCCGGGACGAGAACGATGGCCGTCTTGCCGCGCCCAAGGGTGGACCGGATCGCTTGCAAATAAATCTCCGTCTTCCCGCTTCCGGTCACACCGTGGAGCAAGATCGGCTTTGCCTTTTCCGGCGCGGCCAGCGCCTCCTCAACGGCATTCAGTGCAGCCGCCTGCTCCAGATTCAACGCGAGGTTGCTCGAGGCGACGAATTGCTCATCGGCGTGCGGATCGCGCGCCACCGCTTCTTCCCGCAGCGCCACGAATCCGCGCTTCTCCAGCGCGCGCAGTGTTTGGTTATCCTGGGATGTTTGGCGGAGGAGATCGGCGGCCGGGATTGCAGCGTTGAGTTTCGAAACCGCTTCAAGTAATTCGGCTTGCCGGGGGGCCCGTCGCCGCAACTTCTCAATATCTTCAGGACCAATTTGTTTCGCGGCGCTCACGATCAATTGCTTCTTCCACCCGACCTCGGCGCGGCGAATCACCTGCGGAAGAAGGCTCCGCATCACGGCTTCGATCGGACAGCAGTAGTAGGCGCTCATCCATCTCGCCAACTCAACCAGCTTGGCGCTCAGGGCGGGGCGGTCGCCCACCAGCGCTTCGATCGGGCGAATGCCTTCCGCGGAACTCTCCTCGAGCAACGCGACCACGGTGGCGAGAGCCGACTTGTCGCGAAACGGGACGCGCACGCGAGAGCCGATGGCAACCCGGTCCGCGAAAGTTTCTGGAACGAGGTAATCGAGCTCGCGATGGATCGATCGATCGATGATGACGCGCGCGTAGGAAGGATTCACGGTTTGGGGTGAAAGAGGAAAATTCGTTGATCGATGAATCGATGCGTGGATTGCTGTTGAGGTGAGTTTCTCCGCGTCCAGCCAGTTATCCAGTTTTTCGGGTGTCTCCCTCTTGCTGAGGCCCGGCGCGCCGCGGGCCTCTGGTCAGAATTCATGACTCGATTTCTGTTTAAAGTAATTATCTGCGCGCTGCTCGCGACGGCGGCGAGCGTCGTCTATCTCTCGTCGAAATCCGGAGATCCGATGTATACGCTTCAGGAGTGGATTGTTCCTGGGCGTTTTCAGCAACATGACGCGCTCATTCGGGCCGTGGCGGCCGAGCATCACCTCGATCCGATGCTGGTGAAGGCGGTTGTTTGGCGCGAAAGCCGTTTCGATGCCCGGAAGTTTGGCAGCGCCGGGGAACGCGGCCTGATGCAGGTGAGCGAAATAGCGGCGCAGGAATGGGCCCAGGAAAATCGCGTCGAGAATTTCCGGGTGGAGGAATTGTTCGACCCGAAGATTAATCTCCAGGCCGGAACCTGGTATTTGCAGCGGGCAGCGCAGCATTGGGAAAAGCAGGAGGACCCGATTCCCTTCGCGTTGGCGGAATACAACGCCGGCGCCAGCCGGGCGCAGCGCTGGGCCGGCGGCGGCGACGCCGTCATCCCGGCGGACACATTCCGAGATAACATCGATTTCCCCGGCACGCGCGGCTACGTCGATTCGATCATCGCGCGCCTTGAGTTTTATAAACGACGCGGGCGGATGTAGTTATGGGCGCCTCGTTGGAGGGGGCCCACCGACGCTGTCATCCCGAGCCGCGCAGACGGCGAGGGACCTCTCAGTCGCAGATCAAGTCGCGCAAGTTCGCTTTCGCGATCCACGAAGAGCCAGCGTGACGAACATGAACGGGCGCTGGTCTGTGTGAACCTAGAGCGCTTGTGAGGTCCCTCGGCGTGTTTCGCCAGCCTCGGGATGACAGCATGGTCGCGTTGAATAAGAGTTAACGAATGGATAAGGCGACGATCGCGAACGTGTTGGAAAAGATCGCGACACTTCTCGAATTAAAAGGCGAAAATCCGTTCAAGATTCGAGCCTACACCAACGCGGCGCGCTCCCTCGAAACCTGGGGCGGCAACATTTCCGACCTGCGCGACGAAGAGACGCTGGAAAAGATTCCGGGCATCGGCAAGGCGATCGCGGCGAAAATAAAAGAGTTGGTCGAAACCGGATCGCTCCGATTCTTCGAGGACCTGCGGTCGGAATTTCCGGCTGAAATTCTTGAGCTTTTCTCCCTTCCGGGTCTGGGTGCTAAGAAGATCAAGGCCCTCTATGAGCAGCTTCAGGTGAGCTCGATCGCGCAGCTTCAGGAAGCCTGCACCGCTGGCCGGGTCGCGGAGCTGCCCGGTTTCGGGAAAACGACCCAGGAAAAACTTTGCCAGGCGATCGCTGAACGCACAAAGCACGCCGGATCCTTTCGGCTTGGTGCAATTGCGGCCGAAGCAGAAATATTGCAAGCGGATCTGCGCGCCCATCCCGACGCGCTCCATGTTTGCATTGCCGGAAGTTATCGACGGAAAAAGGAGATCGTTCGGGACCTCGATTTCATTGTCGCCACTTCGGCGCCCGCGGAAATCACCGCTATTTTCGTGCAACATCCGTTGGTCGAATCGGTTATCGCCCAGGGGCCGACGAAATCGAGCGTGCGGTTGAGCTCCGGCATTCAGTGCGATTTACGGGTCGTGAGCGGAACGGATTACCCTTTTGCTTTAAATTATTTTACCGGCAGCAAAGAGCACAACATCGTTATGCGAAATCGCGCGCTGCAAAAAGGGTGGACGCTTAATGAATATCGAATCGCCCCAGCGCCGCCGGCCGATGCCGCGGCGAAGGGCAAAAAGGCCGCAGCGAAAATCCCAGAAGTTCGCGAAGAGGCGGACCTCTATCGAGCGCTTGGTTTTGATTACATCCCGCCGGAGCTGCGGGAGAACTGTGGCGAATTCGAGGCCGCGGCCGCGGGAACTCTGCCGCGCCTGGTCGAACCCGAAAATTTGCGCGGCACTTTTCATTGCCATACCACGGCGAGCGACGGCCACAATACCTTGGAGGAAATGGCCGCGGCGGCGCAGGCGCTCGGATTGCAGTATCTCGGCATTGCCGAGCACAGCCGCAGCTCGATCCAGGCGCGCGGGGTCGATGCGGCGCGGTTGCGCGAGCAAGTCGCGGCGATCCGAAAACTCAATCGCGAATTCGACGACTTTCGGCTCTTCGCCGGCGTCGAGTGCGACATTCTCCGAGATGGCGCACTCGATTTTGACGACGATGTTCTGGCCGAACTCGATTATGTCGTGGCTTCAGTGCACTCCGCTTTCACTCTCTCCGAAGCGGACATGACGCGGCGGATCATTCGCGCAATGAGCAATCCTTTTGTCACGATGCTGGCGCACCCGACCGGACGGCTCCTGTTGAAACGCGACGCCTACGCGGTAGACATTCCCGCGCTCATCGACGCAGCCGCCGAGACCGGCACCTGGATTGAAATAAATGCCGCGCCGAAGCGTCTCGACCTCGATTGGCGCTGGTGGCCGCTCGCGAAGGAAAAGGGAGTGAAGTGCGTGATCAATCCCGATGCGCACCGGACCGAGCGGCTTCAGGAATTGTGGTTCGGGATTGGGGTGGCGCGAAAAGGCTGGCTCACCAAAGCGGAGGTGATGAATTGTCTGCCGCTCGGAAAAATCGAGAACGAGCTGGCGCGAAAACGGGAGAAAAGGTAGAAGTTAGGCGCTTGGCCCAAGCGCCTCTCCATCCCGCTGCGGCATGAACATGGTCAGGCATTTGCAGGCGCCGCCGGCTTTCAAAAACTCGCTCATGGGCAGCGGGTGGCAGGTGTAGCCGCGGTCTCGCAGCGCCTCGACCAGCTTCGGGGCACCTTCGGGCAAAACGATGTCGCGACCGAGCACGACCGCGTTGCAGGAGAAATGCGCGGCTTCCTCCGCGGCGACATCGATCAAATTGCTCAGGCGGTCCCGGATGGTCCGCTGGCCGTATTCGTCGAACGCTTCGGGAAACCAAAATGCGCCACCATCCGGCAACGGGCAAAAGCAGGTGTCGATGTGATAAAAGCGCGGATCGACCAGCTCAACGGAAATGACCAGACAGCCCAATATATCGGCCACGGCCCGATGGGAATTGATGTCGGTGCGAAATTTGTAGCCGCAGAAAAGCACTTCGCCACCGAAGAGCGCGTCCCCTTCGCCCTCAAAATACAAATCCTTCGGCAACCAGACAATCTCGTAGCCGCGCTCTTCCATCCAGCGGGCGAAGTGCGGCGCTTCGCCCGCCCGTTCTTCGTGCCGAAAATTGCTCGGGATAAAACGCCGCCCGACCGCAAGTCCGGCGTTGGCGGTGAAAACCATGTCGGGAAGTTTCGGTTGGGGCGGGACCAGATTGACCTGGCAATCAAGAGTTGAAAGGGTGTCGAAGAGACCCTTCCACTGCGCCTGGACCAGCGGCTTGTCCGCGCCACGGGCGCGGCTCATCCACGGGTTAATCTCGTACTCGATTCCGTAATGATCCGGCGGGCAAAGCAGAAGCTGGCGCATAAGATCGATGATTCCGCGATTTTTCCGGCGTTACTTCTCCCGGCCGACTTTCTCTGACTCGGCAATGCAATCCGCCAGCTCCCGGAGAAACGGCTCCACATCCGTGACCAGGCCGATCGACTGAAGCGGCTGATGCTCGACCGCTCGCTCCACCGACGCGGAGTCAATATCGACGCAGACGGTTTTCACCGTCGGCGCCAGCATGCTGGCCACGGCCATCGAATGCTGCATCGTTCCGAGCAACAATACGTGCGTAATGTCCGCCAGTTTTTCGCGCATGATCTTCTGGGCTTCGACGACATCTGTCGTGACGCCAGGGATTGGGCCTTCGTCCCGAATTGAACCGGTCAGGACAAGATCGACCTTATGCTTGATGCAGGCATGCATGATGCCGCAAGTCAGGACCTTCTTCTGCACGGCGGCCGCGATCCCGCCGCTGGCACGAATGGTATTGATCGCGCGCATATGATTCTCGTGGCCGCCGCCGGCAAACGCGCGCTCTGGATTTTTCCCCAGCGAAGTTCCAAATAGCGCGCGCTCCACGTCGTAAACGGCGAATGAGTTCCCCGCGAACAGCCGATCCACGTAACCCATCTCGATCAAGCGTTCGAGATGCTGGCCCGCCCCCGTCCGCACGACGGCGGGTCCGCCGACGATGGCGATCTTGCCTTTCGTTTCACGCGCGCGGCACAATTCCTGACCGAGCTCGCGAATGACAGCTGTCTTCGGCTCGTCGGCATCCACCATGGTGTTGATGAATTGAAAAATGTCCGTGTGCGCGGTCGATCTCTGCACGGGGACGACCCGGATGCCCTGATGGCCGACGACTATCTCGTCGCCTTCGTTCACATCGAAAAATTTCACCGCGCGGGCCGCGCGTTTCTTGCGATCGACCGCGACCGCGCTATCCATCATGGCGGGCCGCACTTCGATCTCCTTGCCGTCGAGCCTGATAAACGTCTGCTGGTTCGTCGTGACGTAGAAGTCGTGCGGGAAGACGCCCGCCTCCGGCGCTTTCGCGGATTGGACGTCGGCGCGCTCCACGGTTTCGGCGCCGTGTTGCCGCAGGCGAAGGACTAATTCATCCAGGGCTTCGGTTGTCTCCGCGGTAACCTCAATTCGGGCGAAACTTTGGTCCGCCCGCTTCTGCCCGATCTTGATCTCAGCGATTTTGAAGGCGGCGCCGCGCGTCAAAATCTGATCCAGCACCTTGGGCAAAATCAGCGAATCAATGATGTGACCGCGCAGTTCGATCGTTTCCGAAAACATCCGCAGACTTTACCCCAGGAAACCGACCGCGCCAGTCGGCTGGCGAAGCACCTCCTGACCTTTGCGTCCTTGGAAAGCCCGGCCTCGCGCTTGCGCGGTGCGTTACGAGTGCGAGATGATTACCGGGTTCTAACGAAACAAGCGCATGATTCACGAGCAATTGCCGGCGGTAATCACGAAAATCGCGCGCATGCTCGCGGTGAAGCCCGAGTACTTTGTCACGCACCCGGCTGAGCTAAAAGTGGTCCAGGCCCTTTCGGATTCAGAATTGCAAGATGTTGCGACGGAGCACGGTTGGCGCTGGGTTCGCCGGGTGGGTGGCAGGCAGGTCGAGTTTTATAACGACGCGGGTGTTGCCTATAAGCCGCTGTAGCACCATCGTTCCGCGAGCGCAGGGCCACCGGGCGGCGGCTACAGTTCGCCGCTGGAGAAAAAACCGGTAAGCGGGCTGGTGGCAGACGCGGTTGATCTTGTTTCGGCTAAGCCAATTTCGTGCGCTTCGCGACCGGCCTCAACCGCCTTGCGAAACGCATGCGCCATCCGGCTGGGATCGGAGGCGATCGCTATCGCCGTGTTCACCAACACTGCATCAGCGCCCATCTCCATCGCTTCCGCGGCCTGGCTGGGCGCGCCGAGCCCGGCATCCACCACCACCGGAACTGTGGCTTGCTCGATGATGATCTCGATTTGCGCCCGCGTTTCGATCCCGCGATTGCTCCCGATCGGCGAACCGAGCGGCATGACGGTCGCCGTGCCGACATCTTGCAGCCGCTTCGCGAGCACGGGGTCCGCGTTGATGTAGGGCAGCACGACGAACCCTTCCTTCACGAGAATTTCGGCCGCGGCCAGAGTTTCGACCGGATCGGGCAGCAGATAACGCGCGTCCGGGTGAATCTCGAGCTTCACCCATTTGGGCAAGCCCGCCGCGGCCGCCAACCGTGCCAAACGCACCGCTTCAGTGGCGTTGCGCGCGCCGCTCGTATTCGGCAAAACGAGAAAACGTTTCGGATCGATGAACTCGAGGATGTTCGCGAAAGGATCGCCCCGGCCGGAAATGTCGGCCCGCCGCAACGCCACCGTGACAATCTCCGTCCCGCTGGCCACAAGCGCGTCTCGCATCAATTCGTTCGACCCAAATTTCCCCGTACCGAGAAGCAGCCGCGAGGTAAATTCGCGATCCGCGATTTTCAGCTTGGAGGGCTTATCGGACATAGTGGCAATCTATCACAACATCAGTTCCGATAAATGCGCTGTCATCCGAGCGCGATCGAGGGGCCCCGTCAGACATCGCTCGGCCAAACGCGGGATCCCTCCACTTCGCTCGGGATGACAACATTTCTAGCTTGTACGAACGTTAGCGCGGCCCAAAGGTAATGCGTGAACGGCTTCGACTTGCGCCATGGCGACTGCCTCGAAGGCATGGCCCAAATGGCTGAGGCAACGATCGATCTCGTTGTCACGTCCCCTCCCTACAATTTGGGAATCGCCTATGGCCGTTACTCGGATCGACAAGATCGCGAGGGCTATCTTGTTTGGTGCCATGCGTGGGCCACACAGGTTCGACGAGTCCTAAACGAAGGCGGGTCGTTTTTTCTCAACGTTGGGTCCGCACCTTCCAATCCGATGTTGCCCCACGAACTCGCCCTGCGATTGCGCGACGTGTTCACTCTGCAAAATGTGATTCATTGGGTAAAATCCGTGACGATCGAGGATCGACAGGGAGAAGTTCGATCATATGGGCATTTCAAGCCGATTAGCTCGAAGCGCTTTCTGAACGATTGCCACGAGTACATTTTTCATTTCACGAAAACCGGCGTCGTCGAAATCGATCGGCTCGCCATCGGCGTTCCTTATCAGGACAAGAGCAACATCGCGCGTTGGTCGCACACGCGTGGCGGCGATCAGCGCTGCCGCGGCAATACCTGGTTCATTCCTTACGAAACAATTCAGAGCCGCGCGAAAGAGCGGCCGCATCCGGCAACTTTCCCGGTCCAGTTGGCGGAATGGTGCATCAAGCTGCATGGCACGACGCGCGTTGCAGCAATGCTCGATCCGTTTCTAGGTATTGGAAATTCTGCCATCGCGGCCAGGCGCTGCGGCGTGAAGCACTTCATCGGCTTCGAGATCGATGAAGAATACCTCGCTGAGGCCAAGCGGCGAATTCTGTAGCCGCTTCGCTATGCGAAGCGCGCGAGTGAAAACGTGGCCACCCCCAACGCTTCGCACAGCGAAGCGGCTACAGAAAAGCAGCTACAGCAGAGTCCCAGTCTCGTTCGCTTTCGGGATCGGCGGCGGGACGCTTGTGTTCGATGGCCGAAATTTCTCGAGGGGCTTCACGAGATTCCCCGGCAACGGGCGAACACGGTCGAAAATCCGGTCGGCGATCGGTTTCGCCACGAGGTATCCGGCGGCGAACATTTCCATCCGCGCGTCGAGATTATCGATGTAGTTAAGCGCCATCGCTTCCGGGGTCTTGGGACTGACGGGCGAGCCAAATTGCGGCTCGCCGTGGTGCGCACCGATGAGATGCAGCAGGTGCATCCGCACGTCTTCCGACACGGGAACAAGAGTGTTCCAGGCGCGTGCATTTTCCTCTGTCTGCACTTTTCGCCAAAGCGAATTGACCAGCTCGAGGCCAATCGAAATGTGTCCGATCAATTCGCCGCGTTCGTCGTACCCCATGGTGAAGCCGGCCTCGGGCAGATGGTTTTCCCAGAGCTTTCCGCAATCGTGGAACAGGACCCCAGCGATGAGCAGGTCGAGATTCAACTCGGGATAAAGCGGCGCCACCTGCATCGTGACGCGCATCATCTGGGCGGTGTGCTCCACGAGCCCGCCCCGCCTCGCGTGATGGTAGGAGCGCGCGCCGGCTGTGCGGCGAAAACGTTCGCCGTGTTCGCTCAGGAACGCTTGGCCGAGAGCCCGCAAACGCGGGTCGCCAATCGCCCGGGTTCGTTCGCCGATGTACTCCCAGTCGGCCGATTGTTTCGCGCGCAAATCAGGCGGACCTTGCAGAAGCTCGGTCCGTTCCTGCGCGGTAAGATGGCGCACCTTCCATTTTTTCGCATCGAGACCGAATTGCTGGTGTTGCTGAAACTCCCCGCTCAGCTCGATAAAATCCGAGGCCTTCAGCGCATCGCACGCCTTGAAATCCGGATGATCGCTCCAGACCCGCAACGTCATCCGGTCGGCGGCATCCGCCAGGGTCAACTCACAATAGGGCTTCTGCTCCCGCGTCACCTTCGCAGCGGCGCCCTCGATCTGGACGTGCACGCGCGCTTCCACCACCACGCCATTCTGCGCGCCGCGGCGGATTTCGGTCAGGGTCAGCAGCTCCATCTTCCTGTAGCGGCGGCCTATGACCGCCGCGTCGGGCAGCCGTTTTCCACCGGGAGTTCCAAATTCTACGGCTTCGCCACGCCGACGACACCGCAGGCGACGCGACCGCCGGCATTGCCGACCGGTTGGGACCAATCGTCGACTTTTTCATGGACGATCACGCCCCTGCCGAGGATGGAATTTTCGCCGCTGAATTTGAGCAGCTTGGACTTCAACTCCAGGCGCGCCTTCCCGGTGCTGTCCGCCTCGAGATTGCCCATGTCTCCGACATGCTGTTCGGCCCCGTCTGGAGCGCCGTGGGGCTTGTGCGTCGGGTTGTAATGCGTGCCCGCCGTAGCGGCATCGGCGGCGGAGCAATCGCCGAATTCATGAATATGAAAGGCGTGTTTCCCGGGCGTGAGACCAGTGATCTCCGCGACCACTTGGACCGTGTCGCCGGTTTTGGTGAAAGTGACCGTGCCTTTGACCTGGCTGCCTGATGCCGGATACAGGACTGCAATCGCTTTAGTCGGCTCTTGAGCGAAGGCGCTCCCGAGAGTGAGCGTCAGCGCGATCGCAACCAACGCGACGACGTGGAATGGCTTGGAGGTTATGCTTTTCATAAATCGAAGATACGCCCGCTCCGCGCAGAATGTAAACTACCGCGACGCGCTCCGAATCAATCGATCAGGCGCTGCTCGATCCCAGAATAGGCGTCGATCCGCCGATCGCGCAGGAAAGGCCAGTGCGTTCGATGTTCGTCCACACGGCCCCATTCGATTTCCGCCATGACGATTTCCTCGCGATCGATGCTGCCCTTTGCGATAATCTCGCCGCTGGGGGCAACGACAAAACTTTGTCCCCAAAACTCGATCCCGGCCCCGCCAGCGGGCGCTTCGTGGCCGACACGGTTCACCGCGGCGACGTAGCAGCCATTCGCGATGGCGTGACTGCGCTGCATCGTTTCCCACGCGGAATACTGCGCGGCTCCGTATTTCTTTTTCTCCGCCGGATGCCACCCGATCGCGGTCGGATAAAATAAAATTTGGGCACCGCGTAGCGCGGTCAATCGGGCGGCTTCCGGATACCACTGGTCCCAGCAAACGCAGACGCCGATTTTTCCATGCGCCGTTGGCCAGGCCTGGAAGCCAAGATCCCCAGGCGTGAAATAAAATTTTTCATAATACGAGGGGTCGTCCGGGATGTGCATCTTGCGATACTTGCCCAGGTACTGCCCGTCGGCGTCGATGATGGCGGCGGTGTTGTGATAAACGCCCGCGGCACGCTTCTCGAAAAGGGAGGCGACGATCACCACCCCGGTTTCCCGCGCAACCTCCTCCAGCTCAACCGTGGTCGGCCCCGGAATTTCTTCGGCGAGGGCAAAGTTCGCGTGGTCCTCGGCCTGGCAAAAATATTGCGAGCGAAACAATTCGGGCAGGCAAACGATCTGGGCGCCTTGCTTCGCCGCGTCCCGAATGCGCGCAAGCGCTTTCTCCATATTGGCAGCCGGGTCGGTCCCGCACTGCATTTGCACCAGGGCTACCTTCGTCATTCCGGGCTTAGTCGAGGCCGTAACGCAGTCGACAGGGTCGGCGAGGCCGGGCTTTCCATCTCTCATTGCCAAAGAGCGAGAGATGTCTCGACTCCGCTCGACATGACAGCAGGAATTATTTCACCGAGTCCGCCGGGACGATCTTGATGCTCTCGACGTTCATCCTTTTCTCGGGCCGATCAGGGGGCCCGGTTTTCGTCGTGGCGATTTTTTCGAGCACATCATCGCCTTTGATGAGTTTCCCGAAGGCAGTGTATTGGTTATCGAGAAATTTCGGCGCTCCGTGACAGATGAAGAACTGGCTGCCGGCGGAATTAGGGTCCTGCGAACGGGCCATCGAAAGGACGCCACGTTCGTGCGATTTCGCGTTGAACTCGGCTTGGATTTTATAGCCGGGATCGCCCGTTCCCCACGCCGACTTCTTGCTCTCATCTTTCGTCAGCGGATCGCCACCCTGGATCATGAATCCCTTGATGACTCGGTGGAAGGCGGTGCCGTCGTAGAAGCCAGAACTGGCCAGTTTCTTGAAATTCTCGACCGTCTTGGGCGCGACGTCGGGCCAGAACTCGGCCACCATCTCGCCTTCACTCGTCTTGATTACGGCCACTTCTTTTTTGCTGGGTTCATTCATTGGAGTCGTTTCTTTTTTATCCTCGCTGCGCAGTGGCGTGGCGCCAAGGGCCAATCCGATCATGCAACAAAGCAACGTAAGTTTCATGCTTGATCCTACCGTTCAACTTCCAACCTTCAACCCCGAGATCGCTTCGCGCTCTTCCGCGCGTTTCTGTTCCGCGTCATGGATGGCGTGATACTCCTGGAGAGTTTTTACGCGGAGATTACTTCTCTGGAGCGAGCGAATCCCATTCGCGCTCGCCTGGGCGGCGCGAATCGTGGTCATGATGGGAATTTTTCGGGCGAGCGACGCGTTTCGGATCCGAACCTCATCTTCACGGGGAATCTTCCCGCTGGGCGTATTGATGATGAAATTGATGTCTCCGTTTCGGACCAGGTCGAGCACGTGCGGCCGTCCTTCGCGAATTTTATGGACCTTCGTCAACGGCACACCCGCCGCCGCGAGCATTCCGGCAGTGCCGCTCGTGGCGATGATTTTGAAACCGAGGCCAACAAACTCGTGCGCGAGCGAAATGACATTCGGTTTATCATCGTCTTTCACGCTAATGAAAACGTTGCCGCCCTTGGGTAACGCCGGGGGCGCAGCCATCTGCGACTTTGCGTAGGCCAGGCCCAGATCGGCATCTATCCCCATTACTTCGCCGGTTGATTTCATTTCCGGCCCCAGGGCGATATCGATGCCCTGGTAGCGCAAGAACGGGAAGACCGCCTCTTTCACCGAGAAATGTTTCGGGACGATCTCCTTCGTGAAACCGAGGTCGCGAAGCGTCTTCTCTCCCGTCATGATCTGAGCGGCATGCTTCGCCAGCGGCACGCCAATCGCCTTGCTCACAAACGGCACCGTCCGTGAGGCGCGCGGATTTACTTCGAGCACGTAAACGTTTTCGCCTTTCACGGCAAACTGCACATTCATCAGTCCCCGCACCTTCAATTCGCGAGCCATCGCCTTGGTCGCGGCGGTGATTTCCTTCAGGACCGAAGCCGAGAGCGAGAAGGTGGGTATGACACAGGCGCTATCCCCGCTGTGGATTCCCGCTTGTTCGATATGCTCCATGATGGCGCCAATCACGCTAATCTCTCCATCCGCGATGCAATCGACGTCGACTTCGATCGCGTCCTCCAGAAACCGGTCCACCAGGACCGGCCGATCAGGACTGACCTCAATCGCGTTTTGCATGTAACGGCGAAGATCTTCATCGTTATAAACGAGCTCCATCGCGCGGCCGCCGAGCACAAAAGACGGACGCACCAGCACCGGGTATCCAATCTGTTGCGCGATCGAAATTGCTTCCTCGGCGCTGACGGCCGTGCCGCTCGGCGTTTGGCGCAGCCCAAGTTTGTCGAGCATGGCAGCAAACAATTTCCGGTCCTCGGCCATTTCGATGCTTTCCGGTTGGGTTCCGATGACCGGAACGCCCGCAGCCTTTAGTCCCTCCGCCAGATTCAGCGGCGTCTGCCCCCCGAACTGGACGATGACGCCTTCCGGAAGTTCCTGGTCGTAAATATTGAGCACGTCCTCGAGGGTGAGTGGCTCGAAGTAGAGTTTGTCGCTCGTATCGTAATCGGTCGAAACCGTTTCCGGGTTCGAGTTGACCATGATCGTCTCGAATCCGAGATCCCGCAGCGCGAACGCGGCGTGCACGCAACAGTAATCGAACTCGATACCCTGCCCGACGCGATTCGGTCCGCCGCCGAGAATCATGATCTTGCGCTTATCGGTCCGGCGCATCTCATTCTCGGTCCCGTACGTCGAATAGTAGTACGGAGTAAACGCTTCGAACTCCGCCGCGCAGGTGTCGACCAGACGGTAGGTGGGAACCACGCCGGTGGCTTTGCGCTCCGCGCGAATCTCCGCTTCGGACACTCCGCGGGCCACGGCCAGCTGCCGATCCGAAAAGCCAAGCTTCTTTGCCCGACGCAGCTCCGTCTGGGCCAATCTCCCCTGCTCTTCCACGATCTGCCTGACATTATGGAGAAACCAACGGTCGATTTTGGTTAGCTCGAACACCTCGTCGATTGACATTCCATCCTGGAACGCCTGGGCGATGTGAAAAATCCGTTCCGCATTCGGGATCGCGAGTTTCAGTTGCAAAGTCTCTGGATCAACGCGCTTCTCATTTCCGTCGCCGCATAAACCGAAGCGTTTGATCTCGAGCGATCGCAAGGCTTTTTGCAGCGCTTCCTTGAACGTGCGCCCGATCGCCATCGCTTCGCCCACGCTTTTCATTTGCGTCGTCAGGGTCGCGTCAGCCTGCGGGAACTTCTCGAAAGTGAACCGCGGAACTTTGACCACGCAGTAATCGATCGTCGGTTCAAAGCTGGCGGGGGTTTCGCGCGTGATGTCGTTGCGAATCTCGTCGAGCGTGTAACCGACGGCCAGCTTGGCCGCGATCTTTGCGATCGGAAATCCGGTCGCTTTCGAGGCAAGCGCGCTCGAGCGCGAGACGCGCGGATTCATTTCGATCACGACCATGCGGCCGTTCTTTGGGTTCACGGCAAACTGAATATTCGAGCCGCCCGTTTCGACCCCGATCTCGCGGATGACGTCGAATGAGGCATCGCGCATCATTTGAAATTCCCGGTCGGACAGCGTTTGCGCCGGGGCGACCGTAATCGAATCCCCGGTATGCACACCCATGGGATCGAAGTTCTCGATCGAGCAGATGACCACGCAGTTGTCCGCACAATCGCGCATTACCTCCATCTCAAATTCCTTCCAACCGACGAGAGACTCCTCGATCAAGACTTCCGTGACCGGTGACAGCGCGAGACCGCGCTCGACGATTTCATCGAGCTCGTCGCGATTGTAGGCAATGCCGCCGCCGGAGCCACCCAGCGTAAAAGCCGGCCGGATGATAAGGGGAAATTTGCCGATCGTATCCGCGATGCGGCTGGCATCGGTGATGGAATGCGCGATGCCGGAGCGCGGAACATCGAGGCCGATCCGCAGCATCGCCTCTTTGAAGAGCTGGCGGTCTTCGCCTTTGGCGATCGCCTGGGCATTGGCGCCGATCAATTTAACGTTATGGCGCGCCAGAGCGCCGTTGCGATTCAGCTCCATCGCGACATTCAGCGCGGTCTGGCCCCCCATCGTAGGCAAAATAGCATCGGGCTTTTCTCGTTCGAGAATTGCCTCGACGACCTCGGGAGTGATCGGCTCGATATAAGTGCGATCCGCAAACTCGGGATCGGTCATGATGGTCGCCGGATTCGAGTTCACGAGCACGACTTCGAAGCCTTCCTCGCGCAACGCTTTGCACGCTTGCACGCCGGAATAATCGAACTCGCAGCCCTGGCCGATGATAATCGGCCCGGACCCAATCAGGAGAATTTTACGAAGATCGTTGTTCCTGGGCATGCCGGCTGCGGAGGATAATCGTTTCGGCGGCAGGAGCACGCTTTTTTGTCGGCGCACCTGCGCCAGAGAAAGCGTGTTGTCCCTGCCGTCACTCTCGGTTTATGATCGCGTGCCTTGAAGATGCTTCTCACATTCTCGGCCATTGGGCTGGCAGCGGCCGTTCTTCAGGCGCAGGATCAAGTTGTCGAGATCGCTCCGATTGTCGTGACGGGCACATTCGAACTCCGGCGAGAGCCGCCGACAGTGGACTCCTTCACCAAGCATCTTGAGCGGCAGATCGAAACGAAACGCGCCGAGCACGAGGCCATCGGGCAATCATCGATCTGGCATGCCCGCTTCTGGAGTTTCCTCCCGCGTTTGGAATCGTCGAGTGCTCTTCGCCACTCCCCTAATCCTCATTATCTCACGCCTGAGTATCGCGAAGCAGCCCGGCCAATCGAATATTTCCGCGTCCACTCCCTCTTCGACACGCGACCAACGACCAGGAACTAGCCACGGTCGTCTCGCCAATTCGGACGCGGGCCCGACGGAAGTGCGTTTTAAGTAGCCGCCTGAGCAGCTTGCAATTCCGCGGTCCGTTTGCTCGCCGCCACCCGCCATTCTTCGAGGCGGGAGCTGACAATCTGGAGAGCAGCGGGCTTGCCCCGATACTTTTTCGCGGTCTTCGTCACCATGCCGTCGTGGACGAGGTTTTGCAGTTTTTCATACGCGCGCAGCCGGAGCATCTCGTCGCCCCCGCTCGCGGCATTACGAGCATGGAGGTTCGCATAGATCAACTCGTAAAGGGGCTTGAACTCGAACGAAACCTTCTGCGAAAGAATCGCGCAAAGCTCTTCCGTCATGATGTCCGGAGTGCGGCGCGTGAAACCAGTAGTGTTACCCATATGCTAGGCTGCCTTTTTCTCGGAAGGGGCGCCTGGAAAAGTAACAATGGGGGCGAAGGAGCTATCGGGCTTTACGCCGGGCGCGACCTCGTAACTCAATTTCCCAGCAATCACTTCGCTCAAGGCCACATCAGCGAAGCCCATCCCGGGCGGAGCCAGGATCAAAGGCCGGTGCCCACGGATCAATTGCCGGACCCGCTGCCGAACAACGTTTACCAGAAGCTGTGAGTTGGGGATGACGCTGGAGGCGCTTTTAAGAAGAGCAGGCTGCATAATTTTGGGTGGTCGGTGGACTTTCTCCTGATCAGGCGCCGAGCGGCTTCGAGGTTGAGCGAAGGAACGGAGATACGACCGTAGGCAATATCGTCGGTTTCCTCCGAGAAGCAACCGATAGTCCTGGAGGAGTTACGCGACTGCCGCCATGCGCTGACGGTCGAGGTATACCTTGCAGATGCCTTTGATCCGCGTCAGCACGTAATAGATCGTCTGGCTGCGCACGCGCACCAGCTCGGCGCCGACGATGCGGGTGACAAAATCGCTGGGCAGTTCGAGAACTTCCTGGGGGGTCCGGCCGTCGAGCCCCTTGCAGAGGATCGCAGTCATGGCCCGCGTAAGCGTTTGCACCTCGGGCCCCAGGGTCATTCGGAAATGCGCTTTGCCTTCGTCATCCACCTGGAGATAAACCCCAACGGTATCGGCGCATTCCTCATCTTTGCGCACATCCTCGAGCGCGAATTTCTCGTCTGGGCGCGGCTCCTGTTTTTTTGCGTTATCCGCGTAAGAAACGAGCGTCTCGCGCCGTTCGATTTCCGGCAACGACTCGAACAGGTCGATAATCGCTTCTAGTTTCGGTGGATACATGGGCTTCTCGCGCTCCTGATCCTGATCAGGAATAGACACGAACTTCGCTACCCTTTCTCGATAGGGGCACCGACTTTGTTTCCCCACTCGGTCCACGATCCATCGTAATTGCGCACGTTCTTGAGGCCCAAAAGATAAGTGAGAACGAACCAGGTGTGACTCGAGCGCTCGCCGATGCGGCAATACACCACCGTGTCGGTGCCCGGCTTGAGGCCGCATTGTTCGAAATAAATTTTCGCCAGCTCACCGGCCGGCTTGAACGTGCTGTCGTCATTCGTGGCTGTTTTCCACGGCATGCTTTTCGCGCCAGGAATATGGCCGCCTCGCAAAACCCCTTCCTGCGGGTATTCGGCCATATGAGTGATCTCGCCTTTGAATTCGCCGGGTGAACGCACGTCGATCAACGGCTTGCTGGCCTTGCTGTGCGCCAGCGCTTCATCGGCGAACGCCCTAATTTCCTTGTCGTACCGTTTCTTCGGCACCGGATAACTCGCTTGCGGATACTTCGGCACCTCGCGCGTCATCGGCCGGCCCTCCGCTTTCCATTTGTCGCGGCCGCCGTTGAGGATCTTCACCTTTTCGTGCCCGAATAACCGAAACGCCCAGAGCGCATAGCAGGCCCACCAGTTTGCTTTGTCGCCATAGAACACGCAGGTCGTGTCGGGCGTGATGCCATGGCGGGCGCAAAGCTCCGCGAACTTATCGGGCGCAATATAATCGCGGATCACCTGATCCTGGAGGTCCGTCCGCCAATCGATGTGCACCGCGCCGGGAATGTGACCGGTATCGTAGAGCAGGATGTCTTCGTTCGATTCAATAATGCGAACGCCGTCGTCCTTTCCATGTTTTTCAATCCAATCCGCATCCACCAGCGCCTCGGGATGCGCGTACTGCGTCGGGGAAGTTGTCATAATCTGGAAGCTTCCTCTGCCCGCGGGCGCTCGCAACCGTTTTGACTGGAATTGCCGCCCCGCGCGGGGCGTCATTCTTCACCGAACGCGCCCTTCAACCAGTCGCCAACCTGCCGGAAGATCAGACCGAGAAACGCCCCCGGCGATTCCTTCAATACCTCGATGACGCGGGGACTGAGGTCTTGTTGCGGCTCCTTGATCGTTCCCGACAAACGCACCGTCGTCCAGAGATAGCCGCCGCTCTCCTTCGCAAAGACTTCCTCCGCCTGAGGCAGCCATTCGAGATATTCACGCGCTATGCCGAGCTGGATGGCGCCGCCTAATGCCTTCTTCCTCACCGAAACCAACCCTTCGATGCGAAACTTCCCCTTATCCTCGACTGCGATATTCTTGATCTCTACCGACGGACCGTCCCAGTCCAGCTCTGCGGAACACTCATTCAGTTCCAGCTCTTCGATCGATTGTTTTCCGGTGATTGATGCCAGTTTTTGCAGGAAAGGCAGCCGGCGAACGCGCCCGCCCTTGACCTGAAGCAAGCCCTGCATGGACGCCGCCTCCAGCTTCGGGTTCTTCCCCCGCCAATGGACGTTTCCGGACGCCATTCCCACGACGTAATCCCTCCAGTTTGCAGGCAGCCATTCGCGGATCGGCAGCTGGTCGAATTTTACCCTGAAATCGACGCTCTTGTCTTCGCCTGTCCCGGCCGTGCCTTCCGCATGAATGAGGCCGTCGCTGGCCGGCCCGGCCGCCAGCTCAAGAGTGTAGAGCGTCAAGAGCTTCTTCGTAATCAGCAAGTGCGTGCGCCGCAGGGGCAAGTCGGGAATGAGCGCCAGTTTCATCGTGCCGCCGTTGGCCCGGTATTCGAAATCGCGACCATGCGGTGTGATGAGCAGGCGCGTTCCGAGGAAACCGCCTTTCTCGTTTCGAAATCGCCAGGTCACATCGGCCGGCTCCGCCCAGACACGCTGGAGGTAAACGCGGTTCGGGAGAAAAACGTGATACCAGGGCTTCGACGGCGACGGTTCCGGTTTTGGCTCGTAGGTCTGGATGCCTACTTCGCCCGATTGAATGTGGACCCCATCCAGCTGCCATCGCCGCAGAAACACGCCCAGCGGATTGAAGGTCGCGGTAATTCCGTGGGCATCCAGCGTGGTCAACGCTTTGCGGCCGCTCCGGGCGCGAAAGCCGTCGGTCTGGGCGGTCAGGAACCCCGTTCGCCTGATCGCCGCGTACTTTCCTTGCGGAAAATGCAACCCTTTGGCTGTCTGCTTTTCGAGCTCCGCGCGAAACGCGTCACTCTCCACGTAGCGAGTGAGCCGCGGGTTGATGAGAGCAATACCTGCCGCGCCTGTCACAAGGACGATCCCGGCCACGGCCGCACCCAGCTGCCAACCCCGGCGTCGCAAAAGCGAAAGCATCTTCCATCATTGAACCGCCCGAACATTTTGGCCAAGCAAATGTCCGAATGCGCAGCGAAATCTGATCTCCTCTTTCGCGAGTTGCCACTTGCCAGAACCGCCGATTCTGTGCAGGTAGGAAGCGCGTATGAAGATTCTATTCCTGATGTTCGTTTCGGTGAACGCTCTTCTCCTGGGCGGCTGTGAGAGTTCCCGGCCATTGATTCCGGACGAAGAATATGAGGCCCTCCGCGGCCCTGCACCGCACTCGCCAGATCCCACGATGCACATCCCGTCCAACAGGCGCTATTATTAAGTTTCCCTAGCTGCCTCTCGCGGGGAGATACTCGTCAATCAACCCGTTGGCTTTCGCCCGGTTTGGAAGAGCCGGCTGAACTGATTTACTTCGACGGCCCGGGGAAGCTGGAGACAAATTGGATCGTGAAATCCGGAAACGATTCGACCATCTGGATTTTGTAGTCGGGAAAGGAATCGACGATCTGCCATTGGCCGGGGGAGCTGGGAAAGCTCGTCACTACCTGGACCCGAAGGTCCGGGAAACTCGTCACGGCCTGGACTTTGTAGTCGGGAAAACTCTGCACGTATTGAATGCGGCCGTGAACTTTCGAGACATTTACTTTTTTGTCGCCCGCGCGGACGACGAGGACGAGTAGGGCCAGCACTGCGGCCGTAATGAGAGTTACTTGCTTCATACGTTTCAGATGGGCTTGGTGTCGTTATTCCCTGGCAGGAAAACGGACGCCGTTCTTTATCACAACGTCGATATCGGAAGCACGCGAAATATCGTCGAGCGGGTTGGATTTCAGGATGACGAGATCGGCGAAATTGCCGGGCGCGATCGCGCCGATTTTCGCGCCGGTGTCGCTGCCGAAGGCTTTGGCGGCGTTCGCGGTCGCGCATTGCAGGATCTGGATTGGAGATAGTCCAGCTTCTTTCATTAGCTGGAACTCACGGAAAAGCGCGGGGCCATGGATCGTGCCGATGTTTCCCGCATCGGTCCCGGCGGCGATCGTGACGCCGGCGTCCTGGAGCGTTTTCAGATTCTTCAACGCGATGTCATGGGTCTGCCGGATGCGATCGAGCACGACCTCGGGTTTCGCGAGTGCGGTTTTGATGCGCTCAGGAATCTTGTCGGCCGGCAGCTTCGTCACGTCGAGTGAGGCGATCACTTCGGGGTTACCCCAGGCTTTTTCTTCAGCGGTGAGATTCAGCTTTCCCGCGAACGTGCGGCCATAGCGTTCGAAGACGACAAGCGTAGGCGTGAGGATCGTGCCGCGCTCTTTCAAAAGCTGGACGAAACGTTCGTCCACCAGTTTGTCGGTCACACTATGGACCAGGAGATCGGCGCCGTCTTCGACCGCGACGCGCGCAGCCTCCAGCTCGGTGGCGTGCACGGCCACCCGCAGCTTGCGCGCGTGGCTTTCCTCAATGACGGCGCGGACAATGGGCCGGAATTTTTCGACCGGGTTCTCGGCGTTGACGATGGACCAAATCTTTACGTAATCCGGATTCTCCCGCGCCAGTTTGCGCACCATTTCGCGGCCCTGCTCCGGCGTCTCGATCTTCACGATGGGCGGATCGCCCAGATCGAGTTGCGGCCGCGAGACGCTGGAAATGAGCGGGCCGGCCACGGCGATGCGAGGCGCCTTGGCGATGGATTGGGCGAGCTTGCGCAGCCGAAAATTCGACATCGGCCCGCCGACATCGACGACGGAGGTGATCCCGCTTCGGATGTAACGCCCGAAGGTGTCGCGCAGGTTGCGCTCGATCCAGGCCAGCTCGTCTTGGTAAGGCCGAACGCTCGTCAGGTCGACGGCATCAGGGCGCGTGAAGATGTCGCCGGATTGGAAGAAGTGAACGTGCGTGTCGATGTAGCCGGGCAGGATGAACTTGCCTTTGCAATCGATGACCTGCGCATCGTCCGTGGAGCCCACCGTGGCTTGGTCGCCGACGGCGCTGATGCGATCGCCCTCGATCAAGACCAGTGCGTTTGGAACGACCTTCTGCGTGCCGGGATCGATCACGGTACCATTGATCAGAGCGATCTTGCTCTGGGGATTCGCATCGAGTGAGGTCGCGGCTCCGGTCACCAAGGCCAGGACTACTAACAGGTAATTACCCTTCATGATCGATGATGGGCAAATCCTGGGGTTGGCTGCGAGTGAAAAACGCGGTCTCCGGTGGTTAGGCCGCGCTAGCCCTTTGGAACCGAACAAGACTGAAGTTCCCTACGTTGACGCCATTCCAATTATGAAGAACTTATAGGCACCGATGTGCGAAATGGTGACGTGCTTTCCCCTCCGCCCAAAGCGAGTGCAGTCAGAAGGAATCAACAGACGGGAGTTCACCCGGCCAAACTAGGAAAATTATGCCGCCAGCCAGGCGCAGGGCTGGCGGGAGCTTGCGAACTCACACGGAGAACAAAGCATGCCCTGGAAAATCCTGATCGCTTCTTTCGCTTTCGCCGGCTCGCTCCTGGCGCAAACGACGCCAAACGCTTCGGCCACCGGCGAAAAACGGCCATTCACCTTCGAAGACATGATGAAGCTGAAACGCGTCGGCGCGCCGGTACCGTCGCCGGATGGAAAGTGGATTGTTTTCGATGCAGTCGATGTCGACCTCGAGGCGAACACAAGGATTTCGCATTTGTGGATCGTGGCCGCCACGGGCGGAGAAGCGCGCCGTCTGAATCAAACGCCCAACCACGAAGAGCGGCCTCGATTTTCACCCGACGGCAAACGCCTGATCTGGACGTCGAAAGCGACCGATCCGACGCAGATCTGGATGTCGAATTTTACCCCGGAAAGCGGCGGCCTGGACGGAACGCCGCATCAGGTGACGAATATCTCGACCGGCGCCGATGGCGCAATCTGGTCGCCCGATGGAAAGAACATCATCTTTGTCTCTTCCGTTTATCCCGACGCGAAAGACGACGCGGAAAACAAGCGGCGCGACGAAGAACTAGGGAAGAGCAAAGTGAAGGCGAAGATCTTCACCAAATTGCTCTACCGGCATTGGGCTTCGTACACCGAATTCAAGCGCAGCCATCTTTTTGTCGTCAGCGCGGAGGCCGATGCGTCGCAACCGAATTCCGCGCGCGATCTCACTCCGGGCGATCACGATGTCCCGCCCTTCAACCTCGGTGGCCAGGACATGTACGCGATTTCTCCCGACGGCCAGGAGCTCGCCTACACGAGCAATATCGATGAAGTCGAAGCCACCAGCACGAACAACGAAATCTTCATCGCACCGATGTCTGGCGGCACGCCGAAGAAGATCTCGATCAGCCCGGGAAGCGACGCGACGCCCATCTATTCGCCAGATGGAAATCACATTGCGTGGCGTTCAATGGCGCGCGCCGGCTACGAGGCCGACAAATCTTCCCTCGTCGTTTATCAACGGAAGTTGGGAGAGAGCCGAAATGCGACCCAGACTTTCGATCGCTCGGTTGACAGCCTGACCTGGTCGCCGGATTCGAAGACAATTTTCTTCACCGCCGAGGATCGGGGCGAGATGCCCATTTACGCTCTGCCGCTCGATGCGAAAGAACCGCGGGAAGTTTCGCGGTTGCATGCGGGGGACATCGTCTTCTCCAACGACGGAACGAATCTTTTTTTCACGCAAATGTCGGTCATGGCCCCCAATGAAATCGGACGTCTTGAAATAAAAGGAGCGTCCCAAGCAAAGCCGGTCGCTGTGACGCACATGAACGACGCCCTGCTTGCCCAAATTTCAATGCAACCGCTCGAGCCCTTCACGTTTAAAGGCGCGGCAAACGCCGATGTCCAGGGTTTCCTGGTGAAGCCGCCCGGATTCGACGCGAGAAAGAAATACCCGCTCAAGTTCTTGATTCACGGTGGACCGCAGGGCGCCTGGGGGAATTCATGGTCGTATCGCTGGAATCCGGAATTGTTCGCGGCGGGCGGTTACGTGGTTGTGATGATTAACTTCCACGGGTCGACTGGTTACGGCCAGGCCTTTACCGATGCGATCCAGGGCGATTGGGGCGGTAAGCCGTACGAAGACCTGATGAAGGGCCTGGATTACGTTGAGAAAACGTATCCGTTCATCGACAAGACGCGGGAAGCTGCGCTCGGCGCGAGCTATGGCGGCTACATGGCGAACTGGATTCTCGGCCACACCGATCGCTTCAAATGCATCGTGTCGCACGATGGGGTCTTTAACACCGAGTCACAGTACGGCACGACAGAAGAGCTCTGGTTCAAGGAGTGGGAATTCAAAGGTCCACCGTGGAAGAACCGAGAACTCTACCGGAAATTCTCGCCCCACGTGTTCGCCGAGAAATTCAAGACGCCCACGCTGGTCGTGCATGGCCAGCTCGACTTCCGAGTGGACGTTTCCGAGGGCCTTCAGCTCTTCACCACGCTCCAACGGCTGAAAGTGCCCTCGAAAATGTTGTATTTCCCCGATGAAGGCCACTGGGTGCTGAAGCCGCAGAACTCGCGCCTCTGGTGGAAAACGGTGAATGACTGGGTCGACCAGTGGTGCGGCCCAAAATAAGCCCCTTGTCATGTCGAGCGCAGTCGAGACATCTCTAACTCATGATCCGAGTCAGGTAAGGGACGCACGATTGAGATTCCTCTAATTCGCTAAATCGCTAATTCATCCCCATGGACTCTCTTCAGCCCACGATCCTGATCGTCGATGACGAGAAGCATACGCGCGATGGGCTGCGGCGTTTGCTCGAGGGCGAATACGACACTTACATCGCCGAAGACATCCGCGGCGCGATGGATGTGCTCGAACGCGAGCAGATCGATCTGATGATCACCGATCTGCGTCTGGGCGGGGACGACGGCATGGTCCTGATCGAACGCGCCCTGAAGCTCCCGCATCCACCCATTTGCATCATGATGACGGCTTACGGCTCGGTCGATACCGCGGTCGAAGCAATGAAACGCGGCGCCTACGATTTCGTGACGAAGCCGCTCAATCTCGACAAAGTCGAGATGTTGATTGCACGCGCTCTCGCCAGCCGGCGAATGGAGCAGGAAAATCGAACGCTGCGCCAGCAGGTGGACGAACGCTACGGACTCGAGAACATCATCGGCGAATCGCCTGCGTTGCACGAGGTGCTCGACACGATCCGCCAGGTCGCGCCCTCCTCGGCGAATGTCCTGATCGAGGGGGAAAGCGGCACCGGCAAGGAGCTGGCGGCTCATGCCATTCACAATTTAAGTCGCCGGAACAAAGCGAAATTCGTCACCGTGCATTGCGCGGCCCTCTCACCGCAATTGCTCGAGAGCGAATTGTTCGGGCACGAGCGCGGCGCATTTACCGGTGCCCACGACCGCCGGATCGGGCGGTTCGAGCAGGCGAACGGCGGCACGATTTTCCTGGATGAGATCGGCGAGATCGACGCCAGCACGCAGGTGAAACTCCTGCGTGTGATCAGCGAAGAGCGGGCTTTCGAACGGGTCGGCGGGAACCAAACTCTACGCGCCGAGGTCCGCTTGATCGCCGCCACGAACAAGAACCTTGAGAAGCTGGTGGCCGAGGGGAAATTTCGCGACGACTTATATTTTCGGCTCAACGTCGTCCACCTCACCATACCGCCGTTGCGCGAGCGGAAGGAAGATATTCCGATGCTGGTGCGGGGATTTCTCCGGCATTTCTGCAAGGCGAACGAGAAACCGCTCCTCGACCTGACCGCCGATGCGATGAATGCGCTCCTCACGTACCGTTGGCCGGGAAACGTCCGGGAACTGCGCACCGCCATCGAGCATGGCGTGGTCATGGCGCACGGGCCGAAAATCACTCTGCGCGACCTGCCCGTGAATGTGCGCCAGGCAACGGGCGCAACCCTGCCGGGCGGCGTCACCCCGGCGAGGGCGTTTGGCGAAAAATCGAGCGCGCTCGATCTTCACGAGACCGAGAGGCGGCTTGTCATGCAGGCGCTGGCAACCACCAACGGAAACGTCACCGCCGCGGCGAAGAAGCTTGGCATCAGCCGCCGAACTTTGCACCGTAAGATCAACGAGATGGAAGCGGAGCAAATCGACGAGCAAAAGGACGATGGTGACGTGAAAAGCCATGAATAAATCCGTTTTCGCCCGCGCCGTGTTTCGGGTCCGAGCCTGGACGTGCCGGGTTGGAGCGGTGATTCGGACTCTTTGTTGGGGGCTGCTCGGCATGGACGTGGGTCCTGGAACATTGCTGCCCAAGGTTTTTGTAACCTGGCCGCATCAGGTTTCGTTAGGCGCGAATTGCACGGTGGAACAAAACACCTACTTCAAATACGACGGCATCTGGGCACCGGGGCCGAGACTGGTGATCGGCGATCACGTTTTCATTGGGGCCGGCTGCGAGTTTAATTTCAGGCGCGGCATCAAGATTGGCTCGTATTGTTTGATCGCGTCGGGCTGCCACTTTGTCGATCACGACCACCAGGCGGCGCGACGCGACGGCCCGATTGGGGCGCAAAGCGACGGACCGGAAGCGCCAGTCGTCGTGGAAGACGATGTCTGGCTCGGAGCGAACGTGGTGGTGTTGAAAGGAGTGACGATTGGCCGGGGAGCGATCGTTGCTGCCGGAGCGGTGGTCACCCATACCATTCCGCCGTATGAAATTTGGGGAGGCGTCCCGGCGAAGAAAATTGGGGACCGACCTTCCTAGCGGCTAATTTACCCGTTTACGAAAGGCGCTGGCGGCCTTTGAATAACCGACGTGGCGCAGGACAAGAGAATTTTTGGGACGGATGGCGTGCGCGGCGTCGCAAATGTGGAGCCGGTCACAGCGGAGACAGCGCTGAAGCTCGGTCGGGCCGCCGCCCATGTCTTCACCCAACTCAACCCACGCGCCCATCCGAGCGGCGCCCGGCCGAAAATCGTGCTCGGCAAAGACACGCGACTCTCCGGCTACATGCTCGAGAACGCGCTCGTCGCCGGCATCACCTCGCTCGGCGTGGATGTGCTGCTGATCGGGCCGCTCCCGACGCCGGGCGTGGCTTACATTACCCGTTCCCTCCGAGCCGATGCGGGCATCGTCCTTTCCGCGTCGCATAATCCCTACGAAGACAACGGCATCAAATTTTTCCGGCACGATGGCTACAAACTCGACGACCAAATCGAGGAGCAGATCGAGCAGCTGGTCTTTACGGGTGAGATCGATTCCATTCGTCCGACCGCCGGGAAAATTGGACGTGCCACACGAATCGACGATGCGCTGGGACGTTATGTCGAGTTCGCGAAGGCCAGCTTCCCGAGGAAAATGTCGATCGAGAAAATGCACATCGCGGTCGACGTCGCCAACGGGGCGGCCTACAAATCAACCCCGTGCATTCTTCGCGAACTCGGCGCCGCCTTGACGGTGGCGCATGACGAGCCAAACGGGACGAACATTAACGCGGAGTGTGGCAGCACGTTCCCCGCGGAAATTCAACGCATCGTAAAGGAAAGCGGAGCGCAGATCGGCATCACGCATGATGGCGACGCCGATCGCGTCCTGCTCTGCGACGAAAACGGGGAACTGGTCGATGGCGACGAAATTCTCGCAATCGCGGCGGTCGATTTACTGAAATCGGGCCACCTCCAGGAGAAAACCCTTGTTGCTACAGTCATGAGTAATTTCGGACTCGACGAAGCGCTCGCCCCACTCGGCGGGAAAGTGGTGCGCACGAAAGTAGGCGACCGCTATGTGATAGAGGAAATGACCGGGAGAAATCTGAACCTGGGCGGGGAGCAAAGCGGGCACATGATTTTTCGCGATTTCACGACGACCGGCGACGGAATCATCAGCGCGCTGCAAATCCTGCGCATCATGAAAACGACCGGAAAGCCGCTCAGCGAACTGAAGCGCTGCCTGACGAAATACCCGCAGGCGCAACGAAATTTGAAGGTGAAAGAGAAACGGCCGCTCGAAGAATTACCTGCGGTGATGAAGCTGGTGGGGGATGCGGAGAAAGAGCTTTCGGGCAAAGGTCGGGTGCTGCTCCGCTATTCGGGGACGGAGCCAAAGATCCGGCTCTTGATCGAAGGCCGGGAGCTGGAGCAAATCGACCGGCAGGCGAATCGCATTGCGGAGGCGATCCAAAGCGCGATCGGAGTAAACTGAGCGCGATGAACGAACACGCTGTCATCCCGAGCCGCGCTCCAGGCTAATAAGATGACCCTTCCCCAAGTAGTCGAAGCGCTTCTCTTCAGCGCGCAAAAACCGCTTTCGACGCGCGAGCTGGCAAGCGCAATCAAAGGAGCCGGCGACGCGGACGAACTCCTGCCTAACGAGTTCGCGCGCGTGAAGGAGGCGGAAGTGGCGGCGGCGCTCGAGCAACTGAAAATCGAATACATCGAGCAGAAGCGGGCGTTTCAACTCGTGGAAAAAGCGGAGGGCTGGCAATTGGTGAGCGACCCTGCTTATGCGCCGTGGGTTCGCCAATTATTTCCCGCGATCAAGCCGACCCGGCTTACTCCTCCCTCCCTGGAGACACTGGCGATCGTCGCTTACCGCCAGCCGATCACGCGTGCCGATGTCGAGGCGGTTCGCGGTGTCGCGGTGGACGGGGTCCTGCAAAGCTTGATGGAGCGCGGGCTGGTCAGAATCGCCGGGCGGGCGGAGTTGCCGGGCCGGCCGCTTCTCTATGAAACGACGCAGTTTTTTCTCGAGCATTTCGGCCTGCGCGATCTCGACGAACTCCCAAATGCCGAGGAGCTCAAGCGCCGGTCCTTGCCGGTGGCCGCGTCTGCAAAACCCGCCCCGTCCGTGGAGTCAACGAGCCCGACTCCCGAGCCCGAGTCAAGCGCCGAGAAACCCGGGCACGTGTGATCATGGCGAAGAATCGCGCGCCCATCGGCGGAATTAGGTTAGACTCCAGGATGAACAAATTTGCTCTCGGTTGCGCAAAAGTATTGCTCCTTCTCGGAGTCTTATACGGTTTCACGGGTTGCGGCAGTTACAATCGATTGGTCACGCTGGAACAGACCGTGAACAAAAAGTGGGCGGATGTTCAGTCGGTCTACCAGCGCCGGGCCGATTTGATTCCCAACCTGGTCAGCACCGTGGCGGGCGCGGCGAATTTCGAAAAATCGACTTTGACTGAAGTGACCAATGCCCGGGCGAGCGTGGGCCAGGTGAAGCTCGATCCGAGCAAGGCGCCAACCGACGCAGCCGAGCTGGAGAGATTCCAGCAAGCGCAGGGACAACTGAGCACAGCGTTATCGCGGCTTTTGGTTGTAACCGAAAATTACCCGCAACTCCGCGCGACCGAGGCGTTTCAAAATCTGCAAGCCCAGCTCGAAGGCACGGAAAACCGCATTTCCGTCGAACGAAATAATTTCAACACCGCGGTCCAGGAATACAACACAGCGCTTCAGGTATTCCCGACGAACATGTTGAACAAGATGTTTGGCTTTCAAACCCGGCCATTCTTCAGCGCTCAGCCCGGCGCCGACCAGGCCCCGGAGGTGAAGTTTGATTTTAACAAACCGCCCGCTGCCCCCCCGCCGGCGGCGACGCCCTAGCGCGCAATTGGTTGTCATCCCAAACGGAGCGAAGCGAAGTTGAGGGAGCCCCTGGTTAAGATCTTTCGACTTTCGTCAGGGGCTTCACTTTTTGCGGCGGGAGTCCTCGACTTCGCTCGGAAAGACCGAAGGAAAGTAGCCTCGCTTCTTGTCGCTGTCGGAATCTTCGCCGGCGCGATCGTCGTGCGAGCGGCGGAAATCATCCCGCCGAAACCAGCGGGCTACTTCACCGACGCTGCCGGCGTCGTCTCGAAGGAAGCCGCGCTCCGTTTCAACGAGAAACTCGCGCAATTCGAACGCGATACTTCCAACCAGGTGCTTGTCGTGGTCTTCCGCAGGATGGAGAGCACTTCATCGATCGAGGATTATACCCAGCGCGTCGCCCAAGCCTGGGGCGTTGGCCAAAAGGACCGCAGGAATGGCGCCGTCCTTTTCGTTTTCGTGGAGAATCGAAACATGTTCCTTCAAGTCGGCTACGGCTTGGAAGGGGTGCTGCCCGATCTGACCGCTTTCGACATTACCGAGCGGCACATCAAACCGCGGTTTCGAAACAACGATTATGAAGGGGGGCTCGCGTCCGGCATCGATCTGATCTGTAAGGCAATACGGGGCGAATACAAAGGAACGGGTCGGACGAAAGCGGAAGAAAATCCATCCGGCAAGGGCAGTGGAAGCGGCTTGCTCGTCTTTCTCATTTGTCTGGCCATCCTTTTCTTTGCGATCCGCGGAGGGCGCCGCCGAAGGGGCTACGGGTATTCCGGCATGGGGGGGCCGTTTATCGGCGGCTGGTCGGGAGGTGGCTGGTCCGGGGGAAGCTCGTCGGGCGGCGGGTTTAGCGGCTTCAGCGGTGGCGGCGGGAGCTTCGGAGGAGGAGGAGCCGGCTCCAGCTGGTAAAACGAGCCTATGCGAACAAAGGCCTTTCTTAGTCGGCTCGATCATGAACGAATCGTCGGCGCGATCCGGGCAGCCGAGGCGAAATCTTCCGGAGAGATTCGCGTTTTCGTCCAGCGAGGAGAGCTGGAAGGGGATCCGGTGATCGCGGCCCAGAAGAAATTCCACGCGCTGGGAATGGACGCGACTAAAGAACGAAATGGCATCCTGATTTTCGTTCTCCCGCGCGCCCAGAAGTTTGCCGTGATCGGCGATGAGGGCGTGCACAAGAAATGCGGACCGGAATTCTGGCAACGACTGGTCGAAAGTATGCGCGAGCACTTCAAGCGGGAAGAGTTTACCGATGCGCTGGTAGAGGCGATCGAAACCGCTGGGAGATTGCTTGCGGAGCATTTCCCAAGGCAAGGCGGCGACCGCAATGAACTTTCGGACCGGGTCGTAGAAGGCTAGCGCTCAGACGCGCTCTGCCAGAGGGTAAATCACCGCTTGCAAAGCTTGGGGTCTGGTGTTGATTCCACGTCCCGCAACGAGTTTTTGAAGTTGCGCCGTTGGTCCCTGGGTCTCCGTCGCTGGACGTGAGGCCGCACTCGTCAGGGGTAACCCGGTGCTTGGAGGATTTCGGATTGTGGATCTCGGATTTCGGAAAGACTTAACTTTCTCGCTCTCCGGTTTCCGGTATCCGGTTTTATAACATGCCAGTTCATTACGGTCGTTTTGAAATGCCGAAGACTCTCGTGAAAGACGAGAACGGCGCCACGGAAACCTACGCCAGATTTGTCGCCGAACCCTTTGAAGCGGGTTACGGACATACGGTCGGAAATTCACTCCGCCGCGTGCTGCTTTCCTCGCTGGAAGGCGCCGCCATTACCGCGGTGAAAATCACTGGCGCGCAACACGAGTTCGCCACTTTGCCCGGCATCGTCGAGGACGTGACCGACATCGTCCTCAATCTCAAGCGCATCAAATTCAAGGCGGCCGAGCACGAACCGCGGAAACTTTCCCTCACGGTCAACAAGGAAGGCGAAGTGACGGCCGAGGACATCCAACTCGTCCAGGGCTACGAGGTGCTGAACCCGGACCAGCTCATCTGCACGATGGACAAGAAGCACAAGTTCGATGCCGAACTGGAAGTGCGGGTCGGACGTGGGTTTGCCACGGGCGACGAAAATAAACGCCCCGATCAGCCGATCGGCCTCATCCCGATCGATTCTATTTTCTCACCGGTCACGCGTGTGAAATACGCGGTGGAAAACACCCGCGTGGGCCAGCGGACCGATTATGACAAGCTCATCCTCGAAATCTGGACGGACGGCCGCCTGACTCCGGACGACGCTTTGCTCCAGGCTTCCGCGATCTTGCGCCACCACCTCGATGTCTTCGTGAACTTCAACGAGGACGTGATCGAGTTCGACGAAACGCCGGCTGGAGTGAGCGAGGAAAACATGAAGCTGAAGAAGCTCCTCAACATGAGCGTGAACGAAATCGAGCTCAGCGTCCGCGCGGCAAATTGCCTGAACAACGCGAACATCACGACCGTCGGCCAGCTCGCGCAAAAGACCGAGGCCGAAATGCTGAAGTATCGCAACTTCGGCAAGAAATCGCTGAACGAGATCAAGGACAAGCTGCAGCAGCTGCAGTTGGGCCTCGGGATGAAATTCGATCCGGGCCTGGTCGATACGCCGATCGCTACGGACGGCGCCGGAGTCAATGGCGCGGCCGAAGAAGAAAAATAAACCACTCATTAGCCGTTTGGCAGCCTCGAGGATGAATCCATGAGACATCAGAAGAAGACTCTAAAACTGGGGCTGACGGCCGCACACCGGAAAGCAATGCTCGCGAATCAGGTGTGCAGTTTGATCGAGCATCAGCGCATCAAGACCACGCTCGCGAAAGCCAAAGCGGTTCGACCGCTCGCGGAAAAGATGGTGACGCTCGGCAAGAAAGGCTCGCTCCACGCGCGACGCACCGCGCTCGCCGTGCTTCGCCAGAAGGATGCCGTGCGGAAGTTATTCGACGATATTGCTCCACGTTCCGCGACTCGGAACGGCGGGTATACCCGGATCGTGAAGCTCGGTGCTCGCAAGAGCGATTCAGCTCCGGTTGCATTCATCGAGTGGGTGGATGCGCCTCAAGTGATCGACGAACCAGTTGCGGAAGAAAAAGGCAAGAAGAGCAAGGCAGTAAAGGCTCCACCGGCTGACACCGAGAAAAAGCCTGCGCGCAAGCCTAAGAAAACCGCCGCTGAACTCGAGACCGAAGCTCTCGAATAGCAGCCTTTTTCCTGTAGGTCCTACCGTCCCAAAATCGGAACGGCGTGATCCCGTGGCCGGAATAAGAGCTGGCTGTCTTAGATTCTGCTATAATTCATAATACCTTGATCACGAGCATGTTATAATTATTCATTAGGGCTTGGCACGCGCATTGCATAAGGAGGGACTGCAACCAAACAAATCCTTATGAAAACCAACGAATCAATTAACGAAGTCCAGGAATCGACCTACGCCCTGCTCGTCAGATCGGAAGAAAAAGAACGCAGCTTGTTTGAAACAATCGCCTACAGCTTCTTTATTCTGAGCGCCGTCGCCGCGATCGGGCAGTTCGCGCTCCAGCCAGTGAGTCTTCCGCTCGAGACCATGCCTCAGACGGCATCCGTCAAGCAGGCTCAAGTCGTTTCGCACAGTTAATTACGGGCGTGCCCGCCGGCCGTGGGTCGGCGGCGCGCCGTTCAGCAAACGAATCTCCATGGCTCAAATCAGCGCAGCTTTATTGTCTGCCAGTTGAGCTTTCCGTCAGCGGCAATTTCCAGCCGGGCGGTGCTCGCCGCTGCGCCGCGATTCGGGCGCGTCACACAGCCGGGATTCAGAAAAAGCACCCCTTCCCGCCGTTCGTTCCGCGGGACATGCGTGTGACCGTGCAGAAGGACATCAACGTTCTGCGGCGCGCGGTCCGGTGGAATGTGCACGAGGCGAAATCGCACGCCGTTCTTTTTCAAATCCACCATGAGCGGCCACTCGAAGTTGCTGTCGCAATTTCCGCGCACGATCGTCACCGGGGGACCGATTCGCTCCAATGTGTCCAGAATGGTCGGACTGCACACATCCCCAAGGTGCCAGATTTCGTCCGCTCCTTCCGCGAGCGCTTCGACATTAGCCGGTAGATGATTGTGGGTGTCCGCGAGGACGAAGATGTGGATCGGAAGCGACATTTGGAACCCTCGCACCAAGGTCCCAAAGGCTCACAACGTTGGGAAGATAATTAGTTATTCGGCCCTTTGTGGCCGTTGTGTGAGGCATGAAACGCAGTAGCTTGGACTCGTGTCATTTAAAGATTTTGGCTTGTCTCCCGAGGTGGTCCGCGGCACCCAGGCGATGGGATTCACCGAGCCCACGCCGATCCAGCTTCGCGCCTTTCCCATTGTCCTCGCCGGCAAGGACTTGATCGGCACTGCCCAGACCGGCACAGGCAAAACCGCCGCCTTCGCTCTGCCCATCCTGACCCTTCTCGCGAAGCATGGCAATTTCCGGTGTCTCGTGCTCGAGCCCACACGCGAGCTGGCCGCCCAGGTCGAAACCGCCTTTCGCGATTACGGCCGCTTTACCGATTTGCGCGTCTCGGTAGTTCACGGCGGAGTCGGCTACGGCAAGCAACGGGAAGAAGCCGCGCGAGGAGTGGACGTCGTCGCCGCGACCCCCGGTCGGCTGCTGGATCTGGTCGAGCAAGGTTCGATGAATTTTCGTCACGTCAGCATCCTCGTGCTCGATGAGGTCGATCGGATGCTCGATATGGGATTTCTGCCCGACGTGCGCCGGATCGTCGAACAAATTTCCAGCGATCGCCAGACGCTGCTTTTTTCCGCCACCTTGCCGCCGGAAATCGAGCGCCTGGCCGCGTGGGTCCTTCGTGAACCCGAAATGGTCGAGATCGGCGCGCGCCGTTCGCCGGCCGAGACCGTCACCCACGCCGTCTATCCCGTAGCGGCTGAGCAAAAATTCGATCTGCTCATGGCCTTGCTCGAGCGGACGAACTTCGACAGCGCCCTGATCTTCAGCAGGACAAAACATGGCGCGGACAAGATCGCGGTGAAGTTAAAGCAGGGGCGGCATTCCGTGGCGGTGATGCATTCGAACCGGACCCAGCGCGAGCGCGTCGAAGCCCTGGAAGGTTTTAAAAGTGGCAAGTATGAGATCATGGTCGCGACCGACATTGCCGCGCGCGGCATCGACATCGCGGGTGTGAGCCACGTCATCAATTACGATGTGCCGGAGCATCCGGAAGATTACGTCCATCGGATCGGCCGGACCGGCCGGGCGCAGAATGTCGGAGACGCTTTCACTTTGATGAATGGCGAGGAACTGGCGTCCCTGCATTCGATCGAACGCTTCATGGGCCAGAAAATTCCGCGGCTGAAGCTGGAAGGGTTTTCGTATCTCTACACCGCGCTTTTCGAACCCGAATCCAGCGAGGGCGGCAAACGCGCCATTGGCGGTGGTCGCACCCATCGCGGCTATTCCTTCGGACGCCGTCGTCGCTAAGGTTGCAGGGGACGAGCGCTGTCCCGTCCCATTAGTCGGAACCCACGAGGGCGCCCGTCCAGGAAAAATTGTCCTGGAACCTATCGCGCCGCCGCCAGTTGCGCCTCGCGTCTCCTGATAACGTTGAGCGTGACGAGCGCGGCGAGGGCGCAGATCAGCGCGCCAATCGCAATCGTAGCCGGCGTGCCGAGGAAATCGGCCATAAGTCCGGCTTGCAGGCTGCCGAGCGGAATCATTCCGCCGAAAATGAGAGTCCAGATTCCCATGACGCGCCCGCGCATTTCGTCCGGCACGATGCTCTGCAAGACCGTGTTGGAAGTGGAGAAATAGAGAACGATGCCGAAACCAACGATCGCGAGGATCACGGTCGCGACGTAAATGTTCTTGTTGAAGGCAAAGAGCGCGAGCGCGGCGGAAAAAATCCCGATCCCGCCGAGCGCCATGATCCGTGTCGGCAGGATATGCCCGGCGCTGGCAATGGTGAGCGCCGCAGCCAGCGCGCCGACCCCGCTGCCTGCCATCAAAATGCCGTAACCGTTCGCTTCCAGGTGCAGAACATCACGCGCAAATGCAGGGATGAGCACCGAATACGACCAGCCGAAAATTCCGACTACAGCGAACAGGGAAAGAATGGTGAGGACGCGCCGGTGACTCCAGACATAACGAAAGCCTTCCAGGGCCTGGCCGATCGCGCTCGAGTCACTCTCGATCGGTCTGTGTTTCGGGAGCCGCATCAGGAGGAGCCCGGCGATGACGGCGATGAAGCTGAGGCCATCGAGCAGGAAGCACATCGCGATGCCGACCTGCGCCATGAGGAACCCGGCGATCGACGGGCCGGTAATGCGGGCGCAGTTGAAGGCGGAACTGTTGAGCGAGATGGCGTTCATCAAATCTTCGCGGCTGGTCATCTCGATCACGAACGATTGCCGCGCCGGCATGTCGAAGGCCATCGCTATGCCTCCC
>Ga0190272_10000172_pt1 | contig 40032 bp, 43 predicted proteins | sample Popmic504T_FD_133746 | JGI IMG/M metagenome (GOLD analysis project Ga0190272, IMG submission 133746) | Populus adjacent soil microbial communities from riparian zone of Shoshone River, Wyoming, USA - 504 T | ecosystem: Environmental > Terrestrial > Soil > Riparian zone | place: USA: Wyoming...
CAGGGCGACATCCTCGTCCACCACCCCTACGACTCCTTCGCCACCTCGGTCGAGCGCTTCGTCGAGCAGGCGGTCGCCGATCCCGACGTGCTGGCGATCAAGCACACGGTCTACCGAACCAGCGACGACTCGCCGCTGGTCCCGGCGCTGATCCGCGCCTCCGAACGCGGCAAGCAGGCGGTCTGCATGGTCGAGCTCAAGGCTCGCTTCGACGAGCAGGCGAACATCCACTGGGCGAAGTCGCTGGAGGAGGCGGGCGTGCACGTCGTCTACGGCATCCCCGGCCTGAAGACCCACGTCAAGGCGATCCTCGTCGTCCGCCGCGAGGGCGAACGGGTGCGCGAGTACGTCCACATCGGGACCGGCAACTACCACCCGAAGACGGCCCGCCTCTACACCGACTTCGGCCTCTTCACCGCCGACCCCGAGATCGGCGCCGACGTCGCCGAGATGTTCAACTTCCTCACCGGGTACGGGCGGCCGGCCGAGTACCGCAAGGTGCTGGTCTCGCCGACGACGATGCGCGACCGCATCCTCGCCGAGATCGAGGCCACCGTGGCCGCGCACCGGGCCGGCGAGGAGGCGCGGATCGCGATGAAGATGAACTCGCTGGTCGACGCCGGCTGCATCCGGGCGCTGTACGAGGCCTCGCAGGCAGGAGTTCGGATCGACCTCAACGTGCGCGGCATCTGTTGCCTGCGGCCCGGCGTACCGGGCATCTCGGAGAACATCCGCGTCGTCTCTATCGTCGGCCGCTTCCTCGAGCACTCTCGCGTCTACGCCTTCCAGCGCGGCGAGGAGACTCGTGTCCTGATCGGCTCCGCCGACCTGATGCCGCGCAACCTCGACAGTCGGGTCGAGCTCGTCACCCCGGTCGAGGACGAGGCGCCAAGGGTCGAATTGCTCGACGTGCTCGAGCGCTGCTTCGCCGAGACCGCCAACGCCTGGGAGCTGGATGCGAACGGGGTCTGGGTGCGGCGGCCGACCGTCGAAGGCGTGCAGCACGACGTTCAGCAGGAGCTTCGCGACCGCCACGCCGCCCGCGCCGCCGAGCAGCTCGCCGCCACCGCCGGTTAGCACCATCCCCGCCCGCGGCGGGCAATAGGATTGCGCCCGTGCCTAGGTTTTCACTGGTGCCCCGTGACAGCGCCTTCTTCGAGCTCTTCGTCGAGGCCGGCCAGAACAGCCTCACCGCGGCCCGCCTGCTCGACGAGATGATGGGCGCCTGGCCCGACGCGGGCGGCCTCGGGCGCGACATCCTCAAGGCCGAGCAGGAGGGCGACCGGATCACCCACGACATCATCCAGCGGCTCAACTCGACCTTCGTCACCCCGATCGACCGTGAGGACATCTACGGGCTGGCCACCCAGATGGATGACATCGTCGACTACACCGAGGAGGCCGCCGACTTCCTCGGCCTCTACAAGATCGAGGCGCCGATGGAGCAGGCCGGAGCGCTGACCAAGGTCCTGGTCGGCGCCTGCGAGCAGCTGGCCGAGGCGCTGGAGGGCCTGCGGAATTTCAAAGGCCTGGAGAAATACTGGATCGAGATCCACCGGCTCGAGAACGAAGGGGACAGGATCTCCCGCGACGCCGTCGCCTCGCTCTTCTCCAACGGGATCGACCCGATGGTCGTGATCCGCTGGAAGGACATCTTCGCCGTGCTGGAGAACGCGATCGACGCCACCGAGACCGCCGCCCAGATACTCGAGGGCATAGTCATAAAGAACTCATGACGCAATGAGTGCCGACGTGATCATGGTGATCGTCGTTGCGACGGCGCTCGCCTTCGACTTCACCAACGGCTTCCACGACACCGCCAACGTCGTCGCCACCTCGATCTCGACCCGGGCGGCCAAGCCGAGCACTGCGATCGCGATCGCGGCGCTGCTCAACTTCGCCGGCGCCTTCATCTCGATCTCGGTCGCGGCGACCGTCGCCAACGACGTCGTCGACGCCGGGGTGATCACGCCGACGGTCGTCTTCGCCGGCCTGATCGGGGCGATCGCCTGGAACCTGATCACCTGGTGGTTCGCCCTGCCCTCGAGCTCCTCGCACGCGCTGATCGGCGGCGTCGTCGGCTCGGCCGTGATCGCCTCCGGCTTCGACGCCGTGCTCGCCGACGGGGTGATCGGAAAGGTGCTGATCCCGGCGATCGTCGCGCCGCTGCTGGCCTTCGCGGTCGCCGGTATCGCGATCGGGCTCGTCTACCGGATCGTCGGCCGGCAGCGGCCCGGCACCGTGACGCGCGGCTTCCGCTACGGGCAGCTGGTCTCCGGCGGCCTGTTGGCACTCGCCCACGGGACCAACGACGCGCAGAAGACGATGGGCGTGATCACCCTGGCGCTGATCGCCAACGGCAGTCTTGGCGCCGATGCCGATCCGCCCTTCTGGGTGATCGTCTCGGCGGCAACCGCGATCGCGCTCGGCACCTACAGCGGCGGCTGGCGGATCATCCGCACCACCGGGACACGGATCATCAAGATGGACGCGGCGCAGGGGTTCTCGGCGCAGGGCGCCGGCGCCGCCGTGATCCTCTCCTCGACCCACTTCGGCTTTCCGCTCTCGACAACCCACGTGATCAACGGCGGCGTGATGGGGGCCGGGGCCGGCAAGCGCCTCTCGGCGGTGCGTTGGGGGGTGGCCGGGAACATCATGGTCGCCTGGCTGCTGACGCTGCCGGCGGCAGCGGCGATCGGGGGCGCGACCTACGCCGTGACCGAGATCTTCGGCAGCGGCGCGGTCGGCCCGGTGATCGTCAGCGTCATCGCGCTGGCTGCCAGCGCGATGCTGTTCAACCGCCGCTCGCAGCAGGGAGCGCCGCTTCCGGCGAGCTAAGGCATGGCCGTGATCGTGGAAACCAGCGAGCTGCTGCAGACCGTGGCCGCCTCCGTGGTCGCGGGCGTCGGCGTCACCGTCGTCTTCTCGGTGGCGATCTGGGGGGCGGCGCGCTTCGTCGACCTCAGCCGCAGCGAGCGCCCGGCAGCGGCCGCTGCCGCTGCCGCGGTCGGGATCGCCGGGCTGGCGGCGACCCTCGGCGCGGTCGCCGTCGGACTCGTCGTGATGGTCGGCTAGTTCCGCCCTCGTACAATTTCGCTGTGCGTACGCTGCGCAACGTCGCGATTGTCATGGGCCTGGCGCTGGTCGTCGCCTTCGTCCCCGGCGGCGGCAATGCCGCCGATGCTCTGCTGACCGCGATCACGATGGCGTTCCTCACCGCGATTGCCTGGACCGTCTACGTGCTGAGCCGCCAGAACGAGTTGACCCTGGCGACGCTGAGCGACGGGCGGCGCGCCGTCCTCTACGGGGCGCTGGGGCTGATCGCGCTGCTGATCGCGGGCTCGGATGAGCTCTTTTCGACCGGTCTCGGCACCCTGGCCTGGCTGTGCCTGCTCGCCGCCTCGGTCGCGGCGATCTGGCGAATCTGGGTCGAGGCCAACACTTACTGAGCTCGCACAGAGTCTTGACTGAATCGTTCGCTTAGCGCCCCCATGCGTGCGCTCGTGGCTGCGACGGTCTCGGCGTGTCGCCACGGACCGCCAGCAGTAAAGGCCACAGGGAGGAGGGGACCGCCTCGGTCGAGCTGATCGCGGTCGTTCCCTTCCTGCTGCTGGCGGTCCTGGTGGCGGCACAGCTGGCGCTCGCCGGGCAGGCCCTGTGGTCGGCCGGGGTCGCGGCTCGGGCAGGGGCTCGCGCCGCGCTCGTCGGCGGCGACGCAGCGGCTGCGGCGCAGCGGGCGCTGCCGCCGCCGCTGCGCCCCGGGGCGAGGGTCCGCGAGGAGGGCGCCGTCTCGGTGCGGGTGGCAATCCCGCGGCTGCTGCCCGCGCTGCCACGGGTGATGGTCGGCGCCGAGGCGGGGTTGGGGGAGAGAGGTGGATAGGGAGGCGGGTCAGTCCACCGTGGAGCTGGTCGCCGCCCTGCCAGCGCTGTTGCTCGCCGGCCTCATCGCTCTGCAACTGCTTGCCGCCGGCCACGCGCTGACCCTGGCCGATGGCGCCGCCGAGGCGGGAGCGCTGGCGCTGGCATCGGGGCGGCCCGCGAAGAACGCGGTGCGCGAGGCTCTGCCGGACTGGGCCGAGGACGAGGTCAGTGTCGCGGTCAGCGGCGGGCGGGTGACGGTGCGCCTGCGGCCGCCGTCGTCGCTACCGGCCCTCGCCGATCGCCTGGTGGTGACCAGCTCTGCCTTCGCGAGGCCGGCGCGGTGAACGGACCGGTGGTCCTCACCACCTGGGTCGGCGAGGCAAGCGGGTCGCGGGCGGCCGCGGCGGCCCTTGCCTGCGCCGGGTCGGAGCCGGACCGGCCGGGCCTGCTCATCGACCTCGGCGGGCGGCCTCCGCGCCCTACCCTGGTCGCGTCGGCCGGCGCCCGCGAGCTGGAGGAGCGGCTCGCGGCTCACATGCCCGAGGCCAAAGTCGCCTCCCGCGGCCAGACCTGTCACCTGGCGCTTCCCGCCGACGAGGATGGGCTTGGGCGCCTGCCGGCGGCGTTGCCGCTCGTACGCGACTCGGTCGCGGTCGTCCACCTGCCGCCGGCGCTGTTGCAGCCGGCGCTCGCCACGCCTCGCATCAAGGCGACCGGCGTCCTGCTCAGGGCGGATCTGCCGGGCGATCGCGCCCTCGCCGGCCTCGCCGTCCGCGACCTGCTCGCGCGAGACCTTCGCGTCGCCGTCCTCAAGCGACCGTTGGCCTGGATCCCCGCCCGCCGCGCCCTCTTCGGCGTGCTGCCGACGGCCGCTCCAGGTGGGCTGCCTGAGTATCTGACGAAGTGTCTTGTCTTCAATCAATACGAGTGCTACGGTCGCTCCGATGACTCGGGAACTGACGCAGCGCGAACTGCGCAGCAAGAGCGGTGAGGTCCTACGCGCCCTCGACGAGGGCGAGGACTTCGTCATCACTCGCAACGGCGAGCCAGTCGGTGAACTGCTCCCTATTCAACGCCGCAAGCGGAAGTTCATCCCCAAGCAGGAGCTTCTTGCCCTCTTCGAGGGCGCGCCGCGTATCGACTACGAGCAGTTCCGAGCAGACATCGACGCTTTCGTCGATCAGGACCCTACGCCTCGCTACTGAGTTATCCGGCGATCGGGGTCTGCTCGACACCTCCGTTGTCATCGCCCTCGGAGAGATCGATCCCGGCCCGGTTCCCGAGCAGGCGGCTATCTCGACCCTGACGCTGGCCGAGCTCACCGTCGGCCCGCTTGCCGCCTCCGACGATGTCGAGCGAGCCCGTCGGCAGCGGCGCCTGCAGATCTTCGAATCAGGTGTCGAGACTCTGTTTTTTGACTCGTGTTGTGCTCGGGCATACAGCCGGATCTACGCTGCTGTGACCGCAGTAGGCCGAAGGGCACGCGGGGCGCGCATCATCGACCTGATGATCGCCGCCACGGCCTTGGCCAACGACCTGCCTCTCTACACACGCAATGCCAAGGACCTCTATGGCCTCGAGGACTTGATAGAGATCGTCGTGTGCTGACCGTCGCAGTCACCGGCCCCACCGGGGAGATCGGCAAGGCCTTCATCTCGGCGCTCGAGCGCCTGCCCGAAGTCGAGCGGGTGATCGGGATGGCCCGCCGACCCTTCGACCTCGCCGGGCAGGGCTGGGAGAAGACCGAGTACCGGCGCGGCGACGTGCTCGACCGCGAGGCGGTGGAGGGGCTCGTCGAGGACGCCGACGTGGTCGTCCATCTCGCCTTTGTAATTGTCGCTGGTGGTGGTGAGAGCCGGGAGATCAACCTGTGCGGCTCGCGCAACGTCTTCGAGGCGACGGCCGCAGCCGGGGCCAAGCGCCTCGTCTACACCTCGTCGGTCGCGGCCTACGGCTTTCGCCGCGGCATGCCGGAGCTGCTCGGCGAGGACGAGCCGGTGAAGGGGACCGCCCGCCATCCCTACTCGGCGCACAAGGCCGCGGTCGAGGAGGAGCTGGTGGAGGCGCTCGACGACTCCGCCACCGACGCCTACGTCTTCAGGCCCTGCATCGTCGCCGGCCCGCAGGCGACGATGCTGCTCGACGTGATCCCCCTGCTGGCGCTGGGTCAGCGGATCCCAGGGCCGCTGCGCTGGGCGATCGGGAGGGTGCCCGAGCTGCGCCCGGTCCTGCCGGACCCCGGCGTGCCCTTCCAGCTCGTCCACCACGATGACGTCGCCACTGCGCTCTGCGCCGCCGTGCTCGGGCACGGCGATCCCGGCGTCTACAACCTGGCCGGGCCCGGGCAGCTGACGATCTCCGACGTCGCCCACGAGCTCGGCTGGCACGCGGTGACCGTGCCGGCCTCGCAGCTCGCGGTCGGCGCCGCGGCCGAGGCGGTGGCGCTGATGCCGTTCCTGCCCGACGAGGCGGCCTGGATCGAGGCGGTCCGCAGGCCGGTGCTGATGGACACGTCGAAGGCGCGCAACGTGTTGCACTGGATGCCCCACCACGACGCCCGCGGGACCCTGCGCGAGACGGTCGCGGCGGTGCGGGCTCGGTAGGTCGCCGCCGACCGTAAGGCGGTCGGCAAGTTGGCACAGAATCGGTCGATTGAGCGCGCCACGCGTGCGCCCGCGACCGGCAGGGTGCCCGCATGGGCAAGAGGGAGGAGGGGCAGGCGCTGCTGCTGGCCTTGGGCGGCATCTTCGTGCTGCTTGCTGGAGCCCTCGCCCTGGTTGCGATCGCCGGCGCGGTGACCGGCAAGGGACGGGTGCAGAGGGCGGCGGACCTGGCCGCGATCTCGGCGGCGCGGTCGATGCGCGACGACCTGCCCCGCCTGCTTACCCCGCCGGTCTTGCCCAACGGCCTGCCGAACCCTCGTCACCTGCCCAAGGGCCTCTACCTGTGGCGCGCTCGTGGCGCGGCCAGGGAAGCGGCGGAGGCGAACGGGGTGGCGCTTGCGCGGCTGCGGATCTCCTTTCCTGATCGGGCCTCCTTCGCACCGGTGCGGGCGCGAGCCGAGGTCCTCGCCGAGCTGAGCGTGGGTGAGGGTCGAACCGAGGTAGAGGCATCGGCGGTCGCCGAAGCCGCGACTCCCGCCGGTGCGACGGGGGTCGCGGCAATGCCATTGGTGGCGAGCGGTGGCGGCTACAGCGGGCCGCTCGTCTACCGCAGCGGCGAGGGGATGCGACCCGACGTCGGCGCCGCTTTCGACCGGATGGCCTCCGCGGCGGCTGCGGACGGTGTCGTCCTCGTCGTCAGCTCCGGCTTTCGCTCCGATGCCGAGCAGGCGGCGCTCTTCGCCGCCAATCCCGATCCGACCTGGGTCGCGCCGCCGGGTCAGTCGCTGCACCGCTGCGCGACCGAGCTCGACCTCGGCCCCGAAGTCGCCTACGGCTGGCTGGCCGCCAACGCCACTCGCTTCGGCTTCGTCCAGCGCTACAGCTGGGAGGCCTGGCACTACGGGTTCACCGCCGGACTGCCGCCCTGCTCAGCGGCGGGCAACGCAGTCGGCGCCGGCGGCGGGGGAGACGGCGCGCTCGCCGGTTCCGGCGGCCTCCCCTCCTTCGTCCCGACTCCCTACCGGGCTCTCATCGTGCGCGCGGCGATGCGCTGGAACGTCTCCGCCGCCCTGCTCGCCGGGCAGCTGATGGCCGAGTCGAACTTCGATCCCAACGCAGGCTCGCCGGCCGGCGCCCAGGGCATCGCCCAGTTCATGCCGGCGACCGCGGCCGCCTACGGTTTGCGCGACCCTTTCGACCCGGTGGAAGCGATCGACGCCCAGGCGCACCTGATGTCGGACCTGCTGCGCCAGTTCGGCGACCCCTCCCTCGCCCTGGCCGCCTACAACGCCGGTCCCGCCCCGGTCGAAGCCTGCGATTGCATCCCCGACTACCCCGAGACGCAGGCCTACGTCAGCCGCATCCTCACCCTGCTCGGCGGCGCCGGCGCTCTGGCTTTGCCGAGCTTGGAAGTGAGGCTCGTGGAGTGAGCTTTGTGGGCCGGCACCACTAGCTTGAGCATGTCGTCGATGCTCATCTGACCAAATCCTTCTTCCGGTGCCTTTCTTGAAGGTCAGGGTGAAGCCGTTGTCGAGCATCTATCGCGTGGTAGCGAGACTCTCGATCGCGGTGGCTCGACCGCTACGAGAATCATCCCCGTCATGGGCCGACGAAACCGGCGCGACGCCCAGCCTTGCGGTACCGCCGGCCAGCCCGGCCGGGCTCTGGACCCCAAACGCGACGCGCTAGTAAGTCGAGCGATCTACCCACGTGGAAGCGTTGTGCTCACAGTGTCATCGAGGTGGGGTCAGCAGCCGACAAGCCATCTAGCCCCTCCGGTGAGTGGCTGCGCCACTGACCGGGTTCTGCCCCGGAGGCGTGCGACGCAACTCAATGAAGTCCGATGGCGCACGCACTGAGTCGCGCAGGACGAAGACACCGTTGACGACTGGTACGGTGGCGACCGAGCCCTTGGTGTGGACGAGTGCTGTGCGTGCATCGTCGGGGGCTATGCCGACAAGCAGTCGCATTGGCATACCGGCGGGCGCCTGTTTTGCCGGCGGGAAAGAAATGCTCCCGAAGCCCTGCTTGATGGCCTGTTGGGTTCTCGCGCAGATAATCAAGGCGCCTGGGGTCTCTGGAACGTCGGAGACAATGCAGAGATGGCCGACGCCAGGAATCAGCCAGTAGTTGCCCGATGCTGTCACGGGAATCCGCTGCGCCAACGCTGGATTTATCACCACCTTGGGGATCGACGCGAGACGTCGGAAGCGTGCTGGAAGTCCCTCTGGTCGGGTGCGCAGCAGAGCGAAGTTGTGACGCTGTATGCGCGACGGTCGCTCGAACACGCGCGGCGTAGGCTGCACGCTCGCGGGGCGGGGCTCCGCGTCGTCAGGGGTCGCTGAACCGCACGAGACCAGACCGGCGGCCAGCAACAACGTGACGAGTGAGCTGGCGAAGGCGCGCCAGCTCACGGTCGTCACAATCATCATGGCGGTCCGAATCGCCCCTTGTCTGCAATCAGAACGTCTGCGCGCCTTCTACGGTGGTGTTGTTTGGGGAGTTGCCAATGATCCGCGGGGTGCGGAAGGCGTAGGAAAAAGTGTCCATTGCCGCCTGCTGGCCCGCACTAGAGGAGCACCCTCCATACGGAAATTCGTTGTAGCCGACGCAGACGCCCGTTGAGGTGCCCTGGCCTACAACGAATCGGAAGGTGCGGGGAGCACCAAAGCAGGTGTGGTTGTTGTTGATGGTTTGACCGTTACAGAATGGAGTCGCTGAAGCCCGTGCTGACGTGAGCGCCAGCGCAACGAACAGCGTCGCGAGACTGGCGGCGAGCAGCAGCGCGAGGCGATGCGTGGAGGTGCGAGTCATGGTTGATTCCTTTCAGTATTGATTTTGCTGCGTCGGTCAAGCTGATCGACCAGAGTCCTTCTAGAGCGCAAGCTGTCTCGATCTTCTGCATGGCGGAGCATGTGCCAGCAGCTCATCGATCAGATCCAGCAAGCGGGCGCCGCTGGCGCTGGGTTGCCGTCAACTGGCGTGCTCGCCCCGGCCGTATCGGTGACTACCGTCTTCGTGACGCGCACAACCCTCACCCTCGCGATTTGTCCAAAAATCTTTTTTATTAAAAAGGATTCACAATACTCATATCCTATTGGCACAGTCTTTGTCAAGGCCGCGCGTTGTGTCACGAAGAGCACGACGCACAGGATTGCTCCCATGCCCAGCGGTCAGAGGTCCCCCAGGACTCGGTTCGCTTGAGCGTGAGGCTCACGCCCCCGCTCAGAGGTCAGAGTCAAGTCGCGAGTTGTGTGTAACGGGAAGTCACCAGCGCTTCTCAACCCTGGGGGTGACATTCCTTTCGAAACGGTACGCAACACTTGGGAGGCCTGGCACTAACGGCGCGGGAATCCGGGTTTCGGCCACCTGGGCGAGGGTGGTTCAACAGCACGACGAGTAGGCAACTGCTTTTTGGCGGTAGCCGCTGGCGCGGCCTGGGCACGCCTTCCGATGCATTCCGGCCCGTCTATGACCCGGTATAGGGCAGGGTGCTATCCGCTTCGTCCTCGCCGCTGGCGGCCCGGCGCGCGTACCATCTATTGCGGATTTTGGAGCTCCACGAGCGGTTGACAGCGGCAGTTTGGCTAACAGCGTCTTCGATTCGGTCCATGCACCTTTTGAGTCTGTGCCGATCGATTTCCTCTTCCGTTTCGAGGAACTCCGCTTCTTCGTAGGCCATGCAAACGGCCTCCCATAGGTCTTCGTCTCGGCAGACCATCGTGAAGTCTGGGCCCAGCTTCTGCCAGTTCTCAACGCGGAACCGGAAAGGACCGCCCTCGGATGGCGGCCAGCCCTCGTCCTGGTTCTTATAAGTGGCTTGATGGATGGTGAGATAGGTGTGGAAGAGGTCGCGGAACAGAAGGCGGCAGATGTAACTAGCCCTGCGCTTTTCGGCCGCCCGCTCGCGCTGCTGGCTAAGCAGGTGGCTGCCGACTGCACCGACGAGGATGCCGCCAAGGGCGATAAGGATTTCGTTCATGACCAGAGTGTTGAAGGACGCGCGGACGCAAGAGTCAACGGGCATGTGCCACGTGGACCTTCGACACCCGATGGACAGGTTGTGCCGCGCCCGGAGCGCGGCACTGCGTGGCAATCCGGCCCGATGGCCGGGGCTTCACGTCGTGATCCTCTTCTTCGCGCGTGGCTGCGAGGGTTGCAGCTCGGCATCAATTCCCGCGTTACCACTACTGCGCTAACGCGGCTCAAAGAAGTTCGCCTGTCGGTTTCCAGCTGTAATCGCACGGTCAGTCTCGCGCTGCGGCCTAGAGATCCTCTTCCGAGGAAGGTACGGTCTCCGAGTGCTTCGCTTGAGAGCAACTGTGCTCGGCATCACGGGAGCAGTCGCGATGGTCTGGGCGACTGGCTTGGCGCAATCGGCTTCCGCGGTGGACTTCGATTGCTCCGATTTCAGCACGCAGGTAGAAGCCCAGGGCTATCTACTGCCCGGTGATCCACATGGGCTTGACGGCGACAACGACGGAGTTGCGTGCGAGTCGCTTCCCTGCCCTTGTGCCTCCGCGCCGGCACAACCGCCGTCATCTGACCCCCCAGCGGTTGAAGCGCCTGAGCCCAGCCAGGAATTGGTCTATTGGAAGCCTTACAAGGAACCGGCTGAAGTCGAACCGCGCATTATCCTGATCGGCACCGGAACATTGGGCGGGACTTTCCGGGTGGCCTCGCTGGTCAACTGGCGTGGCTGGGGAACGGACCGCGCGACCGCAAAAGGTTTCCTTCGGATGCGGACGTGCCGCCCCTCCTGCGTGCAAGGCCGGCTCATCAAGCGTCCGGCAACCGTTGTTCTGTCCGATGTCTGGTCAACTTGTGGAGGTCAGCGCCGTTACCGGAACATCAAGATTCGACCCCAAGGCGCGCCGATTCGGGTTATCGGCCCATATGGCACCGATTGCATCGGGGGCCTGACGTTTGCCTCCTAGGCTTTGTGCGGAAGCATTCGGGTCTGTTGACCAACCCGGCCCTGGTCATGCGGTGTCCCCGATCCGGCCATTAGCGAGAACGCGTCGCTCGTCGCGTACTCGGGATAGGCTGAGCGTTCTGTCGAAGCATCACGACACGCTGCGGGTGGACTTGCGGGCTGATGCCGCCGAGCAGGCTTGTCGGCGTGCGATCTCTGATCTCGGCTGGCGCCTCCTCGAGGACGACGGGCGTCGGCTTGTCGTAAAGGAGGTCAGCCCGAAGGTGACCAGCTTCACCTGGGCCGCCAAGGTTGAGGTCATGATCGAAGAGGACGGCGATGGCAGCGAGGTCCTGCTCAACGGGTCAATCACCGGAATGGGGCCGGTGCAAAAGGGGCACCTACGGGGTCAGTTGGGGGCACTCCGGAACAAGATTGACCTAGCAGCCCAGGACGCCGCAGCCGCGGGGAGCGGCGGGAACGGGAAGGCCGAGATCAGCGGCGAGCTCGAACGGCTAGCCGGACTGCTTCAGAGCGGCGTGCTGACCGACGAGGAGTTCGCCCAGGCCAAGGCACAGCTGCTCGAACGCGGCTAGGACTGAACTTCGGCGCCGCTTGGTGCGTCCCTCGGGATGTAGCGCTACTGACGCTCGAAGCAGTTGGCTTCCCCCTCCTGGCCCTTTAAAGGCGTCGGCTCCGATTCAAGGCGGGGGCGTGAGACTCACCACGCGGGCTGCCGCTTTCACGCGGGAGCAGGCGAGGATGCTTGCCTGGTCCAGGCCGCAGTTCTACGGCGGGCCTCTTGAGCTTCCCCATGCCGGGCAGCTTGGGGACACTGAGGGAAAGCGGCTGCTTCAAGCCCTTATAGGGGGCGCTGGCAGGTCGGGCGGGCGGCGATCGGGCGATAAGCAAGCCGACCGGGGACGAGGGCGAGACGCGGTACTGGAGCGGTCAGCCGGCTTCGCCTTGGGGTCCTTGCGGTGGATTGCTGAGGTAGGCGGCCAGCTCGTCGATCGACACAAGATCAAACGGGATCTCCTCGATGAACGGGACCATCGTTTCGCGCTTGGTGCAAAACAAGCCCCGGACCTCCCAGTCGTCTCGCTCAGAGCCGGGAATCTGCAGCAGATCGAGGGCACTCTCAATATGGTCTGTGAGCCACGCGATCCGCTCGGCGTGCTTTGAGATCGAGCTTCCGCCCTCCTGGCCGAAATGGCTGCTCATCTCGCGAACGACTTCTGAAGTGCTGAGGCTGCCGTTGAGGGCCTTGCACTCGATGCCCCAGAGGATCCGAGAGCCGGGGTCGGCGACGAGGACGTCGATGTCGCCGAGGCGTTCGCTGCTGTTTCGCTCAAGCCTCTCGGTGCCGAGCTTCTTGACATTGCTTTTCAAAGCCAACCCGAGCTCGGATACGGCAGCTGCGACTTCGCCCTCGAACTCGGCGCCGAGCTCATCTCCGAGGCGCCCGAGCTCGCTGATCAGGGCCGGCGCCGCAGCGAGCTTCGCATAAACGGCGGCACCGATCTGACCGCCGAGAATCGTCAGCGCGGCGACGACCTGCCGCCGCCCCCAGATGATCTCCTCGCGCTCGCCGGTGACCCGCGAGAGGAAGGGCCGACGGTTGTAGGACCAGCGGCGGGCAAACAGCCATGGATAGACGTCGTTCTTTCCACCGCCGGGTGGCTTCAAGAACTCCTCGCGTTGCCCCATCGTCATATACGCGATCGCCTGCTCGATCTCCTCGTGCGGCACGTCGTCGATCAGCTTCGCGGCGAGCATCTCGGGGACGTCGGCTCCTGCCATCACCACGAGATCCCCGGGAGCTTCGCAAGCGAGCTGCTCGGCAGCGACCAGGGTTTCCCCGATCCGCGAGAGAGTGACGCCGGCTTCGTCAACCATCGCCTGATCGAAGCGCGCCATCAATCCCGATTCCCCGTCCTGACCGTTGGACTGAAAGCGATCCTCCCAGCGCTCCTGGCTGCGTCGGGTCTCATTTGAGACATGGTGGTCGAAGTAGCGCGAGCGGCCCGAGTCGAAGCGGTCGGTCTCGGTAAGTCGCAACCAGCCATCGTCCTCGCGGATCAGCAGATCGACACTCGAGAGCCCACCGCGAATCGCGTCGTAGAGATCGGCCCAGGTCAGGGCTTCGGCGACCAGTGCCATCGCCCGGTCGTGATCGAGCAGACTCCAGGGCCTCGCTCCCTGAGGTGGGATAGCGGTTGCGCGCTCGACCAGGAAGCGACAGCAGATGCCCGCGAGGTTTGCCTCAAGTACGTCCTTGCGAAGCCTCTGCGCCGACTCGGGGTAGGTGGCAAGCCGTGCCGGCAGGCAGACCCGCCGGTGCTCAGCGGCGGCGATGATTCGCTCGTTCTGGCTGACCAGAGACTCGAGCAGGCCCTCGGGACTCAACTCCGCGATCACCTCATAGGCGGCGGCGAGGAGCGTGTCGACCGCTACCTTCAGCACCTCGGCACGATGCTCGGTTGGAACGACCTCGCCGCGGAAGTCAAATCGGGCGCCGAGCTCAGTGGCCAGCAGGTCGCGGGCCGCGCTCAGGTCAGCTTCCTGGACCGGCCGCATCGGGCCATCGGCTTCGGCGAGTAGCGGGTTGTTCTGAGCGGGAAACATCAGAAGGTGCTTCTTTACGCCCAGTGGCGCGACGGTCTCAAGCGCCTCGCCGGCGAGCTCTGGAGTGATGGCCTCCATGCCGGCTCCTTCACGAGCCCGACCGATCGACTCGATCAGCAGACTCACCAGCTCGCGCTCCGCCCCATTTCGCCAGTCCAGTAGGTCTCGCCGGATGGCAGGGCCCAAATGCAGCTCGATCACCCCGGAGCCGAGATCGGAGACAGTCCCGGCCTCCTCGCCCCCGGGATCGTCTCCACCCTCAAACCAGAAGTCCCACGGCTCGAAGTCAACTTCGATGGCGAGTGCGTCGAGATTCTCGGCGAGCTCAGCTAGCGGTTGGGCGAGTGGCTCGCAGAGCTCCGCCAGCCAGTAGGCAACGCTTTGGACCGCGTCGAGACTGCGAGAGGGGTCCCTTGTGGGGCCGTGGACCCAAAGCGAGAGCGGAGAGCCGCTGATGTGAACGCGAACGCGTTCGGTGTCGAGCTCGACTTCGTAGTCCAATCGGTCAGAGAGTGAGGCATCGAGCTCCTTGCGCTCGACCTCGACAACCCCTCCGTCGACCTCGGTTGCACCGTGTCGATTCCTGAGCGCCGCCGCCTCGCAGCGATAGTTGCCCGACAGCCCTGGAAGGAAGGAGACGCCGTTGAGACCCGCGAGAGAGCCGAAGGTCCGCTCCTTCTCGCGATAGGCGCCGTAGAGATCGAGCATCGAGCTGGTGTTGATCCTGCTCTGCTCGCGCAGGGCGTTCTCGGCCTCGGCGAACTTCCAGAGCGCCAACGGCGACGCGGTCTCGAGTACCGAGATCGCTTCGAGGTTGGCTCCGGTCAGGGTTAGCGTCCGCAGCGCGCTGCCCTCCGTTGAGAGCAAGGGCATCAGGGCAGGACGGCCGGCGGGCTGGGTGATCATCAGGCAGAGGCCCTCTTCGCCGCGCATTTCGAGCTCGGCGGCGATTTCGGCGAAACGCTGATCGATCTGCCCGGCCAGCTGCGAGGCATCCCAGATCGAGTAGGGATTTTGTGGGGCGAGCTCCTTGAAATCGTCAGCGAGGACGAGCGCGATCACGCTTCGACCGACATCAACGCCGGCTCGGATCTCGGCGAACGGAGAATCGAGCCCACGAGGAACAACGGTTCTCGCACCCGACATCCCCATCCGCCGCAGCGCTTCGATTACCTCGCCGTCGACCGAGCTGCCGAACATGCGCTCGACGCGATCGGCGCCGACCGTCTCGGCAGCCACCACCGAGTAGTGGTGGCGAAGCGCGGTGATCACGTCAAATGGCCGCGCCAAGATGATCCACTCGCCTGCTCTCAGAAGCGGCCGCGCATCGGCAACTCCCTCGCCTATCTGCTCATCGGACAGGCGGGGTGAGCCGACCTCGCGGACAAGCGGATCGAGCGCAGGAATCGCCTGCGATGGCAGCTTCGCCAGGCGCCTGCGGTCGAAGGCCATCGCTTTCTGGAGGTCGATGAGCTCAGCCGCGGTAGGGATCTCGAGCTGGTCCTCCCTCTCGGGGGGAGTCAGGTAAGGAGTGAGACCGGCCGCCCGAAGGGCCCAATGGCTCAACATCAGGGCAGCGGTGCCGCAGATGCCGAGCTCGGGGACCAGCTCCTCGGGAAGGCCGTCTCGCAGAAGGAAGAGACCACGTGCAAGGTGGCGAAAGGCGAAGACGCCTTCCTCGGAGAGGCCGCCGCCAACCAGATAGGAGCCGGCGAAGAAGCCGACCTCCTCGGTCAACGGGCTGTCGAGCGGATCCTCGTGGAACCGGGCCCGCTCGGCGAGCGAGCTGTGATTGAGAAGGCGGTCGAGATCTGCCCTGTCGAGTTGCCGGGCCCCTGGCCTCTTGGGTACCTCGGTCGCGAGCGTGGCCAAGACGCTGAGACGCCAGAGGAAGTGGGCGCTTGAAGGTCGCGCCTGAAGCCCGGCGAGGGCCGTGGCGAGTGCAAGCGGGTCAAATCTCGAGAGCTCCTGTCGCAGCTCGTCGAATTCGGAGGACTGGCGCTCGATCGCGCTACTCACCGCGTCCACCAAGTCCGATGGCGAGCGCCAGCACTCTTCGCCGACCGGCTTTTCCATATTGCCGTTGTCCCATTCGATGGAACCATTTCGGATTTCCGTGCCTGGGGCAGCTCGACGAGATCGTCGGCCTCAACCGTCCCATGGCGAGGGCTTTTCCTTTGCCAAGCGGGAATTCGGAGAAACAGGCAATCGGCCCGAGCTGGCTTGCCATGGAAGTGCTCTACCAACTGAGCTTCGCCGCCCAGATGACCCAGGGTCCCCATTACGCGAGGCCGCTTCGCTATCGCTTTCGGCTGAGGGCGAGCACTCCGACCGCGGCACCGCTCATGCCCGCACCGTACGACGACCGGGCGCCATGCCGCCGATGATCGTCCGGATCCCGCCGACCGACCTCGTCTTCGTCCATTGCGGTAGCGGGGCTGACATCCGCCGAGGCGCTCGAAACCACGCGAAAGCGGACGTCGGCGGTGAAGTGACAGCGCCTTAGGCTCCAGCGCGGTGATGAGCGACCCCTACTGGGCAGCCAGCACGACCTGCCGCGCCTGCGGCGGGCAGTCGGTCGCGGGGTCATACCTGTGTGCCCGCTGCCGGCCAATCATGGGCCGCATAGAGACCCGCAAGGACCGCCACGGGCGCGGGCGGGCCGTTGACAAGCAAGCGCGGCTGCGGGCGATGAAGCGGCAGTTCGACCCGTCGATCGACGGTTACCGCTGCTACTTCACAAACGTGCCACTAGAGCTCGCCGCGGGGACGCGGAGGTCGGCTGAGTGGGCGCACCTCACGGCGGGCGACGAGGGTAGTGTCGTTCTGGCATGCAAGCTTGTTAACCGCATGCAGACGGACCTCACCGAGCCCGAGTTCGAGGCTCTTGTAAAGGCGCTCGCCCGACGCTTCGAGGGCGAGCCGTTTGACGAGTCGGCCTTTCCTCCTGACCGCTAGGGCGGGAGGAGGAGCGCGACCGCGCTGCCGCTATGCGCGAAAAGGAGTAGCGATAGGATTTTGATTCCTCCGTCGCGAGATGACGCGTTAGGGGCGAGCGGGCTATTGCGCTTGCGCGACCCCTAGCAGTCGGGCTGCCAGGGTACCCATGTTGCTTGATGACTTCAGATAGCAGGCCGCGTGAGCATTCCCCTGCTGGCGCGAGAACAGCTGGACGACGGTGGATTAGAAGGTAATGTCGGTTGCCTTCCTTGATCGACCTAGGAGGCGGGAGCCTCGAGGACGCTTGACCCCACGAGAGGAGCCACCATGACCGAGCTGGAAGCTCACGAGATGATCCGCGATGCTCTCGACGGCGGACTGACTGACCCCAACTTCTTCGTCTGGCTGAACGTCATTGTCGAGGACTCCAGCGCCGAGGCCGACGTCATCGACCTGGACGACATCGTCCGCAGCACTGACGAGTGGCTGGGGACTCTCAACCCTGACGCTCGACCTGAGGACGGTTTCGACGAGCTGGTCCGCGAGTACGGCCCTGTGAGCGTGCGACTACGGGCGGGCGTGTGGAAGCCCGAGGCTCGCGGTCGCCAGCACGGCCACAAGGTCGGCCCTCACGTCCCGGTGGTGGCCTACTGGAACTGAGCTACAGGTCGAGTGGAGGTGGCGGCGGTTTCCCCTCTTTCTCTGCCCGCCGCCGCCGAAAATCTTCGGCATAAGCCTTCAGCTTCCGGGTCTCCTCTTCAAGCTCCTTGGCGGTCTGTTCCCAGGGGGCGACCGTTTTGGCCTTTGCCTCGGGCGCGATGAGCTGCGGGACCGGCCTCCTCGTGCCTTGCGCCACAGGCGGTGGGGCAGTTGCTCGTCGTCTTCAATTTCGGCGACCAGACGTTGCGCTGCGCGGCGCTGGTCACGGTAGTGGTGCAGGACCTCGTTCTTGGCCATCTGGAGCTGGGTTAGCGAATAGTCGGGGGGTGCCTTTGCGGCTGGCCTCCTGCCGTTCCTGAATCGACCGGATCAGCGCCAGGCGTTGGCCTTTGTCTTCGTCTTCGATCCAGGTGGCTAGATCCTCGTCGGCGTTGCAGATGCGAGCATCGCTGCGACGTACATCGCGGGGGACGTTGTAGCCGCGCCCAATCACTACTGAGGCGACCGCGCCGACGATCAAGAGGAGGATCGCTTCCATAGATCGAGGATGCCAGCCGTCGGAGATGGCACGGCGGGGGCGGGCGCTCGGCGGACACGACTACACTGCGGTGTTCGGGATCTGCCCCCTTCTCGGCGCTGATTCGTCGCTTGGGATGCAGCGCTACCGAGGCTCAAAGCAATTGACCCTTGGCCCTCCCTGGTGCCTTCCGTGCACGATTCGGCGACTTCAACACGGAGACCAGCCGACGATGCCTTGCGGTTAGCCGCTGTGCTCCAGTATCGATTGAATCATTGCCACCCGTTGAGCCTTAGCCGGGACCCGCACAGGCTCAGAGACTCAGCAGAGTACTCAAGTGTTCTTGCATAATACAGCTCAGCGTGTTATGGCTATGCACACGGTTTGAGTGGTCGCTATTCGTCGGTCACTTGCATTGACCGCCGTGGGAGGAGAGCACGTGAGGCAGCGTAGAGTTCGATTAACAGCAACATTTGTCGCACTAATTTTCGCGATTAATGCTTCTGCTGCAATGGCCCATCCCGGGCACCCTCACAACGACGACGGCCGCATTCCGGGCCAGCCTGATTTCCAGCGCATTGGCAAAGTCGAGGTCCGCTTTCACCCTGAGTTGGGATCGTATTCCTATAAGCGCGGACCGAATGAGACTCCGATGTGGTTCCATTTGGATGATGAGGTTGCATCTCGGTCTGGCGAAACTTCCTTGCCGGCGACCGAAGAGCCTGTTCAGTGCACGGCGACAGGTCACCGGATCCGAATCATGTATGCCTATCCGACTGGCGGGGCCCCGCCAGCTAACCAAGTGAGTGAAATCAGAGGTTTCGTCCGACGAATGGCCTCAAAGATCCTCAGCGAGTCTTTGCGATCAAGCGATAATGAAAGAGGCCTGAAAATGCGCGTCGAATGTGACGCAAATGGCGAAATCAAGCTCGTCGGCTTCACATCTTCTAACAGCTCCAGCGAAATCTTTACCAGGGTCGATGAACTTTTTGGAGCCCCTTCGGGAGCTGGTGCGGTCAAGAACTTGGTCCTCTACTACGGTGTCGGTCCGGGCGGTTGCTGCGGGGGAGGCGTTGCGCAGGCGCATAGAGACGAAGACAAGAGCAGCTCGGATTCGGTCACCTCCGGCTCAAATGACAACCGCGTTAAGTCCGCCACTGGAGTCGTTTACGGCGGCGGTTGGTCAATGCAAACGACGCTCCACGAGCTATTCCATACCATGGGCGCAGTTCAGCTCCAAGCCCCCTTTGCGACTTGGAAATTCAGCGGCTTCTTTCAGGTTCCAGCGTTCCACTGCACCGACGGAATCGCCGTAATGTGCTATCCGGACGATTCGGCCAATGGCGATGACTATACGGAGACGCGTTGTCCTGCGAGTAGCGGCTTTGATACCCCTGCGGGAATACCGCTCGACTGCATGTACGACGGCTATTTCGACGCCGGAGAGGAGACTGGCGAGTGGCTCAATACTCATTGGAATGCAGGCGGTATTGAGAATCCGTATCTGGCGCCCACGGGCGCTGGCCGCCCCCTCGTCGTCGTAGGTGGGATCGTATCGCACCCCAGTAGCTCAAGCGCAACACTGCTCGGATCGATAAACCCCCAGGGACTGCCGACACAGTACTACTTCGAGTATGGAACTACTCCCACCTTCGGGAACAAAGTTCCGATTCCGTCAGGAAATATCTCCTCAAATCTTTATCTGAACCATACTGCCTCGCACACTGTCACGGGGCTCCTGCCGAATACGACCTATTATTACCGACTGGTAGCAGCTAATGCCGAGGGTACGGAGGACGATTTCTACTATTCGTTCACCACTCCTGCCTGGGACATCAGGACCACCCCGAATCCTGCCGGAACGAGCAATCGGCTGCACTCCGTTAGCTGCGAGCCCTCAAGTACGAGCCTTTGCACCGCCGTCGGGGTGAGCACTAGCTCAGGGGTAGACGCGCCAGTCGCCCAGCGCTGGGATGGTGCCTCATGGTCCTCGCAGGCTCCAGCGAAAAAGTCCGGCGCTGCCCACACCCGTCTATTCAGTGTGGATTGTCCGTCCACTACGCGATGCATTGCGGTGGGCAACTACGAGGTGTCAGGCAACGGTTCGGCGACTTTGGCAGAGCTTTGGAACAATGGCTCATGGTCGGTCCAATCGACCCCTGTTCCGTCTAGTGCAACTTCCAGCGAGTTGACGGATGTCGGCTGCAACTCGACAGCTAATTGCATGGCTGTGGGCTCTGCCCTTATCAACGGCGTCAAGACCGCGATCGCCGCGAAGTGGACCAGCCCGACATGGGCCGCCGAGCCCATCCCAATTCCTGCAGAAGCGATCTCGAGCCAGCTCGACGGTGTCGACTGCCTTTGGTCGAACTTCTGCGTCGCCGTCGGCCGCTACACCGCCAGCACTGGCCTTACGAAAAGCCTTGCCATCTTTTGGAACGGAACCAATTGGTCGCTTCAGACACCGACCGACCCCTCTGGAGCGACCGAGAGTACGCTCCTCGACGTTTCCTGCACTCCATCACCAAATGCTTGTATGGCAGTAGGGGCCTGGAGGAACAGCGCCGCCAACGGGAGCCATCAGCAGACGCTGGCGTATCGCGTCACAGCATCCAGCTGGACGCTACAGAAAACGCTCAACCCCGCGGGCAGTCAGAACCCCAACGTTTTCGAGGATGTCTCCTGCGCGGGTGCGACATCCTGTACGGCAGTCGGAAGCTGGAAATGGCCCCCCGTGATCTTCGGCGGCGGATCCACCAGAACTTTGGCCGAGCAATGGAACGGGAGCAGTTGGTCGGTTCAAACAACCTCTGACCCCTCCAAAGCAACATTTAGCTCGCTTCTCGGAACGTCCTGTCGCGAAACCAAATGCATTGCCGTCGGGTGGAGCACTGACACGTCCGGGACCAACACCACCCTGGCAGAGATTCGAGAGTAATCGCACGGCCGGGGCGTTTTCGTGGGGCAGCCCCCCTGCCCTTGCTTGGGTAGCAAGGCCCCTCGTCGAGCGTGCCCGATCAGTAGCGGCCCCTTCGCGTGGTCCGGTTATAGGGCTACCGAGACTCAAAGCACTGCTGTCTTCATGCGAAGCCACCCAGCATTGGTTCTTCGCCGTACCGAGCTGACGGCTCGAGCGTGCGGGGAGGAAGTGAGGCTGGTGGCGTGAGGCTTGCCACGCTGCTGTCGCTTTCACGCGGAAGCAGTAGCAACGTACTTATGTCGTTGGAGAAGGCGTAAGAGGTGGCGGCAGACGGCTTGGCTAAGAACTACACCTAGCCGATCAATGCTGCGACGACGGTGAGGATCACACCCGCAGAGAGCGCGATGATCGCCACAGTGAGCGCGATGTACTTCTTCCAGACGATTGGGGCGAGCGTGAGCAGCTGCTCGGCGTCGCGATCCTTTCTCTTCGCCTCGTTGTTCATGGCCGGAACGAGCGTCTCACGCGTCTCGTGAGTGCGGACGTCAGCGAAGTAGTGAACTCGGCCTGTATCTGCGCTTCCGATGCGTGGCCAGAGTGCGTAGATGAGGGCGCCCACCCCGACCGCAGCCGCGACGACCCCAACCCACCAGACGAACTCCGCATGGCAGGAGAGGTCGCGGGGCCTCCAGTCGCCGGAGAGGACCCCACCGATGACGACGCTGATCACGACGCCGGTGGCGGCGAAGAGGATCTGAGCCTTGCCATCGGCCCGCACGAGCTCTTCCCGGGTCTCGGTGAGGAGCTTGCTGGCGAGCTTGTGCCCGTCTTCGGTCAGGCGCTTGTCGTCTTGCTCCGACACGCTCAGAAGATCAATGAGTAGTAGCTGGTGTAGCGCGGCTCGTACTGGCCGACCGACTTCAGCTTCTTGGTCGTCCACCACCACATGCTCTTCCCGTTGTGGTTAACCACGTCTGGCCGGTACTCCTGCTTCCCGATCGACTTCCGGACGTGGGGGCTGATCCAGATGTGGTTCGGATGTCCGGCGAGGTCGCTGAGCTCAACCGCGACGTAGACGGGCATCCCCACCCAGACGAGGTCCTGCTTGGTCGAATCATCTCCTCGCTTCCCGCTCTTAGCGACATCGACCTTGCCCTGGCCGATCCCGACCCCGAAGTCAATCCCGACCCCGTGCTTGCGCGACAGGACTTTGTTGATCTGCTTCACGTAGGCCTTCAGGTCCATCGCGGCCCTCACCGCCCGCGAGGCGGCGTTCTCGCCGACGAAGAACGAGAGGGCACCGTCCCCATTAAAGCTCCTGAAGTGACCGTCTCGGTTCTCGACGCAGTAGACGATCGACTGCAAGAACGCGCGGTGGACCTTTACTGACACGAAGGCCGTGGTCTTCGACAAGAGCTTTCGCGAGCCGCGCATGTCTACGTACATCACGACCGCGTGCGGCATTTGCTTGAGCGTGTTGCCGAAGGTGAGGTCCGAGCGCTTCGGCACGACCCTCGTTTCCTCACGCGTGTACGAGTCGGTGAGATACGACTTGATCGTCTCCAGGTTCTCGTCGTGGCTCATGGATCGCCCCTACTGGGACTGCTCAGGCCGCAGCGGCCTGGCCCTCCGCCGTCTCCGGGTCCGGCTTCCACTTCGGAAGCTGCCCGGTGTTCAGGCCGCGGTCTGTCTCGCCGCGCAGGATCGCGCGGCAGAACTTAGTCCCACAGTGCTCGCACCACGGTGCCCCGAGCTCGCGGGCGTCCTGGTCCTGGCCGAGACTCTCGACGGTGATCTTGCGCCAGAGGGGCCCGACGTCCCCGCCCTCACCGCCAACGTGCCCACAGGACCAGCGCACGTACTGGCTCTCGCGGAGGTCGCGGAAGAACCGGGCGGTGACGACGAGCTGGCCGGCGTCAGCAGCCTGGGCGCACTTGGTCGCATAGTTGACGGGCTTCCCGGCCCAGACCGGCTCGTTGTGCTCGCCGCGTACCCCGATCTTCTTCGCTAGGAGCAGTCCTCGATCAGCACCGATGCGCAGGCCGGAGTCCTTCATTTCGGGCACGGCCTCGCCGAACTGCGCGGCAAGCATCTTGCGCAGACGGTGCCCGAAGGTGTTCAGGGAGATCGCGGCGCAGATCGCCCGCTCGTTGTGCTTGTCGCCGGCGAAGATCGCGAATAGCCCGTCGCCCTGGATGTCGACGAAGTCCGGGCCGAACGGCTGCAGCACCTTCGCGCAGTTGCCCGTTGACGCCTGGTAGAGCCGAGCGCCCACCCGGTCCTGCTTGCCGTAGCTCACGGCCGTCGAGCTCTTGAGGTCGGTCGCGACCACCGAGACATCGGTGATTTCCTTCCAGATGTACTTTCCGTCCTGGTTCTTCTCGAGCGGAAGATCAGCGACCGAAGGGAAGACCCGCGTCGGCTCGATGCTGACCGCGGTGCTGAGGTCGGCGTCGGCGCCGGCGGCCAGCCCCTCGAGGATATTGACGATGTCCGGACCCGCAATGGCGACCTTGGAGGCCTCGCTGAACTTGATCTCGTCGTTCATGAAGTCACCTCTCCGGTGCCGGAGCGCTGCTTCAGCGACCCGAGTCTCGCTCCGAGCGTGCGCTTGACGGCGTTGGCGACGTGGTAGCGCTGCATTACCGCTGCCGTCAGCGCCTCGTCGGAGAGGGCGGTGTGGATGTCGTCCGGGCTCCAGCGCTGCTCGTCCTGCAGGGATTGGCAGCCGATCACCGTCTCGATCAGGGCCTGCTCGAACCACTCGTGGACCGCGTCGGCGATCGACTTGTTGCCAGGTTCGACGTCGTACTCGTGGCACCAGTAGTCGACCATGTCCGTAAACACCCTGAAGTCGGCGTTCGCCTGGATTAGGTTGCTCTCGCGGATGAAGGTCGCGGCGCGATCCTCGAGCACGCCAGTCGCGCGGGTGCCCTCGGCCTCGGAGACCCACTTCACCTCGGGCAGATCCTGCTTGCGGGAGGAATCCTGTTCACCGGGCTCGCCCTGCTCGGCGAGCATCGCCGCGAGCAGGCGCCCCGTTGGGTCCTTCTTGGGCTTCGGCCCTTCGTCCTCGCTGGGCTCGCGTGGCTCCAGGGTCCGGGTAGGAAGGCGGCGACGCGGGAGGTTGGGCTCGGCGATCGAGAGCGAGCCTCCCGAGCGCTGCCGATATCGCGACAATCGGAATAGCTTGGAGTAGGTGCGAAGCCTCTCCTGGATCGCCTCCTTGTGGCTCTCGGTCTGGGTGCCAGCGATCACCGCATCCATGTGGTCCTTGATCTCCTGTGGCATCACCGCGCGGAACTCCGCGGCCCACTCCGCGTAGGGCAGCGGATGGCCCTCGCGCAGGAGCTGCGTCCGGGCGGTGTTCGCCTCGAGGCGGCCCCTCGAGCCGTTGAAGGGCTCGGCATAGAGCACGACGCGCTCGTAGCCGAAGATCACCCCGAACTGATGCAAGCGGGTGACGCCGGCACGGCCGGTGCGGAGCTCGTAAAGCTCGTCCTGAAAGAGGCTGGCAAAGTGCCCGACGTTGACCATCTCGGAGGCCTTCGCACGCGCGTCGGATTCGTCGAGGATCCACCAGTAGATCCGCGCTTCGGAGAGATCGACGGAGCCGTACTCCACGGAGTGCTCGTCGAGGAACTCCTTCTGGCCGCGAACGCGCCGGCGAATATTGCGCTTGGAGTCCTCGGGGTCGGCGCGCCAGCCCTCCCGGGCCTTGACCTCAACGCCCTCGGGGAAGCGGTAGTACCGGGCATTCAGGTAGCGGTTCACCCAGCGCGACGGCGTCGGGACCCCATCAGGCGGCTCAATCGTGTTGTGCTCCTCGCCCTGGCCGAGCAGGATCACCTTGGTGCCATGCTCGTCGATGAGGTCCGGCTTCGCGGTGCCCGAGAGGGGCTGCCAGTAGCCAAAGCTGCCGTCCGGGCGCTCGAACTGCCGCAGTCCGTACGCGCCGGTCTCTGGATCACGCCAGAGCTGGATCATCGCCCCGTGGCCGTCCTTCCAGGACTGATAGATCAGCCCGGCCGGATTGCGGGTGGCCGCCGCTACCTTGGCGCCGACGCCGAAGTTCTTGTCGATCGCTTGCTCGTGGATCGAGGCCGAGAGGTGGTTGATGTAGCGGAGCATCTCCTCGCCGTTCATCCCGCGGCCGTTGTCCATCACGCAGAGCTTGTACTGCCGCTGGTCGGTGAGCTCCCAGAGGGGCCAATCGACATCCCAAGCGATCTCGGTCGCCTCGGCCTCGATCGCGTTCTCGGTCAGCTCGCGGATGAACTGCAGATCGTCGCAGTCGCGGCCAAGCCGCTCGAGCATGAAGCCGATGTTGTCGACGCCCATGGGCAGGGTCTGCTCAAAGGCGTCGCTCGCCGGAGTCGGCGCTGTTGCTTCCAAGAGGTGATACCTCCTCGTCGTGCGGGTCAGGCCCGCCTGGACTGGACCACCGAGCTTCGACTGGCGGCGCGCCGTAGGTCACCTGGAAGGTGTGCGACGGCGGGCACGCGGCTGCGGGCTCGGCGTATGTGGCCTTCAACTATAGAGGGCCCCGGCGCTGTTTGCGCGAAAAGGAGTAGCGATAAGAATTGCGATTCCTCTGTCGCGAGATGACGCGTTAGGGGCGAGCGGGCTATTGCGTTTGCGCGACCCCTAGCACTACGGGGTTCACCGCCGGACCGCCGCCCTGCTCCGCGGCGGGCAACGCGGTCGGGACAGGCGGTGGGGGAGACGGCGTGCTCGCCGGTTCCGGCGGCCTCCCGTCCTTCGTCCCCGCTCCCTTCCGGGCGCTCATCGTGCGCGCGGCGATGCGCTGGAACGTCCCCGCCGCCCTGCTCGCCGGGCAGCTGATGGCCGAGTCGAACTTCGATCCCAACGCAGGCTCGCCGGCCGGCGCTCAAGGCATCGCTCAGTTCATGCCATCGACTGCGGCCGCCTACGGCTTGCGCGATCCCTTCGACCCGGTGGAAGCGATCGACGCTCAGGCGCACCTGATGTCGGACCTGCTGCGCCAGTTCGGCGATCCATCTCTAGCCCTTGCCGCCTACAACGCCGGGCCCGCCCCGGTCGAAGCCTGCAAGTGCGTCCCCGACTACCCCGAGACGCAGGCCTACGTCAGCCGCATCCTCACCCTCCTTGGCGGCGCCGGCGCACTCTTCGTGCCGAGCTTCGAAGTCAGGCTCGTGGCATGAGTCCAAAGCTCGAAGCTCGTCCATCGCCAGCTTTATACACTCTTATACACCCTAAGGTGTATGATGAGACTTCGATGACGCGGACGAACATCGAGATCGACGACGCTTTGGTCGAACGCGCGATGCGCGTTTATCGCCTGCGCAGCAAGCGCGAGGCGGTCGACCTGGCCCTTCGAAAGCTCGTCGGCGAGCAGATGAGCCGTGAGGAGATGCTGGCAGCGGAGGGGCGCGGCTGGGGAGGCGACCTCGATGAGATCCGTGTTCGGGAAGAGATCGACGAGCTGTGATCCTCGTCGACAGCTCCGCTTGGATCGAGCTGTTTCGAGCAACCGGAAGCCCCGCCCACATTCGCTTGAAATCCGCCCTGGATGATGTCGCTGATCTGGCTACGACCGATCTCGTCGTGATGGAGATTCTCGCCGGCGCCCGAAACGACGCGGATCGGGATTGGCTGCGGCGGCTGCTCTACAGCCAGCACTTTCTCGCCATCGACGGCCCTGTGGACTACGAAGCCGCCGCGGAGCTGTACCGCCTCTGCCGCGGCAGAGGCGAGACTCCGCGCAAGCTCACTGACTGCCTGATCGCCGCAGTCGCCATTCGCAACGATGCGGAGCTGTTCTGCGCCGATGCCGACTTCGGTGTCATCGCGCGGCACGCGCCCCTGCGACTTGCGGATGTGCGCCCTTAGGTTGCGTCGGGCTGGGCCACTAGGGTCCCCGTGTGATCGTGGCTACAAGCTCGTTCCCTGCGGCCGAGAATCCGCGTGCTTGCCCTGGTCTTCGGGGTCACAATCGCGATCCTGGGCTTCGTCGGCCTCGGCACTGCGGGTGTCGCCACCGCGAAGGTCACAAAAGCCGCGCATAAAAAAGCCTGCAAAAAACCACGGCAGCTGCGCAAAGGCAAATGCGTGGCGAAGCCAAAGCCGAAAGCGCAGCCGAAGCCGCCCGCGCCCGCTCCCGACATGAGCGACGCTGACGGGGATGGCCTGCCGTACGCGTGGGAGACGCCTCCGCTTCCGACGACCCCAGATGAGGGGAGATGCCTTCCCGGGAAGCAGCTGCGCAACGGCAAGTGCGTGCCCAGGTGCAAAAAAGGACGGGTGCTGAAGCGGGGCAAATGCGTGAAAAGGAAAAAACGGGCGAAACGGCGGAAAGCGAGCGCCCGGATCTCGATCGCGCCGACGAACGTCGCCTCGCTCGGCTCCGACCCGAACCACAAGGACATCTTCGTTCAGATCAACTACGCCAGCGAGTCGTTGCGGCAGAGCACGTCGTGCTCTGAGCTCGACGCGATCGTCGCCGCCTTCGCCAACGCGCCGGTGTCGAACCCCGATGGCAGGAGCGGGATCAACCTCCACATCGACGCCGGCATCTCCTGTTCCAGCCGCAACTACAACCTCGGCGGCTCGGCGACCTTCGACGCCGGCGGATGTCCCAACTTCAGTGCTGTGTTCAACGCCGTCGAACTGCCCGAGAGCCGTGTCGGCACCTTCCACATCGCCGGCTTTGCGCCGACCTGTGGCCAGACAGGGGCGGCCGGCGTCGCCAACCAGAACGGGGTGGAGATGGTCGTCTTCACCGACGGCTCCGACTTTGCCCACGTGCTGATGCACGAGCTCGGCCACAACCTCGGTCTCGACCACCCCTTCCCGGGACAGCCGAACCGGATCAGCACGATGAACACGCGACTGCAGGTCTCCGACACCGGCAGCGGCTCAACCGAAGTCCTCGACTACCAGCGCTTCAGTCTGCCGGCGCTCGACGAGAACAACCTCAGTGAGAAAGCCGGGATCTCCGCACCGTCCGAGGCGCACCGCTTCTACATCCTGCACTTCTGCACGACCGGGGCTCCGGGCGAAGGATTCTTCGAGGACGCCTGGCCCGGCGACGGCTCGATCGACTGGGACTGCGATAGCCCGCCCTTCGGACCGCCGAACATCGACCCCGGGACCGTTGCAGCCGACGTCAACGGCGACGGACAGCTCACCGTGCTGCCCGCCACCGTCCCCGAGTGGCCGACGCTCGACTACGCAAGCGGCGGCCAGATCGGTCCCCGGTAGCGGTCGCTGCGGTAGCCTGCGGCCCGATGGCCACCGTCGAGGTAAAGGGAGTCGAGGGGATGCAGGCGCTGCTCGGTCAGGAGATCGGACCGAGCGAGTGGCGCACGGTCACCCAGGAGGACATCGACACCTTCGCCCGGCTCTCCGGTGACGACCAGTGGATCCACGTCGACGTCGAGCGGGCCAAGAACGAGAGCCCGTTCGGGACGACGATCGCCCACGGCAACCTCACCCTCTCGCTCGTCGACGGCTTCCGTAAGGAGATGATCTCCTCCAGCGGCTTTGCCCTCGGCGTCAATTACGGCTGGGACAAGATCCGCTTCCCGGCCCCTGTTCCCGTGGACTCCAAAGTCCGCGCCAAGGCCGAGGTCGTCTCGATGGACGACAAGGGCGGCGGCTGGTGGCAGGTCGTGACCCGCTTCACCCTCGAGGTCGAGGGCGGCGAGAAGCCTTGCTTCGTGGGTGACAGCGTCACCCGCGTGATGGCGCCTCCTGAGTAGCTGGCGGCGGCCAGCCCGAGCGCGTACTCTGGGCGTCGCGTGCCCGCCTAGCTCAACTGGCAGAGCACCGCTCTTGTAAAGCGGAGGTTTCCGGTTCGATTCCGGAGGCGGGCTCTCCTCCTCACCGGTCGAGGATGCGCGCCTTCTCGGCGGCGAGCTCCTCGTCGCTGAGGATGCCCTTCTCGTGCAGGGTGGCGAGGCGTTCGAGTCGCGCCAGGCGGGCGTCCTCGGCGCTGTCGCCGCCCGCTTGGCCGCCCCCGTCGTCTCCGCCTGAGCCCGACCCGATGCCTCGAGCCGCCGAGTCGCGCAGTTTCGTCGCCCGCTCGCCCAGGTTGGCGCCCTTGACCGCGTCGACCATGCGCTCACGGGTGCGACCGAAAGCATCGCCGAAATCGGCGTCGGGGTGCTCCTCTTCGGTCTGCTTGCGCAGCTCGCGGATGCCGAAGGCGATCATCACGGCGACGATCAGCGTGGTGAGGAAGGAGCGCAGGTTCTGGGTCGGCGCGGAGAGGAAGTAGATGCCGACGAGCACGGCCAGGGCGGCGTAGACGTAGGCGACGTAGTCGCGCAGCACCGGGGCCATTGCCCTGCGGGTGGCGCGGGCGGAGGAGACGGGCGAGCCGAGCCAGCCCGCGAGTACCGCCAGGGCGCCGAAGACGATCACCGTCGTCGCGATGCTGGTCATTAGCGAGGTCGAGATCGACCAGGCCCGCTCGGCGGCCGGCCTGATGCTCTCGTCCGTGACCAGCTGGTCGAGGACGATGCCTCCGGCCGCCTGACGGGCGACGATCACGGCGAAGCCGGCGGCGATCAGCCCGACGCCGCAGAAGAGCACCGTCACCCAGCGCCCCTCGCGGGATAGGTAGACGGCGAGGCCGAAGGTGAGCAGCGTCAGGATCGAGAGCACCAGCGCCAGCCCCTTGATCGCGACGGTGATGTTTTGCGCCGTCTTCAGCTCGTCGGAGCGCAGGATCGTGATCTGACCCGCGTCCTCGGGCAGCCTCTCGGCGAGGTCGGCGCCGATCCCGACCTGGTCGGCGAGGTTGGTGACCAGCGTGCCGAGTTTCAGCTGCACGGTCCCTTCCTCAGTGGACACCGCCCCCTCGCGCTCCTCCAGCACGGCGACGAGTTCTTCGTGAGCCGTCCTGTTCGCGTCCTCCCAGAGGGTCTGCGCGGTTGAGGTCTTCAGCACCTCGTTGGCGCCGTCACCGGCCACCTGGCGCAGCCCGCCCGAGATCGGCCCGGCCAGCTCCTTGGTGTCGCCCGGCAGCCTTTCGCTGAGTTCCTTTTCAACGTCGACGTTTTCGTAGAGCTGGTCGACGAGGTAGTCGGCGAGGGCGGTGCGGATCGTCTCGTCCTGGATCAGCCGCTCGCTGGTCTCGACCCAGTCGTCCGTGTTCAGCGCCTGGCGCTCGACCCAGATCGCGAAGACGCTGAGGAAGGCGAGTACCGAGCCGAGCACTACCAGGGCCTTTACCGTGCGTCGGCGTGCGCGACTCATTGCAGGAGGATGCTATACGTGACCTGATGAAGCTCGAGGGAATTCACCACATCACCGCGATCACCGCCGACGCGCAGAGCAACGTCGACTTCTACGCCGGAGTGCTGGGTCTGCGCCTGGTCAAGAAGACGGTCAACCAGGACAACCCATCCGTCTACCACCTCTTCTTCGCCGACGAGAAGGGCAGCGCTGGGTCCGACCTCACCTTCTTCGAGTTCCCGGGCGTGCAGCGGGGGCGGCCGGGGGCCGGGACCGTGCACCGGATCGTCTGGCGCGTCGGCTCGGTCGAGTCGCTCGACTTCTGGGAGGAGCGGCTCGCCGCTCACGACATCGAGTCGGAGCGCGCCGGTGCCGGTCTGCGCTTCTCCGACCCGGAGGGCCTCGAGCACGAGCTCGCGGTCGAGGAGGTCGGCGACGAGCCGCTGATCGCCGAGCACCCCGAGATCCCAGCCAGGCTCGCGCTCCAGGGCTTCCACGCCGTCTGCGCCTACAGCGCCACCCCCGACGCCAGCCGCCGCCTGCTGGAAGCGCTCGACTTCGACCTCGCCGGCGAGGGCTGGGAGGCGCGCGGCGAGAGCCGCGGTGGGCTCTACCTGCTCGAGCAGGCGCCCGCGGAGCCGGCTCTGCAGGGGGCCGGCAGCGTCCACCACGTCGCCTGGGCCTCGACGATCGAGGATCACGAGGCCTGGCGCGAGCGGGCGATAGCCGCCGGCGCCCAGCCGACTCCGGTGATCGACCGCTTTTACTTCCGCTCGATCTACTTCCGCGAGCCGAGTGGCGTGCTGTTCGAGATCGCCACCCTCGGCCCCGGCTTCACCGTCGACGAGCCGCTCGAGCACCTGGGCGAGAAGCTCTCGCTGCCACCCGACTTCGAGCACCTGCGGGCCGAGGTGGAACCGAACCTGCGGCCAGTCGTCAACCCCCGCACCGTCGCCGCGGAGTGAACGGCGGCGACTTCGTCTGGCGCGATGCCGGGCGGGTGGTCGTCTTCCGCGACGAAGGCGTTGGCCAGGCGCCGCAGCTGCTGGCCGAGAACGGCTTCGAGCCCTTCGAGCTGATCGCGACCTCGCGGGCGCTGGACGGGGCCTCCTCGCTGGCCGACGCGGCCGCGCATGTGCACGAGCCTGGCCCGGGCGCGGTGCCGGAGGCCGCGGCGGCTCTGCTCGACGCGGTGGACGCGGCGAACCTGGTCGCGCTCGGCGGTGGTCGCACGATCGACGCGGCGAAGGCGGTCGCCTCGGTCAACGGCGGCAGGGTGGCGGCGATTCCCACAACGATGTCCGGCGCCGAGATGACCGGGATTCACCGGCTTCCGGCTGGCGCCGAGGATCGCGCCGGCTCGCTAGTGCGGCCGGCGCTGGTGATCGCCGACCCGGCGGCGATGACTAGCCAGCCGGAGCCCCAGCTGCGGGCGAGCTCGATGAACGCCCTCGCCCACGGCGCCGACTCGCTCTACACGCCCTTCGCCAACCCGGTCTCGCAGACGACCGCGCTGCGCGGCGCCGAGCTGATCGCGACTTCGCTCGACCGCGACCCCGAGGAGCGCGACAGCGCCGGGCTGGCGCTGGGCTCGATCCTCTGTGGCTACGCGATCGACTCCGGCATGTTCGCCGTCCACCACGTCGTCTGCCAGACCCTGGTGCGCGTCTGCGGCAGTCCCCATGCCGAGACCAACGCCGCGATCCTGCCCCGCGCGATGGCCTTCATGGTCCCTCGCGCCCCCGACGGCCTCGAGCCGCTGGCGACCGCCCTCGGCACCACTCCGGACGGCATCGAGGCCCGCGTCCTCGAACTTGGCGGCAACCCGCCGGGCCTCGGCGAGGTTGGCGCCGATCGCGCGAAGCTGGACGATGCGCTCGACTCGATGCTCCTGCGCCCGGAGCTCGCCTTCACGCCGGAACCGCCGACGCGCGAGGACCTGGAGCAACTGGTCGAGGCTGCCTGGTAGCGCGACAGGGCCCGCCCGCCGGTAACCCCGGTCCCGGGGCCGTGTAGCCCTCTAGGTGGACTCCGCCCACCTAGCCCGCTACCACGAGTACACGCGCCGTCACGGCGTCAACCGCGTGATGTACCTGCTGGCAAGGGTCTTGATGACCCCGTTCTTCCTCACCTACTTCCGTTACTCCCGAGCCGGTCGCGAGCACGCCCGGCTCAACGGTGGCCTAATCGTCGCCTCCAACCACCGCAGCTTCCTCGACCCCTTCGCGATCGGTGGCGCCCTGCCCTGGCGACGGCCGATGAACTACGTCGCCAAGGTCGAGCTGTTCGAGCGCCGTTGGCAGGCGTGGCTGCTCTCGCGGCTGGGCGCCTTCCCGATCCGCCGCGGCGAGTCGGACGAGGACTCGGTCGAGACGGCGCGGATCGTGGTCGAACGGGGCGGCGCCGTCTGCATCTTCCCGGAGGGGACGCGGATCCGCCGCGGCTCGCTGGCCGAGCCGAAGCGCGGGGTCGGCCGGCTGGCGCTCGAAACCGGCGCCCCCGTGATCCCAGCCGCCGTGCTCGGGACCGAGCACGTGCGCCGGGGTTGGCGCATCCGCCCCCGCAAGGTCAAGGTGCGCCTAGGCCGCGCGATCACCTTCCCGCGCGCCACCCATCCCTCGCCGGGGCTGGCGGAGACGGTAACCGCGCGGATCTGGCCCTGTGTCCAGCTCCAGTGGGAGGCCCTGGGCGGGCTGCCGCCGATGCGGCGCGCGGCGGTGATCGGCGCCGGCAGCTGGGGCACGGCAGTCGCGGTACTGCTCGCCAGGGGCGGGCTCGAGGTTCAGCTGGGCGCCCGCACCGCGGAGCACGCAGCGGAGATTGCCGCCGAGGGTGAGAACGGGCGCTACCTGGAGGGCGTGCCGCTGCCGGACTCGATCCAGGTGCGGCAGGCGACGGAGATCGAGCTGGGGGGGTTGGACCTCGTCTGCCTGGCGATCCCCTCCGCTTCGCTGCCGCAAGCGGTGGGCTCGATCGCCGACCGCGTCGGCGCCCGCTCCTCGCTCCTACTGCTGACCAAGGGCATGGTTTCGCCGCTGGGGCAGCTGCCGTCCGAGTACGTGGGGGAGAGGGTGCGGGCGCGGGCGATCGCCTGTCTCGGCGGGCCGGCTCATGCCCGTGAGGCGGTCTCGGGCTCGGCCGCCCTCGTCCTCGGCTCCGCCGATCCGGACCTGCGCGACCAGCTGGGCGAGGTCTTCGACCGCGCCGGGCTGGTCTGCGAGCGCTCGCGCGACACGATCGGGGTCGAGATGGCCGGGGCGGCGAAGAACGCTGCCGCCCTCGCTGCCGCGGCCGCCGAGCCACATGGTCTGAACGCTGCCGGGATCGCCGCGGCGGAGGTCTGGCGCGAGTGCATCGAGCACGCGATCGGCCGCGGAGCCGAGCTCGAGACCTTCTCCGGCCTCGCCGGGGTCGGCGACCTGACTGCAACGGTGATGGCGCCGGCGGGACGCAACCGTCGCGCCGGCGAGCTGCTCGGCGCCGGGACCCCAGCTGACGAAATTCCGAGCCTGATCGGGCAGGCCTCCGAGGGCCTGGATGCCGCTCCCCTCCTCGCCCGCGCGGTCGCCGCGGATGGCGGCAGGGCAGAGGCGCTGGAGGGGCTGGCGGCGCTGATCCGGGGTGAGATCGACGCTGACAGCTGGGTCACCTGTCTGCGCCGCGCCGAGCGCTCGCGGAGGGCCGCCTGATGGGCTTGGGGCGGGCCGGGAGTGGCATAGGCTTGCCAGGTGAGCGATCCGCAGGAGAACATCGAGCCGGCGAGCCTCGATCCCGAGGCGAAGGCGGAGCTCGACCGGGCCTTCGAAGACCTCTACCGGACCCACCTGCGCGACGTCTACTCCTACGCCTACTACCGGGTCGGCAACCAGCACGACGCCGAGGACCTGACCGAGCAGGCCTTCCTACAGGCCTACCGCCACTTCGATCGTGCCCGCCGCGAGTCGGACGGACGGCCGCTGCGCCCCTGGCTGATTCGCATCGCCCACAACCTCGCCTCCAACTACTACCGGGACCGCTCGCGACGGCCGCAGACGCCGCTGGAGAGCACCGAGCCGATCGCGGCGCTGCACGGCACCGAGGCGATCGCCGAGGGGCGCGAGGAGCTGCGCCGGGTGATCGAGCACCTCGAGAAGCTTCCGGACGACCGGCGGGAGGCGCTGATCATGCGCTTCGCCCTGGGCATGGACAATCGCGAGATCGCTCGCGCCCTGGGCCGCACCGACGGCGCGACCAAGGTGCTGATCCACCGCGCGATCAAACAACTGCAGGAGGAGATGGCCGATGAAGGAGGGGATGGGGAATGAGTGAAGTCGAGCGGCTGCTGGCCGACGCCCTGCGCCCGATCGAGCCGCCGGAGCGCCTCTCCGGCCGGGTCGAGGACACTCTCACCGCGCTCACTGCCGCCGCGGCCGAGGAGCTCTCCGACTGGGCCGAGGAGCTCTCCGACAGCGAGCTGCACTCCCTGCGCGATCCGCGCAACTGGGTGCGGCCTGTTCTCGCGGTCGGCGTCGGCGGCGTCGCCACCGGCGCCCTGGTCCTGCTCGAGGCCCGCCGCCGCGGCCGCCAGCAGGCCAGCGGCCGCCTCCGTGCTCTGACCGAGCGCATCAGGTAGGGCAGACCTCCGCAGGCGGCGCCCGCTAAGCGGCGGGCTCGACCGCGACCGGGAAGTTGACGCTGTTGGCGATGAAGCAGCGCTCGTGGGCGCCGTGGTGGAGCGACTTGATCAGCTCCGCGGCGGGCTCGCCGTCGAAGGCGACGCGGGGGCGCAGCACGACGCGGGTGAACCGCTCGCCGTCCAGCAGCCCCTCGGCGTCGTCCACATATGACGTGACCTTGACTCCCTCTATGCGGGCGAGGGCGAGGAACCAGAGCATGTGGCAGCTCGAGAGGGCCGCCACGAGCATCTCCTCCGGGTCGGCCTTGTCGCCGTCGCCGCCGAACTCCGGCGCGCTCGAGGCGGCGAGGCGCTGGCCGGCGAGCTCGATGGTGTGGGCGCGACGGTCGTCTGCGTCGGCGTCCCAGATGACCCGGGCGTGGTGTGTGCTCGTCTTCATGCCTGCACCGCATTCTCCAGCGGCTGGCCGTTGCGCAGGCGCTCGACCTGCTCGCCGACGAATCGCCAGGAGCGCCGGTAGCGGCGCGGCGTGTCGCCGGCCATGTGCGGGGTCAGCAGCAGGTTGGGGGCGGACCAGAGGCGGTTGTCGACCGGTAGGGGCTCGGGATCGGTGACGTCGAGAGCGGCGCGGATGCGTTCCTCGTACAGGGCCTCGGTCAGCGCTTCTTGGTCGACCAGCCGGCCTCGCCCCGCGTTGACCAGCAGCGCCCCCGGCTTCATCGCGCCGATCTCCTCGGCGCCGATCAAACCCTCGGTGTCGGCGCTGAGCGGCACCAGTACGACGACCACATCGACGCTCGGAATCAGGCTCGGCAGCTCCGACACCGCCTGCACTCCCGGCCGCTCGCGGCGGGCCACGCGGAGAACGTCTACCCCGAACGGGTCCAGGCGGCGCTCGACCGCCGCCCCGATCGACCCGTGGCCGACGATCAGCACCGTCGAGCCCTCGAGGTCGCCGGCAAATGGCGGCTGCCACTCGCCGCGCCTGACCACATTGCGCCAAAGCGCCTGCCGCTGGGCGTCGAGGTGCTCGGGCAGCTTGCGCTGCATCGCCAGCACGACGCCGAGGACCCACTCGGCGACGGCGGCGTCGTGGGCACCGCGCGAGTTGCACACGGGGACGCCGGCGGGGACGTGGGGGAGGAGCCACTCGACCCCGGACTCGAGCGCCTGCACCAGGCGCAGGGCCGACATCCCGGGCAGGGCATCGAGCACGCGCCGGCTGCGGTAGGGAGGCACCAGCACCTCGACCCGCGCCAGGTCGGGATCCTCGCCGGGGTCGCGCGGCACGGTGGCCAGCTCGACTCCGTTCGGTAGCTCCAGTGCGTCACGCTCGGGCCGGTCGGCGGCCCAGATCAGCACGGCTCCTCCAGCATGCGCACGAAGCGCGTCCTCGCCACCTGCCGCTCGTAGCCGGCGGCGGCCCAGAACTCGATCGCGGCCTCGTCCTCACTGAGGACGATCGCGGTCAGCCTGCGCGCGCCCAGAGCCCGCAGCCGCTCCTCGCCGACGCGGATCAGCGCCGTCGCCATGCCTTGGCGGCGCCAGCCCGGATCGACCGCGAGCCGGTAGAAGCTGCCACGCCACCCGTCCCAACCAGCGATCAGTGAGCCGACCACCGCGTCGCCGCCAGTCGCGACCAGCAGCGCCTCGGGATCGCGAGCTAGCAGGTCCATGAGCGCGTCGGTGCTGTCCGTCTCCGTGGTCGGCCCGTCGGACCGGCCCCACAGCGCCAGAACGGCCTCGATGTCGGCTCGCGTGCCGGTGCGGATCGTCCAGGGGCTCATCGCCGGGAGCGTAGTCTGGGCGGCGCGTGGCCGACGATGAGCAGATCCTCAGGGCCGCTACGCGGCCTTCAACGCCCGCGACATCGATGCAGCGATCGCGCTGATGCATCCGGACGTCGACTGGCCCAACGCGTGGGAGGGCGGCAGGGTGCAGGGCCACGCAGCCGTCCGCGCCTACTGGGAGCGCCAATTCGAGGCGATCTCCAGCCAGGTGGAGCCAGAGCGCTTCACACGGGAAGCCGACGGCAGCATTGCCGTCGATGTCCACCAGGTCGTCCACGACGCCGAGACCGGCGAGCTGCTTACCGACTCCCAGGTGCGCCACCGCTACTGGCTCGACGGCGACCTCGTGGCGCGGATGGACGTGACCGAGGCCCCGGAGCGGTGACGCCGGAGCGCCAGAACGAAGCTGTGGTTCAGCGCTTCTACAGCGAGCTGTGGAACGAGTGGCAGCTCGGCCTCGCCAACGAGATCCTCTCCGAGTCGCTTCGCTTTCGGGGCTCACTCGGAGCGGTCTGCGAGGGCCGCGAGGCCTTCAGGGATTACGCGGAGAGCGTGCGGGCCGCCTTCCCCGACTGGCACAACCGCATCGACGAGATCCTCGCGACTGGCGACCGGGTGGTGACGCGAATGACCTGGACCGGCACCCATCGCGGCGCCCTTGGAGACGTCGAACCGACCGGCGCTCAGGTCGAGTACCCCGGCGCCGCCTTCTTCCGCCTGGCGAACGGCCAAATCGAGGAGGCCTGGGTCGTCGGTGACACCCAGGAGCTGTGGCGCCAGATCGGGGAAGCGGCGGCCACGCCGAGCTAATCTCTCGTGCCGGTGGATTTGTTTAGACCGCAGCTAGGCGAGCCGCATCACTACGCCTACCTCGTCGAGGACATCGAGGCGACCGTGAATCGCCTTGTCGGTCAACTCGGTGCCGGGCCGTTCTTCTTCGTTGAGAACGTGCCGCTGGAAAACCTCCTCTCGCGTGGTGAGCCGGCGGAGTTCGCTCACAGCTCGGCCTTCGGCTACTGCGGCGGCGGCGCGATCGAGCTGATCGAAACCGTCAGCCTGGCGCCCGAGCGCGTCGAGAAGGCCTTTTCCGCGCCGCGGCCGGGAGTCCACCACGTCGGCTACGTCGTGCCGCCAACGGAGGTAGCCGATTTGCGAAGCGCGCTCGAGGAGCGAGGTCTGCCGCAGTACCTGAGTGCTCAGCTCGGCGAAACCGCCAACACTTTCCACGACGCCCGCGCCTCGTTGGGCCACGACATCGAGATCCATGTCGACTGTCAGGGGTTGCGCGATTTCTTCGAGATGGTCCGCGGCGGGGCCGAGAGCTGGGACGGCTCGGAGCCGCTGCGCCCGGTCACGAGTTGATATGACGCAGAAACCCCCGATTTGCGGGGGCTTCCGAGTGCGGCTGAATGGAGTCGAACCATCACGGGTGTTTCCACCCACAAGGCCCTCAACCTTGCGCGTCTACCAGTTCCGCCACAGCCGCCTGTGGGCGGACGATTCTAGATGCTCGGCGGTGTGAGGCGGGGCGCCGGGCTGGCGAGGGCTTGCCGGTGTCCGGGAGAGGCGGTAGCCTGCGAACACATGTTCGAGCTAGAGGAGCGACCGTGGACCTGGACCTGACCAAGCGCCAGAAGGAGATCTTCGACTTCATCAAACGCTATGCGGCGAAGACCGGCTACCCGCCGACCGTGCGGGAGATCGGCAAAGCCGTGGGGCTGCACTCGTCCTCGACCGTCCACGCTCATCTCTCCAACCTGGAGAAGATCGGGCTGCTGCGGCGGGATCCCTCGAAGCCGCGGGCGATCGAGCTGCTCTTCGACCGAGCCAAGCGGACGATCATGCCCGGTGAAGGTGCCGGCCTGCCGCTGGTCGGCCAGGTGGCCGCCGGCGAGCCGATCCTGGCCGAGGAGAACGTCGAGGAGTACATCGAGGTCCCCGACGTGATCGGCGGTGAGGACGGCGACTACATCCTCCAGGTGCGCGGCGAAAGCATGAAGGAAGCGGGGATCTTCGAGGGCGACTACGTGGTCGTCCGCCCGGCCAAGGCCGCCGACGACGGGACGATCGTCGTCGCCCTGATCGAGGACGAGGCGACGGTCAAGCGCTTCTACCGCGAGTCCGACCACATCCGCCTCCAACCCGAGAACGAGGCGATGGAGCCGATCCGCACCAAGGACGCGACGATCCTTGGGCGCGTCGTCGGCGTCTTCCGCAAGGTCTGACGTGCGCGGGCGTCAGCCCGGCGGCCAGGTTCCCGCTGCGATGCGCTGCTTGTAGCGGCGCTGTTTGCGCCGGGCATCCCACAGCGCCAGCGGCAGCAGTCGCAGGGCGAGGCGGGGGAAGAGGTCGAGGAGGCGCAGCTGCAGGCCTCGCCAGCGCGGCAGGATCACGAGCGGCCGCGGCCGCTCGGTCAGCTTGCCGACCGCGGCGGCGACCTCGTCGACCGTGAGCAGGCGCCCCGAGAACGATCCCGCCGCGTCGGGGTCATCGAGCTTGTCCGCGAGCATCGGGGTCCAGATCCCGTCTGGGCAGACCGCAGAGAGCTCGACACCCTCGACCCCTGACTGCCGCAGGTCGAAGAGCGTGCCCAGCGTGAAGGAGATCGCCGCGTGCTTGCTCGCTGAGTAGTTGACCTCGCCGGGGGCGGCGACGATCCCAGCCAGCGAGATGACGTTGATCACCTGGCCGCGACCGGCGGCGATCATCGGCCCCAGGGCGGCGATCGTCCCGTTCATCGTGCCCAGCGTGTTGACGTCGATCATCGTCCGGCGGGTCGCCTCGTCCTGGGTCCAGGAGGGGCCAGTCCAGAGCACCCCGGCGTTGTTGACCCAGAGGTCGAGCGAGCCCGACCGCGCTGTCACCTCCTCCGCGATCGCGCGGCAGGCCGCCTCGTCGCGCACGTCGAGGTCGGAGGCGCCGGCGCCGATCTCCGCCGCCACCCGAGCGGCGGCCTCGGGGTCGACGTCGGTGACCTCGACCTGGAAGCCCCGCCCGGCGAGCTCGCGAGCGATCGCACGGCCGAGGCCGCTGCCCGCTCCGGTGACCACGGCTGCCGGCATCGTTGCGGCAGGCTATTCGATGGATTCGAGCCCGAGGCCGGGCGCTACCATCGGAGCGCGGGCTGGACGGCCGCGGGGGGAGAGAAAACCCCTCGAGGAAAGTCCGGACACCACAGGGCGAGGGCGGTGGGTAGCGCCCACCCGGGGAAACCCGCGGGACAGTGCCACAGAAATACACGGCCGATGGCGCAGCCACACGTGAGCTGCGTACAGGCAAAGGTGAAATGGTGCGGTAAGAGCGCACCGGCGCCGCGGTGACGCGGCGGCCAGGCAAACCCCGCCCGGTGCAAGGCCAA